>ENA-UOJG01000107-UOJG01000107.1-human-gut-metagenome-genome-assembly--contig:-C47-NODE-107-length-121618-cov-34.007872_pt1 | contig 121618 bp, 108 predicted proteins | sample MGYA00242340_ERZ723887 | MGnify/ENA metagenome assembly ERZ723887 | reverse complement strand
ATATTATGGCGTCTCGGACGCTGCGTGATTATCCAAAATTTAACGAACTATTGATTATATAAAAAAGCTCGAAAAAGAGATTGCCCAAAGTATTCGAAGGATTGAGTCTGTAGAGCATAATATTGTAAATCAATCTTTGTTGATATCAAATCGCCTTGATGATTTGTTCGGGCAATTAAAGGATTTTATATTGCAATATCAATTCAAAACAGAGGAAGAAGAAATTTTGTTTTTTAAGGAAATTAAACCGCGCATTCATTGTAAGTTGATATATTATAGAAAAATTTATAATATCGAGTTAAATCGTCCCATTAGTGGCGTGGATGTATGTCAAGATTACTTACAGCAAGAATTAGGCAAACTTCAGGATTATATTGATAAACGACTTGATTTTTATCGATACTACAAAAGCGGAGCAACTCATTTGGATCGGGATTATTTCCTGCGAGGTCTGAGGCCATTGAAGAATCAATATCTTGATTGTTCATACTACGAGCGGGATCCATTATTTTCAACGGAATGTGATTTTCGAATTGCTAAATTTCTTGCCAATGATATGCTATGCCAATACATCATCAATGAAATGATGATATTGGAGGAACATAAGTTAGCATTACGTTCTGATATAAAATTAACATGGATGGATACTAAAACTGATCTTTGTGAATTGATCTTTGCTTTACATGCGAAAGGTTCTTTTGGTAGTATTCCCTTGACTCGATTGGCAAATTATATTCAGAATGTATTTAATATTGAGTTAAATTCTAACTTTTCTCGAACATTCAGTGATATGTGTTTGCGCAATGATCCGACACCGTATTTGGATCATTTAACTAATTCGTTGCTCGAAAAAATGAAGCGACAGAAAAAGAAAAGGTGAATTATATTTCTTATCCGAATATTTATAATGATTGTCAAGTTGTATAGCTTATTATTCAGCAATTTAGAAGATATAATACCGTACTCGATAGTTGTTTTTTTAGTAAAGTGCCGGCTGTAATACTGCTGGCACTTTTTTGCGATATTTTCGTATAGCACTGATTATAAGTAATTTTCTTCCATGTAAAATTATGGAATAAAGATAAATAAAACTCATACCGTACTCGGTATATGCGGCGAAAATAATTGCGTAATTTGCTGACGTAAGATTTATTCGTTATGGAAGTGATAATGATTGAATCGGATGCGTATCATGAAGTAATCGAGCGGCTGAAACGTATCGAGCGTTACGTTATAGAGACGAGTCAGTCAAACGAAGATCTTGACAAGATGTGGGTGGACAGTTATGCCGTCTGCCAATATCTTCAAATCAGCGAACGGACTCTGCAACGGTTACGCAGCAAGGGCGAGATTCCCTATTCCAACCTCGGCGGTAAAAACTATTATACGCTTGGCGCTATCAAGCAGGCTCTTGAATCGCGGACGATCAAACGCCGCGAAGAACAATTTGCAGAGCTTCGGGCCCATTATGAAAAGATTCGTCATACTTTTAAAAAGTAATTTCCATGCTTCTGGAGAAAGAATACTTCGATATTTGGATGCACCGGATCATGGATTTGCTGGAACGCATCGAGCGGAATCAGAAGCCTTCGAAGGCATCAGAATATCCCGTGGTTGAGAATGGTGAAAAGCTGTATGACAATTATGATCTGTGTCGTATGTTGCACATCAGCAAAAGAACGCTTCAGCGCTATCGAACGCAGTATGGTTTGCCCTATAAGATGTTGAATCAAAAGGCTTTTTATCGAGAGACCGATGTATTGCGATTTATCGAGGAAAATTTTGATAAACTCCGAAACTTCCGGAAAGGAACTGTTTGATTGCAAAAAGAGCCGCGAGTAATCTCGCGGCTCTTACTTTACAATTTCATCTTTTTCCCGGGAACTTTATTCGTGTCGAATCTGGGCATGGATGCAATGACTATGTGTCCGTCAGAAGCCGCAGCAATCTGCTGCAACCGGTTTGGAATGTTGTTCAAAGTATGGTTTTCCTCTGTCGCAGGCTTCTGCTGTTGCTCGGGATCGACCTCGATTTCGTCGTCTGTTCCAGTTTCAGTCTCCTCTGAAATGGGTTTCAGCGAGAGTTGTATCCGCCGGTCCAGGCTCTCCATTTCCGCTTTCAGAGCTGCCAGATCAGCCTCTTTGCGCCAGGAACTGTTTATGATGGCTTCAAGTTGCGGAATGTCCTTTATGCACTCGGCATAATCCTTTTTCAATTTCTTCAGAACACTCTCGATCGTTCCCAAAGCATTAAGCGGATTCATGGCTGCGGTGCGAGGATCGCCGGCCAGATTGCCGTAGTTGTATTGGTAGAGGTACCCACCTTCGCCGCGAACGTAAATGCGGTTGTGCAGCATCTCGAAATTCTCCTTCATGGTGCGCTCGCTCTTGACGACAATCTCAAATCCGTATATGGATCCGATCTTCTGCGGATCTTTTCCTGTAACGGCCGATTTGACAATCTGGTTCAGGGTCTTGCCGATGAGTTGGGGATCACTTGTCTGCACGCTGTCGAGCGAGATCCGGTTCTTGTATGATCCGTCCTCATTGAATTCTACGCGGCTTTTGAAGGCCGCAAGGTCCTTTTCAATCCGTTCGGACAGATCTTTTAAGCGTTCCATCTCCGAACGTAGCCCTTCGAGCCGGTACCTGCTCGACGACTTGTTGCGGGCAAAACTCTGTCGTTCGCTCTCCAGCGCTGCGATTTTCTTCTCCAGCCGAGCCTTTTCCAACAGGTCGGTATTACCCGAAAGGACGGCGACGTATTCCGAGAAATTCATGCCGCTGCCTTCGTCCATACTGCCTTCATCAATGGTTCTCATGCCGAGTTTGTTGCTTTTGAGTTGTCGGATAAAGAGTTGCTTGTTGTGCAGAAGCCCGAACTTGTAGGCATCGAGCGACTTTTCCACGGCATAGATGATTACGTCGACCTTGTTGTCGGCATGGAGCTTCGCCACTTCGTTTCCTTTTCGAATGCCGCGACCTTCGCGCTGTTCGAGATCGCTGGGACGCCAGGGACTGTCCAGGTGATGAATGGCTACGCAACGTCGCTGGGCATTGACACCTGTTCCGAGCATCTCGGTCGAACCGAACAGCACCCTAATACGTCCCGTGTTCATCCCGTCGATCAACTCTTTGCGTGCCTTCTCGGATCCTGCTTCCTGAATGAACCGGACCTCCGAAGACGGTATGCCGTATTCTTCGACCAGCTTGCGCTTGATCTCGGAGTATACATTCCACTCCGAGGCGGACTTGTAGGTTCCCAGATCCGAGAACACGAACTGTGTTCCCTTGTATTCGTCGTAGCGACGATAGTACGCTGCAATCTGTGCCGCACAATGGCTCGCCTTGTTGTCGATATGATCTCCGTATAGCTCGGGGGCGATCATACGCATGTCGAGCGCCATCTTGCGGGCATAGTCCGTCGCGATGAGCATCTTGGCCTTCTCTTCGGATTCGGAGAGCGGAGGCCTTCCGAGCAGTTCGGCGTCGCCTGTTTTGGCGAATTGCATCAGTCGCTCGATAAAGTCCTGCTGGTCGGGCGTCGGAGGAATGTTGTGCAGGATCTCGTTTTTCTGAGGACGATCGATACCGATGTCCTCGGCCGTGCGATAGTCCGTAATCTCGGAGTAGAAAGCAGCCAGTTCGGGTACCTTGATGAAGTAGCGGAAGCGCTCTTTCTGCACGATCTCGTTGGTAACGGAGAACTCGTAGTCGACGCTTTTCTTGGCGAATACGGCTGCCCAGGCATCGAAGGTGCGGATGTTTTGCCGTTCGAGTTCTTTGGGGCGCAGATATTTGAACAGCAGATAGAGTTCCGTCAGCGAGTTGGAGATGGTCGTTCCGGAAAGGAACGTGGCCCCCAGGTCGCGACCTGTACGCTGCTGGATGGTCCGCAACGCATAGAGCATGTTGAGCGCCCGTTGGCTGCCGTCGGGGTTCCCGAGTCCTGCCACACGGTCGTGTCGCGTTGTGAATGTGAGATTCTTGAACTTGTGGCTCTCGTCCACATAGAGATGGTCGATTCCCATCCGGCGGAAGTCCACAGCGTCGTCCTTTCGGTTATCGAGAGCATATTGCACCTTCTGGAGTTTGGCTTCGAGGTTGGCCTGGCGTTTCAGACATCCGGTCATCATGCGTCGGGATACATTCTTCCCCTGCTGTTTGAGAAGCATGAGATTCTGCTCAACGCTGTCGAGCTCGGCCTGGAGGATCTCCTGCTGAATTTCGGGAGACTGGGGAATCATTCCGAACTGTTCGTGTGTCAGAATGATGGCGTCCCAGTCGTTGTTCTTGATCTGGCGGAAGATCTGTTCCCGCTTTTTGGGTGTAAAGTCTTCCTTGCCCGGGTAGAGAACCCGTGCCATCGGATAGGCTGTGCAGAAAGTCCTTGCAATCTCGTGAATGTTGGCCTTCAGACCGATAATCATCGGTTTGTGTGCCATGCCGAGTCGTTTCTTCTCGAACGCGCCGCAGCACATGATAAGCGTCTTGCCGCCTCCGACCTCGTGGTCGATGATACCGCCTCCCAGCAGAATATCCATCCAGATGGCATCCTTCTGGCTCGGATACAGATCTTCGATTCCGAGCCCTTTCCGGTCAAGCCCCGGGAAGTCCATGTGCGAACCGTCGTAGTGAGGTCTTACGAAGCAGTTGAATTGGCGGTTGTAGGTATCCGCCAGTCGGTCCTTGAACTCCATGGACTGATCGCGGAGCCAGTCGGAGAATCCGTTTCGAATCTCGTCGATCTTGCTGTTTGCCAACTGGATTTTCTCTCCGTCGCGGACTTTGACTTCTATAATCTCACCGTCTACGAGTTTCCTGATTTTCTTCGTAATGTCCGGAATGGTATTGTGCAGAGCGTGTTTGAGCAGGTGTAATCCCGTGTAACGTCGTGATTCGGCATTCACGGCATACTCATGTAGAATTTTGATGTTATATGGATCCCGAGCCGAAATGTTATACTCATCCAAATCCGGCAAATAGTCAATTTTCACCTCTGTCTCGAAGAGCCATGAGGCATAGCTTTCGAAGATGCCGACAGGAATCCATCGCTCTCCGAAGTTGAAGTCCAGGTCGTCGAAAGCGATGGGTTTGGGCGTCGCTTCCCGCAAGGCCGTCAAAGTCTCCTGTGCTGCCTTGTTGTCGGGATGAGCGTCGAGATAGCGTTGCACGCGATCCGCCTTTTCGATGACGTTGCCGGCAATCATCCGTTCTGCGATCTTGTAACCGTCCGTGTCGGGATCGAAGAATATCTTTCCGCGGAGTTGTTCGAGGACATCCTCTACGCTGGCTCCTGTGATTTGAGAGATATATTCGATATTCACATCGGCAAACCGGTTCAGACATGCCGCCAGTGCCACATGTACGTCCTCGGTTTTTTCGATCTCCTGGGTATGGAAAGAGACCGGATGGTCGAAAATATCGGCCCTGCGAAGTTCGCCGTCGATATAACGTTCCAATCCCAGAATCTCATCGCTCCCGGGATCCATCTTGATGAAATCGACATTGCGGGGCGCATTCAGTTCTCCGTAGCGTTCCGTGAAACTGTCATAGAGCCTGCCGAGCATTTCACGCAGGGCAGGATTTGCTTCGCGACGGTCTGCCTCGTTGTTGTAGAGATGGTGGTATGTGTCGCGCAACTCGATATATAGGGATGCTTTCGCCCGCTGTTCCTCCGGCAATTCCAAAGGGTGAAACATCGTGCGAGGGCCCTTCAATCCCCGAATGGTCCCTATCCGGTTCTCTTCGTCAGCCACCAACGTTCCTTCGCGGTAGTGTTCCAGGATCGGCCCGAGAAAACGTTTCGGGGCATTTGTCGGTTCGCTTCGAACAGTCCCGGAAGCGATTTTGCGCTGTCCCGTAGATTTGGAATCGGGCCTGTCCTCCGGCGCGGACTGTATCTGCGGAGCTTCGGGAGCCGTTGCCGCGGATGTTTCTGCCGCTTCATGCCGGGGCTTTGCAGAAGTGCTGTCTTCGTCTTGTTGTCTCTTTTCAGCTTCAAGGCGTTCATGGCGTGCGATCATCAACTCTTCACGCCATTCGACAAAGCGCTCTTCTTCGACCGACGGTTTTACAACCTTCGGCTTCGGTTTTCTGCGGCGCGGACGGTTCACCTGACTTCGCTCCTCGGCCGAGAATCCCAGCAGATCGTAGAGCGTAAGAAGAGGCTCGGCCGATGTTCCCGGTGTTATAACACGCTTGGCGGATGAGTCGGGTTGCCGGGCCTCTTCGTTGATATTGTCGAACAGAGAGCCTGTAAAGCCTGCTTGCGAGGGCTTTTCCCCGGCTGGTGTGGCGGTGATTTCCGGTTCGACGATATTCGGAACTTCCGACTCCGGAGTCGTCGCATTTTCAATCGCCGCCGATTCTTTGGCAAGCGATTCTTCCGGCTGTTGCAGATGTTGCTCTTCGACCTGTTGCTGCTGCTCATGGCTCCACGCTCCGAATTCCGCCCAATCCTGTTCGGAGGGCTGCCAGTCCTGCTGTAAGCCGAGTGGCGGCAATTCTTCGGCCGGTGTTTCCACGGGTGCGGGGTCCTCTTCCCTTACGACCTCGGCTACAACCTCCTCGATGGGTATCATTTCTCCCGTTTCTGGATTCAGGTGATAGCCTTCCGCTGCGGCGTTCGTAACAGACTCTCGTTCGTCGATCCATCGGTTCAGATCGTCCCAGTCTTCATCCGTTGCGTGCCAGAAGGGTCCCGGTTCCTCGTTGAAGGGAGCGGGTTCGGGCATTTGCTGCGCCTGGTAAGCCTCCATGCGCTGTCGGACATTGGCAAGGACTTCGGAGAGTACCTCCCCAGCTCGGCGGGGACCGTTGTTTCGTCCCGTTCGACGTTGGCGGGGCGTCTCTGTGGCTCGGACGGATTGTATGGCAGCCTCCGGAAACAGGGATGTTTCTTGGGTTTGAGCAGACTCAACCTTTGGTTCTGAAAGGCTTTCGGTGGGCGTTTCATGTTGAACCTGCGCCTGACTGTCATGTTGATGTTGGATAGCCGGTTCCTCGGCCTGCTGATGTTTCCGGTATAGAGACAGATCGAGGTATTCGCTACAGTCGTCCGCAAGCATCCGTTCCAGATCGTAGGCAATGCCTTGAACACTTCCGGCGTGTGTGAAAACCATGGCCGGCTGTCCGTAGGGATTCGTTGCAACGAGCGCCGAGGTCTGCACGACGCGATCCAACGAACGGAAGATATTGTTCACGGAAATTCCGTTCGAGAGCTTGCGCGTCTCGATAAAGTGTTTTTGCCGCACGGAGAGTGCTTGCTGTGCGGTTTTCTTTTGTAGCACGAGCAGGTCGCTTCCGACCTCTGTTCCGGCGTATTCGTAGAAGAGATTGTTCGGGAGCCGCACGGCCGAGATGATGTCGCAGCGTTGCATGAGCCATTCGCGGACCGGGCGGTTCCGCTCCGCGTCGGCTACACCCTGCGATGTGATGAAGGCAACGACACCGCCTTCGCGGACGGCATCGACGGATTTCATGAAGAAATAGTTGTGCAGGGCATGTGCTCCCTGTCGTCGCACGGGATCCCGGGATGTCGAGAAGGCAGGATCGAAGACGGCAACGTCTCCGAATGGGATGTTGCTTATTGCCAGATCGAAATAGCCGTCATAGGCCGGATCCATGGTTTCGAAACCTTGAACCTTGACCTGATCCTCGGGGTGCAGGTGTTTGAGAATAAGACCCGTCAGTGCGTCTTTCTCAAAGCACGTCGCCTCCACCTGGTGATTCTGACGATGAATCTCATCGACAAAAGCTCCGACACCTGCACTGGGTTCGAGAATTCTTTGCGGTTGGATCCCTTGTTCGTAGAGGATACGGACGATTGCCTCCGTAACTTGCGGAGGTGTGTAGAAGGCGGTAAGTACCGACGCCTTGATGCTGTCGAAATAACGCTTGTAGGCAGCGTCGTTAGCCGAGTTCTCTTTCAGTACGGCGTGCAGCTCTTCAATCAGAGGCGTCAGATGAGTGTTACGCTTCAGAGGCAACTCTTCCAGCACCTCCTTGATGGCTCCGAATCCGCTGTATGATCGAAGAATCTCCTGCTCTGCCGCCGTTGCAGGCCGCCCCTCCTTTTCGAGGAGAAACGCTGTGCGTATCGCGTCGATGTTGCGTCGCAGATGTTCGGTTTTATTGTACGCCATAGTCGAGCAGATTTTGTATCGTCCCAACCAACTCGGTATAGAAGCGTTGATACTCCGGCGATGTGTCGAAATCATCGTTTAGGTCGTATTCCTGTTTGAGGAATGCGGCATGAGGGAGGATGTCCCGTGCGATAGTGCGGGCTTCTTCTTCGGGCACAAGGTCCTGGAACTCGTCCCAAAGGATATTTACGATGGTGTTGTATAACGAGAAGTGAAGCCCCTGATAAAGGATCCGCGCAGCCTGTGCGTCGGCATCAGCGCGGGATGCTCCATTGCGGATCGCCTGGCTGTATGCCTCGGCCGCACGATCTGCCCGGGAGCGAATTAAAATGCTGTCCGCGGCAAGGTCGGGATGGCTGTCCAGCAGAAAGGACAGGAGCGAGAGTCCGTAATAGGATAAGCCGTCGACGAGGGCGTTGTTTTGACCGTTCGACATGTTCTGGATGATTCAGTGGTTGGGAGATGAGGTTAAAAAGGCGCTCCGAGTCCCCTCGAAGCGCCAGCCACTGAATAAATCCTTGCCGAACACAACGTGTTTATGACAAGTCTATTCAGCGGCAAATATACGAATTATTTCCGAGGTTTATATCCGGGTTTTCGGGCCTGTTTGGGATCGTCGAAAGCAAACTCCGTTTTGAAATCGGCATTCAGGGCCACGGAAGCCTCGAACAAGTCTCCGTCTTTTTTGCGGAATCCCTTGATGACACCGGTACGGCCTTTCTCGATCAACGTTTTAAGTTGCTCGTCCGAAAGGTCCTTCCCAGCCATTGTGCGGAAGATCACCAACTGACATTCGACGTTGAGACACCTGGCCACTTTCGGGTAGAATGCCATCGGAGCTCCGCATTTCGGGCACGATGCCGGTGCCGAGGCCGGGATCTGCACTTTGAGCAGCTCGCTGGTGATCTGTGCCGCAAAGACCTCGATTCCATGTCTGAATGTGAAAGCATTCATCTCGCCGGTAGCGATCTTTGCCAGGGCGAGTTCCCAGCCTCCGGTCAGGGCTACGTCGGCGATGCGTTTGTCGGCAACGATGTTGTATACGGAGAGTCCTTTCTCGGTGGGTACCAGCGATCGTTTCTCCCGACGGATGTACTCGCGGGAGATGAGGGTCTCGATGATGGCCGCTCTCGTTGCCGGGGTTCCGAGTCCGGAGTCCTTCATGGCTTCGCGTTCGGCTTCGTTGTCGAGTTCCTTCCCGGCGGTCTCCATGGCTGCCAACAGCGAGTTCTCCGTATGCAGGGGACGCGGACGAGTCTCCTTTTCCAGCAGGTCGCACCCCCGCATGAGCAGCACGTCGTTTTCGCGTAATGTCGGAAGAGCTGCGGCCTCTTCGTCGGAAGTCTCCTCCGTTTCGTGCCAGATCCTGCGCCATCCAGCCTGTTGGATCGTCGTCGCCCGAACTTCGAAGAGATGCCCGGCACATTCGATTCTTACGGTCGTGAGTTCCTTGACGCACTCCTCGGAGAAGGCTTCAAGCATCCGCCCGGCAATCATGTCGTAGATTTTCGACTGCTCGGCGGATAGCTTCGACGGAACATTCCCGGTGATAAGCAGCGCGTGGTGGTCGGTTACTTTAGCATTGTTTACCGAATGCCGGTTCAATCGGCTTTCGGTGAGTTCAAGAGCATAGCGTCCAAATTCGGGATGAAGTTTCAGCGCGTTAAGTAATACCGGTACCTGATCGAAAAGATCTTCCGGAATATACCGGCTTCCGGTGCGCGGATAGGTAATCAGTTTTGCCTCGTAGAGTTCCTGGGCGATGTTCAGTGTTTTTTCGGCCGGGAAGCCGTGGCACCGGTTGGCATCCCGCTGTAGAGAGGTAAGGTCGTACAGCAATGGTACGTTCTCCGTTGTCTCACGGCTTTCGACCTTGATGACCCGAACCTCTGCCGATTCGAGAACAGCCTGTCGGTGTTGTGTGGCTTCTTCCTGCGATGCGAATTTGTCGACGGACAGGGCGCTGAATGCCGTGGCATCCTTTGCCGTATGGAGTTTAAGCCGGTAGAAGGTTTGAGCGGTGAAATCCCGATTTTCCAGGTACCGTTGGCATACCAGAGCCAGCGTCGGAGTCTGGACACGCCCCAGCGACCATACGCCGCGCCCTGCGGCGATGGCCAGAGCCTGTGAAGCGTTGATTCCGACGATCCAGTCGGCCTCGCTGCGGGCTCGGGCCGACAAATAGAGATTGTCGTACTCCGATCCTGGCCGGATGTTGCGCAACCCTTCGCGGATTGCCTGATCGGTCAGACTGTTGATCCATAAACGGTCAAAAGGTTTGTCGCAGTCGAGATACTGATAGATGTAGCGGAAGATCAGCTCTCCTTCTCGCCCTGCATCTGTGGCGACGATGATGCGTTCGGCCTGTTCGAAGAGCGCTTTGATGACCTTCAACTGTTTCAGCGTTCCGGGGTCGGGTTTGTACTCTTTGCCTGATTTTGTGCTTCGGGGTTCCAGCCGGAATACCTCGGGGAGAATCGGAAGGTTCTCCTTGTGGAAACCCTTGAAACCGTAGGATTCAGGCATGGCGAGTCCTACAAGGTGGCCGAAGGCCCAGGTTACGGTGTACCCGTTGCCTTCAAGGTATCCCTCTTTGCGGATGGTTGCCCCTACGATCGAGGCGATCTGCCTTGCTACGGAGGGCTTTTCAGCTATGATGACTTTCATGTGTTCGACGTTGGATTTTTCAGTGGCTTATTTTTTGTTTTGAGCGCCTTGCGCTTCACGGCGCTTCTTGTAGGCGATCAACTTGCGGTCATAGTAAACATGGTCGCCGTTTTCGTCATAGTAGGACTCCTCGTCTTCGTCTCCGTCCCGCGTCATATCTTCCGGGACGGGGTTTCTCCAAAGTCGGAACAGGACGATGACGATGAGCAGCGACAGCGTGCATACGATCGCAAGCAGAATTAACAGGAACAGCAGCATACTACAATCCTCCTACACCTTTGGAACGACTCTTACGCTGCTGCGGAGCCTGCCTTTGCCGAACCTCCTGCCGGGGTTGTGCCTGGCTCTCCCGCGGCTTGTCAGGCTGGGTCTGTGCCGGTTGCTGGGGCGCTTGCTGTTGCGTCGTGGTGGTCTGTCGGCGAGCGTAGTCCGGGTTCCAGCGATAGGTGCGGATCCGTTGCTCTTCGAAGTTGGGTTTGACCCAGCGATCCACTTGTTCCGCACTGCCCGGGAACTGCAATCCCCGCATGTAGACGGCTTTTACGTCCTTTTGTTTTTCGGGAAAGTTCAGCGCCTCCTGCCATTGGATGTATGCCTCTTTGGGCACTTCAACACCGAAAAGCCGCTGGGGAATGAACATGCCTTGCTGTTTACTCGGTAGCGCATTTCCCTCCTCGGCCCGCTTCTGTTGGTAAATTTCACGGTTCTGCTCCTGATAGCGTTTGCGATCCAATCCGCTGTGGTCGAACTCGATGTTTCGCTCCGAGGCATCGATCTGAATGTAGGCATCACGCTTGTATCCCGAGCGTGTCGTGTAGCCTTCGAGCAGAACCTTGCCGCCCGAGAAAAGGTCTATCTGCTTGCCTTCGGACAGCTCGACGTTCTTCAGGCGACTGAAGCGTTCAATCTCCGAGACGGGCATGGCGACCAGCTCGTTGGTCCATTTGTCGCGGGAGACGAAGCAGGGCGTCAGTGTGCCCGGTTCCAGCTCCAAGTGAAGGACTTTCCCGGCATGACGTGTCTCGGTGATATTGCGTTTGGTCTCTTCGTCAAGCAGAACCCCGTGGAAGGGAGCATCCAGGTCGCATTTTTCACGATAGTAGTGCGGAATGACCTTCAGTGAGCCGTCGGGTTGCTCTTCCAGGGAGACACGTCCTTTGGTCGTTACGCGCATCCCTCCCGGCTCCATTTCGGGGTACATCTCGATCAGTCCATGTGATTTGTGTCCGTAGGACATGGCTTTCAGATGTGGCTCCAAGTCCTCCAAGCGAATTCCCTTGCGCTCCATGTCCGCCAGGTCGATTTTCGAAATGTCCAGAGGCTGAAACCGCTGTCCTTCATCGCGTAGCTGTTCGATGCGGGAGAGTTCCGCCGCAGGATCGACCCGGTAATGTTCCAGCAGTTGCGGATCCAGATCGACCTTGAAGAGCTTTTCAAGCACTGCCTCCGGCATGATGAAGATGTCGGAAATCCCTGTTTTGACCGGAGCCTGCATCTCTTCGAGAAACTTTTTCAGAAATGCCTCGATCGCCGAATCGTTCGTGTAGACGTTGAACAGATTCGCCAAGTTTGACGATGCGGCGGCAACGGTTTGGATGTTGCCGTTTTCATCGATCTGTGAGACCGCCTCAATGGTTCCTTTTTTACCGGCGTCTCGGACGAGCATTACGTTTTTCTCGTCATTCTTGATTTTTTCGTCCATAATACTTTTTTTTAGTCCACCAACATCGGTGTCGGGACGAAATTAGATGATTGTAAAGCACTTGATCCTATGGTGGAAAGTTATGGCTGTGGTTGGCGCCGCTGTGGCAGTGGTTGGCGTCGGTATGAGTAAAATCCGACGTTCGTGAGTCCGAATAAAGTGCTTGACGGCATTGAGATTTTCCTATAATTACTATCTTTGTTCAGTGAACTACCAGGTACAATTGTCATGACCCGTTTCTATGTCGATATCGTGCATGTTACTCCGGAGATTCATCGGATCCTGGAGCAACTTCGAGCTCATCCCGGAGTAAAGATTTCTCCGCAGCAGGAACAGAGCGCATGGGATAGGGCCATTGCTGATGGCGCCGTTGGCGTTGATACCTTTTTCGACGAACTGGATGCCCGAATCGACAAGTGGTCAGATGCTCGGGGTTAAACCGCTTCCAAGAAAAGAAAGACGTCCGGACTTTGGCCCGGACGTCTTTTTAGGCACCATTCTGTTTCGGTAGCAGCTTACAGAGTTCTGAATCTTTCCGCAGACGATCCAATTCCTTATCCACGATCTCCGTAACCTCGGCTTTGATACGGTCGTAATTCTCTTTTATCATCTCATCCATGTGGTCCTTGCCCTCTTCATCCGTGAAGTTTGTAATAACAGGGATTTTTTCATAACGAGCCGTCTCCGCCTTGACCTTGGCGCTGTCCACGACAATCTCGCAGTGAAAGATCTTTTGCTCAATCCGTTCGTCGAAATTGTCCGCAACGGCCCCTACAAACATACCCTGTGTGAGCGCTGAGATTTTCGATTGCGGGATGAGGCTTTCCAACTGGGTCGAGATTGAGGTCGATTTTTCGTTCCGGTTGATCGTCATGCTTTCGCGTTTCTGAAGCACCTTTCCGAAACGTTCCGAGAGAGTTTTTGCCGTCTCGCCGACAACCTGCCCCGAGAAGATGTTCCCCACGGTATTCATAACGACGGCTGCTTCCTTGTCTCCGTAGTCGCGTTTGAGCTGCGAGAAATCCTGAAATCCCAGCAGTACAGCGACCTTGTTCGAGCGGGCTGTGGCGATCAGGTTGTCCAACCCTTTGAAGTAGATGGTCGGCAACTCGTCGATGATGACACTCGATTTGAGCTGCCCCTTCTTGTTGATGAGTTTGACGATGCGAGAGTTGTATAGTCCGAGAGCCGCGCCGTAGATGTTCTGTCGGTCGGGGTTATTGCCCACGACGAGAATCTTCGGCTCTTCGGGATTGTTGATGTCGAGCGAGAACTCATCGCCCGACATAACCCAGTAGAGTTGCGGTGAAATCATGCGCGAGAGCGGAATCTTGGCCGAAGCGATCTGTCCCTGGAGCTGGTCCTGGGCTCCTCCGAGCCATGCGTCCATGAATGGTGAGAGGTAATTCTCCAGATCCGGATAACTCGTAAGAATCGGGAAAATGTCTTCATAGCGTTTGTTCAGGAACTCGATGGCATGAGGAAACGTACAATATTGCCCCTTATCGTATGTTCGCAGGAACCAGATTATGGCAGCGAAGAGTATGATTGGCGATTCGACGAAGAAATCTCCCTGTTTTTGTACCCACGTCTTGTTCAGATTCAACATGATCGTGTAGGCCGACTCATAGGCATCGGAGATGTCGGTCATGAATTTCGGAGCGATGGGATTACAGCGATGCGACCGTCGGGGATCGTCGAAGTTGATGACGTAGAAGGTCGGCAGGACTTTGTAGCCCTTTTGATGGTTCAGCAGGTGGTTGTAGGCGATTTCCGAAAGGTCCGGGAACTTGAAATCGTAGATGTACATCGAGTATCCCTTTTCGATCTGCTGCTTGATGAATTGATTGACCACGGCATAGGATTTTCCCGAGCCGGGAGTTCCCAGGACGATGGTGGCGCGAAAAGGGTTTACGATGTTGATCCAGCCCGGATTCCACTTCTTTTTGTAGTAAAATCGTGTTGGCAGATTTATTGAATAATCATTGCTCAGTAACCGTGTCTCCTGCATGAAGGATTCATTTTCGTTGTTGAAAACGTCTTCCATCAGGTTGTTTTTTAATAGACGGGACATCCATACACCACCCATTAACAGCGCTATGTATCCCGAGGATAAGGTCAGAATGTAAAAAATATTTGCAGCCGTTGTTCCCAGATTCAGCAGCCACCAGTTAAGAAAGAAAAAGACAAATCCGATACCGAGTATCAGCCCGATTTTCTTCCAGGTTACAAAATTGTCCTTTATCCCTTTTGTCCCGATACATGAGAGTGAAAGGAACAATACGGCAAAGATCTTTGTGTATAGCAAAGAATGAAATAATCCCGACGTTTTGTTGAAATTCAAAAGGATGCGGTCTATCACTCCGATATTGATTCCCCATGTTTGAATCAATCCGTAGCAGTACCAGTAGAGATGGATCAATATGAAAAGAATGCTGATGGCCCGCATGAAATCCATGACCTTGGCCAGGGCCCGTAAATCGTCTTCCTGTTGCATAGTTCCCGAGTTTTGGTTCGGGGACGAATTTATAGTATGGCGGGGCCTTATGTTCCGAGATCTCGGGATATGGCAGTCTTTGGCGTCGGTGTGGCAGTGGTTGGCGTCGTTGGATAGTTGAAGAAACGATTTTTTCACTATTTTTACATCCCGATATGGCAACACTTGTAATTGAAAGTTCACACCCTGAAAAGATTCTGCAACACGCTATTCTTGCAGATCCTTCGGCCTTTTATGTCGGAGAGGATAAACATGCTGTAACTGGCGGTCGACTGACGGTTAATGTCGTTGATGAGAAGATTGTTATCAATAGCAACAGATTGGATGAGGATGAACTAAAACGAATGTTTGCAGACTTCATAACAAAGGATGAATAATCGTAATACATAACTATGACAAAGGCTGAAATCGTTAAACAGATTGCGGAGAAGACCGGTATTGAGAAGGAAATAGTTTCCGCTATTGTAGAGAACTTCATGGAGCAGGTTCGTTCATCCATGATTCACGGAGAGAACATTTATCTGCGAGGATTCGGTACCTTCTTACTCAAACAGAGAGCCGAGAAGGTAGCACGTAATATATCTAAAAATACGACGATTGTTATTCCTGCTCACATGGTCCCGGCATTTAAGCCCTCTCCGGAGTTTGCCTCAAAGGTAAAATAAAACAGTCAGGTTGATACGAGCAAGGCCTCGAAAACAAATTCGAGGCCTTGTTTATGAAGGTTTGCTTTGTCCTACACCTTTGGTAACAGCAAATTTTTGATGTAGGTTTCTATCTCCTGAGCGCTGATAGAATATAGAGGTTCCAGTTGTGCAAAGTTCTGATCTTCCCCGAAGCGGCGGTGATCGGTCAGCATGGCAAGAATATTCTTGCTTTTAAGCGTATGGTTTGAATATTCTCCGGCAGCCCTGACAAATTTCATCACATCCGGCTGCTGCTGGAAAATACAATATAAATCATAATAGTCCCGGAACTTGCTGCGGCGAAGCATTACCTCCATTTTCATTGCGGCGATGGCTTCCATATCCGCCAGAACAATATGGTTCAGAAACGGGACTGTGTGATTGACCGGAGATTTGCTTTCCCGGGCATAAAAGGAGAATTTTACTCCCGCCACGATGAATTCGACGTGGTTGTGATCGAGAATGTCCATGGACTGGATCTCCGCAACGGTTTCCAGTTCTTTGTGTATTTGCGGCCAGTCCACATCCATACGCTCACCCTTGTGTGTCTGCCAACGCATGAAATCCAGATCTTCGCTCATGCGGTGCCCGAGCTGAATGGCAAGGGCCGTACCTCCGACCAGAGTCCAGCCTTTCAGACAATCGAGCCGGGAAACAGGTTCGATGATTTGTTGCGTATGTTTTGCAATTCCTTTCATGCCGTGAATTTGGACAAATGACGGGTTTGCATCGATTTCAGATAACGGTCAGGGTACCGGATGCTGAAATAATACCAGGCAAAGAACCGATTCAAAGAGTAGTAATAATCGCCTTGTATGACCATCGTTTCCAACCATACCTTCTTGATTTTCCGCATGGGAAACAGTTCGAAAAGCAGATTGATGTCGTCGATATCCAGTCGGATGAGTGTCTCTTCTATCAGTTGGCGATCCGTAATTGAGTGGCGGACAGACGCCCGGTCATAGGACCAAAACGCGCCGGCCTTCATCAAACGATCTACTAATTGATTCCGAATCTCCATATTGCAAAGTTAGCAATTTTTTTGTGAAAGAACGGATTGATGAAGCGAATTGTTGTTCCGAAATTCGGATGGATTCATTGGTGCCGAGCCTCTTTCATCCCACTATGCGACCGACTGGAAGGAACTGCTCACAATCAAATTATGACGATGTCTCAATTTATCGTTTTTTGAGTTTGATATTCGCATCTTTCTTGACCTGGCGACTGGTTTCTCGTGTTTCCTTTACGGCGCTGAACCGTTCGTTGAAGGCGTTTGCCGAATACTCTTTCCCGAGTCGGGAACCATTGAACACACAGCGATTCTCGTGATCGATGAATGTGACACCGGTGATTCTGTTTTGGGCATTTCGGCGCAGGAATATATCGATGTGATGGGGCTTCAGATGCTCGCGCAACGCCTCTTCGGATGGCGCCTCAATCAGCGCTTCCTGCACATGATGCAGTGTCATTTTATGAAGGTTGGCGTTTTTGATCTTTTCCTCGGATCCGGCCAGAATTTTCTCGATCTTCTTCAATGAGGCGTCGTCTCCCAGACGGGATGCTTTCAGTGGCGACACGGGGGCTTTTTCTCCTTTTTCATCCAGTGCGATATATACCAAACCGCGGAATGGTTTCCCCGCACGGACTCCTTGCACCTCTTCTATCCCGATGCGATATAAAGACAGAAGGGCTCTCAATTCTCCCATTGTCTGAAACCGATACATGGCAAGAGCGGGTTTTACGACCGCGGCGATCTGATCTTTCAGGTCGCCTTTTTTGTAATCTACGGGTTTGAGTTGCCACAGGGATACTCTTTTCTGTCCTTTTGCCGGGTGAAGGTGGTATTTCCTTTCCAACCTCTCGGTTATGGCCACGCTGCGTTCATTACGGCGACTGTCGTTGATCTTGCGCCCGTTAGCATTAACCTGAATCGTAACGATGTGTATGTGTGTCCGTTCGATGTCTGTGTGTTTATAGACGATGTAGGGTTGCTCGCCCCAGCCCATACCTTCCAGATATTCGTGTGCAATTTCTGCGAGTTGGTCGTCGTCAATCACATCTTTGGGGTCGGGATTCAGGGAGATATGAACGACCGGTTTTTCCGTTCGGATGCAGGATGGCATCCAGGCGAGTATCTCTTCGGCCGTCTGCGCAGCGTCGAATTTTCCGTCGGATCTTTCCCGGATAAGACTTGTCGCCAGCACGGAAGCCTTACCTTTATCGACCTTCTGCTGGTTGTAGATCAAGGCTCCGAGTATGCTTTTTCCTGTGGTTATGTTGGCTACCATCGTTGTCTGAATTCTTCGGTCAGCGCAAGGATCTTCTCACTTACGGTGATCAGATCGCGTGTTCCGTTTTCGAGTTTGTAAAGCAAAGCGAGGGCTTTTTTCTGTGAAAAATGGGTGTTGAGTTCCTTTACGACCTGGTTGTAATTGACTCCGATCTTTCGAAATTGCGCGAGGAAGGTAGTCAGTCGTGCCGCAACTTCCATTGTTCCGAGGTCCTTTTGGATGACGCGAAAAGTCACGTCGAAGACCCTTGCTTTGATAAATTGTGCTTTTGACAAGACCCCGGACTGCTCGAACATGGTCAGAAAACGGGCGTATTCTTCATCCGTAAATCGGACCATGAGGCAGTTTTTTGCCGGGTCTGTTTTGGGCGGTCTACCTCCTTTTCCACGTTTTGGGGGTGATTTTTTCTGTTCCATGACATTGAATTTAGCGCGAAGGGTGTCGAAAACCCTTCGGCGGTTAAAAATCTGGTCTCGGCACACGGGGTGCCCGGTAAAAAGCGACGACTTCGGAGGAGCTTTCCTCCCCCTTGCGGGCAAGCTGTTTTGCGTTACCGAAAATATTTCGCGTAACGGAAAACACAGCTTGCTGAGTCCCGAACAGGTACTGTTTCGGGGACTCAAAAACGGGTCGAACATACCGCCCCGTTTCCACTTATTCGCCGGCCAACATAAATAGGCGAACATCGGGTCCCGTCAATGCTTTCCGGGACAAAGTTACCGCGAAGAATAATCGGTTGTATATCAGTTACCGACGCCAACCACTGCCACAGCGACGCCAACCACTGCCACAGGCGTAAGGCCCCGAATAGAACGGGTGAAATACACCTTTCTTTGTTTCCGGAAACAAACCAGTATTGATTCGATTCAACGTGTCAGCCATTCACTTTTCCAACATGGAATTCGATCAACATGGTTGTGAAGATTTGCTGGTACACTGTTTTGCTGTCGTACTGTTTTGTTGTTTTACAGACATGCTTTTTTGCTGTTTTGCGGACACACTGTTTTGTTGTTTTACTGATACACTGCTTTCAATATGGATTCACAACACCGGATCAGAGATGAAACATGACTATGGTTCAATCTATCTACCGTTCGCTGCGGATAGACTGAATCCCTGTATTGCTTCAATAAATATGAGGCTCTATGAATCAATGATTTATACATCAACGCTTAAATCTGAAAAGAGTATGGCAAAAGACCCCATTTATCTGGCTTTCTCCACACAGAAAGGAGGGGCCGGGAAAACGACGCTCACCGTTCTTGTTGCGTCGTATCTGCACTATGTAAAAGGCTACGATGTGGCTGTTATCGACTGTGATTATCCGCAGCATTCTATTGTTGAGATGCGAGGTCGTGATTTGAAGATGGCCAAGGAAGATGAATACTACCGGAATCTTGCCTATGAGCAGTTTACCCGTCTCAACAAGAAGGCTTATCCGGTCATCGAGAGCAGCACGGAGAAATCGATCGACGATGCGGAGCGAATTACGTCGCAGGCCGATTTCGACATTGTGTTTTTCGATTTGCCCGGGACGGTCAATAATCCGTCGGTCATCCGGGCGTTGTCGAACATGGACTACATCTTCGCGCCGATCAGTGCGGACCGGGTGGTTCTGGAAAGCACCTTGCGGTATATGACGGTTGTAAACGACGTGATTCGCAAAACGGGCGTTACCAACATCAAGGATACCTACCTGGTCTGGAACATGGTGGACGGACGCGAAAAGACGGAGTTGTACGAAGTCTATGAGCAGGTAATCGAGACATTGGGATTGAAGGTTCTCAAGACTTTCATCCCCAACAGTCTACGCTTCCGCAAGGAGCTTCCGGGCTCATACCGGTCCATCTTCCGCTCGACCTTGTTTCCCGCAGATCGGAGTCAGCTCCGCGGCAGCAATATCGAGCCTCTGACGCAAGAGATTCTCACCCTCATAAAACTGGATCGGGATGGCGAAAAGAGTTAAAGCCGGCGCATTGGATGAGTCGATGATTATCCAGTCGTTCAAGGATGACAATCTCATTGCGGATCCTGCATCTGCCGTGCGTTCGGAGCCTGGAGCCCCGATACCCTCTGCGGAGCCTCGGAATGATGCTGCGGAAGTTTCAGCGTCGGCACAATCCGAAGCCACGGTTTCGGAGGATGAGAGTTCGACGGTCAAGGTCAAGTCTCGGCGCCGACGCGGTGGCTATGAGGATACCTTTTTGAAGGTCAAGGAATTTCGCGCGCGTCAATCCGTGTATATCAGTCAGCCGACGCATCAAGCCATCTTGAAATTGGTACACCTTCTGGCATTGAAGGGCATCGAAATAAGTGTCGGCGGATATATCGACAATGTTATGGCGGATCATTTCCAGCAACACCGGGATGATATTGCCGAGATGTTCCAGCAGCATTCACTGAAAGATTTTTTATAACCCCTAAAACTCAAATTATTATGACGGACAAAATGTTTATGGCCATTCTCGTTATGGCCGGAGTCGCATGTCTTGCGCTGTTCTTTATTCATCGGGCGTGGCACTATCGCAAGAGGATGAAGCGAGCCATGCCTCCGGAGTCGGCAATGGATTGCCCCGTGCATTCGGAGCCTTCCGCATGGGCGCGTCATCAGGAAGCGTATGAGACACGCTTTATCTATGCTCCGCGCACGCGATTCACGTCGGATTGCCGGATCCGGATCCGACCGCAGTATTACGAGCAGCTTCGTGGGATCGTCGATGTCGTGGGCTCACGTCATTTGTCGCTTGCGGACTATCTGGATCGGGTTCTTCAAGAGCACCTGGAGGAGAATCGGGAGCATATCGAGCGATTCTGCCGTCAGTATGATGTGGAGTCCACGCAGGAATAATTGCAGAGATGAAAGCCGCAATTCTTGTAGTTCTGATCCTGCTGGTGCTGTGCTACGGGTTCTGGGCGGTTCTGTACTGGAAGCGGATTTCCTCCGCTGTTGAAGAGTCTCGCGGGGAGGAGCCCCAGCCTTTGTCGCGGCATTCGATCATGGGAAAAAGCCTCTATGTCCTACCTTCGCGACGCCAACCGACGCCAACCACTGCCACAGAATCAGAAACTGAAAAAGGAGAGGAAAAAGCCGATATATTTGCTCCCGAAAGAAGTGCGGAACACCCCCGGCAGATCCCGCCGGAGAAGTTGGACGCAGTCTTCTGGACTCCCCCTGCGGATGAGAGCAATGAACCCGATCCGGAGGGCGTACCATTTGGCGAAAGTGCCGCCTCGGACTATGAGGCCGACATGGATCAGGAAATGGATCGCGAGGAGGAAGAAGAGAACGAATCGCGGCCTCCCGCAGGCCGCTCGTTGGCCAAGGGTGTTCAATTCGAGCAGATCGGCGAAGCCTACCGCACCGTAGCGCACGAAGCAACCCCCGGGGAAAAGAAGAAGCAGCGTGTTGGACGCACGCTCGTAGAGCTGGAACAAACGGACATGTTTGAAGCCATCGTTTCAGCCAGTCCCGAAGGAGCAGACAAGGTCTACGATCTGATGAATTTCTATCTGAAGGCATATTACCGTCGCATTGCCGAACGAGCTGCGGAAAGCCCATCTCCGCAGGTTTCTGCTCCCGAGGATTTTGATGTCCAGAATTATGTTTAACAAAACGCACAAGCCATGAAAAAGAGAGATTACGGATAGCCGCAGCTATCCCCCAAGCCACTGAAAAATCCAAGTCGAATCCGGTGCAGGGGCCTATCCACCCCCTGCACCACAACAACCAACAAGCAGTTTATGACCAAACGGAAATATCTATCTGCGGCGATTGTCATGTTTGCCGCAAGCAAAGTCTTCGCCCAGGGCGGCAACGGTCTGGCGGGCATCAACGATGCGACCAATATGGTCACGTCGTACTTCGACCCTGGCACGAAGCTGATCTATGCGATCGGCGCTGTTGTCGGACTGATCGGAGGGATCAAGGTCTACAACAAGTTCAGCTCGGGTGATCCGGATGTTTCGAAGGTCGCCGCCTCGTGGTTCGGAGCCTGTATCTTTCTGATCGTTGCGGCGACGATTCTGCGGTCGTTCTTCCTCTACTAACACTTGCGAGCCATGCAATACACAATCAATAAGGGGATCGGGTGCAGCGTGGAGTTCAAGGGACTGAAGGCGCAGTATCTGTTCATCTTTGCCGGAGGTCTGTTGGCGGTGTTCATCCTCTTCGTCATTCTCTACATGATCGGGATTGAGCAGTGGGTGTGCATCCTCTTCGGAGTTGTGTCGGCATCGCTTCTGGTGTGTGGAACCTTCCATCTGAACGCCTGTTATGGCGAACACGGCCTGATGAAGCTGGCGGCAGCACGCCGTCATCCCCGCTACCTGATCCATCGGAAAAGTGTCAATCACATGTTCGTCAAACCTCAAAACAACCGGCCATGCGCAATGTAATGAAAGCCACGACCCTGGAGAGCAAGTTCCCGCTCCTGGCGGTCGAAAACGGATGCATCATCAGCAAGGACGCCGATCTGACGATCGCGTTCCGTGTTGAGTTGCCGGAGCTCTTTACGGTAACACATGCGGATTACGAGGCGATCCATGCCGCGTGGTGCAAGGCCGTGCGGGTGTTGCCGCAGTACAGCGTCGTTCTGAAGCAGGACTGGTTTCTGCGTGAAAACTACCGTCCGCAGACCGGCGACGGGGAGATGAGTTTTCTAAGTCGGTCGTTCGAGCAGCATTTCAACGAGCGTCCGTTCCTGAATCACGTCTGCTATCTGTACCTGACGAAGACCACGAAGGAGCGTTCCCGGATGCAGTCGAACTTCTCGACGCTGTGCCGGGGTCATATCATCCCCAAGGATGTCGATCGGGAGAGTGCGGTGAAGTTCTTTGAATCCGTGGAGCAGTTCGAGCGCATCATCAACGATTCGGGTTTCATAACGCTCACCCGCCTCACGGACGAGGAGATCGTCGGCACGTCGGATACTCCGGGCCTTATCGAGAAATATTTCTCCCTGTCGCTCGACGATACGACGACGTTGGAGGATCTGGCGATGAGTTCGGAGAATTTCCGTGTCGGGAACAAACATGTCTGTCTGCACACGCTCTCCGATACGGAGGATCTCCCGGGGCATGTCGGTTCGGATATGCGCTACGAGCGTCTCTCGACGGATCGTTCGGACTGTCTGCTGTCGTTTGCCGCACCGGTCGGGCTGCTGCTCTTCTGCGATCACATCTACAACCAGTGGCTGTTTCTGGATGACAGTGCCGAGAACCTTCGGCGCTTTGAGAAGCAGGCCCGGAGCATGCACTCGCTTTCGCGGTATTCGCGGTCGAACCAGATCAACAAGCAGTGGATCGACCAGTATCTGAACGAGGCGCACTCGTTCGGACTGACCTCGATCCGCGCACATTTCAATGTGCTGGCGTGGAGTGAGGATCCCGAGGAACTGCGGCGCATCCGCAACGATGTGGGCAGCCAGCTCGCCCTGATGGAGTGTCGGCCTCGCCACAATACGGTGGACGCCGCGACGCTCTACTGGGCGAGTATCCCGGGCAATGCCGGGGACTTCCCGGCCGAGGAGTCGTTCTACACGTTCATCGAGCCGGCGCTGTGTTTCTTCACTGAGGAGACGAACTACAAGTCGTCGAGCAGTCCTTTCGGGATCAAGATGTGCGACCGCATCAGCGGGAAGCCGCTGCACCTGGACATCTCGGATCTTCCGATGAAGCGCGGGGTCATCACCAACCGCAACAAGTTCGTCCTGGGACCGTCGGGGTCGGGCAAGTCGTTCTTCATGAACCACCTTGTGCGGCAATATTGGGAGCAGGGAACGCATGTCGTGCTGGTCGATACGGGTAACAGCTACCAGGGGCTTTGCGAGTTGATCCGCCGCAAGACAAAGGGCGCGGACGGGATCTACTTCACCTACACGGAGGAGCATCCCATCAGTTTCAACCCCTTCTACACGGACGACTATGTCTTCGAGACGGAGAAGATGGACAGTATCGCGACGTTGCTTCTGACCTTGTGGAAGAGCAGCGAAGAGCGGGTCTCGAAGACCGAGCTTACGGAGATCGGCAATGCCGTTTCGGGCTACATCGCCCGCATCAAGGCCGACCATTCGATCAAGCCGTGCTTCGATACTTTCTACGAATACCTGAAATGTGAGTTCCGCGAGGATCTGGAGAGCCGGGAAATTGAGGTTCGCCGCGAGGAGTTCGACATTAGCAATCTGCTGACGACCCTTCGTCCGTACTACCGGGGCGGGCGTTATGATTTCCTGCTGAACTCGCAGCAGGAGATCGACCTGCTGTCGAAGCGTTTTATCGTCTTCGAGATCGATGCCGTGAAGGACAACAAGGAACTCTTCCCCGTGGTTACGATCGTGCTGATGGAGGTCTTCATCAACAAGATGCGCCGCTTGAAGGGTATCCGCAAGATGCTGATTATCGAGGAGGCGTGGAAGGCTCTGGCGTCGAACAATATGGCCAGCTATCTCCAGTACATGTACAAGACCGTGCGCAAGCATTTCGGCGAGGTTGTAACGGTTTCGCAGGAGGTTCAGGACATCATCTCGTCGCCGATTGTCAAAGAGGCGATCATCAATAACTCGGACTGCAAGATACTCCTGGACCAGCGCAAGTTCATGAACCGTTTCGATTCGATCCAGACGCTGCTGGGCCTTACGAACAAGGAGAAGTCGCAGATTCTGTCGATCAACATGTCGAACCATCCGGGGCGGGTCTATAAGGAGGTCTGGATCGGGCTGGGAGGAGTCCAATCCGCGGTTTACGCCACGGAGGTCAGCCGCCAGGAGTATTTGGTGCGCCCGTAAGGGGATTTGACAAATGTCACTGTGGCAAGTGGCTGGGAGTGAGTTTATAAGCCCATTAACAACCGACTTATCTGAAAGGGAAACCGGACAGGGAGTGGAGCATGTCGGTAAAGCCATAAGTCAGCCAACTATCAGGCTGCGACCGAATGGCAAGTTAAAAAGATAGATATAAGGATAAAGCCTGCATTGGTTGAACGATAGTCCGAGCAGTCGTATCCTTGGGCGGTGACGGAAGATAGTTATATACGTCACACTGCGGTACTACACCGATGACAGATAGCGGATGTAGCATAAACTGACCGCAGGGCAACTGCCATAAGCAGTAAAGGACGAAAGTCGTATCCGACAATCTATCGCGCCAAACAGTTGTCAAGTTCCTAAACGGGGATTGCCTAAACCGGAACGCCGCAAGGCTATTAGGTGTAGACCTATGAATATCCGGCATGGCAACGGAGCTTCCATAGTAGTCTGAGCAGGGTAACGCCCTGTACATGGCGAAGGGAAGCAGCTAATTAAGTTTAACAATTTAACGGAAAATGTGTGAGACATGAGAAATCCAGAGAATGTGTTAAACAGTCTGTCTAAACACAGCAAGGACTCAAGCTACAAGTTTGAGCGGCTGTACAGAGTGCTGTTTAATGAAGAAATGTTCTATGCTGCCTACCAGCGTATTTACAGCAAGGCGGGCAACATGACGGCAGGAGCCGATGGGCAAACCATCGACGGAATGAGCATCGACCGCATTAAACAACTGGTTGATAGCCTTAAAAATGAGACTTATCAGCCAGCTCCGTCCAAAAGGGCGTACATCCCGAAGAAAAACGGGAAAAAACGTCCGCTTGGCATCCCCTCATTCAACGACAAATTGGTGCAGGAAGTGGTTAGAATGATATTGGAAGCTATCTACGAGGGCAGTTTTGAGCATACCTCGCACGGGTTTCGGCCCGGGCGTAGTTGCCATACCGCACTTATCAGCATACAGAAGTCATTCTCGGCCGTGAAATGGTTCATTGAGGGCGACATCAAAGGGTTCTACGACAACATCGACCATGATGTGTTGATAGGCATCCTGCGGGAACGCATCGCCGACGAGAGATTTCTACGGCTTATCCGCAAATTCCTGAACGCCGGTTACGTCGAAGATTGGGTATTTCACAGAACGTACAGCGGCACGCCGCAGGGCGGTATTGTCAGTCCAATACTGGCGAATATCTACCTCGACAAACTCGACAAGTACATCCGTGAGTATATCAACCGGTTCAACAAGGGGGAGATACGGAAAGGCAACGCTCAGTACAAGCTCTACGAGCAGCGGAGATACCGGCTGGCTAAGAAGCTGAAAAATGAGAAAGATGAAAAGGTAAGAGAACAGATGACCGCTGAAATCAAGCGGCTACGGGAAGAAAGGAACAAGTTTCCCGCGCGTAATGAAATGGACAGCAGTATCAAACGCATAAAATACGTTCGGTACGCAGATGACTTTCTGATTGGAATAATCGGTAGTCTGGAAGACTGCAAAACGGTAAAAGAGGACATTAAAAACTATTTGAAAGAGGCTCTTAAACTGGAACTGTCAGATGAAAAGACACTGATAACCAACGCACAGAAACCCGCCAAGTTCCTCGGATTCGACATTTTTATCCGTAGGAGCAATGATTTACGCAAGGATAAAAACGGCAGAACGGTCAGGGCGTTCGGACACGTCCCGGTCTTGTATCTGAATTTTGAAACGATGCGAAAGAAACTCTTTGACTACAAGGCCGCAAGAATAGCGGTCGTGAACGGCAAAGAGGTATGGAAATCCATCGTCAGAACGTACATGATCGATTTGGACGACCTGGAAATAGTCAGTCAGTTCAACGCCGAAATCCGGGGATTCTACAACTACTACTCGATAGCCAATAACAGCCCGGCCATCAACTCTTTCTATCACATCATGTCATACAGTATGTACAAGACTTTCGCAAGAAAGTACAAGTCGTCTGTTAAGAAAATCCTGACCAAGTATAAAAAGGGAGGGACGTTCAAAGTGGCATATGAGAACAAGAAGGGTAAAATGCTCTACCAATCATTCTATCACGAAGGCTTCAAACGCAAAAAAAATGCAGGGGCTACCTCATGCGACACTATCCCGCGGACAGTTACAATAACTGGTGGTCGTAATAGCCTGATGGAAAGGCTGAAACTCCAAGTCTGCGAATTATGCGGTGCTACGGATAAACTCGAAATGCACCACGTCCGCAAACTTAAAGACCTGACAGGTAAGTCCGATTGGGAGAAGAGAATGATCGCCCGGCGCCGGAAGACGCTGGCGGTCTGCTCAAAGTGTCATGCAAAGATAGACCCTGACCGACGGATCAGACTGAATTAGTTAGTGGAGAGCCGGATACAGGGAGACTTGTAAGTCCGGTTCGGGGGCGAGTGCCCGGAAACCTATCATAGAAATATGACAAGGCGCTGGGTACTTAGCCTACGCCTATACAACCGAAGAGACCGAGAAACTGGAAGTGCAGCGTCTTGCCGATGCGTTGGACGGCGACATGGAGCTTGCGATCAAACAGCTCACGGAGTCCCAACGGAAATAGACGAAGCCATGTGCAGGAGTGATGACGGCATACTCTCGACAGCGGTTTCTCATCTGTTTTTTGAGATTCCGGATGTCCTCGGACGGTGGTGCAGCCGGGAAGGAGCGCCTCCGATCCGCATCTATCGCCAAAAGCAACGGGGCGGCAAAGGTTATCATATCGCACTCGCATATCGTGGAGGTGTAGTCCTCCGACGACCGGTCTATACGAACCTGGGGGCACATTATTTCGATCTGTACGGATATGTGTCCATGTCCTACGACAGCGTGCGGGACGTACTGATGCTCTCGTGCTACGGCAAATACTACCGCGTGGAATAACCACGGAACAATTCACTTAGAAACGAACAATAGAGATGAAACGAATGATAATGATTGTGTGTGCACTGCTGATGGGCTATGCGCACACGGCCCGGGCCCAGTGGGTCGTTACGGATCCCACGAATCTGGTTCAGAACATCATCAGTGCGACGCAGGGTACGACCACGGCGACGAACATGATCAAGAACCTTCAGGAGGGGATCAAGATCTACAACCAGGGCGTGTGACACGAAAAGTTACATAAATGACTGTTTAACAGAGGATAGTCCATCGTGTATGGAAGCCGAAGTTTAAACCTGCTGTTCCGTCAGCAGTAGCCTACGGGCGCGTGCATTACAAGCAATTGTTTTGTACGAAGCCGCCCGGACAAAGTAGCCCGCCGCAAGGAAAGCGGAAGCCGTGAGGCAGACGCAATTATCGCCAGCATCAGGCGGTTAGGGAGCGAGGCTGAGTGATATGGCTAACGTAAGTGAACTGTCATTGACGCATCGTAAGGTATGAAACAAGCTAAAGATGCTATAAGGCTTGAACCAAAAGGTAAGCAGCCGGATAACCTCGAACCTTGTGGGGGTACACGGACACAAGCGCTGCCGGTGTATAGACAGAGCCTAAGTCATTCGATGTCATTTATGTAAAACGTGGTAAGCCCGTATCTCTCCTGTTTAAGGACAGGTAAGTGAGCCGCAAGGCAAACCGAATGGGGTGCGGGTATAGGATTGCGGAAAAAGCGAATGCCCTTCTGTAATGGAATGGATAGGAGTTTCAATGTTACTCCACGGGAAACCGGGCAGACTTCCGCATTAGGTAACTCTTTACAAGAAACTTGTTGAACTTTTTAAAGGAGGAAAGCAAATGAACGAGATGAAAAGATCGTGTGCGCCTACTGACCGACAGCCGCGCTGGGAGAATATCGACTGGGACAAATGCGACCGGGAGGTTAGAAAGCTGCAAGCACGTATTGTAAAGGCTCAAAAGGAAGGTCGCTACGGCAAGGTCAAATCCTTGCAGTGGCTGCTGACCCACTCGTTCACGGCCAAAGCTCTGGTTGTGAAACGAGTGACTTCCAACAAAGGGAAGAATACATCGGGAGTGGACAAGGTATTATGGTCTACTCCTGCTGCCAAGACGAATGCCATTCGTGTGTTGAGAAGGCGGGATTACAGCCCCATGCCTTTGAAACGGGTAAACATTCGCAAGAGCAACGGGAAATTACGCCCGTTGGGAATACCCACGATGAAAGACAGAGCCATGCAGGCATTGTATCTCATGGCATTAGACCCCGTAGCAGAAACTACTGCGGACAACCATTCCTACGGATTCCGCAAAGAGAGGTGCACGGGTGATGCCATCCATCAATGCTACATCAATCTGTCCAAAGAATCATCGCCGCAGTGGGTTCTGGAGGGCGACATTAAAGGATGCTTCGACCACATCAGCCATGAATGGCTGCTCAACAATATCCCGATGGATAAAGTGATGCTCCGGAAATGGCTTAAATGCGGTTTTGTATTCAACAAACAGCTCTTTCCCACCGAAGAGGGTACTCCCCAGGGAGGTATCATATCACCGACTCTTGCGAACATGACGCTTGACGGCCTGCAAGCAATGCTCGAAACCAGATTTCAGAGAATTGATTTGTATGGGCCCCGAAGAACGTATTATCCGAAAGTGCATCTTATCCGCTACGCAGATGACTTCATCGTCACCGCTCAACGTAGGGATATGTTGGAACAGGAGGTCATGCCGATGATCAAAGAGTTTCTTCAAGCCCGGGGGCTTACCCTGTCAGAAGAGAAGACGAAGATAACTCACATTGAAGATGGCTTTGACTTTCTGGGCTTCAATATTCGGAAGTACAAGGGCAAGCTCCTCATTATGCCGTCTAAGGAAAGCCAAAAGAGATTCCAGCAGAAAGTAAATGAGATCGTCAATTCTCACAAAACAATCCCGCAGGAATCACTCATCAGGCTTCTTAATCCGGTCATAACCGGGTGGGCGAACTATTACCAACACGTCGTGTCAGGCAGGATTTTCCAGAAGATGGACTTCCACGTCTACCAGAAACTTTTGCAATGGTCGCTCCGGCGACATCCGGCGAAAGGGAAATGGTGGGTAATCGAAAAGTATTTCCACAGACACCGGGGCAGGACATGGGTTTTTGCCGCACCTTTCGACAAGGAGGGCAGAATGGAACTGTTCCCGATCAAGTGGCTGACGGATACTAAAATTACCCGCTATGCAAAGCTGAAATGTGATGCCAATCCCTATGATCCGGAATGGCGGGAGTATTTCGAGAGGCGGGAAACCCGCTTGATGCTCCAGTCTGCGAAAGGCAGAAACACGATTGTCCGAATCTGGAAACGCCAACAGCGCAGATGTCCCTGCTGCGGGGAACCCATAACCCGGAATACCCCTTGGAGGGTTTCCGAGAAAATGGTAAACGGACATGCCGAGCGAACGCTTGTGCATAACCACTGCGGCAGATTTAATGTCAAACCCTTTAACAAAGAAGAATATGAGCCGGTTTCATAACAGAAACTTTGAGTTGCTTGAGCCGTATGATGCGAAAGTATCATGTACGGTTCTTAGAGGGGAAAGCATCCGCAAGGATGCCGACCTACTCGACAAGGCGTACTACGATGCCCTGAAGACGGTCCACAACATCATCAAGGATGCGCGCAAGGTCAAGTTGACGATCGAGATGGTCAGCGAGATTACGGACATCTACGTCAATGGATTCAACCGCATGGTTACGGACCCGAACTTCACGCCGGATGAACTCGCCGCGATCTCGGCCGGATACGCACGACTTCTGGAGGAGGGCGGCGCGCTGGTTACGGATTTGAAGAACGTCGTAACCTCCGGGAACGGACTCTCGATGTCGGACAAGGAGCGCATGGATGTCGTGGATCAGATCTACTACCGGATGCTGGAGTACCGGAACCTGACACGCTATTTCACGAACAAGACGATCTCGGTGTCGTATCTGCGCAGCCGTGCGAAGGGCGATTCGTCGCGTGTGCTGGCTCTTTACGGAAGTCCGAGTGAAAGATACTGGTAGCCATGACGCCGCTTGCAATCGATTTTGAGAATCTGCACCAGGTGTTGCGGAACCTCTATCAGGAGATGATGCCCCTGTGCGGCGACATGGTTGGAGTAGCCAAAGGTGTCGCAGGTCTGGGAGCCCTCTTCTACGTCGCCTATCGGGTGTGGAAGGCCCTTGCCAATGCGGAGCCTGTGGATGTGTTTCCTCTGCTGCGGCCCTTTGCCATCGGGTTGTGCATCATGTTCTTCCCGACGATTGTTCTGGGAACGATCAATACGGTTCTCTCTCCCGTCGTTCAGGGGACGCACGCCATACTGGAGGGTCAGACCCTCGATATGAGTGAGTACCAGAAACAGAAGGATGATCTCGAATACGAGGCCCGGGTCCGTGAAGGCAAGGCGTGGCTGGTGGATGATGAGGTCTACGATCAAAAGCTCGCCGACCTGGGAATTACGGACATGGGAGAGATTATCGGCATGTGGTGGGAGCGGACCTGGCATGGAATCAAGAGTTGGTTTCGGGAGCTGGTTCGGGACTTTTTCGACCTGCTCTTCAATGCAGCTTCGCTGACTGTGGATACGCTGCGCACGTTCTTTTTGGTGGTCTTGTCCATTCTGGGTCCGCTTTCCTTTGCCCTGTCGATCTACGACGGTTTTCAGAGTACGCTCACGCATTGGTTGTCGAAATACATCTGCGTGTATCTGTGGCTGCCGATAGCAGACCTTTTCTCGGCCATTCTTGCCAAGATTCAGAACCTGATGTTGCAGGCCGACATCGCGGCCTTGCAGGATCCCAACTATATTCCGGACAGCGGGGATGGTATCTATATCATCTTCCTGATAATCGGGATCATCGGATATTTCACCATTCCGACGGTTGCAGAATGGGTTGTGCAGGCCGGAGGTGGTTCCGGAACGGGTGGTGTCAATCGAGCCGCATCGTTCGGGGCCGGTGTTGCCGGAGGTGCCGCGGGGTCTCTTGTCGGCAAGGCCGTCCCACGGGGAGGCGGTGAAAACGGTTCTTCGCCAAATGGTCGGAATCTCGCTACATCGAATCACTCATAATACATTACCGAGATGGAATTCAAGTCATTGAAAAATATTCAGACGAGCTTTCAGCAGATCCGGATCTTCACACTGGTGTTCCTGGGGCTGTGCGCTGTGGTAGCGATATTCAGCGTTGCCAAGAGCTACCGGTTTGCCGAGCGCCAGCGGGAGAAGATCTATGTGCTGGATCAGGGCAAGTCGCTGATGGTGGCTCTGTCGCAGGACCTGAGTCAGAACCGTCCTGTCGAAGCCCGGGAACATGTCCGGCGGTTCCATGAACTCTTCTTCACGCTGGCCCCGGACCGCGCGGCCATCGAGAGCAACATCACGCGAGCGCTGTTTCTCTGCGACAAGAGTGCCTATCACTATTCGCAGGATTTGCAGGAGAAGGGCTACTACAACCGCATAGTAGCCGGCAATATCAACCAGACCTTGCAGATTGACTCCATGTCGTGTGATTTCGACCGATACCCTTACCGCATCACGACGTATGCACGTCAGATGATTATCCGCGAGAGCAACATCACCGAGCGGTCGCTTGTTACGCGCTGCAATCTGATCAATTCGGTGCGTTCGGACAACAATCCGCAGGGATTCACGATGGAACGCTTCGAGATTCTTGAAAACCGCGACCTGCGGGTCTATGCCCGATAGCCATGATACGACGAGGAATGAATCACCTGGGCGCCTGGTGTGAAGCACACCTGCGGCGTCTGTGCGAGGCCATGAGCCCCGACCTGCGACTTTATGTCATCATCGGAATGTTGCTTCTCTTTGCGGCCCTGTCTCTCTACACGACGCTTACGGCGATCGGCAACATCGGACGCAACAGCGGGAATGCGTTGGAGATCGAGCACCTCCGACATCTTGAACTTAAACAACCGTCCGGAGCGGACAGCCTTCGGACACAAACCATTGAAAACCATGAACGAGAAACAGCAGAATAAGGAGCCGAAGCAGGAGTTGCAGCAGTCGAAAGCTCTCACTCCGCAGCAGATTCAGCAGCGTCGCAAGCTGCTGGTGTATCCGGCGTTGTTCCTGATTTTTTTCGGTATTCTGTGGCTGATCTTCGCCCCTTCGGATGAAACCGATCAGGAACAGAAGAAAGGTCTCAACACGGAACTTCCGACTCCGGAGCAGAGCGGTATCGTCTTCGACAAACGCGATGCTTATGCCCAGCAGGAGATGCACGACAAGCAGGAGGCCAAGATCCGAACCCTTGAGGATTATGCCTTCTCTCTGGATGACGAGTCCGGGTATGAGGAGGTCGAGACGTCGGCTTCCGCACAAGTATACGAGACGAGCCCTCGATTCGGAGGCCATGAATCTTCGGATGCTCTGCAATCGTCTGTCGGAGCATACCGGGATCTGAACACGCAGTTGGGAAGTTTCTACGAGCAGCAGGAAGAGACTTCCTCCGATGAGGAGATAAAACTCATGGAGCGTATCGAACAACTCGAAGCGGAGCTCAAGCAACAGCAGGTCGGGACCTCTGCGGAACAACAACTGGATTTGATCGAAAAATCCTATCAGTTGGCCTCCCGGTACATGAACGGCAATGGAGGTACGCAATCAGAGGCTACTGCGACGACCCGTAACGGCAAGGCCGTCGTGGAACCCGTGCAACAGGTACGCCATGAGGTCGTGTCGTTGCTTGCAGCCCCCATGTCGGATTCGGCCTTTGTCGAGGAGTATTCACGGCCTCGCAACTGGGGATTCCACACCGCCGCAGGCGATACCTCGGCGCCGCGCAAGAACAGTATCAACGCTTGTGTTTACCGGACTACTACCGTGACGGATGGAGATGAGATTCCCATCCGCCTGCTGGAACCGATGATGGCGGGTGAGGTGTTGATTCCTGCCAATACGATTCTGACGGGCACCTCGCGTATCGACGGCGAGCGCATGTCGATCACGATACAGGCCGTGCAGTACGAAGGCAGCGTCATTCCGATCGAGCTGCAGGTGTATGATCTGGACGGCGGTGCCGGCATTTCGGTTCCTGCCTCCGAAGAGATCAGCGCCGTCAAGGAGATTGCGGCCAATGCCGGTTCGGGACTCGGAAGCAGTATCACGATCACGGACGACGCCGGGACACAGTTGCTTTCGGATCTGGGTCGCAGCGTCATCCAGGGAACCGCGCAGTATATCGGACAGAAGATGCGACAGGTCAAGGTCACGCTTAAAGCGGGCTACCGGGTGTTGCTGTTGCCGCCACTTGAATAGAAGCCACTGAAATCCAAATACCAACACGACCACATTTAAAGTACAAGTTTATGAGAAAGATGCTTATGACACTCGCGTTTTGCGGGTGCCTCTCCGGTGCCTTTGCGCAGGAGACGACCACGAAGGCGGCGACCACGCCGCAACCTGCCGAAGGGATGCATTCACCCTCGACGGGAGACTATTTCAACGGACTGACGCGGCCGCTGACGTTCGACCGGATGATCCCTCCCTATGCGCTGGAGGTCACGTTCAACAAGACCACGCATGTGATCTTCCCCGCGGCCATACGCTATGTCGATCTGGGGTCTGCCGATCTGCTGGCAGCGAAAGCCGACGGTACGGATAACGTGCTGCGTGTGAAGGCGGCCCTGCGGGACTTTTCGCGGGAGAGCAACCTCTCGGTGATTACGGAGGATGGCGCCTACTACACCTTCAACGTGAAGTATGCCGATGAGCCGCAGAAGCTCTCCGTGGAGATGACCGATTTCCTGCATGACGGCGAGGCCGTAAATCGGCCGAATAACGCACTGGAAATCTACATGAAGGAGCTGGGCAGTGAGTCTCCGATGCTTGTGCGGCTGATTATGAAGTCGATCTACAAGAACGACCGTCGGGAGATCAAGCATATCGGCTGCAAGCGTTTCGGCATTCAGTATCTGCTCAAGGGGATCTATTCGCACAACGGGTTGCTGTATTTCCACCTGCAACTCAAGAACTCGACGAATGTACCCTTCGACGTCGACCATCTGACCTTTAAGATCGTGGACAAGAAGGTCGCCAAGCGCACGGCTATCCAGGAGCAGGTGATCTGGCCGCTGCGAGCCCACAACAACGTGCAGGTTATTCCCGGTAAGTCGAGCGAGCGCATGGTCTTCACGCTTCCGAAGTTCACGATCCCCGACGACAAGCATCTGGTCGTCGAGCTGTATGAAAAATCCGGCGGACGGCATCAGAGCTTCACGATTGAGAATGCCGACCTGGTTCGCGCCCGAGTGATTGACGAATTAAAGGTCAAGTAAGATGAAACGCGCGGTATTCATACTGGTGTTGTCGTTGAGCCTGACGCTCACCGCGGGAAAGAGCTTTGCGCAGCGAGCCTTGCCGGGGATGCGGGGTCTGGAACTCCGCACGGGCATGGTGGACGGCTGGTATTCCTCGTCGCCGTCGAGCGCCACGGGCTATTATTTCGGACTGGCGATGAACCGCTACGCGAAGAATGCGAACAAGTGGGTTTACGGCGTCGAATACCTTAACCGGAGTTATCCCTACAAGAGCTGGCGGATCCCCATGGCTCAATTTACGGGTGAGGGCGGATATTATTACAAGTTCCTCACCGACGCCTCGAAGACCTTTTTTCTCTATCTGGGCGGCACGGCCATGGCCGGCTATGAGACGGTGAACTGGGGAGACCGTCATCTTTCCGACGGCTCGACGCTCCAAAGCCGGGATCGCTTCATCTATGGTGGAGCCGTTACGCTGGAGGCTGAAGCCTACCTCGCAGATCGAATCATTCTCTCTGTCTCGGGTCGTGAACGGGTGCTGTGGGGCACAACCTCCGGGCATTTTCACACCCAGTTCGGCATTGCATTGAAATTTATAATCGACTAACAATCGAACAGTAACCCTTTTTTATTAACCGTCGCGCAAGCGACATAAAACCAATTACTTATATGAAAAAGCTGTTTTTGGCGGCCGGTGCCGCCCTGGCCCTTCTTGCCTCTTGCAACAAGGAAACCGAAATGATTAACCCCGCTCCGGAAGCACGTCCTGATGGAGCCTCGGTAACGATCACCCTCTCTGCGGGCGATGATGCGCAGACCCGTGCCTTCTTCGATGCCACGGCTACGGCCGAGGCGTGGGAGAAGAGCCTCTCGTCGCTCTCTGTCTTCACGTTCAACGCCTCGGGCGATCTGATTCTGCGCCGCGATTTCACGGTCTCGGAACTCGCCTCGAAATCGGCGACCTTCTCGCTTCCGAAGTCGGCGGCCGGAACCGAATGCTCGTTCTATGCCGTTGCGAATTACGACGCTTCGTCGGCCAAGACCCGGTCGGCACTCACGGCTCTCGTGGAGAAGTCGGCTGGAGACTATAACGGCACCTTCGCGGATGTCTCGACCAAAGCGCTGCGCTCGGGCGGTTTCGTGATGTCGGGCTCGACGACCAAGACCGTCGGTGCAGTGAATACCTCGACACAGGTGGGCATCTCGCTGAAACGCACGGTGGCGAAGGTCGCCCTTCAAACCTCGATTGCCCCGGAGTTTTCGGAGAAGTATCCCGGCTCGATTACGATTAACTCGGTGAGGCTCTCGCGTGCCGCTTCGCAGTCGCTCATCGTGGCCGGTACACCCTCGACGGGAACCATGACCTACACCCATACGCAGACCCCGGGAACGGCCTCGTCGAAGTACAACAGCCTCTTCTATGTTTATGAGACGGGGACGCTCAATGCGGGAAGCCGCGTGCTGCTGGAGATCAACGCGACCTACGACAGCGACGGCAGCAGCTCGACGAACGATGACCGTTCGGAGGTAACCTATTCGGTCGAGCTGACGGGCAAGGCTGCGGGGCAGATCCTCCGCAACGGCTACTACCGGGTTGCCGCCAATATCACGGGCCTTGTGGGTCAGGATTGCCAGGTGTCGGTAACGGTTGCCGACTGGGAGACGCCTGTTACGCAGTCGGTGGATCTGGGCGCTTAATCCATGTGTTGCGGGTCCCGCCTTGCCCCCGATGGGTCGGACGGGACCCTTTTTCTCACTTCCAAACACGAACTGTTATGAAACGAATCCAGCAACTGCTGTTCTTTTTGACAGCAACCCTTGTGGCGCTGACGGGATGCCGGGAGAGCCCGACCGAAGAGGCCGTGGCGCCTCGCGGTGTGGCGGTCGAGATCGCCGTCCGTCCCGACGGGATGCAGGAGCAGACCCGCTCGACGGACGAGGAGGCGATCGACGATCTGAACTTCTACCTCTATGACGACAAAGGAGAACTGCTCCTGCATCGCTACCAGCAGGCGACGACCCTTCGCTTCGAGGTCGTGCCCGGACATTATCGGATGCGCCTTGCCGCCAACCTCGGCCGCGACCTCGGGGCGGATCCCTCGGAGGAGGAGCTCCGAATCTCGGGCGCGGAGAGTTACGAACGCCTTCCGATGGCCGCCGAGGAGGAGTTTGACGTTACGAGCGCCGGGGCAAGCTGTTCGACCGTCGAGGTCCGGCGGTGCGTGGCCAAGGTCTCCTATGAGATCAACGTCAAGGACCCCAATATCGAGCTTCGCTCCGTGCAACTGATCTCGCTTCCGCGCACTGCGTCGCTCTTCGATCCACAGGCGGCCCCATCGTCCGATCCGGCCGACTATACGGACAGCTCCGAGACAACGCTCTCGGGAACGGCGGCCTCGGGTGCCTGCTACCTGCTTCCGAATCTGCAGGGCACCGTTCCGTCGATCACGGACCAACGGCAAAAGAGCCCCGAGCATGCCCCGGAGCACGCCTCGTACCTGTTGATCCGCGCCACGAACGGCAGCCGAAACCTCCTCTATACGGTCTATTTGGGCGGCAACAACACCTCGGACTTCAACGTCCGGGCCAATGTCCACTATACCTTCCGCATCTCGATCCTGGGCGACGATGAGATCGACACGCGCGTCTATTCCTACTCGATTCAGGTGTGGGACGACTTCGATGACTACCGCTTTGGCGACTACTGCATTTACGAGGGGACGACGCTGCTGCATATCGACGTTGAGAACAACGACGAGGAGCTGCCGCTGAACGGGACGTTTGCCGTCATCTCGGGCGAGAGCTCGAAGGTATTTTTTGACGACTTTCACGGCGAATCGGGCCCGGATTTCAAGGTATATAATCCGAACAGTACCAATCTTCTCGGCGTGCAGTACAGCCCGACGGTTTACACCTCGTCGAACTCTCGCTTTGCCTACCGCATTACGCTGCGGGATCCCTACGGGGTCTGCGGAACCTACGACTTCGAACATCAGATGGCCAACGTTGTCTATGCCAAACCTTCGACCGGCGGTACGATCACGGTTTCAGGTGCTTTGTGGAGCGGTGAGACCGGCTCGGGTGCGAGCCTTCGAAGCGTGGCGCTGTGCTACGAACAGGGCTGCAGCCTGACGGCACGCGCCGGAGCGGGATATGTATTCGAGGGATGGTACTCGGACAGCGGCTATACGCAACGCCTCTCCACCTCGGCAACCTATGCGTTTCGTCCGCAGAAGACCCGCACGGAACTCTACGCACGGTTCAAATCGACGGCCACGCCGCTGGACGGCAACGGCACGGCCAACTGCTATATTGCTCCAAATCTGCGCACGTTCTACTCGTTCGATGCGACGGTGCAGGGCAACGGCCGCTCGACCCAGAACGTAACGCCCAAAAAACTGTCGGGTGTCGAAGCGCGGATTCTCTGGGAGACGGGATCGGTTCGCAACGCCGTCATCCGATCAGCCGAATATTCCGATGGCAGAATCTGCTTCGAGACCGGCACGGTGCGCGGCAATGCCGTTATCGGCCTCTTCGATGCTGCGGGGACCTGTATCTGGTCGTGGCATATCTGGGCTGTGAACTACGATCCACTCTCAACAGCAAGAACATATTCTACCGGTGCGGTTTTCATGGATCGCAATCTCGGAGCCGAAACAACATCGGCTTATGATGTCAAGACAAAAGGTCTTTACTACCAGTGGGGCCGTAAGGATCCGTTTATTTATCCTGCATCGAATAAAAAAACGGATAACGATGAACCTGCTGCTGTAATCAGTCTTGAAGGGTATGAATTAAAGGCATACGGCTACAATACATCCGGAATATCCCCGGAGGATTTTTATACAATCCGATGGTCTATTGAACATCCCACGGTTATGATGGTTGGAAATCCCAATGCGTCAAGCTGGCAAACCCCCTTGAATCCCAATCTTTGGGGTAATTATACGGATGGAACGAACGCTTCGACCATCAACCGGAAGACGATCTACGACCCTTGTCCGCCGGGCTGGCGGGTGCCGCACACGGGAGCGTGGGACAAGACCTACTTCAAGAAAGCGACCTATATAGACGATGGCGGGTGGTACATGTACTATTCGACAAATGGATCGGCGACAACTTTCTATCCCTTCTCTGGATATTTGGATGGCGGTTCAAACAAGTTTCAGTATTACTGGCCAGCCTATCAGGTACGGGCTTGGACAAATACCCCAAATCTCGGAGTGTCGAAAGATTACGGTCAATACCTCTATATCCTTGATGAAAGCGGAGTTGTCGCCATTACGAATTCTGCCCGGTTGGATCAAGGCATTGTTGTGCGCTGTATCCGTGAATAAAACGCGAAGACGATGAAACGACGACAAATCATACCGATTCTGACGGTGCTGCTTATGGCCTTGTGGGGCGAACCCCACAAGGCTGCGGCACAGATCTTCGCCGTGCGGGCCAATGCACTGGCAGCCTGTACGGCGACACTGAACCTCGGCGTCGAGGTGGCCCTGACGGACCGCTGGTCGCTGGAGGGAGCGCTGTTCTGGAACCCCCTGCGCACGGAGGATCTCTCCACCTCGTTTCGTGCGGCGCAACTCGGCGCCCGCTACTGGTTCTACGAAACGCAGGTCGGCCCCTTTGTGGGTGCGCAGCTCTCGCATGTCAATTACCTCCTCGGCCGCCGCACACGGCGCTACGACGGCCGAGCGTGGGGCGCGGGCCTCTCCTGCGGCTATTCGTGGATGCTCTCCAAACGGTGGAGCGTGGCCGTAGAGGGAGGCCTCGGACTCTTCCATACGAAGGACACGCGGCGAGACCCCACGGTTTCGGACTGGGACGACGAATATATCTATCACTCGCGACGCTGGACCTTGGCCCCTTCCCGCCTGGAGCTATCGTTCGCCTATCTGTTTTAGCCATGAGAAAGCAACGAATGATTCTGGGCGGCATGCTTGCCGCCGCAATGTGCGCCGTGACGGGCTGCTCGGTGGCCACACGCCTGGAGCGTCAGCGTGCCGTGGCACATCTCTCGCAACTGACGCGCGCGGAGCGTCAGGCCCAGCGGCAGGACTACCGGCCGCAGGTCGTGCGGCTCCAACGCGACAGTAACACCTTCTTTCTGGCGCCGGTCGATACGCTGCCCGACGGCGAGCGGGTCATGTCGCTGCAGATCGAGCAGGTGACGGTCGTGGCGAAAGTCCGCTCGGTTCCCGAACGCAACGGACGGGTGCACCTCGACTTTGTGGTTACGCTTCCGAAGCAGCTATTGGGCAGCAGCCGCAGCGTGGTCATCACGCCTCTGCTGCACAAGCCCGACGGGACCGTTACGCTGGAGGACCTCGTAATCCGCGGGGGCCGCTTCTCGCTGTTGCAGGAGCGCGATTACTGGCAGTATGAGACCTATGTGCGGCGCTTCCGGCCCGATACGCAGGGGCGTGAGGCGGCCTTCCAGCGCTTCGTGAAGTTTTCCTACCCGGAGGATGCGCGGCTCGATTCGCTGGTTGAGAGCCGCAGCACGATCACTTACTACTATTCGCAGGAGGTTCCGACGGACGAGACCTCGAAGAAGATGCTCATCACGCTTACGGGGGAGGTGCAGGCCGTGGATGACAGCGCCTACCGGCTGCCGCCCTCGGATACGCTGGCCTACCTGGTCTCGTCGATGCTCTCCTTTGTCGATACGCTGCCGCGCTACCGCATCCGCGTCATAGACAAGTACGTTACAGTGGAGGATCGCAACTACATCCGCTTCTTTGTGGGCGATACCCGGGTGGTGGATACGCTGGGCGACAACGGCCGCGAGCTGGAGAAGATCTCGCGCCTGATGCACCGGATCATCGAGCAGGAGGAGTTCTACGTCGATACGATCACCCTCACGGCCTCCTCCTCACCGGAGGGCCGCTACGCCTTCAACGAACGCCTCTCGCGGGGACGCGCCGAAGCGTTGAAACGCTACTTGGTCCGTCATTATGGCCGTGGCATCGACACGCTGCTGACCGTGCGGTGGGTCGCCGAGGCGTGGCCCGAGCTGATGAACCGCATCCGCACGGACCCTGCGCTGACGAACCGCGAGGCGATGCTGGAACTCGTCTCCACAGAGCGGGATCCGGACCGACGTGAGCGGCTGCTGCGCGAGCGCTTCCCCCGGGAGTACGCCTATCTGAAGGAGGTGGTCTACCCGCAGCTCCGCACCGTGGACTTCCGCTACAACCTCCGCCGCAAGGGGATGGTCAAGGATACGATTCACACCACGGAGCTCGACACAACCTATGCCCGGGGTGTGGAGTTGTTGCAGAGGCGTCAGTATGCCCGGGCGCTCTATATTCTCCGCGACTACAACGACCGCAATACGGTGGTGGCACACCTCTCGATGGACCACAACGAGCGGGCGCTGGAGCTGCTCTCGACGATGCCGACGGATGCCGTGACGGAGTACCTGCGTGCCATCGCCTGCTCGCGGCTGGGGCGCAAGGCCGAGGGACGCGAGCACTTCCTCGAAGCCTGCCGCCGGGATGAACGCATGGAGTACCGGGGGAATCTGGACCCCGAAATTTCGGAACTTTTGAAAGAGTAAAAACGATGAAACGCAAACGCATAATAACGATTCTGACCTATGTTCTTCTGGCTGCAGCCTGGGGCGCGATCTTCGTCTCGCTCTTCACGGCCTGCAACGTCTACGAGGATACGACGGTCGAGATAATCCGATGTCCCGCAATTGATGCGGATACGGTGAAAATTCCCGACTGGGAACATACACCGAATGATTCGGTCGAATACTAAAAAAACAAAAAACGATGAGACGATTGAAAAGATGGCTGGCGCTCTGCGCCGGCATAGCAATGACCGGTGTGCTGACCGTAGGTTGCGATGAGAATCTGGATATTCAGCAACGCTACGGGTTCACGCTTGAGACGATGCCCGTACAGAAGCGTCTCGCCGTCGGCGAGACGGCCGAGATCCGCTGTACGCTGGTTCGTGAGGGAGAGTATGACGAGGCTCGTTATACGATCCGCTATTTTCAGCCGGACGGAGATGGGGAGCTGCGCATGGACGACGGGACGGTCTTTCTTCCGAACGACCGTTATCCGCTGGATCGCACCTCATTCCGCCTCTATTACACTTCGCTGAGTGAGGCTCAACAAGTGATCGACGTCTATGTCGAGGATAATATGGGACAGGTGGTGCAAAAGAGCTTCACGTTCCAGAATGACACCGACACGGGTGAGTAATGAACCTGCGACGCCCGGCAATTCTGTCGGGCGTCTTTAATACAAAGAGAGATGACACCACAGGAAAAGGCAGACATTGCTCTGCTCGAACAAGATCAGACCTATAAGGATCTGCTGCGCACGCTGCCTCTCGAACGGCGTACGAAGTCTGTATGCGACCATGCCGTCCAGATGTCGGGAGCCAATATTCGCTATGTACCACGGGAGCTGCTTTCACGGTCGCTGTGCCTGCGTGCCATTCGCGACTGGGCTTTTGCCTTTGATTATGTTCCCGAGGAATTGAAAACGGCGGCGATGTGCCGGGAGGCAGTGCGACATTATGGTTCGGCACTGAATTTCGTGCCGGACAAGTATCGCACGGCATCATTGTGTATGCTTGCCGTGCGCCATGATCCGTGGGCCTTGACATTTGTTCCCGACAACATACTTACCGCGCAGATGTGCGAGACGGCCGTCAAGGGCGACGGTCTGGTGCTGAAATATGTCCCCAAGGCGCTGCGGACGCCGGAGTTGTGTCGGGAGGCTCTGAATGCGGAGCCGTTCACGCGGGAGATGCTACGCAGCGTTCTGGAAGATATTCCCTTCCCGGAGGTTTGTTTGGAGGGCTTGCAGAAGTACCATCGGCAAGGCTACAACCTCATGGAACTCATGGCCGGGATCGAACCTGCGGCGCTTACAGAGCAGGTCGCGCTCTACGGGGTTCAGACGGATCCGATGTGTCTGCTGGTTCTTCCGACGCATTTGAGAAGCGAAAAGATCTGTCTGGAGGCCGTCCGAGGAGACGGCATCCTGCTGCATGATATTCCCGAGGCGCAGCGCAGCGCCGCGTTGTGCGAGGCGGCGGTGATGAACAGCGCCGGAGCCTTGCTCTATGTTCCGGACAAACTGCATACACGGGATCTGTACCGGAAGGCGTTGGCCGCGGATCCCGCGGCTATCCGTTACTTCAAACCGCAACTGCTGAACCGGGAGGATTGCGAGATGGCATACACCCGATCGAAGGGTTGGGATATTGTTCGCTTCATTCCATATCCCGACCTGCTTGAGCGTATGTTGGATGAACACTGTGATTCGTACAGCAAGACACAGAATTTCCTCAAGAATATCAATCCGGAAGTCATGACGATGCGTCTTGCCGAAAAGATCTTTCTGAAAGAGCCCGAACTGTTCTATGCGCTTCCGGAGCGACTTCGGGATCGGTCGCTCTGTGATGCGGCCGTGATGACCGACGGTATGAATCTGCACTATGTTCCCGAGGCGCTCAAAACCGAGGAACTGTGCCGAACTGCCGTAAGGAGGTGCCCGTATGCCATCGAGTATCTTCCCGAGACGATGAAGAACGAGGCGTTTTATGCCTCGATGATCGAAGAGAATCCGCGGATTCTGCGGGGTGTTCCCGAAGCGGAACGCACGGAAGCTCTGAACCGTCTTGCCTTCGAGCGGAGTTATCTGCGCGATCCTTCGGATTACTCGGCCCTCGGAGCGATCACACGTCCGGAGCTTTTGATGCGGGTGCTGCATGAGGAGCAGGATCCACAGAAGATCGACCGGCTGCTCAACCTCATTCCGAGGCGCATGGTGAGCGAGGAGATGGCTTATGAAGCGATACAGAAAAACAGTCGCTGCCTGCATCTTCTCGCCCCGGAGATCATCTCGAAACGTATTGCCGAGCGTGCCGTGCGTGAAGATCCGCAGGCTATCCAGTGGGTTCCGCAACACCTGCGGACTCCCGATATGTGTCTGTATGCGGAATCCAGCTACTTACATTTGAGAATCTATGTTCCCGAGCAGGTTGCGAAGGGAGACAACATTTACACTTTTCATCGACGTGTCGATCAGACGCTGCGACAGCCTCTCGATTATGCGCAGTATAAGATCCTCTACACCGGAGGTTCGGTCGTTGTCGATGATGTTACGACACGGGCCGGATATGCCGGTTGTTGCCGGGTTACCTATGACAGGAAGAAGGATGAATTCAGCTTCCAACAACTGACGAGGCAGCAGGAGCAGACATACCGGGCCGTCCGTATGCGGAAAACTCAACGGAAGATGAAACTTTAATTTTCGCAACGATGAACAACGCGGAAAACAGCTCTCGGATTCAGTCCGAGGAATCCCTTCATCCGGGCGATGTCTTCATGATGCTGGCGCCCGATGGAAAGGTTCAGGTAGCATCGGCCAACGGACGCTTTTTCAAGAACTTTGAGCATTTTACACGGCACTGTGCGACGGCTCTTCTCAATCAAATGCGGCCGCCGTATGGCAACAGCTTTTTTGTCCATTGGCGCTTTGAGAATCCCGCATCCGTGTGGGCCGCAAACGAAAACATTTCGATTTACCCACGCAGGCTGCTGCAGGCCGTTCGTGACCAGGGCCTGCGGCCGCGTGCTACGAGACGTCTCTATCCATTGCTCTATGGCATTCAAAAGGGGTGTGATACCCGCCAGATGGCGGATCTGTACGACAATCCCGACTATCTGGATCGAGTCTGTCTCTATGAGGGCTCCAATGCCGAAGAACGTCCCTTGTCCTACAGGGGTATCGAGACCGATGCGGGCGTTCTTCTCTTCAACAGCACTGCAAGGGGCGAGTCTCTGTACGGCGAATATCTGCATTTTCTGGCGGCTCATTTCTACGATCCGCGAATGGATCTTACCTTCGTTCGCACGTTGGAACTGCTGCCCGAAGAGACGCTCCGGTCAAAGATCAATCCTCCTGTGGACAAGCTCCGGGAAGGGCGAACGGAGGCGTTCTGCCGCCTTCCTTCCGTGTACTATGCAGAACGGGATCAGCTCGGGATCTACACCGAGCTGCGGCGCTTTGACCTCACTCCGAAGGAGACGAATTTCGTATGTCTGTCAAGCTGCATAAAAAGCCTATTTCCGGAGAGTTCTCGTACTTTGATTGAAGGAAAGATACAGGTAGAATTATCCGCTGGAAAGTCCTCGCAAGAACTTCAAATAAACAGCAATATTGTCCATAATAACAATCAAATGCGTGGTAATGGTATAGGGCGGCATCTGCCTGATGTCGCGGAGCGTCTTTCGCAGCGTTCCGTCAAAAAAAAGGGGATCGTTCGATAATCTTTCATTTTTTTGGAGTCAATCTGTTTTGGATTATTCCACGAAGAGGACAATAGGATACGAGAGTGATCGTTTTTTGTATAAAATAAGAGTTGAGATCAAAAAATATCGCTATCTTTGTGATACTATGGCAAAGTCAACGGTGAAAATACTCCGAGAATTTTATCGGCAACAGGGCAAAGAGCAGAAAACGGTCTTGAACCCGGATGAAGACACGCAGGAACTGGTAAAGATTTTGAGCGTCGAGAACCCTGTGGTTCGTCTGGCCAAGCGGCGTAAACTGAGTTTTATGACAACCGAAGAGGACCGTATTGTCGTAGTCCACCCGGACAATACCCGTGAAGATGTTGGCCAGGTTAAACTCAAAGACATTCCGGTTACAGAACGAACAATCGCTTTTGAGTGATGGGTCAGAAGCGGTTGCGAATTTTTGCGGGTCCGAATGGATCTGGGAAATCCACTATTTTTGATGTGGTGAGTGCCGTTGTGCGTTGTCCGTATTATGTGAATGCCGATTTGATCGAGAAGGATTTGCACACCAAAGGTCGCTTGTCATTCAATGATTTTTCCATTATCGTCAGCGAAGAGGAATTAAAAACCGGATTTCAGGCCAGTGGCTTGTTTGCCAAGACGGGACACGGACAACAATTGCTCGACACGCTGAAAGTGCATCTCAATGTACTGAATATTCCGGAGCCTGCACTGATAGATTCCTATTTTGCGGCTTTTGTTGCAGAATTTCTCCGTTTGAAGATGTTGAATGTCGTGGAGACATTCACCATTGAAACGGTTATGTCCGACAGCCGCAAGTTGGATTATATTCAGCTTGCCAAGAGTATGGGCTATCGGATCTATCTCTATTTTGTCTCCACGAAAGATGTTACGATCAATATAGACCGGGTTCGTTTCCGAGTGGAAGTAGGGGGTCATGATGTTCCGGAGGAGAAGATCCGCAAGCGATATGAGGGGTCTTTGCGTAATCTGCGGCGAGCGATTCAACTTGCCGATCGAGCTTATTTTTTCGATAACAGTATTACGGACGAATATGTGAAGACCTTTTTTGCGGAGTATGATGGCTCTAAACATCAGATCCATTTCCGGGCAGATCACTATCCATGGTGGTTTGAAAAGTACGTTATAGGCCAATAATCATTATTATTTAAAGTCAAAGGACGCTCCAATGCTTCCCGCATTGGAGCGTTTTTTTGTCATTTACTGGTCCTGTATGAGTGTTCTGTTTATGGTACAGATCCTTCAACCTAAATAAAGATATTGCAGAACCGCTAATTTGGCGTATCTTTGCAAAACCTCGGCACCAATAGTGGCGAGGCGACATAGGGAAGAACACATTATTTGTGAGGCATTGAAAACAGCCAATTTCTAATCCGCTCACACTTTAATGGATGGTTCTCTTCTTGCAAGTCCTGTCTATATGCGCAAGCATATCGGCTAAAGGGCGCGGGGAGAAATTATCTATCGAGTGGATGGGCGCTGGCTGTGCCTCAATGCCGGTATATAACTATTCTCGCGCCTCTTTTTTTATTTATAAAACTCGAAGGATATGAAAGTACAAGCAGGACAGGAACAGACACGCGCGAGTGTTTACGAATCCCTATCTCGTCAAGCTATGCGCCACGGGATTGTATTTCATAGCGATCATTTAGTCTATCGGGATAGGGCTGGGGCCCCGATAGAGATCTGTTACCGCGACATATTTCGTATAATCACGACGTCGCTGTATATTGGGATCATGCAGAATAATGGGTTTCTGCATATCTTTATGTGCAACAGCGATCGCAAGGTATTTATTGATCTTCATGTGGGAGATGCCCGGGAATTGACACAAGAGCAGATCACCCCGGAACAGATTTCGGAAAATATCAGCCGCGAACTGGCAAAGATCATCGAGCGCCATACGAACGGCGCGGAATGATTCCGGCGGCATCGAGGGCTGTGGCCTCGATGCCGCCGGGGGCAAATTCATTTTTAAGGGTTATTTTCTGCAAATGGCGTGTACGGGCGAATTCTCACGCAGCCATTTGACGATCGCCTCCATGTTGTATTCGGAGGTGATGACGGCCATGTCTTCGCCAATTTGCGTGAAACGGCTGCTTTCGTAGGAATCAATCCACTCTTTCAAGGTTTCGACGCCCCACGCCACGGGGTCATCGAAGATGCGCTTCTCGAAATCGGGAATCTTCTCGGCGAAAGTTACCACGCAGGTCTCGTAATTCGGCTCTTGGGGTTCGGGCAGAATCCGCAGGTTTTCGAGTGATCCGAACTCGTCGCACTTACGAGCCCAGTTCCACTCTTCGGGGTAGAGATACTCGCCCCAACGCTGGGGCGTGTCGAACTTTACTTTGACTCTTACGCAATATGTGTCCTTGTCAATGGCCTCAATGCGGCCTTTTATCCTCATTCCGAATCTGACAATTTCGCATCGTTTTCCAATCAGACTTTCATTTACTTCCGAAGTTTTCATAAAGCGTCGGTTTAGATAAGTTCGACTTCCGTGTTGGTGATGTTTGCCCGGAACAGTCCGTCGCAGTATATGGCGCGGCTGTTCCTCCAATTTCCGCGGCGGCGAATCATCGCCGTCGCGGGCGGGGCAATTTCGATGCTCGTTGTCGCGGCATCGTCCCCAAAGGTGATCTCCGCCTCGCAGTTGCGCCACGTCTCGAAGGGCGTGCGAAAACCGTTCATTCCGTCGAGCAGGAAAAGCGCCTCGCGGACTTTGACAATGGCCTCGGGCGACGGGGTGTCCGTGCCGTGATAGTTGATTTTCATGGCTGTAAGGTTATGCGACAATACGTTCCTGGATGAGAGACATGTTCCGGTTCACGAGGTCGATGATCTGCGCATGGTATTGGGTGTTTTGATTGCAGACCCCGCGGCTTTGTACGACGGTCAATTTGGACAGCGACACCTCGACCGTTTCGATGCGTTTGCCGTCGATGGTTGCCGAGAGGATCAGCGAATCGTCCTTGCGGTAGTACCCGTTCGAGTACACGCAGTGGTGCATGGCCTCACCCTCGGCGAAGAACTCCCGGACGCTTTCCAAGACATGGATGCAGATCTTCTCATCGTGGAATGAAAGCCCGAAGAAACGGGCCTTTGCCTGCTGATAGGCTTCTTCGCATTCGAGAATGAGGGCTTCCCGCTCGGCCTTTCTCCTCTCTTCGCGGTGGCGGTTCAGTTTGACCACATAGCGGTCGTGCTCCTCGCGCAGATTCTCCGGACAGACGTATTTGGGGCTGTGGAGATCTTTGCCCAACTCCCAAAGTGCATCAAGGTAGTCGCACCAAAGGGAGGCATCCTTGACGATGTAGCCGTTGCGTGCGGCGATGCGGATCGAGGGCCAATACCGATCGAAGTTCCAGCCCGATCTTTTCAAGTAATGACGCAATAACTCCTCCTGCCCGATTTTGGCCAGCGTCTCGGCGCGATTGTCCATCAGCAGGGCGACGAAGTAGTCGGTCGTATTGACACCCCGCATGACTTTACGGCATCCGTGTTGCTTTAATTCGGGGATCAGATTGATGCGCGGATATACGTCGTAGGTGTAAATTTGCCCGTATGCCCACGTTTCATTGCGCAATTCAAGATCCGAGGAGTAGATCCACGAGTCATAATATCTCGTTCCCCACGCCCGTAAACGGGCCATCGTGCAGAACTTGCCGTTCGGAGCAATCCACCGTTGCATGATCTCGTTCAGATAATAGCGTGGGGTCTTTCCAATCTTGGCGTAATAGTCCACCATGAATATGCGGATGACTTGCAGGCCGTCGGAGGTGGTTATATAGGCCGCATATTCGCGTTGCTTGAAGTTGAGTTTGCGGGTGTCCTCGATCAGGAGTTTCGTTCCGCAATGCGGGCAGACGCACTGTTTATGTTTGGTCGTGTTGTGAAATACCTCTCCGCAGTCGAGGCAGGTGATCTCGCCTTTGCTTGTGCGGCGGCCTATCGGCTCGACAACATGGGTAAAGGCCCACCGGATCTGTGCCGGGGTAAGATTGGGCAATTTCTTGCTCGCTTCTACAACCTTATGCTGGAATTTCGTTCTCGGTTTCATGGTTAAAAGAGTGTTGGGGTGTTGGACTTGTCGTTGGTGGCTTTCTTTGCCTGCGGGTGTTTGGTCAGTTGTGCATAGGCTTCCTGGGTGGCACGTCGCATCGCTTCGCGCCGGGCCTCGGCCTTCTCCTCTTCGGTCAGTTCGATGGTGTGGTTTACGATGACACGGCATTCGCGGTGCTTGCCGACTTCGATGTCGTCTTCGTCATAGTAGTGCAGGGCAAGGGCATAGATCTCGTCGTCAGCGAATCCGTTTCGGCCGCTTTCATAGACGCAATCGAGGATGTAGTCGCAACATTCGTCGATGTTCTTCTTGGGGTTCTCGTATCGCGGACGGAAGAGTTCGTCTTCCTGCGCGCGGCATTCCAGATAGTGCTGGATGGTGCGCTTGAAATAGTCGGTAGCTGTGTGCTGTGCCATGTTCATTCGTGTGTTGGGTTGTTATTGGATGCGGTACATGCCGTTTCGGGAATCGAAGCGCACGTTGCAGAAGATGAAGTCGGGGTTGTCGATGCCTCCCGCCGTGGTTGTGGCCTTCGCATTGCGGGCTTTGATCCACTCGGCGAGGAAGTCGCGGAAGATCGCGCACCCGAGATTGGAGGTCAGATGCTTGTAGCGGAGGCCGTTTACCTCGATCAGTACATAGGGATAGAAGTAATAGAACCCCTCGGAAGCCTCGGGCGAGACGATGCCGATGTCGAGGACGTGAACCGGGTAGAGCCCCTCGGAGATTGCCGTGGCGTTGTCGCGCCGGGCCTGCTCGCGGAGCAGTTCAAGGTAGTAATCCTTCTTGACTTGGAAGGTCTTGAACGAGGCGATCCATTCGCGTACACGGGTCTCGAATCCTGCCATGCCGTTCGATACGAACAGTTTGATGCGTCCGTCGATGAGGATTCCGTAATCGGTCGTCCCGGACCACTTGCCCGTACATTTTGATGCGGTGCGCGTCCATGTTGTGCCGCCGAGCAGTCTGACCAACTCGTTCACGGCTGTTTTGGTGCTGTTCTTCATGTCTGTGCGGTGTTTGCGGTTGGATATACCGGGGCGGGCGTCCCGCCCCGGTGATGGTTGCCTATGCTCCGATCAAGGCTTTCACCTGCTCGCTTCGGGTCTTGGGGAAGATCCACCCGGCACGCTTCTCGCCTTCATGCGTGAGACGGCTGTTAAAACGACCTCCGAGTGCGGCGAGCGCATCCTTGATCGGGCGGGTATCGCCGAAGAGGGCGATGGCCTTTTCCGAGTAATCCACGATCATAAACTCACCCTTGATGACGATCTGCCCGTCCTCGGGGTTGGGTTCGGCGGCGGGTGCTTTGAGGCGGATGTTTGCCTCGTCGCCTGCCGTGTAGCCGAACTCCCGGATCGTGTGTTCACGGTCGTAAACGGGGACTTTCTGAATGATCCACCCGCTGTAACGGCTCTCTCCGAGGTAGTAACCGCCGCCCATCGAGTATTTCTCGCGGTGTTCGTACTCCTCATTGGGTTCACTCAAATAGGCCGTTTCGGGCATGTTGGCGGCATACTTGCGCATCTCGGAGAAGAGGTCGCGCGTGTGGCGGGAGAAGCCCAAAATCACGGTGCGCACGGTTCTGCTGGAAAAGTAGTCGGTCATTGGGTCGCTCTCGTCCTCTCTCAATCGGGCGACGATCATCGCCTTTGCGTCGAGGGGCAGGATTTCCGCAAGGCGCTTGCGCCCGATGGCGGCCTGCTCGTCGGCTCGCTTGCGCTCGGCCTCGGCTTTCTCGGCTTTGATGCGTGCCTTCTCTTGGGCTTCGGAGGCAAGGGCGGCGACCTCCATTGCGTCCATCTTTTCGTGGTTCACGTCGTCGTAATAGAGGCCGATTCCGTACTTCTTGGACAAGGGTTCGAGGATGTCCGTGCGGCGGATCTCCTTCGTGTCGAGGTTTACAAGGTGGTAGAGGTATCCGTTTGCCGTGTGCTCGACTTGGAAGATGACATAGCGATCCTGCAACATGTAAGGGCCGAAGCCGATAACGATCTGATTCTCTTGGGCAACTTGGATTTCGGTATCGGTGGTCGTACCTCCGAGCAGGGAATAATACTTGGACATGGTGTTGTGTGTTAAGATGTTAGCAGATGAGTGTGAAGAGGAAGGAAAAGAGAGCGATCAGCACGACGAAGGAGAGCAGGCAGGAGAAGATACCCCGCAGGAGGTTAGAGCAGAAGAGAACGGCCAAAACGACCCAAAGAAAGCCATTCCCGAAGAGGTGGAAGCCGAGGACTGCCGCCCCGAGTTGAGCCGCCGCCCGTGCCCCCGAACCGATGCTGTGTGGAAGGTTGGAGGTTTTCTGGTTCCTGTTATTTTTCGTTGTGCTTTTCATAACCTTCGACTTTTTTTTTATGCCGTAGCGGAGCCGGTATGGATGGTATCTTGGTTCAGGAGCTTTGCAAGGCCGGGCTTAGCCCGAGCAAGATTTTTGCGCCAAATACGCTCGCCCGCAGGGAAAGAGGAAGATTTTGCGCAAAACCCCCGTGGGGCTTGATCTTGAGCGGGCGTGAAGCCCGAAGATACCTTCGCTGCTGAACCGAGATACCTTCCATCCGGTCCGGGAAGGTTGATATGAAGGAGGAGAAGGTTATAAGAAAAGGACTACGAAAAATGCGAACGCAGGTAATGGTGATTATTCTTTAATCACTGCGGAATGCATGTCTGCATTCCGACTGTTAATCATTTGATGTTTGCGATGAGTTTAGACATAATAAAAAAAGAGCAACACCCGACGTGTTGCTCTTATGATAATTGATCTAACTAATAGGCTCAACTTACAGGATATTGATCGTTTGCATCAACCTGCATGACGACCATCTTGTGCTGCGGACGGTAAAGTAGCCATTTCCGGAAGGCTTCGGATTCCATGCTGCGCACCCTAAACGACAATGCTGCAATTATCTCCAAGTTGTAAAGATCCGCATGGCCGGAAATTCGATGCGTGTAGTATTCGTTCACTTGCTTTGACTTGTAGATCGAACGAATATTGCTGCTGATGGCTGCCACAAAAACTCCGAACAGTCGCGCAATTTCTGATTGCGTCATCCAAACCGTCCCATCCTGTGAGAGAAGAACCGTAACACGGTTGTTTTCTACGTCGATGGTTATTGAACCGAATTTTATCTCGTGTGTATCCATAATTATGTCGCAAAGCTTTTATTTATATAACATTAGTCGTGCGGCGGTTCCGTGTGCCGACATGATCGAGTTTTTGAGCCAGTAACTCCATATCCTTACTGACTTTACGGTCTGTGATCCTGGCGTAGATCTGCGTGGTGCGGATATTCGTATGACCGAGAATCTTTGAAACGGTTTCGATGGGCACGTCGTTGGCCAGCAGCACCGAGGTTGCGCAGCTGTGCCTTGCCATATGGAAGGTCAGTTTCTTGTTTATCCCGCACATGGCGGCAATCTCCTTCAGATAGTCATTCACCCGCTGGTTGCTGATTACGGGCAGCAGTTTTCCATCGGGGAGCTTACCCTTGTACTTTTTCAGGATGGCAATCGGAATATCCAGCAGACGGATCGATGCCGTCACCTTGGTCTTGTGCCGTTTGCGGATGATCCAGAGGTTGCCGTCGAAGCCGGTGCTGATGTCGTCGGGCTGCAACTCGCAGACGTCAATGTAGGAAAGGGCTGTGAAGCAACTGAATATAAACAGGTCGCGGACCTGTTCGAGCCGCCGGGAGGGGAACGTGTGGTGGTAGATGGCCATAATCTCCTCCATGGTTAGGTACCCGCGGTCGGTACGTTCGAACTTGACCTTGAAATTTCCGAAGGGATCTGCGAAGAGCATTCCCGTATTCTTGGCAAAATTGACCACGGTGCGGAGCCGCTGAACGAATTTCATGGCCGTGTTATGGTTGCAGCCGTGGACATTTTCGTTGAAGAGCAGAAAATTCTCGACGAACAGGACGTTGATATCTTTCAACGGCATGTCCGACACGGAATACTTGTATTTGATAAACTCTTCGAGCCGACGTTTGGTCAGGTCATAGCGCCAGTAGGTTTTGTTGGTCGGATCCATCTTCACCTTTTGCAAATATTGCTCGTTGTGCTGTGCGAAGAATTCGAGAATGGTGCGCGTTTTTTCAGTTTTACCCAAGTAGGCGTCTCTGACTCGCTCGGCCGTGACGTAACCATCAATTTCAAGAAGCGTGTGATAATGTCTCTGAACCATCATCTTGATATCATCGAGCAACAGATTGATTCTTATGGATTCAGCAGTCCTTCCGGCAGCTTTTCCCAAAGATACGTTCCATAGTTTTGGGTCAATTTCCAGTTGGGTATTAAACTGGCAGATGGCTTGATCTACGGTAATACGGGCAATAATTGGCGCTTTCCCGGTCTTTTTGACCGCACTTCTCTTCACATAGAAGAGAATTCTAAAAGTGTTTTTCATAACCTCATTTTTTAGGTTGTAAAATTATTTGAAATAGTTAAAAATGAGGAATATACAGGACGGACGAATCGCGACAGGAAACGGCCGATTTGCGACTTTTTGTGACCTAAAATTGGAAAACAAAAATTGGTCACGAATTGGTCACAAAACTCGGTCAGAAAATGGCTGTTTTGTGTCCTAAATTGGCTGACCGACACAATAAAAAAATCTCACAATACTCTGATATTGTGAGATTTGGCTAATTTTTGTCCGAATTTGACCGGAAGCGTTGTGAACCCGCTGGGGCTCGAACCCAGGACCCCAACATTAAAAGTGTTGTGCTCTACCTGCTGAGCTACGGATTCTCCCGCGCCAAAAGGGAATTGCTTCCCGATTTTGGTGGTGCAAATGTAGGGAATATTTTTGTTTTCCCAAAATAAAACGATATTTTTGTACTGCCAAGAATAAAAAACTTAAGAAAATAACCGTTAAATCCTACGATTCCTATGTGTAGAGCGCTTATTATCGGAGCCGGAGGCGTCGGTACGGTCGTGACGCAGAAGATCGCGGCCAATCCCGTCTTTTCGGATGTGATGCTTGCGAGCCGGACCAAGTCCAAATGCGACGCCGTCGCCGCAGCCATCGGCGGCAACCGCGTGAAGACCGCCCAGGTCGATGCCGACAATGTTGCGGAGCTATGCGAGCTTTTCCGCGCCTTCAAACCCGATATCGTCGTGAACGTGGCCCTGCCGTATCAGGACCTCACGATCATGGATGCCTGCCTCGAGTGCGGCTGCAACTACCTCGACACGGCCAACTACGAGCCGCGCGACGAGGCGCACTTCGAGTACTCGTGGCAGTGGGCCTATCAGGACCGCTTCAAGGCCGCCGGCCTCACGGCCATCCTCGGCTGCGGTTTCGACCCGGGTGTCACGGCCATCTTCACGGCTTATGCCGCCAAGCACCACTTCGACGAGATCCACTACCTCGACATCGTGGACTGCAATGCCGGCAACCACGGCATGGCCTTCGCCACGAACTTCAATCCCGAGATCAACATCCGCGAGGTGACCCAGAAGGGCCGCTATTACGAGAACGGCGAGTGGGTGGTCACCGAGCCGCACGAGATCCACAAGCCGCTGAACTATCCCGGCATCGGCGAGCGCGAATCCTACGTGATCTACCACGAGGAGCTTGAGTCGCTCGTGAAGAACTATCCGTCGATCAAGCGCGCCCGTTTCTGGATGACCTTCGGCCAGGAGTACCTCACGCACCTGCGCGTGATCCAGAACATCGGCATGGCCCGTATCGACCCGATCCTCTACAACGGCGTCGAGATCGTGCCGATCCAGTTCCTCAAGGCCGTGCTGCCCGATCCCAAGTCGCTGGGAGCCAACTACCACGGGCAGACCTCGATCGGCTGCCGCATCCGCGGTGTGAAGGACGGCAAGGAGCACACCTACTATATCTACAACAACTGCGACCACGAGCAGGCCTACAAGGAGACCGGCACGCAGGCCGTGTCGTTCACAACGGGTGTCCCGGCCGCTCTGGGCGCCTCGATGTGGGCCAAGGGCCTCTGGCGCGGCGCCGGTGTCTTCAATGTCGAGGAGTTCGACCCGGATCCCTTCCTGGCCGAGCTGGGCGAGCAGGGACTGCCCTGGCACGAGCTGTTCGACGTCGATATCGAAGTCTGACGCTTCGCGGACAGCGGGACAGGCGCACCTCGTTTCCCTTCCGTATATGCTTTCGGGCGTATGGTCTTTCGGACCATGCGCCTGTTTTTTTTGTATAAAATACATTTTTTTATCTTTATTTTGTATCATATATGATACATTTTATTATCTTTGTGACAGAATAAGGAATTAGAGTGCAAAAATTAACCTTTCATAACATGAAACGCATAGCTTGTATCGCCGGGGCGTTGTTGTTGATTGCGACGCCCTATTCGGGTCGGGCAGCCGGGGATGGCGACCGATCCGAATTCAACCGCCATTGGTATCTGCAAGTACAGGCTGGAGCCGCCTATACGCTCGGGGAGACGAGTTTTGGGGATCTTGTCTCTCCGGCTGCGGCTCTCTCTGCCGGCTACCGTTTCTCGCCCGTCTGGGGACTCCGTTTCGGTTTGAGCGGCTGGCAGGCCCGCGGTGCCTGGGCTTCGCCCGCATCGCCCTACGACTACAACTTCCTGCAGGGCAATGTCGAGGCCACGCTCGATCTGGCTAACCTCTTCGGACGTTTCAATCCTACACGCACGGTCAATCCCTACCTCTTTGCAGGTGTCGGGCTCAACTACGCCTTCAACAACGACGAGGCCATTGCGCTCAACAATGCCGGCTACACGATGGACAACATCTGGTCCGACAGCAAGGCCTTTGCCGTGGGCCGCATGGGAGTCGGCGTGAATTTCCGGGTCTCGAACCGCGTGCAGCTGGGCCTCGAGGTGAATGCCAACATCCTTTCGGACAAGTTCAACTCGAAGAAGGCCGGCAACGTGGACTGGCACTTCAACGCACTGGCCGGACTCTCGATCCGCCTGGGCAAGAGCCACCGCAAGGCCGCTGCGCCCGCAGCCGTACCCGCAACTCCGGTCAAACCGGCCGAACCGGCGGAGACTCCGCAGGAGCCCGAAACGCAACCGGCTCCCGAGCAGCCGGCACCGACGCCTGCCGTCGAGAAGCCCCAGCCGCTCCGTGAGAACATCTTCTTCCGGATCGGTAAGACGAATATCCGCGAAGAGGAGCAGCCGAAGATCCGTTCGCTGGTCGATTACCTGAAAAAGAATACCGCAGCGACCGTCCGCATCACGGGTTACGCCGACGCCGCTACGGGCAGCCAGCGCCGCAATCTCCAGCTTTCGGAGCAGCGCGCCCGCAACGTTTCCGATGCCCTGCAGCAAGCCGGCATCCCGGCCGACCGCATCAGCATCGACTACAAAGGCGACACCGAGCAACCGTTCTCTACGGCTGTGGAGAACCGAGTGAGCATCTGCATTGCCCGGTAGTAGGCCTTAACAGCCCGTTTTCGAGCAACGGCGACGGAATCCCCGTCGCCGTTGCCATTTCCTCCCCGCAACGGATGCCCGAGGGGTAAGTATAAATACCTATTTCGCCGAGCGCCACGGGATTTTCCCCGCCAGGCAGGGGCGCGGATCGCGATGAAATTGTTACATTTGTCCCTGTTTTTGAACGGAACTTCCCAACGATGATTGACTTTCTGAAACTGCCGTCCCCGTGCTATGTGCTCGACGAGACGCTGCTCGATGCGAATCTGGCCCTGATCGACCGCGTAAGGCGCGAGTCGGGCGCCGAGATCATCGTCGCATTGAAGGCCTGCGCCATGTGGAGCATCTTCCCCGAACTGGCGCGCCACTCCGACGGAGCGACGGCGAGTTCCGCGGCCGAGGCCCGGCTCGTCTTCGAAGAGTTCGGCCGATCGGCCCATACCTATGCCCCGGTCTATACCGACCGCAACTTCGACGAGATCCTGCGCTGCAGCGACCACATCACCTTCAACTCCCTCTCCCAGTTCGAACGCTTCGGACAGCGGGCCCTGATCAACGGCATCTCGTGCGGTCTGCGGATCAACCCGGGCTATTCGCCCGTCGAGACCGACCTCTACAACCCGTGCGTCGCCGGCTCGCGTCTGGGCATCACACCCGAACAGCTGCGCGAGCTCCCCGAGGGCATCGAGGGACTCCATTTCCACGTCCTCTGCGAATCGCGCCCCGAGCACCTGCGGCTGGCCCTCGAGGCCGTCGAGCAGCGCTTCGGCCACCTGCTCGACCGCGTCAAGTGGCTCAACATGGGCGGCGGCCACCTGATGACGCACGCCGACTACGACTGCGATGAGCTGATCGCCCTGCTGCGCGAGTTCAGGTCGCGCCATCCCCACCTGCGGCTGATTCTCGAACCGGGCAGCGCCTTCACCTGGCGCACGGGCTATCTGGTCTCGACCGTCGAGGACATCGTCGAGAACGGCGGCGTGCGCACGGCGATGCTCGACGTCTCGTTCGCCTGCCACATGCCCGACTGCCTCGAGATGCCCTACAAACCGGCCATCGTCGGGGCGCACGAACCCGCCGAGGGAGAGCCCCGCTGGCGGATGGGCGGCACGAGCTGCCTGGCCGGCGACTTCTACGGCGACTGGGCCTTCGACCACGAGCTGAAGGTGGGCGAGCGCATCGTCTTCGAAGACATGATCCACTACACGATGGTCAAGACCACGATGTTCAACGGCGTGCAGCACCCTTCGATCGTCATCGTCCGCCGCGACGGCCGCACGGAGGTGATCCGCGAGTTCGGCTACGAGGACTACAAGAACCGGATGTCATAAATAAACAAACAAGCATACGATTTACATGGAAACATTTACACCTACGTCCTACACGCTCGAGTGCGTCGCCACGGGACGCGAGTTCGAGGACACGGGCTGGATCCTGACCGATCCGCAGTGCAAGGAGCCTTCGCTCGTGCGTGCACGCTATGCCAAGCGTCAGCTCGACGTGAAACCGGCCGAATGGGGCCTCTACCGCTACGCCGACTGGCTTCCCGTGCGGCGCATGCTCAAGGGGTCGTCGGCCCCGGTGACCTACCGCAGCAAGGGACTGGCCGAGCACCTCGGCCTGAGCAACCTGTGGATCACCTTCAACGGCTACTTCCCCGCCATCGGAGCCACGATGACCACCTGCTCGTTCAAGGAGACCGAGGCCTACAGCGTCTGCGGCCGCATTCCCGAGGATGAGAAGCGCGTGCTCGTGGTGGCCTCGGCCGGCAATACGGCCCGCGCCTTCGCCAAGGTCTGCTCCGACAACAATATTCCGCTGCTGCTGTCGGTTCCCTACGACAACATCGGCGCCCTGTGGTTCGACGCGCCGCTCAACCCCTGCGTGAAACTGATCTCGTGCGCTCCGGGCGGCGACTACTTCGACGCCATCTACCTGAGCGACCTGGCCCTCAAGGGCCCGGGCTTCTATGCCGAGGGCGGAGCGAAGAACATCGCCCGCCGCGACGGCATGGCCTGCACCGTACTCTCGGCCGTGACGGCCATCGGCCGCATCCCGGACTACTATTTCCAGGCCGTCGGCAGCGGTACGGGCGCCATTGCGGCCTGGGAGGCCAACCAGCGGCTGATCGCCGACGGACGCTTCGGGCAGAATACCATGAAGCTGATGGTCTCGCAGAATGCGCCGTTCGTCCCGATGTACGACGCCTGGCAGGCCGATTCGCGTGCGATGCTTCCCTATGACGAGGACAAGGCGCGACGCGACGCGGAGATCATCGATGCCAAGGTACTGTCGAACCGCCATCCGCCCTACGGCATCCGCGGCGGCCTCTACGATGCGCTGAAGGCCACCGGCGGCGACATCTTCGTGGCGACGAACGCCATGGCACGCAAGGCCCGCAAGTTGTTCAAGGAACTCGAGGGGGTCGATATCTACTCGGCCGCAGGCGTAGCCACGGCATCGCTCATCAATGCGGTGGCGGCCGGCAAGGTCGAGCGCGACGCCACGATCATGCTCAACATCACGGGCGGCGGCGAGGAGCACTTCCAGCAGGGCAAGGAGCTCTGGTACCTCAAACCGAGCCACGTCTTCCCGCTCGATCCCGACGCCGACGAGGTTGTGGAGCGGGTCGAGACACTCTTCGCGTGATCGAATGATGCGAAAGTCTTGACTTTTGAAAAAAAAGCATATCTTTGCGACGGCTTGAACCGGGGGGCATGCAGCCGGCCCCGGTCCGGGCCGTCGGTTTTTTTAATGTATTACCCAAACTAATTTCAACGGACAAATGGAACACATCCAGACAGAACAGCATCTTCCGGGTGGTCGCTGGCGTCGCTGGAACCGCAAGGGCTGGTCGGCCTTTGCAAGCATGCACCGCAGCGTGACCATCGGGGTCCTCGCTGTCGGGATGTCGATCCTGCAACTCGGTGTGCGAACCGCCACCGCGCAGAATGCCGACACGACCGCCGTCCTCCGGACGCTGCGGATCGAAGAGGTCGGCATATCGGGGAGCCAGACCTCCCCGACGCGGAACGCGCAGTCGCACACCCCGCTTTTCGACCGGAAAAGCCTCTATGCCGAGCCCGTCCAGACTCTGGAATCGGCACTGCGGCTCTCTCCTTCGGTCGATATCCGCGAACGCGGAGCGAAAGGTGCGCAGGCCGACATCTCCGTCAGAGGAGGCTCATTCGACCAAACCATGGTATTGCTCAACGGGATCGACTTCACGGATGCGCGCACGGGACACCAGTCGCATTCGCTTCCGGTCGATCTCGATTGCATTTCGGGCGTCGATCTGATCGACGGCGTACCGGGAGTCGGCGCCTATGCCGGCGCAGTCAATATCCGCACGGCACCGTTGCGGCCGCGCTACCTCCGCTTCGAAGGAAGCGGCGGACAGTACGGCTACGCCTACGCCAACCTCTCGGGCGGCGTTACCGACGGCGGCATGACGCTCTTCGGGGCGGCTTCCTACCGCCGCAGCGACGGCTACCGCCACAACACCGATTTCGATACCTACAACGCCTATGTGCGGGGCACCTTCCAGACCCGGCGGGCCGGGCTGTTCGACTTCCAGGCCGGTTACCAGAACCGCGCCTTCGGCTCGAACGGCTTCTATGCGGCCTACAACCCCGAGCAGTGGGAGCACACCTCGACGGCGCTGGCATCGCTGCGCTGGCAGCAGAGCGTCGGGCGCTTCACCTTCGGGGCCTCGGCGAGCTACCGCAAGAACTTCGACCGCTACGACTGGACCCGCGGCACGGCGCTCAACCGCCACAACACCGACAACGTCGGTGCCCGGCTGTGGGGCGACCTGGAGTGGGCGGGCGGCGTCACGACGCTCGGCGGCGACTACGGCTACAACCACATCTTCAGCACGAACCTGGGATTCGAACTTCCCGAGCCGCACGGCGACTACACGCATGCCGACTCCCGCCACACGGGCAACATCTGGCTGCGCCACGCCAAACGCTGGCGCAGGTTCGATGCCTCGGCCTCGGCGGGCGTGAGCCTCACGCCCTACGGCACCTCGGCGCTGTGGAACATCGACGGAGGCTGGAAACCCTCCGAGTCGTGGCATGTCGGCCTGGGGGCTTCGCAGTCGATGCGCCTGCCGACCTTCACGGACCTCTACTACTCCTCGCCGGCCCAGATCAACAACCTCGACCTGACGCCCGAGCACGCCGTGACGTTCCGCCTCGGCGCCGACTACGCCCGCGGGGTGTGGAGCGCCTCGGTGCAGAGCTACTACCGCCTCGGACGCGATCTGATCGACTGGGTGTGGTACGACGACATCCCCTCGACCCCCGAGGCCTGGCGCGGCAAGTGGCACTCCGAACAGACGAGCCGGCTCAACACCTTCGGGCTCGAAATCTCGGGCGGCTACACCTCCGGGACGGGATTCCTGCGCCGTGTGACGCTCTCCTACGGATACATCACGACCGACCGCCGCGAGGACATCGTGGCCAAAAGTGCCATGGACTTCATGCGCCACAAGGCGGCGCTGTCGGTCGGCGTGCACTTCCTGCGGCGCATGTCGCTCGTGCTGACCGGATCGGTCTATGACCGCAACGGTGAATACTCTTATTATCCTGTCGTGGGCGACTCGTCGCAGAGCGAACAGCGCTCGTTCGAGCCCTACTTCCTGCTCGACGGACGCCTCCAGTGGGAGAAAGGGTGGTGCCGCCTCTACGTCGATGCGACGAACATCACCGATTCGCGCTACTGCGACATGGGCGGCATTCCGCTGCCCGGCTTCTGGTGCATTGCGGGCGTCACGCTGACCTTCGGGCGCTGACGCCTCCCGATCCCTCCCTTTCCGGCTGCAACCCTTCGGGTCCGGATCCCGCACCGCGGGGTTCGGACCTTTCGTTTCGACCCTCCGAAACTTTCTGTTTTTGGCCTTCTGTGCGTTTTTCTCTTACTGATCGTAGTTTTTGTCACGAAAAAACGGTATATTTGAAGCAAAGAATTTCTAAACGCACACGATATGGAGAAACGAATCGTCGAATGCGTTCCCAACTTCAGCGAGGGACGCGACAAGACCGTGATCGACGCGATCACGGCGGCCATCGTACAGTCCGGCGGCGTGAAACTGCTGGATGTGGATCCGGGCGAAGCGACCAACCGCACGGTCGTCACCTTCGTCGGCTCACCCGAAGCGGTCGTCGAGGCGGCCTTCGCCGGAGTCCGGCGCGCCGCCGAACTGATCGACATGCGCCACCACAAGGGGGCACACCCGCGCATGGGTGCCACCGACGTCCTCCCGCTGATCCCCATCTCGGGCATCACGCTCGAGGAGTGCGCCGAGCTGGCGCGTACACTGGCACGCCGCATTGCCGACGAACTGCGCATCCCGACCTACTGCTACGAGGCCTCGGCCCTGCGTCCCGAGCGGCGCAACCTGGCCGTCTGCCGGGCCGGCGAGTATGAGGCGCTGCCCGAGAAACTCGCACACGCCGACACGGCTCCCGATTTCGGGGCACGACCCTTCGATGAAGGGGTGGCCCGCACGGGCGCCACGACGGTCGGTGCGCGCGACTTCCTGATCGCCGTCAATTTCAACCTCAATACCACCTCCACGCGCCGCGCCAACGCCATCGCCTTCGACGTGCGCGAGAAGGGCCGGCCGGTCCGCGAGGGTAACCCGATCACCGGAAAGATCGTCAAGGACGCCGAAGGCAACCCGGTGATGCGCCCCGGAACGCTCAAGGCCACGAAAGCCATCGGCTGGTACATCGAGGAGTACGGCATCGCCCAGGTCTCGATGAACATCACCGACATCTCGGTCACGCCGCTGCACGTGGCCTTCGACGAGGTGTGCCGCAAGGCCGATGCTCGCGGCGTCCGCGTCACCGGCACCGAGATCGTGGGGCTCGTTCCCAAGCGGGCGCTGCTTGAGGCGGGCCGCTACTTCCTGCGCAAGCAGCACCGCTCGACGGGTATCGCCGAGGAGGAGATCATCCGCCTGGCCGTGAAGTCGATGGGGCTCGACGACCTGAAGCCCTTCGACCCGAAGGAGAAGGTGATCGAATACCTGCTTGAAGCGGAGGATCAGAAGAAGCGACTGATCGACCTCACATGCAAGGGATTTGCCGCCGAGACCGCGAGCGAATCGCCCGCTCCGGGCGGCGGTTCGATCTCGGCCTACATGGGAGCGCTCGGCGCCGCCCTCGGAACGATGGTCGCCAACCTCTCGTCGCACAAGGCCGGCTGGGACGACCGCTGGGAGGAGTTCTCCGACTGGGCCGACCGCGGCCAGGCGCTGCTCGCCGAGCTGCTGCACCTGGTGGACGAGGACACGGAGGCCTTCAACCGGATCATGGCCGTCTTCGCCATGCCCAAATCGACCGACGAGGAGAAGGCCGCCCGCAGTGCGGCCCTGCAGGAGGCCACGCTCTACGCCACGGAGGTTCCCCTGCGGACGATGAAGGCCGCCGTGCGGGTCTTCCCGCTGGTGCGCGCGATGGCCGAGACGGGCAATCCCAATTCGGTCTCGGATGCCGGAGTAGGGGCCCTCGCAGCCCGCAGCGCCGTACTCGGGGCCTGCCTGAACGTGAAGATCAATGCCGCGGGCCTGAAGGACCGCGAGCGGGCCGGGGCGCTGGTCGCCGAGGCCGAATCCATTGCGGCCGACGCCGTCCGTCTGGAGACGGAGGTGCTGGCCATCGTAGAAGAAAAGATAAAATAGCCGACCATGACACTCGCCGAATTCCAAGCCGACATCCGCGCAGGCATCCCCGACCGGCTGCCCGCCGCGAAACCCTATGACAAACAGATCAACCACGCACCCAAGCGCAAGGATATCCTCACGCCCGCCGAGAAGGAGCTGGCCCTGCGCAACGCCCTGCGCTACTTCCCGGCCAAGCACCATGCGGTGCTGGCCCGCGAGTTTGCCGCCGAGCTGCGCAAGTACGGACGCATCTACATGTACCGCCTGCGCCCCGACTACGAGATGTATGCCCGCCCGATCGACGAATACCCGGCCCGCTGCCGGCAGGCGGCGGCCATCATGATGATGATCCAGAACAACCTGGACAAGGCCGTGGCGCAGCATCCCCACGAACTGATCACCTACGGCGGCAACGGGGCCGTATTCCAGAACTGGGCACAGTACCGCCTGACGATGAAGTACCTCTCGGAGATGACCGACCGCCAGACGCTGGTCATGTACTCGGGCCATCCGCTGGGTCTCTTCCCGTCGCATCCCGACGCCCCGCGCGTCGTGGTTACCAACGGCATGGTGATCCCCAACTACTCGAAGCCCGATGACTGGGAGCGGATGAACGCCCTCGGCGTCTCGCAGTACGGACAGATGACGGCCGGCTCCTACATGTACATCGGCCCGCAGGGCATCGTGCACGGCACGACGATCACGGTGATGAACGCCGCACGCAAGCGTTTCACGGCCGACCGCCGCGACGCCCGCGGCATGCTCTTCGTCTCGTCGGGCCTCGGCGGCATGTCGGGCGCCCAGCCCAAGGCGGGCAACATCTCGGGTGTGGTCTCGGTCATCGCCGAGATCAACCCCAAGGCCGCCCGGAAGCGCTACGAGCAGGGATGGGTCGATGAACTGCATGAATCACTGGATGAACTGATCGAGCGTATCCGCAAGGCCGTCAGCGCAAAAGAGATCGTGTCGCTGGCCTATGTGGGCAACGTCGTGGACCTCTGGGAGCGCCTCGCCGCCGAGGAGATCCCCGTAGATCTGGGTTCCGACCAGACCTCGCTGCACAACCCCTGGGCCGGAGGCTACTATCCCGTCGGGCTGAGCTACGAAGCCTCGAACAAGATGATGGCCGAGGAGCCGACGCGCTTCCGTGAGTGCGTGCAGGAATCGCTTCGCCGCCAGGTCGATGCCATCAACAAGCTCACCTCGCGCGGCATGTACTTCTTCGACTACGGCAACGCCTTCCTGCTCGAGGCCTCGCGTGCCGGGGCCGCCGTGATGGGCGAGGGCGGACGCTTCCGCTATCCCTCTTACGTGCAGGACATCATGGGTCCGATGTTCTTCGACTACGGATTCGGGCCGTTCCGCTGGGTCTGCACCTCGGGCAAGCCCGAGGATCTGGAGACGACCGACCGGCTGGCAGCCGAGGTGCTGGATGAGATCCGCCGCACGGCGCCCGCCGACATCGCCGGTCAGCTCGACGACAACATCCACTGGATCCGCGAGGCGGGCCGCAATCACCTGGTCGTCGGTTCGCAGGCGCGCATCCTCTATGCCGACTGCGAAGGCCGCACGAAGATCGCGCAGGCCTTCAACCGGGCAATCGCCGACGGCCGCATCTCGGCACCCGTCGTGCTGGGCCGCGACCACCACGACGTCTCGGGCACCGACTCGCCCTACCGCGAGACCTCGAACATCTACGACGGCTCGAACCTGACGGCCGACATGGCCGTGCAGAACGTCATCGGCGACGCCTTCCGCGGCGCGACGTGGGTCTCGATCCACAATGGCGGCGGCGTCGGCTGGGGCGAGGTGATCAACGGCGGCTTCGGCATGGTGATCGACGGCTCGGAGGATGCCGACCGTCGCATCCGCGAGATGCTGTTCTGGGACGTGAACAACGGCATCGCCCGCCGCAGCTGGGCCCGCAACGAAGGGGCCGTGGCGGCCATCCGCCGCGAGATGGAGCGCACCCCCGGACTGGAGGTTACGCTGCCCAACTCCGCCGACGACGACATCATCCGCAATGCATTGAACGATAACGAATAACAACTGCTACCCGATATGGAACATCATCTGATATCCGCGGAGCGCCTGACCATCGCCCGCGTGCGCGAAATCCTCGAACGCCGCCTTCCGCTGGCTCTGAGCGACGACGCCCGGCAGCGGATCGTCCGCTGCCGCGAATACCTCGACCGCAAGATGGAGCACCCCGAGCGGCCGATCTACGGCATCACGACGGGCTTCGGCTCGCTGTGCGACATCTCGGTCGGCCGCGACGAACTCTCCCGGCTGCAGCGCAACCTCGTCATGTCGCACGCCTGCGGCACCGGCGAGCGCGTGCCGTCGGAGATCGTGCGGCTCATCCTGCTGCTCAAGATCCAGTCGCTCTCCTACGGTTACTCGGGCGTACAGCTTGGGACCGTCGAGCGGCTCGTCGAGTTCTTCAACCGCGACATCCTGCCGGTCATCTACCAGCAGGGATCGCTCGGCGCATCGGGCGACCTGGCGCCGCTGGCCCACATGAGCCTGCCGCTGCTGGGACTGGGCGAGGTCGAGGTCGGCGGGGTAGTGCGCCCCGCGGCCGACCTGCTCCGCGAACTGGGCTGGGAACCCCTCGAGCTCCAGTCGAAGGAGGGTCTGGCGCTGCTCAACGGCACACAGTTCATGAGCGCCTACGGCGTCTGGTCGCTCATCGCCGCACAGCGGCTGAGCGAGTGGGCCGACCGCATCGGGGCCCTGTCGCTCGACGCCTTCGACGGACGCATCGAGCCCTTCTGCGATCAGGTGCACCTGATCCGCGCCCACAAGGGGCAGCTCACGACGGCCCGCGCCTTCCGCCGCCTGCTCGAGGGCAGCGAGCTGATCGCCCGGCCGAAGCAGCACGTGCAGGATCCCTATTCGTTCCGCTGCATCCCGCAGGTCCACGGCGCCACGAAGGATACCATCGACTATGTCGGTCAGGTGCTCGAGACCGAGATCAACTCCCCGACGGACAACCCGACGGTCTTCCCCGAGGAGGACATGGTCGTCTCGGCGGGCAACTTCCACGGGCAGCCGATCGCCCTGGCGATGGACTTCCTGGCCATCGCCGTGGCCGAGCTGGGCAACATCTCCGAGCGGCGCATCTACAAGCTGATCTCGGGGGCCCGCGACCTGCCGAAGTTCCTCGTGGCCAATCCCGGCCTGAACAGCGGCTTCATGATCCCGCAGTACACCGCAGCGTCGATCGTCAGCCAGTCGAAGGGGCTCTGCATGCCCGCCTCTGTCGATTCGATCCCCTCGTCGCAGGGACAGGAGGACCACGTGAGCATGGGTTCGAACGCCGCGACGAAACTGCGCCGCGTGGTGCTCAACACCGAGCGGGTGCTGGCCATCGAGCTCTTCAACGCCGCCCAGGCCCTCGAGTTCCGCCGCCCAGCCCGCACGTCGCCCGAGTTGGAGCAGCTGGTGGCCGACTACCGCCGCCGCGTGCCGTTCATCGACAACGACGAGGTGATGTATCCCCACATCGCCGCGTCGGTGGAATTCTTGCGTGAGCGATGAAGCTGCTGGTCAAGAACATCGGACGGATCGTCGGCATCGAGACGGAGGGCCGCCTGCGCCGCTGCGGCGCGGAGATGGACCGCCTCGACACGCTCGACGACGCATGGCTGCTGACTGACGGAGAGCGCATTGCGGCGTTCGGCCGCATGACCGAGCTCGGCGAGACGGATGCCGACCGCATCGTCGATGCCGCGGGCGGGATGCTCTTCCCGTCGTTCTGCGACTCGCACACCCACCTGGTCTACGCCGGGAGCCGCGAGCAGGAGTTTCTGGACAAGATCAACGGCCTTTCGTACGAGGAGATCGCACGCCGCGGAGGCGGCATCCTGAACTCCGCCGACCGGCTGCACGAAACCTCCGAGGAGGAGCTCTACCGGCAGGCGATGGAGCGCATCCGCGAGATCATCGCCATGGGTACGGGCTGCGTGGAGATCAAGTCGGGCTACGGCCTCTCGACCGAAGACGAGCTGAAGATGCTGCGCGTCATCCGGCGCATCCGCGAGACGTCGCCCCTCGAGGTGCGGGCTACCTTCCTCGGGGCCCACGCCGTGGCGCGGGCCTACCGGGGCCGGCAGGGCGAATATGTCGATCTGATCTGCCGCGAGATGCTGCCGGCCGTGGCCCGCGAGGGGCTGGCCGATTTCATCGATGTCTTCTGCGATGCGGGCTTCTTCACCGTGGAGGAGACCGAGCGGATGCTTGCCGAAGGCCGGCGCTACGGACTGCGGGGCAAGATCCACGCCAACGAACTGGCCGTCTCGGGCGGTGTGCAGGCCGGTGTGCGCTGCGGCGCGCTGTCGGTGGACCACCTTGAGCGGAGCGGCGCCGAGGAGATCGAGGCGCTCCGCGGCTCGGAGACCATGCCGACGCTGCTGCCCGGTGCCGCCTTCTTCCTCGGGATGAGCTATCCGCCCGCCCGCGAAATGATCCGCGCGGGGCTGGGCGTGGCCCTCGCTTCGGACTATAACCCCGGCTCGTCGCCCTCGGGCAACATGCGCATGGTCGTGGCGCTGGCCTCGATCCGCATGCGTATGACCCCGGCCGAGGCGATCCATGCCGCTACGCTCAACGGCGCCTGTGCCATGGGGCTGAGCGACCGTTTCGGAAGCATCACCCCGGGCAAGACGGCCAACTTCTTCCTGACCAGGCCGATGCCGTCGGTCGAGTTCTTCTCCTACGCCTACCAGACACCGCTCATCGATCGGGTCTTCCTGCGGGGCGAAGCGTGTGGCGGTGCGGTCCCGGCCTGATTTTTGAGGACCGGAAGACAAGATGACAAACAAGTTGTACCTGTTCCTGGCGCTCCTCTGCTGTTGCGCAGGAACCCCATTGAACGCACAGACCATGAAACCGCTGACACCCGAAGAGAAACGGGTCATCGAACAGAAGGGAACCGAAGCCCCCTTCTCCGGAAAGTACTACAACCACCGCGAGGCGGGCACCTACATCTGCCGCAAGTGCGGCGCGCCGCTCTACCGCTCGGCCGACAAGTTCGACGCGGGGTGCGGCTGGCCGAGCTTCGACGACGAGATCCCCGGGGCCGTGCGCCGCACCCCCGATGCCGACGGCGTGCGCACGGAGATCACCTGCGCCCGCTGCGGCGCCCACCTGGGCCACGTCTTCCTGAACGAGGGCTTCACACCCAAAAACACGCGCCACTGCGTGAACTCCGTCTCGCTGGAGTTCCTCCCCGAAAAGAAGGAGGCGGCCTCGCCGGCTCCGGCCGAGGAGACGGCGATCTTCGCCGGAGGGTGCTTCTGGGGCGTGGAGTACATGCTCTCGAAGCGTCCCGGAGTGCTCGACGTCGAATCGGGCTACATCGGCGGGCACAAGGACCACCCGACCTACGAGGAGGTGCGCAGCCACACCACGGGACATGCCGAGGCGGTGCGCGTGCGCTTCGACCCGAGCCGGATCGGCTACGAGGAGCTCGCACGGCTCTTCTTCGAGATCCACGACCCGACGCAGGCCGACGGGCAGGGCCCCGACATCGGCGACCAGTACCGCTCGGAGATCTTCTACACAACCCCCGCACAGCGCGACATCGCCCTGCGGCTGATCGACACCCTCCGCTCCAGGGGCTACGACGTGGTGACGCGCGTGACGCCCGCCACGACCTTCTGGCCCGCCGAAGGATACCATCAGGACTACTACGACCGCAAGGGGACACAGCCCTATTGCCACAGCTACACGAAGCGCTTCTGATCCGGCGGCAACAACTCCGGAAGCGGTGACGGAATCCCGTCGCCGCTTCTCTTTTTTCACTATCTTTGCCCAAACGAAAGAAGAAACTCCGAAACCGCATGGAACGCATCCAAGGAACCGCGTGGGCGATCGTCTCCTCCGCGACATTCGGCCTCGCGCCGCTCTTCACCCTGCTGCTCATCGGCATGGGCTACTCGTCGTTCGAGGTGCTGTCCTACCGCTGGGGCGTCGCGTCGCTCTGCCTGGGAGGCTGGGGGCTTGCAACCGGCTGCAACTTCCGACTCGGACGGAAGGAGCTCCGCACGGTCTTCGTATTGAGCATCTTCCGGGCCGTGACGTCGTTGAGCCTCGTCGTCGCCTACCAGATGATCGCCAGCGGCGTGGCCTCGATCATCCACTTCATGTACCCGCTGGCCGTAGCGCTCGCCATGGTCTGCTTCTTCCGCGAGCGGGGCTCGGCCGTGACCTTCGCGGCGATCGGGCTCTCGATCGTGGGTGCCGTGCTTCTCTCGTCGGGCAGCGTCGGGTTTGCGCGCGGCAATGCGCTGCTCGGAACCGCTGCTGCCGTCGTGTCGGTCTTCTCCTACGGCGGCTACATCGTCGGCGTGCGCCGAAGCCGCGCCGTGACAATTCCCTCTACCGTGCTGACCACCTACGTCATGGCCTTCGGAGCGCTCTTCTTCCTGATCGGCGCCAGTCTTACGGGCGGCATCCGCCTCGAGACGAAGCCCCGTGCCTGGCTCTCAATCCTCGGCCTCGCCCTGCCGGCCACGGCCCTGTCGAACATGGCGCTCGTGCAGGCGATCAAGAAGATCGGTCCGACGCTCACCTCCGTATTCGGCGCCATGGAGCCGCTGACGGCCGTTGTGATCGGCATCACCGTCTTCAGCGAGCCCTTCACGTGGCGGAGCGCCGCGGGCATCGTGCTGATCGTCTCGGCGGTCCTGACGGTGATCCTGCGCAACGGCCGCAGCGGGGCCTGACCCCGTACATTATCTGTCTTCCTGTAGCCTGCCCCACGGCAATAACCAGGAACGCCGGCTGGCAGGAGGACGGTTTTATGACAGTCTGGCTATCGGGTCAATAGATCGGTCATGCGTTTGATTCCCTCGCGCAGCAGTGCCCGCGGGCAGGCGATGTTCACCCGGATGAAGCCCTCGCCGGCGGCACCGTACATCGCTCCGGGGTTGATCCGCACGCGGGCTTCGGCGGTCAGCCGCCGGTCGAGTTCCGCGGAGCTCAGGCCCGCGGCCCGGCAGTCGATCCACACCAGATAGGTGCCCTCGAGCGGCAATACGGGGAATTGGGGCAGGCGGGCGGCGAAATGGTCGCGCAGTTCCACGTAGTTGTCCCACAGGTATTCGTTCAAGGCGTCGAGCCACGCGTCGCCCTCATTGTAGGCGGCCATCAGGGCCTCGATGGCAAAGGGACTGATCATTCCCGTCTCGTTGATCTCGAGTGCACGGACGATCCGCCCGCGCGTGTCGGGGTCGGCGGCGAAGATGTTGGCCACCTGCAGACCGGCCAGGTTGAAGGCCTTGCTGGGCGACGTGCAGGTCACCGAATGCTGACGGAACCGTTCGTCGAGCGAGGCGAAGGGAGTATAGTGAAATCCCGGCATGACCAGTTCGCAGTGGATCTCGTCGGCGATGATGAAGAGGTCGTGGCGCAGGCAGATCTCGCCGATGCGCCGCAGCTCGTCGGGCGTCCAGACCCGGCCGGCGGGGTTGTGGGGGTTGCACAGCAGCATGAGTTTCACCGCCGGGTCGGCCGCACGGCGCTCGAGGTCCTCGAAGTCGATGCGGTAGCGGTTGCCGTCGAGCAGCAGGTTGCTCTCCTCGGGTGTGCAGCCGCTGTTGGCAATGGCGATGTAGAAGTGGTTGTAGACCGGCGGCTGGATCAGCACCTTGTCTCCCGGACGGGTCATGGCCCGCAGAATGGCCGAAAGGGCGGGGATGACGCCCGTCACCGGGTGGATCCACTCCCGCTCGGGCGCCCATCCGTGGCGGCGCAGAAACCAGCCCCGGATCGACTCGGCATAGGCCTCGGGCGGTATGGCGTAGCCGTAGATGCCGTGCTCGACCCGCCGGCGCAGCGCCTCGACGACCGCCGGGGCCGTGCGGAAATCCATGTCGGCAACCCACATGGGCAGCACGCCGTCGGGTACCCCGTCGTCCCATTTCACGGAGCAGGTGCCCCGCCGGGGGACGATCTCATCGAAATCGAAATGTTCCATATCTGTATGCATGCGGTTTGAAGTCGTGTCCCGATCGGGACGAACAAATATAAACAATCTTCCGCAGACCGCAAAACCGGCGGGCGGGAGCCTCTGCGCGCCGGATAAATTTGGCATACCGCGCCGCATGTCGTATCTTTGCCCCGTAAAGAGACAAAAAAAGGAAACCATGGCAGACGACTTTCTGGGACGTAAGATGGAAGAGTACCGCGCCCGCGCTGCGGCTCCCGCCGTGCGGAGGCCGCAGCCGTCGCTCATGCGGCTGCTGCTCCGGAACCGCAGTTACCGCGGCTATGACACACACTTTGTCGTGCGCGAGGACCAGCTGCGCAGCATCATCGCGGTCAATACGCGTATCCCTTCGGCGCGGAATGCGCAGGTGCTGCGCTTCCGCCCCGTGCTGGCTGACGAGGCGGACAAGGTCCTGCCGCACATCCGCCTCGGCGGGGCCCTGCCCGAACTGCACCTGCCGCTGCCGGGCACCGAGCCCCGTGCCTTCATCATCGTCTGCACGACGGTGCCCGAGGACCGCTACGTCGATATGGATCTCGGAATCTCGGCACAGAGCATGCTGCTGCGCGCCGCGGAGATCGGGCTGAACGGCATCTGCATCGGGGCGTTCGACCGCGAGGCGATCCGCCGGGAGTTCGGCCTCGGCTGCGAGCCGCTGCTCGTCGTGGCCGTCGGCAAGGGGGCCGAGCGCATCGAGCTCGTGGAGATCGGCGCCGGCGAGAGCCGGGCCTACTACCGCCGCGACGGGGTGCACTATGTGCCCAAGCTGCGTCTCGACGACCTGCTGATCGGATAGGCTATCCGGCCCCGGGCCGTCCCGTTTTGCACCGAATTTGCGGTGTCATTCCCGAAACACGAAGATCACGATGGAGACTCTGACCGGCTGGATCGGCAGCATCAACGACATTCTGTGGAGCCATGTGCTGGTTGCGGCGCTGCTCGGCTGCGCCGTGTGGTTCACCCTGCGGACACGCGGCGTGCAGTTCCGCATGCTGCGCGAGATGGTCCGCGTGCTGGGCGAGCCGTCGGGAAGCGCACCCGGGGGCGAGCGCCACGTCTCCTCGTTCCAGGCCTTCGCCGTATCGCTGGCCAGCCGCGTCGGCACGGGCAACCTGGCCGGCGTGGCCACGGCGATCGTCGTCGGCGGTCCCGGAGCGGTCTTCTGGATGTGGGTCATCGCCCTCGTGGGGGCCGCGAGCGCCTTCGTCGAATCGACCCTCGCGCAGCTCTACAAACGCCGCGGCCGCGACTCTTACGTCGGCGGCCCGGCCTACTACATGGAGTACGGGCTCGGGAAACGGTGGATGGGCGTGCTGTTCGCCGTGCTGATCTCCGTAACGTTCGGCTTCGCCTTCAACTCGGTGCAGAGCAACACGATCTGCGCCGCATGGGAGGGGGCCTTCGGGCTCGATCCGCACTGGATCGGCGTCGGGCTCACCGCGCTCACGCTCCTCATCATCTTCGGTGGCATCCACCGTATCGCCCGGGTCAGCGGCGTGATCGTCCCGGTCATGGCCCTGGGCTACATCCTGCTGGCCCTGGGCATCGTCCTGTTCAACATCCGCCGGCTGCCCGAGGTGCTCGGGCTGATCCTCTCCGAGGCCTTCGGCTGGGGCCCGGTCCTGGGCGGAGCGGCTGGCGCGGCGCTCATGCAGGGCATCAAGCGCGGCCTGTTCAGCAACGAGGCCGGCATGGGCTCGGCCCCGAACGTCGCCGCCACGGCCCACGTCTCGCATCCGGTGAAGCAGGGGCTGATCCAGACCCTCGGTGTCTTCACCGACACGCTGCTCATCTGCACCTGCACGGCCTTCATCATCCTCTTCGGCGGCGTCCCCGACGCCTCGCTGAACGGCATCCAGCTGACGCAGGCCGCCCTGGTGAGCGAAATCGGCCCCGTCGGCGGGCTGTTCGTCGCCGTGGCGATCTTCCTCTTCGCCTTCTCGTCGATCATCGGCAACTACTACTACGGCGAGGCCAACGTGCGGTTCATCACCTCCCGGCGCAGGGTGCTCACGCTCTACCGCCTGCTGGTCGGGGGCATGGTGCTCTTCGGGTCGCTGGCGACGCTCGACCTGGTGTGGAGCCTTGCCGACGTGACCATGGCGCTGATGACGCTCTGCAACCTCGCGGCGATCCTCCTGCTGGGCCACGAAGCCGTCGCCCTGCTCGCCGACTACGTCGCCCAGAAGCGCAGCGGAGTCCGCAGCCCCCGTTTCACGAAGGAGCGCATTCCCCGGCTGAAGGGGCGGATCGACTGCTGGTGAGAAAAAGCCGTCGTGCGACGGCGCTCCGTCCCGAAGATTTGGTATCTTTGCGGAAACGATACGCAAACAGATTCCATGAAAGCTTGTACCTACGTCAGACACGGCCATTTCGCGCTGTGCGACAAACCCGTTCCCGTATTGCTCGATCCGCGCGATGCACTGGTGCGCGTCACGCTGGGCAGCATCTGCACCAGCGACCTGCATATCAAGCACGGCAGCGTGCCGCGCGCCGTCGAGGGCATCACCGTCGGCCACGAGATGGTCGGTGTGGTCGAGGCGGTCGGCGCAAGCGTCACGAACGTCACCCCGGGCGACCGTGTGGCGGTCAATGTCGAGACCTTCTGCGGCGAGTGCTTCTTCTGCCGCCACGGCTATGTGAACAACTGCACGGACCCCGACGGAGGGTGGGCCCTGGGCTGCCGCATCGACGGCGGGCAGGCCGAATACGTGCGGGTGCCCCATGCCGACCAGGGGCTGACGCGCATCCCCAACACGGTGAGCGACGAGCAGGCGCTCTTCGTCGGCGACATCCTCGCCACGGGATTCTGGGCCGCGCGCATCTCCGAGATCGGGCCCGACGACACGGTCCTCATCCTCGGGGCCGGGCCGACGGGGCTCTGCACGCTGCTCTGCGCCCGGCTCAGGAATCCGAAGCGCATCATCGTGTGCGAAGCCCTCGAGGAGCGGCGCCGCTTCGTCCGCGAACACTATCCCGAGGTGCTCGTCACTGGGCCCGGGGCGTGCCGCGACTTCGTGCTGCGGCACAGCGACCACGGCGGCGCCGACCGCGTGCTGGAGGTTGCCGGCAGCGACGGGACCTTCCGTCTGGCCTGGGAGTGCGCCCGCCCGAACGCCGTGGTGACGGTCGTGGCGCTGTACGACCGGCCGCAGGAGCTGCCGCTGCCCGACATGTACGGCAAGAACCTCACGTTCAAGACCGGCGGGGTGGATGGATGCGACTGCCGCGAGATCCTGCAGCTGATCGCCGAGGGGCGGATCGACACCACGCCGCTCATCACGCACCGCTACCCGCTGAGCCGCATCGACGAGGCCTACCGCCTCTTCGAGGAGCGCCGGGACGGGGTGATCAAGGTGGCGGTCGATTGCCGGAAGTGATGCACACGGGGATGCCGGGCGGCAGCCCCGTCAGCCGTGGAGGCGGTACCCGACGCCGCGGGCATTGACGATCCGGACGGACGGATCGGCCGAGAGCAGCCGGCGCAGGCGCGTGATGAAGACGTGCAGGCTGCGGGCGTTGAAAAACGTGTCGTCGCCCCAGATCCGTTGCAGGATCCGCTGCGAGGGGACCACTTCGCCCATGCGTTCGCAGAGCATCTCCAGCACACCGGCCTCGCGGGCCGAGAGTTCCTGCGTGCGCACACCGTCGGAGAGCCGCTGCCGGGAGACATCGAAATCGAAACGCCCGATCCGGTAGTGCACCTCGGAGGGGGCGTGCGCCGTCCTCGTGCGGCCGACCAGGGCCTTCACGCGGACGACCAGTTCGCTCATGGCGAAGGGCTTGCGCAGGTAGTCGTTGCCGCCCGTCTCGAAGCCGCGCACCACGTCTTCGGCCGACGACCGGGCCGAAAGGAAGAGAACGGGGATGTCGGCCGTGCGGCGGCGCAGGGCATCGACGAACGAAAAGCCGTCCATGCCGGGCATCATGATGTCGGTCACGACGACATCGGGACGCGCCTCGTCGAAACGGCGCAGCCCCTCGATGCCGTCGTAGGCCACCGTCACGTCGAACTCCTTCTCGCCGAGCGTGTCGGCGATGATGTCGGCGAGCGTCCGCTCGTCCTCGACAAGCAGCATGCGTATCCTATCGTCCATCGTCGGGAAGTGTCAGTATGAAGGTCGAACCGCGGCCCGGGGCGCTCTCCACCGTGATCTCGCCGCCGTGTCTGCGGGCAATCAGCCGCACGTAGTAGAGTCCCAGCCCGAATCCCTTGACGTCGTGGCGGTCGCCGGTCGGCACGCGGTAGAACTTCTCGAAAATGTGGGTCTGGGCCGTACGGTCGATGCCGATGCCGTTGTCCGCGACGCGCAACTCGATCCCTTTTGCAACACGCCGGGCCGAGAGGCGGATCCGCACCTTCCCGCGGGAGTATTTCAGGGCGTTGTCCACCAGATTCTCCAGCGCATGCGTGAGGTGGAACCGGTCGGCTGCAACCTTCAGATCCGCTCCTTCGGCCTCCACCTCGATCGTCGCCCGCCCGCGCCCCTTCATGCGGAAGCGGGCCGCAATCTCCTCAAGCAGCGGGAGGAGCTCCAGCGTCTCGCGGCGGAGCGTGAACTCTCCGCGCTCCTCGACGCTCATCGTCAGGATGCGCTGCACCATGCCGCCCAGGGCAGCCAGCTGCTCGCGGATGACGGTCAGGTATCGTTCGCGCCGGGCCGCATCGTTCGCCGCCCCGAAGTCGAGCAGGGCGTCGTTCGCGGCATTGGCCACGGCGATCGGGGTCTTCAGCTCGTGGGTGATGTTGTGTGTCAGGTCGAGACGCATCTCTTCGAGCGTCTTCTGCCGGAAGAGCGTGCGCAGCAGGTAGATCAGCGCCCCGGCCACCGCCGCAAGCATCAGAAGCGACGAGCCGATCACTCCGGCCATGTCGCGCATGAGCTGCCGGTCGGGATTCTCGATCCGCAGACGGAAATAGAGCTCCTCGTCGGTCGTGAGCGAGGTCGTGAAGGTCAGCGGATTCTTGATCCGCAACGAGTCGTTGAGCGCGGTAAGCACCACCTCCGGATCCTCCGGCGGTTTTGTCGTGAAGACCTTTGCCGACGACGTGCTGTCGCTCCGGCCGCGCACGACATCGACCTTGTGGGGCAGGTCGATCCCCGCCGCTTGCAGGTTGCACGTAAGCAGCGAATCGTAGCGCGCCATGTTGAGCCGCAGGACATAGACGGACGGGATGCGGATCTCCTGACGGATGAAGCGGGTCTCCGGGCCGTCGGAAATACTGATATCGTGGTGTATCGTGTCGGACTTGGGGGTGAAGGTAATGCTTTTGCCCGCCCCGTCGAGGTTCTTCACCGTGATCTCCTGAATCATGTCCACGCGGATCGAGTCGATGTTCCCCGACGAAGAGAAGGATATGTGGCTTTTGCGTCCGGAGGGCTTGTTGCCCAGCAGCAGGTCGTCGTAGGCTGCGCGGGTCATGGCCTGCATCACCTGACGCGAGAACTCCTCACGGCGTGCGTGGTACATGTTCACAAGGCTCCACACCTGCACGGCGACGAGCACCGCCAGCGTGGCGGTGACCAGAAGCGATATGCGGCCGAAGCGACGTTTGTTCATTCTGACACGGCGTTTATGCGAAACAAAGGTACATATAAAAATGCCTCTGCCGACGGCGTTAAGACTATTTAACACTCTTTAACGGAGCATTAACCATCGCCAGCCGGATTTCGTGCGACCTTTGTATCGGAACCAAAACCGATACACCATGAAAAAGTTACTTGTCACCCTTGTCGTCCTCGCCGCATCGGTCTGTGCGGCGCAGGCCCAGCAGACCATCGTCTCCTACACGACCGACGGCGTTACGACGTTCGACACGACCGAACTGCCCGGCGAGGTGCTCGACACGGCGCGATTAGTCGTCAGCTACCGCATGCTCTATGAGCGGCGACCCGAGAACGACCACCCGATGGAGGACCTCCTGCTGCTTCAGGTCGGGCGCAACGTCTCGAAATGCTACTCCTACAAGACGTGGCAGACCGACTCGCTTGTGCGCGTCACGCCGCCCGAGCAGGTGTTGGCCAACCTCGGAAGTTTCCACGGCGGCGTGCAGGACATCTTCTTCCGCGATGCGGCGGCCGGACGGCTGACCCACACCGACCAGATCGGCATGGACCACCTGCTCTACACCGAGCCGCTGCCCGCGATCGACTGGGAACTTACGGACGGCGAGCGGACGATCGTCGGCTATGCGTGCCGCCGGGCCCGCTGCACCTTCCGCGGCCGAAGCTACGAGGCGTGGTACGCCCCCGAGATCGCCGTGAGTTGCGGGCCGTGGAAGTTCGGCGGGCTGCCGGGGCTGATCCTGGCCATAAGGGACGATGCCGGAGTGCTCGATCTGGAGGCCACGGGCGTGGAACAGCGCGTCGAGCCCATCCGCATGACCGACCGCAACTACATGAAGACCAACCGCAAGAAGTACCTCGACCTCAAGCAGAAGGTGATGACCGATCCGGTCGGCTACCTCACGGGCAGCTCCAACGTGCGGATGACCATCAAGAACGAGGACGGCACCCCCGTCAATCCGGGTGACCTGCTGCGCGGCTACAATCCGATCGAGCTCGAATAACCTGCTGCATCACATGAGGTGGATTGTATTTCTTGTTGTGCTGCTTTGTTTTACGACAACGGCATCGGCACAGGATCTGACGGGGCGGGTTGTGGATGCCGCAGACGGACGGCCCCTCGCAGGGGCCATCCTGCTGGCGGCCGACAGCACGGGCCGGCAGGCGGGCTACGCGACCTCGGCCGCGGACGGCGCCTTCCGTCTCCGCCCGCGCCAGGGGATGCGGGCCGCACGGATCGACGTCTCGATGATGGGCTACCGTGCGCAGCGGTTCGATGCCGCCCGCCTGCCGCAGGAGCTCCGTCTTGAAGCCAGTGCCGTGGAGATCCGCGAGGTCGAGATCCGTGCGCCGCGCCTCTCGCTGCGGGGCGACACGGTGAGCTACAACGTCGCAAGCTTCACCGAGGCACAGGACCGCACGATCGCCGACGTGCTGCGCAAGATGCCGGGCATCGAGGTCGAAAAGTCGGGTGAGATCCGCTACAACGGCGAAGCGATCAACAAGTTCTACATCGAGGGGATGGACATGCTCGACGGCCGCTACTCTCTGGCTACGAACAACATCGCCCCGCAGGATGTGGCCAGCGTCGAGGTGATGGAGAACCACCAGCCGATCAAGGCGCTGCGCGACGTGCTCTACAGCGACCGCGCGGCCCTGAACCTCCGCTTGAAAAAACAGGCCCGTTCGCACTGGACCGGAACGCTTCGCGGCGCCGGCGGCGGATCGCCCGACGAGGTGCTGGGCAGCGGCTCGGCCTTCGCCATGCGCATCGCCGCGCAAAGTCAGTCGATGCTCAACCTCAAGGGCGACAACACAGGCGAGGACCCGACGGCCGATCTGCACCAGCTCACGGCCGAGGAGATGCTCAACGGTGCCGACAACCGCTACGAGGCCCCCGCGTGGTTCTCAACGGGGCTCTCCGAGGCGCCGCTCGACGACAGCCGCACGCGGCTGAATCGTTCGGCGATGGCCAGTGCCGACCACCTGCGCAAACTCACGGACGACTACCAGCTGAGCGGCCACGTCGCCTGGGGCTACGACCGGCTGACTTCGGACTACGCCTCGCGGATCGTCCGCTACCTCTCCGACGGGGAACTGGCTGAAGAGCTCGCGGAGCGGGCCCGGCTTACCGACCGGCAGCTCGCGGCCCATGTGAAGCTGCTGGCCAACACCGAACGCTTCTACCTCATGGACCGCCTTTCGGCCGACCTTACGTGGAGCGATTTCGACGCCGCGACAACGGGCAGCTATCCCAACCGCCAGCAGACCGAAGCCCCGACGCACCGCGTGGAGAACGACCTCAATTACATCCGCCGCACGGGACGCCGCACGCTGACCGTGACGTCGAATCTCTTGTGGCTCACGCAGCCGCAGCAGCTGGACGTCGTGCGCGAGGGCTCCGCGCAGCGGCAGCAGCTCGATGTGGACCTGCTGCGCATGAACCACAACATCGCCTGGGGGCTGGAGGCCGGACGCCGCTGGTCGTTCCAGTTCAAGGGCGGTATTGCAGCCCTCTGCCGGCGCTTCGACAGCTCGTTGAGCGGCCTTGAGGCCGAGACCTCCGCGCCGCTTGCCGCCGACACGCGCTTCGGCTACGGAAGCCTCTACCTGCGTCCGACGGCCACCTACCGCACGCAGCGGCTGCGCCTCATGTTCGCCCTGCCGGCCGATTGGCGCTATTACCGCTATACGGGCGGCAGCAGCAGCCCGCTGCTCTGGTCGGCCAACCTCTCGGCGCGCTGGACCCCGTCGGCCTGCTGGACCCTCTCGGCGTCGGGCGCCGCGGGCGAGCAGGGGGCTGCCGAAGCAACGGTCTATCCGGCCACGCTGCTGCGCGATTACCGCACGCTGGCCTCCGGGGCCGCAACGCCCGTACCGACCCCCGTGCGGATGCTGACGGCCGGCGCCAACTACAAGAACCCGCTGAGCGGCATTTTCGCCCACCTCTTCCTCCAGCGCTCGTGGTACGACCTTCCGTGGCTCGCCACGCAGGATTTCGAAGGCGACTACATCGTCTCGGGGCAACTCCGCGAGGCGAACCGCATGGCGTCGTGGAACCTCTCGACGGGCCTCAGCACCCACATCGACGCCCTGCACGGCCAGGCGGGAGTCGATCTTGCATGGAGCGACACGCGGATGGAGGTCTGCCAGCAGGGCGTCCGGATGCCGTACCGCTCGGGCGTGCTGACCCTCTCGCCACGGGTGAACCTCCGCGCGGCCCGCTGGCTCAACGTCGAATACACGTTCAACTACCGCTACACGCAGCTGCGGATCGAATCCGCCGACCCGACCGACCGCCATGCGTTCGACCAGCGGCTGCAGCTCAACTTCACGCCGGCCAAAAATCTGATTCTCCAACTGACCGGAGAGCACTACCGCACGCAACTCTCCGACACGCGGAGCAAGCACCTCATACTGGCCGACGTCTCGCTGCGCTGGAAAGCCGGCCTGCGGTGGGAGTTCTTCGCCTCGGCCGCGAATCTGCTCAACGAGACGGAGTACGCCTACACGCTCTTCGACGGATTGAGCTCCTCGGCATGCCGCTATGCCATCCGCCCGCGCGACCTGCTCGTGGGTTTCAACTGGAAATTCTGACGTCCTGCGGAATCGCTATCCGAGAGTGACGATCTCCGCCCCGGGGTACTTCGCCCGCTGTTCGGGAGTCGGATCGATCAGGAACCACATCGCACCGGGGAACTCGCCAGCGGCGGGATCGCCGTCGCTGCCGGGATGCAGGTTGGCAGGTTGTGCCGCAACGTGACGGGCCAGGGCAGCCCGGTCCGCATCCTGCTCGAAGACGTGGACCTCGCATTCGGGATGCACGAGGGCCAGGAGCAGTCCGAACTCCCCCTGACCGTTATTGACGACGACGGCCGTGCGTGGAGTGCTGCCGCGGTCGATCCATCGGCTGAAGGCGCCGCTGCCGCGCAACACTCGGCGGGCGCGGGCCTCGACCTCCGGCCCCTTGTAACGGTAGCGGGCCAGCACCTGCGGCGCATAATAGCGTGCCGTGCCGAAGCGCATGCGCATCGCATCCTCCAACGTCCCGACGGCTGCGGCGGCGGCACCGGCAGCCACCGGAGCCCCGTATTCGACCCTGAGAGAGCCTCGTTCGAGCAGAGGCCCTCCATCTGGGTACAGATCGCCGCTGCCGTGGATTCCCATCGGGATGACCGGCGCGTGGAGACCGTCCGGCAGGGGGCCGAAGCAGACGATCTGCCATCCCCGCCTGCAGGCCTCGTCGGCATTGCCGGCAGGAACCAGCGCATGGGTCGTCCGCAGCAGCGCCGAAATCAGCGCCGGGAAACGGCGGTCGGCAACGACCCCCGCGCCCGCGGCTGCCGCCGCGAGCAGGTCCACGTCCGCATGGTAGCGGGCTGCAATCACCTGTGCCCCGGCCGGCAGCGGCGCCGCACGGAAACCGATACCGGGGAGGTGGCGCAGGTCCCAGCCGGCAACCCGCCGGATGTAGCGGCCGAGCAGCCGGCGGCTGTTTCCCGAGACGAGACGGAGCAGGATGGCTCCCAGCAGTTCGGCGGCAAGAAGCACCCGGAACCACCCCGTGCGGAGCAGCTGCCCGAGGGTGACGGGAGCCGTGCGGAGCCCGCCGCCGCGGCGCCGCACCAGCCATCGGTAGATGAACGGCGGGATGATATAGGCCATCAGTACGACGGTGAACATGCCGACGATAGTCACCTCGGCCAGCGACCGCATGGCCGGGTGGCGCGAGATGATGAGCGTTCCGATGCCGATGAGCATGATCAGCGCCGAGATCACGATGCTGCTCTTGTACGAGGCCAGCAGCTTGCGCCCGTAGGCGTGTTCGTAGACAAGTCCTTCGGTGATGAAGATCGTATAGTCGTCGCCCTGGCCGAAGATGAAGGTGGCCAGGATGATGTTCACGATGTTGAACCGGATGTCGAGCAGCTCCATGAGGCCGAGGATCCACAACCAGCTGACGGCCATGGGCAGGAAGGCCATGAGGCTCAGTTCGAGCCGCCCGAACGAGAACCAGAGGAAGAGGAAGACGATCACGCCGCACGACCAGCCGATGTAGTTGAAGTCGCCGGTCAGCGAATCGGCGATGGCGCCGTTCATCCCCTGCACGTCGAAGCAGTAGGAGCCGGGGATCCGCTGCCGCAGGGTCTCCTCGACCGCCCCGATCGCCCCGGGAAGCACCTTGACCCGATCGACCACCGTACAGGTTCCGTCCGCCTCATTCAGATACCCTTCGAAAAGCTGCCCGGCCAGCGGCGCAAGTTCCTCCCACCCGAGCGGTGCGAACGGCTTGTCGAGCAGCGCCTCGAACCCGGCGAAGGCATCTTCGCGGAACCCGTTCGCCCGGAGCGCCGCAGCCAGCTGCGTACGGATCGAGTCGGCATGCCGTCCGACGAACTCCTCCCAGCGGGCCAGCCTCCGCAGCTGCTCGGAGCGCGAGGGGAGGAAGGGGGTGGCGCTCTCCAGCACCGACCCGGGGTGCTCGGCGACGGTCCGCTCCAGGGCGCCGCGGGCCGTTTCGCTCCGCTGCAGCGCCCCGTCCCAGGTCGCGGACTCCGAGGCCACGTAGACCGTCGTCAGGCTGTCCGGGCCGAGCATCCGGGAGAAAGCCTCCAGATCGGCGCGCTGCCCGTCGGTCATGTAGTTGATGTGCCGCATGTCCGTGTCGAAGGCCGTGTGGCGGCTGAAGAGGGCGAACAGGACGGTCAGCAGGCAGACCCCGAGAACCAGACGCGGCTTGCGCTCGAAGTCGATCGCCGAGAACGCCCGGAGGAAGCGTTGTCCGCCGCCTTCGGTCCGGGGGCGTTTCCCGACCAGGTGGGGCAGGAAGACCAGCACGAAGAGGATGGTGCCGACCAGCATGAAGGCGGCGAAGAGCCCCAGGTCGCGCAGCGCCGGGGCCGTCATCGGGACCAGGCAGAGGAAGGCCCCCACGGTGGTGATGTTGCCGATAACGAGCGGCGAGACGATTTCACGCAGGGCTGCACGCATGTCGTGTTCGTGGCGCAGGTGGGCCAGCAGGTGGAGCGGGTAATTGACGGCGATGCCGATGATGATCGAGCCGATGCCCAGGATGATCATCGACACTTCGTCGCGGAGGAGCGACATGCCGCCCATGGCGAAGAGCCACCCGAAAAGGATCGAGACGCCGATCAGCAGCAGCGACCTCATGGAGCGCAGCGTCCAGAGCAGCAGCGCAAGGATCAGCACGACGGCCACGGCGATCGACCGCAGGCTGTCGGCCTTGATCTGCCGCGCATTCGTAACGGCGATGACCGGAGCCCCGGCAAGGTGGACCTCCAGCTCGGGAGTGTCGGCTTCGACGGCATCCGCGGCGTCGCGCAGCAGGGCGATCAGCCGGGCGTTGGAGTCGGTTTCGTTCGACCCGTAGGGGGTGCGCATCGTCACGATGGCCCGCTTCCGGTCGGGCGTGAGGATATACCCGTCGTAGAGTTCGTACCTGAATCCCGGCTGGAACTGCTGCAGCCGCGCCACGGCCGGCGTGAAGAGGTTCAGCGGGTCCTGCCGCACATGGTCCGAGAGCAGGCTGCCCGTGGGGAACATCAGCAGCATCCGGTCGCGGGCGATCTGCGCCTCGATGTAGCCGGGCGTCAGCAGCGAGTCGATGCGTTCGTAGTCCGCGTCGGTCAGGAAGCAGGGGATGTGGTCGTAGAGGAACTGCCGGGTATCGAACAAACGCCCGTAGTCGATGCGGGTCATCAGGTCGCGGACCGCGCCGAGCGAGTCGCGGCCGGCCACGGCCGCGGCAAAGCGCTCCGCCGCATCGGCCAGCCGGTCCGGCGGGACCGTAGCCATGCTGTCGCGCGGAAGCACGATGGCGACGATGCGGTCGGCGGCCGAGAGTTCCTGATAGAGGTTCAGGGCCTTGCGGTGGTGGTTGTCCACGGGCAGGAAATCCAGGATGTCCTCGTTGCGGCCCAGCGAGAACAGCCCGGCAAGCAGCAGCGCACAGAGGAGCGCCAGCACGCCGCCGAGCCACATGCGGCGCCCGGCCAGCCAGTCGTAGATGCGAAGGAAAAACGCGGCCATGTCCGTTCCGGGGTCAATCGTTCAGGTACTCCACCGGCGAGGCGTAGATCCCCAGGAAGATGTCGCGCAGCAGATCCGGATCGTCCACCTCGAACTTCGCCAGCTCCCCGAGCCGACCGATGAAGGCATCCTTCTGCGCCGGCGTGTAATGCGCCGCATGGCGGGTCTGCCCGTAGCGGAGGTCGTGGGCGATGAAGTTGTTGGGCATGAGGCGGTAGTTGCCGCGGATCGTCCGGTCGAGAAGCCGGGTCACCTGCTTGTGGTATTCGTTGTGGGTGCAGCCGTCGTATGCGCGCAGCGTCTTCGCGTCGAGACACGGTCCGAAGGCCAGATGCACGGCGCCCTTGGGCTGCATGATGCCCGTCAGTATGCTGTTCAGGTCCTCGCCCGGCTTTTTCGTGTAGCGGGTGAAGCGCGACTCGTAGAGCTCGAGTGCCTTGAGGATGTCGCAGGGCTCCCATTCGTAGGAGATCGACAGCGGCACGATGTGCAGTTCGGCCAGTGCCTCTATCTTGTCGAAGGGTTTGCTCATGCAGAACATCTTGACGATACCCTGATCCGTGAGGTCGTTGCCGTCCTTGGTCCGCCCGTTGCGCTGGGCGATCCACACCGACTGCCGTTTTTCGGTGATCGTGTGCCGGATGTACTCCGAGCAGTGCATCGAACTGCGGTAGAAGTCCTTCATGTTGCCGCCGCGTTCGATGCGGAACATCTTGTTCGCCTTGCCGATGTCGATGACCAGCTGCGAGGACATGAGATTGGCCCCGAAAGTGATCTCCGAGGTCTCGTGGCCGTGCTCGAAGAGCAGGTACTGCAGCAGCGAGGCGTCGAGCATGATGTCGCGGTGGTTCGAGACGAAAAGGTAGCGCTCCGAGGGGTCGAGCCGCTCGATTCCCTCCCAGGTGAACGAGGTGATGCTGCGGGCGATGACCTGCTCGTTCACCACGGCCATGACCTGTTCCTGAAACTCACGGATCGTCTTGATGGACGCCACTTTGCGGCGCACGGCCTCAAGTTCTTCTTCAGGAAAGATATAGGTGGCCAGCAGCGGAAAGAACTCGCTCGATGCGATGCGCTGCATCGCCGCCGGGATCTCCTCGTCGCGGTAGGGACGGATGTCGTCGAATTCGGGGTGGTTCATGGCTATTTGCGGTTGTCGATGAATTTTACCGGTTTGCGGCTCTTGGCCGGGAAGTTGATGCGGCGGATCTCCTCGACCGGCAGCAGCTCGATCTCGGGGGCTACGCGGATGCGCGAACGGAAACGGTCCTTGAGGTCCTTCACGGCATCGAATTCGGGACTGTACTTCAGCCCGATGCGGACGATCACGCGGTCGGTTCCGGCCTCGCTCTCCTCGACCACGACGACGTAGTTCTCCACATAGGCGGTGTTGTCCAGCACGTCGTTCAGGGCCGGCGGGTAGAGCGTCGTACCCTTGAGCTTGATCATGTTGTGCTTGCGTCCGACAAGCGGCGTAAGGCGGAACGAGTGGCGGCCGCAGCGGCACGGCTCGGTCCGCTTGGCGGCGATGTCGCCCGTGCGGAAGCGCAGCAGCGGCATGCCCTCGACGCCGAGCGTCGTGACGACGATCTCGCCGTACTCGCCGTCGGCGACGGGCAGGTTGTCCGGCCCGATGATCTCGACGATGATGAGTTCCGGATGGATATGCCCGCCGCAGCCGTATTCGCACTCCGAGAAGGTGGCGCCCATCTCCGTGGAAGAGTAGGTGGCAAAGAGCTGCACGTCCCACTTCTCGCGGATGCGCTGCCCGAGCAGGTTGAGCGAGAAATCCTGCTCGCGCAACCCCTCGCCGATGCCGATGATGCGGCGAATGCTGCTTCGGCGGTAGTCGATGTCGTGCTCCTCGGCATACTGGATGAGCCGCAGGATGAACGACGGCACGCACATGATCGTGTCGGGCTTCAGCCTCCGGATGGTGTCCCACTGCAGCTCGGGGATGCCGTTCCCGACGCGGATGACGCTGGCGCCGAGTTCGCGGATGCCGAGGAAATAGGCCAGTCCGGCCATGAACCGCTTGTCGAGCGTGGTCATCAGCTGCACGATGTTCCCGGGACACAGCCCGGCGCAGGCGAACGACTTCTTCTCGTTGTAGGCCAGGCGCTGCAGGTCCAGTTCCGTGCATCCGAAGGTCACCGGGTCGCCCAGCGTCCCCGACGTGGTCACATAGTCGATGACCTTCTCGCGGGGGCAGCAGAGAAACTCCTCGTTGAAGAGCTGCAGGTCCTTCTTCTCGGTGAAGGGGATCTTCACCAGATCCTCGATGTGGCGGATCTGGTCGATGCGTATCTCGCAGCGTTCGAACATGCGGCGGTAGTAGGCCGAATGTCCGGCGAGGTAGTGCAACGCCTTCTGCAGCAGCAGCTCCTGAAAGGCCTTGATCTCCTCGGCCGGGCGGAATTCGATGTCATTTGCAAAGGTTTCCATGGTCGGTTTCGTATTTCGTGTTGATGGCATGGATCAGGCGGTTGGTCCCGAGCAGCGCTTCGGCCGTATTGACCGCCGTGAGCGGTACGCCGCAGATGCCGTGCAGGTTGATGTTCTGTCCCGTGAGCAGCAGGTTGCCGATCTTCGTCGCGATCGGGACCTGCGAGAGGGCGATCTGCTGCGCATCCTTGCGGAAGCCGTACATGGCGCCCTCCTTCGTACCGTAGTAGTCGCGTATGGTCAGCGGACTCGACGCATGGACCGCCTCGACCGCCTCCCGGAATCCGGGGCGGATCCGCTCCATGAGCGCCAGAACCCGCCCGGCCTGCTCCTCCTTCCAGGCCTCGTAGTCGGGTCCGCGCCGGCCGGTGAAGGTCCCCTCCCAGCGGCGGACGGCATCGAAGGGCATCGGTGCCGTGATGATCATCTTGCGGCTGAAGGGGCCCTGCCCGCTGACGGGCGGGGTCATGTACATGATGCCCCGGGGCCAGAGGTCGTCGTAGGTGCCCAGCTGCCACGCCATGCCGTGGGCCCTCTGGCAGTAGCACGTATGATTGATATAGGGGAAGCGGTTCTCCTTGAGCTTCAGGTAGACCGTAAAGGCCGAGTAGCTGTTGGGAATCTGCTCGAGCCGCGAGCGGTAGGCCCGGGGCAGCGCCGCCGCATCGAGCATCCGCAGCAGCGTGCAGGGGTGGATCGCCGCGATGTAGCGGTCGGCCGCATAGCGGCGGCCCTCCTCGGTTTCGGCATAACGGATCGTACGTTCCGTACAGGCGAGGTGCCGGACCCGGGCTCGGGTCGCGACCTCGCCCCCGTTGGCGCGGATGACTCCCGCCAGCGCCTCGGCCAGCTGCGAACTGCCGTCCACGAAGCGGTCCTCGCCGTCGATGTAGAGCACATTGACCAGCGCATGGATATAGGCGGGCGTATGGCGGGCGACCCCTCCGTACATGGGATTCATGTAGGCCAGGATGTCGCGCAGCCGCGGGTCGGCGACATAGCGGGCGATCAGCTCGTCGGCCGGCAGCAGGAACTCCTCGGAGTGGGAGAAGATCGACCCCTGCGCTTCGCGCAGGCGGAACATGCCGACCTCGTCCGACAGGCGGTAGAGCGCCTCGACATAGCGCCGTACACCGTCGGCCTCGGCGGGGAACCGGGCGGCGAAGCTCTCGGCGAAACGCTCCCGCCCGCAGGGGATGGCGAAGCGTTCCCCTTCGGCGAGGTAGTGCAGCGAGTCCATGCAGTCGTCGTCGGTCGGTCGGATCTTCAACTGATCCAGGATCCCCAGGTAGTGGCAGATGCGGCGGACCGAGCCGCCGGGGCGGAAGCCGCCCAGCATGTGCATGCCCGTCTCGAAGCGCTCGCCGCTGCGCACGAAGGTCTGCAGCCCGCCCCCGACGGCAGCGTTCTGCTCCAGCACGGTCACACGGTATCCGTTCCGGGCCAGCAGCGCCCCCGTGAAGAGGCCGCCCATGCCGCCTCCGATGATGACAACCGTTCCGTTCATGGGTTCGCTTCGTTTATCTGTTCGAAAATGCGCGGCAGACCCACCGCCTCGCCGCACGCGATGAGCGAGCCGACCAGCACCCCCAGGATCCCGTGCGAATTGACGCTCTGCCCGGCCAGCAGGAGGTTGGGGATGCGGGTGCGGTGGGAGACGCGGCTGCCGACACCAGCCTGCACGTCGTGCACGACGCCGTACATCGATCCGTCCACGGTTCCCGTATAGTCGCGGTAGGTGAGCGGCGTGGAGGTATAGCAGGCGTCGATCTGCCGGCTGAGCCCCGGGAAATCGCGCTCGACGACCTCGAGCAGACGCTTGGCCTTGCGGCGCTTGAAGGCCTCGTAGTCCGCGCCGCGGTGTCCGACCCGCGTGTCGAGCCACGGCGTCAGGTCGTCGATGGACATGTAGGAGATCACCACACCGCACCGGGCATGGACGGGATGCTCCTCGTGACACATGTGCATGTAGAGGTAGCCGCGGGGCCACTCCTCTTCGGTATAGTGTTCGCACCCCCAGGGGGTTGTGCCGGTGTATCCGTAGTGGTTGTGGTTCATGTAGGGGACCTGCCCCTGCTTGAAACGGAGGTAGAGCGTGAATCCGGCCGTCGTGTTGCGCAGCGCGGCGATGCGGTTGCGGTAGGCGGGGCGGATCAGCCCGCTGTCGAGCAGGCCGAGTGTCCGCTGCGGGTGGATGCTCGAGATCACCAGATCGGCCGGGCAGCTGCGTCCGTCTTCGGTCTCGACGGCACGAACCCCGGCGGCATCGCAACGGATCCGCACGACCCTGCGGCTGGTCTCGATCCGGCCGCCGCGGCGCACAAGGGTGCGTGCGAGCGACTCGGCCACGGCGTCGCTGCCGCCCACGATGCGGAAAGCCCCCCGGTTGTAGAAATCGGTGATGAAGGCGTGGGTGGCAAAGGGCGTGCGTCCCTTCTCGGCAGCGTAGAGCGGCAGATTGCCCACCAGCACATCGCGCAGCAGCGGGTCGCGGATCAGCGCGTCGAGCACCGAGTCGATGCTCCGCATCTGGTATTCGGCCAGGACGCCGAGATCCGAGGTCCCGGACTGCAGGGCATGCAGCGACGAGGCCCGGGCGATGCGTCCGATCAGGTCGAAATAGTCGTTCAGCCGGCCGCGTTCGGCGGGAAAACGTGCCGCCAGCTCCTCGATGAAGGCTTCGCGCCCCTGCGCCAGCCGGAAATGCTCGCCTCCGAGCGAGATCACCTCGTAGCCCGAGGGGTCGAGGCGGCTCAACCGAAGGTCGTCGAACACCTCGAGGTAGCGCAACAGTCGCCGGAGCACCTGTCCCTCGTCGCAACTGCCGATGAAGTGCATGCCGGTCTCGAACTTCGCGTCGCCCCTGCGGAAGCACTGCAGGCATCCGCCGATCCGGGCATCCTGCTCCAGAACAGTCACGTCGTATCCGTTCCGGGCCAGGATAACCCCGCACGACAGCCCCCCGAGTCCGCTTCCTATGATGACACAGCGCTTTTTCATCGGACCGGAACGATTGTGACGCAGGCGTCGGTTTCATCCGCGGCCGCAACCGGCCGGCCGTCGTCGAGCCGGTAGCGGAGTGCATCGGGCGGGACATCCGCCGCGGAGGCATGCAGGTGGAGGTTTTCGGGCAGCGAGAGCGCCCGGGCGGCCACGGCCCGGCATTTCGGGTCGCACTCCACGGCATGGATCTCGCATTGCGGTCGGACCAGCGCGCAAAGCAGGGCGAACTCGCCCGTCGAGGCGTTGTCGATCCGAACGGAGGCCGCTTCGGGCATCGCACCGACCGCCTCCCTGAAGTTGCCGTTGCGCCGCAGCAGGCGGCAGCAGGCCCGGTGAGCCCGCCGGCCCGCCGTGCGGTACTTCTCGCACACGTACCACGCATAGTAGTCGGCCGTCTCGCGCCGGGCGCAAAGGGCGGCGTAATGGGCGACGTAGTGGCGGCGGATGGCCGAGGTGCGGGCCTTGTAGTCGGCGCCGTAACGGGGGTCGTCGGGGGTGATCCGCCGGCCGACCTCGGCATGCATCGACCCGCGGCGGAGCATGAAATCGCGCATGGGCAGCACGTGGCCGACACCGTGCAGGTAGATCGGCAGCAGGTCGAGGTGCAGCTGCTCGGCGAGGTAGAAGGCCCCGCGGTGGAAGCGTCCGATCCGGCAGTCGGGCGAGCGCGTCCCCTCGGGGAAGACGACGATCGAATAGCCGCGGCGGACCAGGTCGGCCAGCCGGCCGAGATTGGCCTCGATGCCGTCCGACACGGCGTAGAACTCCGCATAGCGGATCACCAGTCCGTAGATCGGGTTGCGGTGGACCCAGTCGTTGGTCAGCACGACGAGGTTCGGGGTCAGCATCAGGATGCACATCAGGTCGAGGTGCGACTGGTGGTTGCTGATGATGACCGCGGGTTTGTCGAACCGCTCGCCGACGGAGTTGTCGAGCGTGAAGCACGTACCCGGCACACGCCGGACGATGAAGCGCGAGGCGCGGCAGATGAAGCGGTGCAGGCGGCGGCGCTTGCGCTCGGTCGCACCCCCGATGCGGAAGTAGAGGAACGTCGCGGGCAGCACCAGCAGGAACATGCTGACACACAGGAAGAGGATCGAGTAGAGCGAGCGGGCGATCCTTGGCACCGTGACGGGCACGGTTCGGGAGGTATGTATGGCGGCACTCATCGCAGCAGTTTTCGGAAAAGGGTACGGGGCCAGCCGTATACGGCGGCCAGCAGGCACAGCACGGTGTTGAGCAGCGAGATGCGCACGAAGTCCATCACCGGGCGGAAATGCGTTACGCGGTCCTCGGGATAACTCACCCGGACCGTCACCGGGCACAACGGAACACCGGCCCAGGCCGAAGCCACGAGCAGCTCGAGCTCCGCCTCGTAGCGGGCCGTCAGCCAGCGCTCGCCCCGGATGCCGGAGAGAGGGTAGATGCGCAGCCCGGTCTGCGTGTCGGGCAGGTCGATGCCCGTCTGCAGGCGGAACCAGAAGTTCGAGAAACGGTTGGCGAAGGTGTTTCCGCGAGGCATGTTCTCGTGGTCGAACGGACGGCTGCCGACGATCAGGGCCGCCGGGTTGCGGCGCGAGGCGGCGACGAGGGCCGGGATGTCCTCGGGGTAGTGCTGTCCGTCGGCGTCGATCGTCACCGCATGGGTGAAGCCGCACGCCCGGGCCTTGCGGAAGCCTTCGCGCAGGGCATATCCCTTGCCGCGGTTCCGCGCAAGAGCAACGACCGTAACGGGCACCGGCGACGAGGCGAGGCACGCGGCCGTCGCATCGGTCGAACCGTCGTTCACCACGATGATATCGGGCAGCTGCCGGTGCGTGCGCACAACGACGTCGAGGAGCGTCCCGGCATTGTTGTATGTCGGGATGACGGCGCAGAAACGCGGCCCGGGCATGTTTCTGTCACTCTTCCGTAACATCGTCGCAGATCAGGGAGAGTTGGGCGAGCTGCAGCCCGCCGTCCTTCAGCACGGCCTTGACGCGGCACTGCGCACCGTCGAAGTCCACGCTGCGGAAGAGCACCTGCACGGAGGTGCGCTCGGCCGGCGAGAGGACATGGAGGAACTTGACATTGACCACCCGCCGCAGCTCGAGCCGCCGGCCGGTCATCCATTCGAGCAGTTCGGTGACCAGCTGGACGATGCAGACGCCCGGCGTGATGGGGTTGCCGGGGAAGTGGGCCCGGAAGATTACATGCTGCGGGTCGAGACGGAGGCGGTAGCAGGTACCCTCGTCGTCCGTCGTCGCCGCTTCGACAAAGAAAAAGCCGTTCAGTAGTTTCATCGTTCGTCCCTGTTTGGGTCCAACGGGGTGAAGCGGTAGCTCAACGCCCGTCGCATATGGTTGAGTTCCAGCGATCCGTCCTCGCAAAGGCGGATGCTGCGGCCGCGCACGACCCGCTCCCCGGAGACAGCGCCGCACTGCAGCAGCAGCGCCAGGTCGCGCCGCAACGTCCGGCGGATGTACCACCGGTCGAGGAAGGCTGTCAGGTTCGAGAGCCTCACGCGGCCGCGCTTCGGGTCGTAGCGGAAGTCGAAAGCGCGGATGCCGAACTCGTTGAGCAGCGAGCCGACAACCGCCCCCTCCATGCACTTCACGACGCAGACACCCGAGAGACGGGCCTCTCCGAAACCCAGCGCCACGGCATACTCGCGGCGCTCGCCCTCGCCGTCCGGAAAGAAGTCCTCCCGCGGTGAGGCCGCAGCCGAACCGACGGCCAGCAGCAGGCTAATCGACAGCAAAATACTTTTCGTCGATGTCCACATCGGTCCGTATGTTTTTCAGTTCGATCACCGTGCGGTCGCCGCTCTCCTCGAGCAGTTCCACGCGGGTGACCAGTTTCCGTCCGGGGTCGAAGCAGAGCCTCACCTCGGTGAAGAACTGCCGCATCTCGCGCCGGACCGGCTTCAGCGTGGCGATCCAGCGTCCGTCTTCCGCACGGACCTGCGTGTCGAACTCCGCCTCCTGCGTGAGGCACCGGCCCGTCAGCGAATGCATCATGATCCGTGCGATCTGCCGGAACATCCTGTTGCCCGAGGTCTCGACCACGTCGGTATGGCCGGGCGAACGCATCATCACCCGGTCGCCGTTCAGCACGAACGTATAGGTATAGGGCGAGAGGTACTCCCAGTGGAGTTTCCCTCCCTCCTGGCGGTAGTACATCACCCCACGCGACACCATCTTGTCCTGCAGGAGCGAGAGTTCCTTGGTCTGGGTGAAGTCGCACTGCAGGCTCCTTATCGCCGAGGCGCTCCGGTCGATGGCGGCGATGAGCTCCGCCTCCGCCGGGTCGTGCTGGGTCTGCGCCGGGAGGTTTCCGAGGCCCGCGAGGAGCAGGAAGAGGATCGTAACTGCGGTTTTCATGGTTTATTTGGCAATTAATACGCATCCGGCCATGATCAGGGCGATGCCGATCCAGCGCGTCAGCGGAATCTGTTCGTGGAAGAAGACGACGGCGGCCAGCATGCCCATGACGTAGGCCAGGCTCAGCATCGGGTAGACCATGCTGAACGGGTAGCGCTTGAGCATGTAGAGCCAGCAGAAGGCCGTGGCCGCGAAGCACAGCCCGCTGCCGATCATGTAAAAATTGGCGAAGAAGCGGCAGAACCAGCCCCAGCTCCATACGAAGTCGCCGGCACGGTTGAGCGCGATCTTCTGCAGCAGCTGGCAGGCCACCATCAGGGCCGACTGCCCGAGGGCCAACAGGATCAGTCTCCACATAGGGCGCGCAGGATAACGAGTGAGTAATGTTTGCCCCCGCGCTGGTTAAGCACCGCAAGGGCCTGCGGGCGGCCGTCGCCGAGCGGCGCGGCACCGCAGTGAAGCGCGGGCGGGATGAAGCCCCGGCCGAGACAGTATGCCGCCGCATAGACGCCGTAGGCCGAGGCCGAGTACCCGGTGCCGAACAGGTGCCGGTAGCGGAGCGCAGGTACGCCGGGCAGCAGCCGCGAAACGAAGGTCTCGTAGAAACGATCGTTCGCCGGATTGCCGTCCGCTCCCGTCAGGATTCCCGCAAGCCCCTCCGGTGCAATGCCCGCCTCGGCAAGCGCCTCCGAGAGCAGTTCGGACAGTTCGTCGTCGGTCGGCCGGTAGCGGATGCGCATGGCGGCCACCTCGCACAGCGCATCGCGGCCGTCGTCCGTGAGCAGCAGCGACACGGCCGCCTCCGAACCCGGCGCCTGTCCCTCCGCCCCGAGGCAGCCGATCCGCCGGAGCAGGGTGTAATAGGAGGGGGTCAGCTCGTCGAACCCGCCGACCAGCGCCGTGCGGAGAGCCCCCGCGCGGAGCTGCATGCAGGCATCCTGCAGGGCCAGGTCGAACGAGAGATCCTTGTGCGAGTAGGTGATGTTGTATCCGTGCGCCCCGGAGTGGATGGCGAGCAGCGCGGCAATGGTGTTGTGCGTCGATTGCATGAAGTGCGTGGGGCTCAGCATCTGCTCGCCGTCGCGGCACAGCGGCTCGAGGATGCGCTCCGTATTCTCCATGCAGCCCAGCCCCGTGCCGACGAGGATGGCGTCGGGGGTCCCGATGCCCGTCTTGTCGGCGATCACGCGGCCAATGACCAGCGCCCGCTTGAGGATCCTGCCCAGCCGGCGGCTCTCGGCCGGCGAGAGCCATAGGCGGAAGTCGGGATCGACGGCCCGCGCATAGGGCTCGCGGCAGTACACGGGGTCCGACATCCACTCTTCGCTGAGCGGTTGCTGGAGCGAAATCTGCTCGGCGGCGCGTATGTAGATTCGTTTCATCGTTCTTGCCATTTCGAAAGGAGCAGCGAGGAGTCGTTGCCGCCGAATCCGAACGAGTTGCACAACACGTGGCGGATCTCACGCGGCGGCCGGCTCTCCCGAACCGGGACGATGCCGTTGTCCATCGGGTGCTGCCAGTTGAGATTGACCGGGAGGAATCCGTATCGGAGGGCCAGGAGGCAGATGACCGTCTCGATGGCTCCCGACGCGCTGGTCGTATGTCCGGTGAAGGCCTTGGTCGAGGAGACGGGTGGCACACGGTCGCCGAAGAGCCGCAGCATGGCGGCACTCTCACTGGCGTCGTTGTTGGGCGTTCCGGTTCCGTGGGCATTGATGTAGTCCACCTCCGAGGGGTCGAGCCCCGCATCGGCCAGCGCCCCGCGCATGGCCCGGAAGGCCCCTTCGCCGTCGGCCGAGGAGGCCGTCTGGTGGAAGGCGTCGCAGGTGTTCGCCACGCCGTCGAGCGTCGCCAGCGCACGCACGCCGCGCCTCCGGGCCGAAGCGGCCCGCTCGAGCACCACGTAGGCGGCGCCCTCGCCGAGGTTCAGGCCGGCGCGCGTGGCGTCGAACGGCCGGCAGGGCTGCGTGTCGAGGATCATCAGCGCGTTGAACCCGTTCAGGTGGAAGCGCGTGAGGCACTCGCTGCCTCCGGCCACCACGATATCGAACGCCCCGCTGCGGATCAGGTTGGCACCGACCAGAATGGCGTTCATCGCCGAAGAGCAGGCCGTCGATGGGGTGGACACGAACCCGAAGCGGCCGAAGCGGTCGGCAATCAGTTCCGTCGAGGCTCCGCAGTCGTGCATGGCGATGTATTCGTTGCGCGAGTCGTTGGCCAGGAAATCGGGGTAGTAGCACTCGCTGCGGTCCATGCCGCCGACGGTCGTTCCCGAGATGAAAGCCGCGCCGGGCAGTTCACCGCCGGACAAACCGGCCTCGTCGAGCGCCTCACCGAGGGCCAGCATGCCCAGCAGGGCCGTGCGGATGGTCGGCGTCGAGGCATCGATGCCCAGCGCCGCACACAGCTCTTCGTCGCTCATCGGCACCTCGCCCACGGGAAACTCGGTATGTACGCTCCGCAGGTAGCACATCGGCCCGATGCCCGAACGCCCGGCGACGAGCGACTCGAGCACCTCGCGCTTGTTGCATCCGACGGCCGAGACGATTCCGGCTCCCGTGATCCATATCGGCTCCTTCATCGCAGTGCCTATTTCGTGCGGTTCTCGGCGATATACCGGGCCATGACATTGATGCTCCGAAAGATCTCGCGGCCGACGGAGGGGTCCTTCAGCTTGATGCCGTACCTCTTCTCCATCAGGACGATCAGCTCCAGGGCGTCGATCGAATCCAGTCCCAGACCGTCGCCGAACAGCGGAGCGTCGTTGTCGATCTCCTCGGGTTTGACCTCCTCGAGGTTCAGGGCCTCGATAATAGCATTCTTGAGTTCGTAAATCAGTTCTTCCATATCTTCAAATAACTCGTGTTTATCGTTGAATATCCATAATTTTCCTCACCGACTCTTCCGTCCATGCAGTTCCTCCGGGCACCTCCTCGCAGCCGACCAGGAAGAGTGTGGCCGCCTCCTCCCCGCCGCCGGGGTGCTCGACCCAGCCGCAGAGCACCGACCGCGTTTCCGGATCGAGGAACGCCTCGCCGACCGTGGCGACCATCTGCGGAACCGGATCCCCGTCGAGCAGGTAGCACGAGGTTTCGCCGAGGTACCTGTTCCGGATGGCGATCTCTCCGGTCACGATGTTGGCCAGCGTATAGACAAAGACCGCCGGGCTGGGGTAGTAGTCCGCCGGGTCGGCGATCGTCTGCTGGTAGCGGCTGTCGCTGGCGAACGAACCGCTGCGGGTGAAGAGCACCACGGCGCGGTCCTCGCGCGGGGTGAAACGCTCCGCTTCGCCGTCGAGCAGCAGCTCCGAGGCGACAAATCCCAGGCGGCAGAGCGGGTCCATCTTGAAAAACTTCGGATAACCGCCCGCATACCTGCGGTAGAGGGCCACGAGCAGCGGGTCGTCCGAAGGCTCCAGCCTTACGGGCTCTCCGTCGCGCACCGCCCCGGCGGGCGTCAGCCGGATCCATCTTCCGATCGTCAGCATGGCATTCCTCCCCGTTTGAACAACATGGCCGCATTGCATCCGCCGAACCCGGAGAGCATCTTGACGAAGCTGTCCCGGTCGGTCGTGCCCTGCTCGGCCGAAATCTTCAGCGGGTGCGACACTCCGCACGCGGCATATCCGCGCGTGGAGAGGACCACCCCCTGTTCGACGGCCCGCATCGAGAGGATCGTCTCCAGAATGCCGGCCGCACCCATCGTATGTCCGAAATAGCCCTTCAGCCCGTTTACGGGCACCTCCGCCAGTCCGGCCCGGTCGATGGCAATCGACTCCATCTCGTCGTTGTAGGGCGTGGCTGTGCCGTGCGCGTTGATGAAGGCCAGCGTCCCGGGAGCCACGTCCCGCAGGATGGCCCGCAGGGCCCGGTAGCACCCCTCACCCGTGCGCGACGGGCCCGAGATGTGGTTGGCATCGTTGCGGATCGCCCCGCGGCAGGCCACCCATTCGCCGGGGTCCACCTCATCGCGCCGACGCCGCGAGTAGACGATCGTGGCGGCAGCCTCACCGACATTCAACCCCGCACGGTCGCGGTCGAAGGGGCGGCACGGCTCCGGGGAGAGGGCCTTGAAGGACTGGAAGCCCGAGACGATGAATTTCGACTGCCGCTCGGCGCCGATCACCACGGCATGGTCGCAACGCCCGCTCTGCAGGGCCCGCATGGCGGCGATCTGCGCGCAGAGGCCCGACGTACAGGCGTTCGAGACGACCACGGGGTCGTTCGGGTTGCGGAAGAAGGCGGCGATGCGGCGTGCCGACCAGCCGGGAAGCACCTCGTCGCGGAGCGCATTCTCACGCTCGAGCAGCGCCACGTTGCCCTTCGTGGTCGAGAGCAGGAAAAGCACCCGGGGCGAAGAGGGATCGATCCGCGCCTCACCGATGGCCTGTGATGCCGAAAGGAGGCACATGCGCTCGAATCCGGTGTACTTCTCCGCGAGCCCGGAGCCGAAACGTTCCCCGAAGGCACGGTCCACAAGCCCGAAATCGAGCAGCGAAGCGACGAACGGCTCGGGGATTCCCCACAGCCCCTCGTAGCGGCGCAGGCCCGAACGTCCCTCGAGCACACGGCCGAAGGTCTCCGCCGAGTCCATGCCCAGCGGGGAGAGGATGTGGTCGCCCGTGCGGACGATCAGTTCATGTTCCAGCGCTCTTTCCATTGTGCGTAAAATTCCGGCGTGATCCACACCAGCCGGTACTCCTTGTCCATGAAGACCTGCACGCTGTGGCCCGTAGCCAGCAACTCGTCGGTCTCGGCATGGTGTATCTCGTAGTCGAAGACGATCTTGGCCGCTTCGGTCGGCCGATAGTGGATGTCGATGCGGCAGGGCATGCCGTAGACGATCGGCGACTTGTATTTGAACGACAGTTCGACCAGCGGCGCATAGTATCCGTTGCCGAAGATGTCCATGTAGCCCAGTCCGTACCTGGCACCGAAGGCCTCGCGGGCATCCTCGAAGTAGAGCGGATAGGAGCCGTGCCACACGATGTTCATCGAGTCCACCTCGCTGAAGCGCACCTCGAAACGTTTCGAGGCGGTCAGTCCCTTCGTTATCTTCGTGTCGCTTTTCATCGTCATGCGTTTTGTGCGTCGGTTTCGCTCAGGGCGATCTTCATGCGCGCCGTGGCCAGCACCTCGTCGCCCGAGCGGACGACGGCATCGACCAGCATCATGCGGAAGATCTCCTCGAGGTTTTCGATCGTCGTGACCAGCGTCTCGCCGCAACGCGGGCGCCGCCGGATCTCCAGATCGCGGATGGCCCCGATGAAGCCCAGCTTCACGCGCTCGGCGTTGATCAGGTTGATATAGCCCATGCGGGCCGCGCAGGTCTGCGCGATGTTCTCGATCAGCCCGGCGGCCTGCAGGCATCCCTCCTCACAGAAGAGGTGCCCCTCGGGGACGGTAAAGCGCGTCACCGTGCGGTGCTCGTCGAAATGGACGAGGCGGTCGATCAGGACGAACGGCGGCCGCTGCGGCAGCAGGTCGAGAATGTCGATCTTTTCGAATTCCATGGTTATTCCCAGAAGTCGTAGTAGTTAAACCATTGCGTCGGGTAACGGCGCACAATACGCTCCAGCTGAGCGGCAAACGTCCGGGCAGCATGTTCCATGCGTTCCCGTTTCGGCGCACCGGGATCACCCGCATCGATGCGATCGACGAAGATCCGGTAGCGTTTCACGCCCTCCTTCATCACGAAGATCGACAGCATCGGGACCTCGCGCTGGACGGCCAGGGCAAAGGGGCCCAGCGGGAAGCGGGCCGGAGCACCCAGGAAGTCGCACGTGACGCTCTTCTGCGAGCCGAAGAGGCGGTCGCCGGGCATGCCGACGATGTCGCCCTCCTCGAGCGCCCGGTTGGCAATGAACAGGTGCGACATGTCACGCAGGACGGGGACCATCTCGATGTTGTTGCCGGCAAAACACTTCGCGCGGTTCTGCATCACGGTCTGCTTCTCGCCCGCATAGACCAGCGCGTGAAAGCGTTTCTGCTCGGGGCGGAGCGTATACCCGGCCAACTCGTAGTTGCCCACGTGGGAGCTGACCATGATGAAGCCCCCGGGAGCCGAGGCCAGCTCGTTGTAGTAGTCGTTGTGCTCGATCTCGACCCGGAACCGGCATCCGGCGTAGACCGCAAAGCGGTCGAGGATGACCTGCCCGAAACGGAAGTGGTTCGCGTAGACGGCGCACAGCGTCCGCCAGCGTCCGTAACCGAGGTGTTCGCGGAACAGTCGGGCGATCGCACGGCGGTTGCGGCCGTTCGCCAGCATGTAGAAGACGACCACCACCGACATGACGGCGTAGAGGCAGCGGATGTTCACCCAGCGGAACAGCACGACGAGCGACCGCAGCATCCACGGTCGTCCGTCGGTCGTCCCCTGCCAGCCGTCATGCGCCGGATCGCGCATCGCCGCGGTTTTCGCTTCGGCACCCATCGCTTCGCAATCTGCGGGGCTTCGGTCAGCGGTTGCCGACCTTGGTTTCGATGTAGTCGCAGAAGTCGCTGAGGGTCTTGACGCCGGCCATCTCCTCGGGCTTGATCTTGAAGCCGAACGTGCGCTCGACGATCACGACGATGTCCACGAAGTCGAGGCTGTCGATGCCGATATCCTCCTTCAACAGCGCCTCGGGCGCAATCTTCTCCTCCTCGACCTCCAGTTCGTCGATGAGGAAGGCCTTGACTTTTTCTTCGATTTCCTTTCTTTCCATATCCGATTCAATTCAATGTTTGTCCGTTTTTCTGCATACCATGATGCTGTGTCCCCAGCCCAGGAAGTCGTGGACGGTCTCGACCTCCAGTCCGGACTCCTCGACCAGCCGCTGCATCGTCTCCGAATGGTACATCCGGCTGTTGCCGTTGGCGATGGCCGTGAAGTAGAGGCTTGTCAGCGTCAGACAGAAGGCTGCCGACTCGAACTTCTGGCGGTCCCAGAAGGTCTCCATAATATATAGGCGTGTTTGATCAGTCATGATGCGGGCCGCACGGCCGAGGATCGAGCGGATCTCCTCCTCGTCGAAGCAGTCGAGGAACTGGCTCATCCAGATCGCATCGTAGCGGCGGTCCGTCGGGAAGAGCTCTTCGGCATCGAGCAGGTCGCAGCCATAGCCGCGGATCCGCCCGGCACCCTCGTGGCCGGCCGTCTGGCTGCGCATCATGGCCACCTGCTGCGGAAGGTCCATGACCGTCACCTCGACCTGCGGGTTATAAGCCACACAGCGCAGGGCCCAGCGGCCCGTGTTGCCGCCCACGTCGAGCAGCTGCCCGACAGGCTGCGAGAAGATCACCCGCAGCGCCTCGTCGAACGAATGGTCCGAATAGAAGTGGTCGAAGGCGAACCAGCTCCTGCGCACCTGTTCGGGGAGCTGCGACAGCCCCTCGTAGACCGTCGGCCAGGGGCCGAAGTGCTCCAGTCCGGCCGGGCGTCCCTCGCGGAGCGACTCCTCGAGGCGGAACAGCCCCTCGTAATTGACGTCGTGGTTGAAGTCCATGTTCACGCGCGTCGAGGCGTCGGTGAGCAGGAACCAGCCCGTCTTCGAGAGCGTGAAGCGCTCGCTCGCGGGATCGACGAGCACCGTGCCGATCGAAAGCGAGGCCTCAAGCAGCACCCGCACGGCATAGTCCGAGAGTTTCGTCTCGGCGGCGATCTCTCCGATCGTCATCCCTCCGTCGCGCTCGCGCAGCAGCTCCAGGATTCCGAACCTGACCATCAGCCGCGAGACCTGGAAGACGATGGGGCCGAAGGCGATGAACTGCGCCTGCCGCTGCGCCTCGCGGGCCGTGAGCGGCTCGCGCGTATAGGCTTTTTCCAATGCGGGGAAGAGTTTCATGGCCGGAATCTTTGACTATTTGACCTTGCGGATCACCAGGGCACTGTTCGTACCTCCGAACCCGAACGAGTTGGAGAGCACCGTATCGACCTGCGTATCGACCGTGACGGCCGTCAGGTTGAGTTTCTCGGCATACTCGTCCGGATACTCGAGGTTGATGTTCGGCGCCACGAAATTGTGCTGCATCATCAGTGTCGAATAGACGATCTCGCTCGCCCCGCCCATCCAGCACTCGTGGCCGGTCATCGACTTGGTCGAACTGATGAGGGCGTGCGTACCGCGGAAGACCCGGTCGAGGGCGATGGCCTCGAACATGTCGCCCTGAGGCGTCGAGGTGGCGTGCGCATTGACGTAGTCGATCTCGTCGGGCTGCATCGATGCGGCCTCGAGGGCGCGCCGGATGGCCGTCACCGAGCCGTCGTCGCTGGGCTGCGAGATGCCCCCGCCGTTGGACGAGAAGCCGTAGCCGCAGACCTCGGCCAGAATCGGGGCGCCGCGCCGCACGGCATGTTCGTACTCTTCGAGCACGAGGGCCGCCGCACCGCCGCTGGGGATCAGTCCGTCGCGGTCGCGGTCGAACGGACGCGAGGCCTTCGTCGGCTCGTCCATGCGCACCGAGAAGGCGGCCAGCGCGTCGAACGTGGCCATCGAGTAGTAATTGACCTCCTGTGCGCCGCCGCACAGCACGGCATCCTGCAGCCCCTGCCGGATGAGCAGGTAGGCCATGCCGATCGAGTGCGAGCCGCTGGCGCAGGCCGCGCTGACGGTGAAGTTGATGCCCCGCAGGTGGAAGATCGTGCTGAGGTTCATCGTCACCGTGGAGTTCATCGACTGGAAGATCAGCCCCGAGCCGAGCAGCGCCGAGTCGTGCTTCTCATCCATGATGCGGGCCGCCTCGATGACCGGTTTGGCCGAGGAGTCGTTGCCGAAGAGGATGCCCACCTCGTTTTCGCGCAGGTAGGCCTCGTCCATGAGCGACTGCTCGAAAGCCTGCCGCGAGGCCATGTAGGCATATTCGGCCTCCTCCGACAGCCCGACACGCAGGCGGCGGTCGATGACCCCCTTGAGCTGCGGCCGCGGGACCAGACCCGTCAGCCCCGAGCGGTAGCCGTAGTCGAGCCGCTCCCGTTCCACGCCGATGCCCGACCGCCCGGCGTAGAGCGACTCCTTCACCTCGTTCAGATTCTGTCCCAGGCACGACCAGATTCCCATGCCCGTTATGACGACACGTCGTTCCATCTATTCCGTATTAAGTATTTTCAAGTATACAGTCCACCGTTGATCGAGATCACCTCGCCGGTGATGTAGGCGGCATCGTCCGAGACGAGGAAGGCGACCAGCGCCGCCACCTCCTCGGGTTTTCCGAAGCGGCCCGCCGGCACGAGCTTGCGGAGCTCCTTCTCGTCGAGGTCGCGGGTCATGTCGGTCTCGATGAATCCCGGAGCCACGGCATTGACCGTCACCTTGCGCGGTGCGACCTCCTGCGCGAGGGCCTTCGTCGCCCCGAGCAGCGCCGCCTTGGCCGCCGAGTAGTTTGCCTGTCCCGGAAGCCCCTTGATGCCCGAGAGCGAGGCCATATTGACGATCCGGCCCCAGCGGTGGGTGAGCATCTCCTTCAGGAGGCGCCGCGTGACGTAGAAAAAGCCGTTGAGCGTCGTGTCGAGCACCCGGTGCCACTCGTCGTTCTGCATGAAGACCATCAGGTTGTCGCGGCGGATGCCCGCGTTGTTCACCACGACGGCGATGTAGTCGTCCGGGTGAGCCTCGCTCCAGCGGCCCAGGGCCTGCTCGATCGCCTCGGGGTCGGCCACATCGAAGGGCAGCAGTTCGGCCTGTCCCCCCGCCTCGGTGATTGCGCGGAGCGTCTCGTGTGCTGCCGCGTCGTTCGAACGGTAGTTGATCACCACGGGCCAGCCCTGCGCCGCCAGCTTCAGGCAGACGGCCCGTCCCAGCCCCCGGGATCCTCCCGTAACCAGTGCATATCTCATGATCGTCGTACTATTTCAGGTTCAACGGATTGTTTCGCAAATACGCCTCGACGGCCGCAATCTGGCGGTAGAACGGGGCATCCTCGACGAATGCGGGGATGATCGCCCGCACGTCATCGTAGACACGACGCGACACGGGAGCGAGCTCCCCGGCGATCTTCAGACAGTCTACGGCCTGGGCCAGGGCGATGAAGTGGATCGACATCACCTGGAAGACGTTGTCGATCACCCGTTTGCATATCAGCGCCGAGTTGGTGCCCATGCTGACGATGTCCTGATTGTCGTTGTTGTTCGGGATGCTGTGCACGTAGTTGGGCATGGCCAGCGTCTGGCACTCGGCCGTTGTCGAGGTGGCCGTGAACTGGCAGGCCTGCATGCCGTAGTTGAGTCCGAGCGTCCCGAGGTTCAGGAACGGCGGCAGGATGTTGTTGATCCGGTCGTGGAAGAGGTAGTTCAGCTGCCGCTCGGCCGTCATCGCCAGACGGACCATGGCGATCTTCACCTTGTCCTCCTCGAGCGAAATGTAGTCGCCGTGGAAGTTGCCGCCGTGGAATACGTTGCGGCGGACGGGATCGACAATGGGGTTGTCGCAGGCCGAGTTGAGCTCCTCCTCGAGCACCCGGCGCGCCTGCTGCAGCGTCTCATGGACAGGCCCCAGAATCTGCGGGGCGCAGCGCAGCGAGTAGTAGGCCTGGACCTTGCGGCGGCTGTCGAAGGTTTTGACCTCGGACGAAATGCCGCCGTAGAGTTCGTGTTCGCGGCGGAGCATGCGGCTGCCCCCTTCGGCGAGCGCCCGCATGCGGCGGGCGATGACCTGCTGGCCCTCGTGGCGCCGGCATTCGTTGAGCCCCTCGGCCATGAAGTCGTCGTAGGAGGCCGCTATCTCGTTCATCATCACCGAAGCCAGCGTGGCCCAGTCCAGCAGCCGCTCGGCATGGAACTGATTGACGAGCCCGATGCCCGTCATCACCGAGGTGCCGTTGGTGATCGAAAGCCCCTCGCGGATGTGGATGCGCATGGGCGCGAGGCCGTTTTCGCGCAGCACCTCCGCCGCGGGGCGCCACTCGCCCCGATAGTGCACCTCGCCCTCGCCGATCAGCGTCAGGGCGATGTGGGCCAGCTGCACCAGATCGCCGCTGGCGCCCACGCTCCCGTGCTCGGGGATGAACGGGCAGATGCCGCGGTTGATGAACTCCACCAGCAGATCGACCACCTCGGGATGGATGCCCGAACGGGCCTGCAGCAGGGTGCCGAGCCGGGCGATCATCGCCGCCCGGACATAGAGGTCGGGCAGCGGCTCGCCGGCGCCGGTCGAGTGGCTGCGGATGATGTTGTACTGCAGGTCGGTGAGGTAGCGGTCATCGACACGCCACTGGGCCATGGGGCCGAAGCCGGTGTTGATGCCGTAGATCACCTTTTCGGCCGCAAATTCGCGGAGGAATTCATAACATGCGGCCACCTCGCCGAGCGGCAGCTCCGCACGGTCGATCCTTGCGTCCGAAAACAACAGCTTTTCAACGCAATCCAGTTCCAACGACTTTATCATTCGTCTTTTTCGTGAATTCTTTGGACATTCCGAGGAGTATTCCGGGCCCGTTCCGGAATATCAAAAACATGCAAATGTAATGAAAAAAGTTCAAAAGTACATATCATTTGGATCGAAAAAGCAAAAGAACAGCAAGCGGCCGTGACGGAGTACCGGGCCAAAAAGGCGCGGTACGGAGATGCCGGTCTTTCGCCGGCGGCGACATCCGGCCGGAATACGCAATCATCGGAGGTGCTCCCGGCATCGACAACAACCGGGGGCAAAGCCGGGCGAAGCAGGGTAAGGAGCCGCACGGCGGGGCAAAAGCGGGATTCGACCATCGGGGAACGGGATTCGACCGGGCCGTTTTTTGGCCTGTACGGCGGAGCGTCTCTATCTTTGCTCCCGACGAACAGGCTCCCTCCCGGAGCCCCGTTCCGGACCGAAGCCACCAATCCCAAACAAGATGATACATCCGACAAAACTCCTCCATGCCGTCCGGTTCCTGATCCTCGTGCCGGCCGTATCGTTCAGCCTGGTCTGCCAGGGGCAGCAAACCCGCATCAGCGGCCGTGTGGTCGATCAGGCGGGAGAGGCCATTCCCTTTGCCAACGTCGTCCTGCTCCACGCCCGCGACACGCTCAACACCCTCTGCGGATGTGCTACCGACCGCAACGGCAGCTACCGTCTGGAGGCAATTCCCGCAGGAGACTACTTGCTGAAAGCCTCCTGCATCGGTTATGCGCCCGCGTCGTGCAGGCTGCAGGCCGCCGGTCAAGAGCTGCAGCGCGATCTGGTGCTGCGCGCGGACCCGACGACCCTCGAGGCGGTCGTCGTCCAGGGCAGGGGAAGCATTCGCGGAATCGACCGCACGACCTATACCTTTGACCGGGAACAGACAGCCCGCGCACGCGAGGCGCGTGAACTGGTGGCTTCGCTGCCCGGGCTGCACATCGACCGCACGGCCAACTCGCTGGCGACGGTAGACGGTAAATCGGTTCTGATACTGATCAACGGCGTGAAGGCCACCGAGAGCGAACTGAAACTGCTGCCGGCCGACCGGATCCGCTCGGTCGAGAGCTACGACATCCCGCCGATCCGCTACCTGAACGATGCGGACCGGGTCGTGAACGTGCGGACCCGGACCCTCGACGCGGGGTGGAGCGGCGACCTCTACGGCACGCTCGGGCAGCTCTTTTCCAGTGCATCGGCCGCCTTCTCACGGATCCGGGGCAACGACCGCTTCACGTTCGACTACGCCTCGCACTTCAACATGAAACGGGAGCTGCGCGACCTGGAGCAGGGTGTCTACGAATACGGCACCGGGCAGGACGACTACCGTTACGACTACCTCCAGAAAAGCCGGACCTGGGGCGACCAGCACCGTATGGGACTGGCCTATGCCCGCAGCTGCGAGGGCCGCTACGACCTGCGGATCGCGGCCGCAGGCACCATGACCGGACAGAGGCTCGAGGCCGACAAGGAGATCGTCCGCACGCGGAACGGGCTGCCGGAAGAGTGCACGGGCCGGCTGACCGACCGCACACGGACCCTGTCGCCCACCGTCGAGGCATACTACCACCGGCAACTGACCGACAGGAGTACGCTGACCCTCGACCTGCTGGGCAGCCGCTTCGGGAACGAACAGCGGAGCCGATCGACGGAGAGCGGCGAGCGGGGCTTCGACGATGCCATGCTGCTCGACAACCGCAAGCATTCACTCATCGGGGAGATCGTCTACGGCCACCGCTTCGGACAGTCAAACCTGACCCTGGGCTACCGCGCGCACTGCAACTTCCTCGCCAACGAACTGCGCAACTCGCTCTCCGCAAAGCCGCAGGAGGAGTACATCGACACGCGGACACACCGCCTCTACGGAGAGTTCTCCGGCCGCACGAAGCGGTTCCTCTACCGCGTCAGCCTCGGCGCCTGCTGCGACCTGCGCACCGGAAGGGAGGGCTTCCGCAACTGGACCTTCACCCCCGTGCTGCTGGCCGGATGGCAGATCGGCGAGGCGCACAACCTTCGGATCTCCTACCGGTCGAGTACGCAGATGCCCGAAATCCAGCAGATGTCCGAGGCCCGGATCCTGATCATGGAGGGATTCTACCGGAGCGGAAACAAGACGCTGCGGCCGGCGCATCTCCAGTCGTGGGGCATAGACTACAGCCTGATGGCAGGACGCTTCTCGATGCAGGCCTCGCTCTTCCTCGACCACACGCGCAACAGCCTCTTCGACGACTACCGCAGCGACGGGCTGAACATCCTGCAGCGCAGCGCCAACGCCGCGAAGGACCTGCAGCGGGGCGGACGGCTGAGCATCGATTTCCGCCCCTGGGACTTTCTCCGGATCGGCGGCAGCGTGGAGCTTGCGCGCCAGTCGTTCCGGCCCTCGGACACGGCGGAGCAGTACGACGGCTGGTCGTGCCCCGCAACGCTCTACCTGTCGGCCGGCGGCCGCCGCCTGACCTTCGATCTCTACCAGAAATTCGGAGGCTCGTACCTCTCGGGACTCTACCGCTGCGGCATCGAAAAGAGTTCCTATGTCAGCCTGAACTACCGACGCGGCAACCTCGCCGTCGGACTGCAGTGCTTCTTCCCCTTCATTCGGGACCGCTACACGAACGAAACCACGGCCGCAAGCATCGTCCGCCACCGGACCGACCACCACCTGCGCCGCAAGGACCACACCGTGGCGCTGAGCCTCTCGTGGAATTTCCACTCGGGACACAAGGCGGCGTCCATGCGGCAGCGTATCGAAAACGCGGACGACGACAACGGGCTTTTCCGCATCGGCAGATAAAAATGTGTAACGGCAGCAAGCAGGGAAAGACCATTCCCATAAAAGATGCAACAAATAGTAGAGCGCGGTTCTAACTTCTCAGGATAAATATTGCAAACAGAGTCAGATAGTCCTTCAAGGAGAGCCGTAACGAACTTATGGCCCGTTGCAACTCGTAATCTACCTTGCGCGTGGTGATTCCGTTGCGGTCTGCGATCTCCTTGTAACTCATACCTTCGAATTTATTCGCTGTAAAGATCCTGCGCCGCAGTTCAGGCATCCGTTCAATCTGCATGCGACAGATTTCCATGATCTCGGCACGAAACATCTCGTCCGGATTACAACTTTCGATGGTACGTGTATAATAATCCATCACACACCGTTCTTTCATCAGAATCTTTTCGTAAACCTCCTTTTTGGTATTCAGTCCCCTTCGGTATTTCAAACACTCGTTTCTCACGGACTGATACAAATAAGCTTCCGCCTTTGTTTCGATGTTCTCACGATGGTCCCATATGGCGGCAAAACACTCATTGACGATGTCCCTGGCAACTTGCATGTCGCGCACGTAGGAGTATGCAATCCGACACAGCTTCTGTTCGTATCTGTGAAAAAGCTGTTCGAACAACTCTTGAGTTAAAACATTTGTACCGGACTTCTGCATACCTTTCTGCTCGTCGAACAAAGATAGAAAAAAATCGATTGAAATAGCATATAATCGAAAATTTTATATATACAATTAAAAAATTAATAAAGCCCAAACAGGAATAGAGCAACTCCATTTCACATTCATAAAAATATTTATTTGCATCAGGGGTCGGGAATTTGGTCTGCTTGTGGATCATATATAGTAGAAGGGGATTGTGATATCGCCTTACAAGATGCAAAAACAGAAAAAAGATCCACGATGAAACGTGAAATACCCGACACCCTGTTGTTCAAGTTTTTCTTGGGAGAAGCCTCGAACGACGAAACCGACCGGATTGCCGTCTGGCTGGATGAAAACCCCGAGTTGCACCAGAAATACATGGACAAGATCCATGAGCAGTTCGTCATGAGCATCATGAACGAACCGGACCGTATTCCTGAAGCTGACCATAGCCTCAGCTACCGGCTGACACATTCACGAACAATCCGCCGGATTGCCGGCATTGCTGCGGTCATATTGGCAACCGTCGGAGCCTGTTATCTCTTTTTCGATATGCGTATCGACCGGATGATCCAGGCCCAGACATCAATCGAAGCTCCGGCAGGACAACATGTTCGCCTGACGTTAAGCGACGGCAGCACCGTCGAGCTCAATTCAAAAAGCCGAATCACCTATCCGGCACTCTTCGTTGGAAAAGAACGGCGCGTTCAACTCGAAGGTGAGGCCATGTTCGACGTACATCACGACGCATCCCATCCTTTCATTGTTGAAACTTATGTCTGTGACGTTGAGGTCCGCGGAACACAATTCAATGTGATCGCTGATCAGGATGGACTGGAATTTTCAACCGCGCTGTTTGAAGGCTGCGTTGCCGTCCGAAACAAAGTGAACGGTGAACAGATTCTTATGAGACCCAATACGATCGTTAAATTGCGGGACGGGCATCTGTATCTGGGAGAACTGACCGACCGCGACGACTATCTCTGGACTGACGGAGTCATCTCTCTGGGAGGAAATTCTTTCGCCCAAATCATCGACAAGTTGAGAAAATACTACGATGTTGATATCGAAATCCAGCGAACAACATTGCCGGAGATCAAATACAAACGACTGAAGGTCCGCACTTCGGAAGGAATCGACCATATTTTGCGACTTCTGCAGCGTTCGTCGGATTTCACATATGAATATAACGATACCGACAATAAGATTATTATCAGGTAGATCATGTCGATCAATTCAAGTGAATATAAAAAAAATAGCGCCTATGAGAGAAAAATAGAAAACCAGACCAAGAAGATTTTTTGATCGAAATAAAAAAGCCTGCGGGTGTTGCCTCACCCGCAGACCGCAGTTCAATCAAAATGCAACCGATTTTTACTTGAACCTTAACTTACAAATGTATGAATAAAAAGATTATTCAGCAAATCCGTCTGTCTATTCTTTTGTTCGTTCCCTCCTTGCTGTTTCCTGTGTCCGCCATTCATGCACAAAATGTGCGGGTGACAATCCAAAAAGACAAGGTAAAAATGGAACAGGTCATCAGCGCAATCGAACAACAGACCCGTTATCTATTCGGCATCGACGATGATGTGAACACCAATCTCCCGGTCTCGGTCCACGTCGAGAACGAACCTCTGAAAAAAGCCCTCGACCAGATGGTACGGAATACAGATATCACCTACTCCGTGGAAGGGACGAACATTCTGCTTTTCCGGCGCACAGACTCATCACAAAACCTGCCGGTTACCGTATCGGGCCAGGTAACAGATTCTCAAGGACAGCCGATCATCGGAGCATCGGTCATCGTACAAGGCACGACCCTCGGTGTTTCAACTGATGCCAACGGACACTTCTCGCTCGAAGTGCCCGCCCCGGCTACCTCACGGATACTCGAAGCAAGTTATCTGGGATATGAAACGGCCTCCGTAGCCGTTGGCTCCCGGACGACTTTTTACATAATACTGAAAGAAACGACATCGGAAATCGAACAGGTCGTGGTAACGGCCCTCGGCATCAAACGTCAGGAAAAGGCTCTTTCATACAATGTACAGCAGGTCAAAACCGAGGACCTGACGACCGTCAAGGATGCCAACTTCATCAATTCGCTGTCGGGCAAGGTGGCCGGCGTGACGATCAACGCCTCGTCGTCGGGTGTCGGCGGTGCCACGAAGGTCGTGCTGCGCGGCAACAAGTCCATTTCGCAGTCGTCGAACGCGCTGTACGTCATCGACGGTATTCCGATGTACAACTTCGGCGGCGGAGGCGGCACGGAGTTCGACTCGCGCGGAGCCACCGAGTCCATCGCCGACCTGAACCCCGAGGACATCGAGTCGATGTCGGTGCTGACGGGCGCTGCAGCCGCCGCCCTCTACGGTTCGGAGGCTGCGAACGGCGCGATCATGATCACGACGAAAAAAGGACAGGCCGGGGCCTTGAAGGTGACGCTTTCGAGCAATACGGAGTTTCTGGACCCGTTCGTGCAACCCGAGTTCCAGAACCGCTACGGAACGGGACTCAACGGGCAGCGCAGCGGATCGAACATCTACAGCTGGGGCGAGCGGCTGAATGCAGCCTCGCGCTACGGCTACACACCCGATGACTTCTTCGAGACGGGCCACGTCTACACGAATGCCTTTACGCTTTCGGGCGGTACGGACCGCAACCAGACCTATTTCTCGGCCGCGGCAGTCAATTCCGACGGGATCATCCCCAACAACGAATACGACCGCTATAACTTCACCTTCCGCAACACCTCCTACTTCCTGAACGACAAGCTGCGTCTGGATGCCTCGGCCAGCTACATCTACCAGCAGGACCAGAACATGACCAACCAGGGCGTCTATTCGAACCCGCTGGTCCCGGCCTACCTCTTCCCGCGGGGCGAGAACTTCGACCTCTACCGCCGTTTCGAACGTTACAACGAGGGTACGAAGCTCATGGAGCAGTTCTGGTCGTCGGACATGGAGGGCGGCGACCTGCGGATGCAGAATCCCTACTGGATCGCCTACCGCAACCTGCGTAATACGGACAAGAAGCGCTACATGCTCTCGTTCTCGGCCTCGTACGACATCCTGCCGTGGCTGAACGTCTCGGGGCGCGTCCGGATCGACAACATGAACTCGCTCTACACGCAGAAACTCTACGCCTCGTCGAATACGACCATCACCGACGGCGGCAAGAACGGCCACTACACCGAGGCCCGGGCTTACAACACACAGACCTACGGCGACGTGATGGTCAATATCAACAAGATCTTCGGCGACGACTGGTCGCTGAATGCGAACATAGGCGCCTCGATCAACAACATCAAAACCGATGAATTGTCGTACCGCGGCCCGATTCAGGAGAACGGCCTTCCGAACGTCTTCAACGTCTTTGATCTGGACGATACGAAGAAGCGGGCCGAGAAGACCGGCTGGCACGACCAGACGCAGTCGATCTTCGCCTCGGTCGAGGTGGGGTGGCGTCAGATGCTCTACCTCACGGTGACGGGCCGCAACGACTGGGCCTCGCAATTGGCCAACTCCCCCTCCTCGTCGTTCTTTTATCCGTCAGTCGGACTGTCATGGGTTCCCACGTCGCTGTGGGATATGAGCGAAGCGCTAAGCTACCTGAAAATACGCGGTTCGATCGCCTCGGTGGGTATGCCTTTCCCGCGTCACCTGACCATCCCGACCTACGAATACGACGCCACGAACCGCGTCTGGAAGGACAAGACCCACTATCCGATCGGGGACCTGAAGCCCGAGCGCACGACCACCTACGAGGTGGGTCTCGACGCACGGCTGTGGCAGCGCATCAGCCTCTCGGCTTCGTGGTATCAGGCCGACACGAAGAACCAGACCTTCGACCCCTCGCTGCCGCCTTCGTCTTCCTATACGACGATCTACCTGCAGACGGGCCACGTCCGCAATACGGGCGTCGAGCTGTCGGCCGGATATGACAACCAGTGGCGCGATTTCCGCTGGGCGACGAACTTCACCTACTCGTGGAACCGCAACGAGATCATCGAACTGGCGGCCAACGCCGTGAACCCCGTAACGGGTGAGCCGTTGAATCTCAACAAACTCGATATCAAGGGTCTGGGCAAGGCGAAGTACATCCTCAAGGAGGGCGGCACGCTGGGTGACCTCTACACGACCTCCGACCTGCGCTTCAACGACAACGGATACATCGAGGTGGACAAGAACGGCAACCTGCTGCTGACGGACGAAGGGGACGACATCTACCTGGGTTCGGTCTTCCCCGACCACAACCTGGCATGGCGCAACGACTTCTCGTGGAAGGGCATCAATCTCGGCGTGCTCTTTACGGCCCGCATCGGCGGCATCTGCTACTCCGCGACGCAGGCCAACATGGACCTATACGGCGTTTCGGAGGCTTCGGCCGCAGCACGCGATGCCGGGGGCGTGTGGATCAACGGCCGCGAGCTGGTCGATGCGCAGAAGTGGTACCAGGCCATCGGTTCGCAGTCGGGCCTGCCGCAGTACTACACCTATTCGGCGACGAACATCCGTCTGCAGGAGTTGTCGCTGGGCTACACGCTGCCCGCAAAGTGGTTCCGCGACAAGATGCGCATGACCGTCTCGTTCGTCGGGCGCAACCTCTGGATGATCTACTGCAAGGCGCCGTTCGACCCCGAGGCCGTCGCCTCGACGGGCCTGAACTACCAGGGCATCGACTACTTCATGATGCCGTCGCTCCGGAGCCTGGGTTTCAACGTAAAATTCCAATTCTAAATGAACAGCAAGACCATGAAAACTACGAATCATAAGGTGCAGCGGCTGCTGCTTGCGGTCGTGCTGCTCGGCCTGGGAGCCTGCACGGGGGATTTCGAAGAGATCAACCGCAATCCCAATCAGGTCACCGAAGACCAGATGGAGGCCCTGAACTACAAAACCGGCACAAAATTCAAATCGCTGCAAAGTCTGGTCATCCCGGTCGAAGAACACATGTACCAGTTCAACGAGTCGCTTTCGGGCGGTCCGTTCGGCGGCTATATCGGCGCGACGGTCGATACGTGGCAGACGAAGTTCGAGACCTACAACCCCTCGGCCGACTGGCGCAAATGGCCCTTTGCAAATGTCATCACCGAGACCTACACTCCCTACAAGGGCATCGTCGGCGGTACGGACGACGAGGTGGCCATCGCCTTCGCCAGGTTGTTGCGCGTGGCCATCATGCATCGTGTGACGGACTCCTACGGTCCGATACCCTACTCGCAGCTCGAGAGCAACGAGTCGGTCTATGTAGCCTACGACTCGCAGGAGGCGGTCTACACGAAGATGTTCGAGGAGCTGGATGAAGCCATCGAGATCCTGGGCCGCAACACGACGCTTCCGGCCGAGGCATGGAACCGCTACGACGCCGTCTACTACGGCAACATCGCCCAGTGGCTCAAGTATGCCAACTCGCTGAAACTGCGCATGGCCATGCGGCTCTCCTACGTCGAGCCCGAACTGGCGAAGGCGAAGGCCGCCGAAGCCATTGCCGGAGGCGTCATTACGACGAATGCCGACAATGCGGCGATGCATGCCGCGGAGAACCGCACGACGCTCATCTACAACGACTGGGGCGACCACCGCGTCGGGGCCGACATCCTCTGCTACATGACCGGCTACAACGACCCGCGCATGGAGAAGATGTTCCTGCCAAACGACGTGGGCGACTACGTCGGCATCCGCATCGGCATCGACGTGGCGGGCAAATCGACGGCCATGGCCAAGTATTCGAACATGATCGTCGAATCGACGACCCCCTACCTGTGGTTCAACGCTGCCGAGGCCACGTTCCTGCGCGCCGAATACGAACTGCGCTGGGGATCCGAAGAGACGGCGAAGACGCTCTACGAGCAGGCCGTTCAACTGTCGTTCGAGGAGCGCGGCGCTTCGGGGGCGGAGGCCTACCTGGCGGACGCCAGCAAAAAGCCGGCGCCCTATACCGACCCGTTGGGCAACTACAGCGCATCGGCCCGCAGCGAAATTACCGTTCCGTGGGAGACGGCATCGGACGCCGGCGATGCAGAAGCCGTATGGGAGCGCAATCTCGAGCGGATCATCACGCAGAAGTGGATCGCCATCTTCCCGCTGGGCGTGGAGGCGTGGTCCGAACACCGGCGCACGGGCTACCCGAAGCTGTTGCCCGTTCCCACCGACAAGTCGGGAGGATCGGTCAATGTGGAACAGGGCGCACGCCGTCTGCCATACCCCGTCGAGGAGTATCAGCAGAACAACACCAACCTCCAGACCGCAATCCAGACGCTCGACGCGGAGCAGCAGAACGGCGACCGCACGGGCGACGTCATGGGTACCCGCGTATGGTGGGATTGCAAACCGTATAACAAGTAATTGTCATGAACATGAAACCGAAACTGACGATACGTCTCCTGCTGTTGGGTGTTGCGGCCGCAGCCCTCACGGCATGCAGCGACTGGACGGAGATGGAGACCGTGGAGAATAAAGTAAACAAGCCGTGGGAACAGGACCCCGAACTCTGGGCCGAATATACCGCGGCACTGAGAGCCTACAAGCAGTCCGAGCACTTTATCGTTTACGCCCGGCTGCACAACTCGCCCGAGAAGTCCTCGAGCGAGCAGGATTTCATGCGCTGCCTTCCCGATTCGCTCGACATCGTGACGCTCACGAACGCCGACAACTTCTCGGAGTTCGATGCGGAAGACATGGCCGTGATGCATGAAAAGGGGACCCGGGTGCTCTATCAGATCGACTACGCCGCACGGAAGTCCGAGTTTGCCGACCCCCAGGCGCTCGACGCCTATCTGGAGCGGGTTATTGCCGCCGTAGCGGCCAACGGCATGAATGGATACTCGTTCACGACCGACCCGCTGGCTGCGGAGGCCACGGCCCGGATTGTCGAAAAACTTTCGGCGGCAAAATCCGAAGGACAGATCATCGTCTTCGAAGGCAGCCCGCTGTCGCTGGCCGCCGACGACCGGGCCAGGATCGACTACATCGCACTCGACACCGAGAAGATCGAAAATGTCCAGGAGGTGAAACTGCAGATCCTGAACGCCACGGGATATGCCGGCATTGCACCCGAAAAGCTGCTGCTTTCGGCCGAAATCAGCGCCCCCCTGTTCGACGAGGAGCGCACGGAGTTTGCGGCCGTCGAAGAGATGGCGCGCCGCGTCGTCGAGTTCGGTCCGGTGGGCGGTCTGGCTGCATACAACATCTCCGAAGACTACTACCATGCGGAGATGAACTACCAGACCATCCGCACGGCGATCCAGACGTTGAATCCCGCTAAATAACGAACGCCATGAAAGAATACGGAAAATATCTGATTACGGCCGTCGCCGCCGTCGCAGCCCTGTCGGCCTGCGACAACTACGATGCCGACGACCGGAAATTCGACAATGTCGTCTACCTCGACGTTGCCGAAACGGACGAAGTCCGGCTCACGACCTTCAGCAACAACCTCCCGACCTACGACTGCACGATGCAGGCCATGCTGACCTATCCCGCCGGACAGGACGTCACGGTATCGCTCTCGGTCGATCCGTCGCTTGTCGGCACCTACAATGCCCGCTACGGAACCGACTGGCCGATGCTCGACGCCCAATACTACGAGTTGTCGGCCGACAATGTCACGATTCCCGCCGGGAAGAGCTCTTCCGACATCGTGACCCTGCAGCTCAAGGAGCTCATGGGCCAGGGAGAGGAGCAGTCCGGCGCCCTTCCCATCGACCAGACCTATCTGGTCCCCGTGCGCATCAGCCACGCTTCGATGGATGTGCTCGCCGGCTCGGATGTGGCCTATTTTGTCGTGAAGCGCTCGTCGGCCATCACCGTTGCGGCGCAGCTCACCGACAACTGGATCGAGTTCCCGACCCTCGACAAGTACGGCGAGAACAGCAAGGCCTGGAACGGCCTTACGGCCATGACCTACGAGGCACTGATCTACATCGACGATTTCGCCACAAGCAATGCTTCGGGCAATCCGGTGAACATCTCCTCGATCATGGGCGTCGAGCAATATCTGCTGCTGCGTATCGGCGATACGAATTTCGAGCGCCAGCAGCTGCAGTTCGACGGCTCGGGCAACGGCTCGCAGTTTGGCAAGATTCCGGGGCGCGATGCGACGAAGAATCTCGAGAAGGGCCGCTGGTACCACGTGGCCTGCACCTACGACCAGGCAACGCGCACGGCGCGCATCTACGTCGATGGGCAGATCCAGAGCGAGGCTACCGGCGTCGGCATTTCGGCGCAGAGCCAGAAGACCCAGATCAACCTGGCCATGCGGGCCCTTTACGATCTGTGGAATACGGCTCCCGACGACCAGAAGCCGCAGTATGAGACCGACGACACGGGCTACAACAAACTGGGTGAAGCCTACCAGTTCTTCCTCGGCCGTTCGTACGACGACTACCGTCCGCTGAACGGCAAGATCGCCGAAGCCCGCGTGTGGTCCGTAGCGCGTACCCCCGAACAGATCTGGGAGAACATGTATGAGATCAAGGACCCGCAGGACGACCCGACACTTCTGGGCTACTGGAAATGCAACGAAGCCTCGGGCAACACGGTCAAGGACTATTCGATGTATCACAACGACGGAGTGGCCAAATACGATATCATCTGGCCGCAGGGCATCGAGATTCCGAAACTTAACGAAAACAACGAGTGACTATGAAAACGATATTCAACATACAGAATGGGATGGTGACGCTTCTCTGCACGGCGGTATTCGCGGGCCTTACGGCCTGCGATGCCGGCACCGTGGAACGCGAAGGCGGCAAACTGCCCGACAGGGAACCGCTCGAAACCACATACGGAATGTTGCGGAGCAGCAATGCGGCAGGCAATACCGTACGCATAAAGATGACTGAAGGAGTCGGCTTTGTTACATCCAACTTTTATTACCAGCTTTCGCAGGCCCCCGACACCGAGTTGTCTCTCGAGACCACGATTGACGGATCAATGCTCGATGAGTGGAATGAGGCGAATGACGAACAACGGATCTTGCTGCCTGAAACCAACTACAATCTTCTCGACGGCAGTGTCGTATCTCTTCCGGCGGGCAAGCAGCGTTCTGATATCAAGCGCATTCAGTTCATGGCAGAAAATCTGTCTCCGGGAGAATATTATCTCCCGCTGACCGTCGTCGATGAGGAAGACCGGGAAGCAGACCAAACAATAAATTTCCTCATCTCGGTTCGTGAACGACAACTCGGCGAATATCAACTCAATACAAATCAGATATTCGCGGTATTCTATATCAATACGGGAATGTATCAACCGTTGTTGGTGGATGAATACCTCATGTCCAAACTGAATGCCAACACCTGGGAATATGCGTGGGACGAACGGGAAGACGGAATGCGCACAATCGGCAACATCATCAATCTGAATACGGTCACTTTGGATTACGATGCCGGTTCAGGACGAGCCTTGCTGAACCTTGGAAACGATATGCGCTATGTATTGGACCACATCGACAAGTATATACGTCCCTTGCAAGACAAGGGTCGCAAGGTATGCATCTGCCTGGAAGGCGGAGGCTCCGGACTCGGATTCTGCAATCTGACCGATACGCAGATTGAGGATTTCGTAGCACAGGTCAAGGCGGTTATTACGGCATACGAACTCGACGGTGTGAATTTTTGGGACCGCAATGCCGGGTACGGCAAGGAGAGTATGCCAGCAATGAACACGACCTCCTATCCGAAACTCATCAAAGCGATGCGTGAAGCACTCGGTAACGATAAACTGGTGACGCTGACCGATTTCGAAGAACCGACCGAATATTTCTGGGACACCGCGGCGACAGGGGGCATCGAGGTCGGACAATATCTCGACTATGCATGGTCAGGATATCTGAACAACGAAAAGGAGATCCAGATTGTCGATCCATGGCACCAGGGAGAGCAATATGTCTCGACGGATTATCCACGAAAACCTATTGCAGGTCTTGATCCCTCAAAATATGGATGCGTCAATATTCCCTGGTATGCATCCGAGGAGAAGACTCCAATGGATTACCTTGTAGGAATCTTCCATTGGCGCAATGCCGGCAACAAACAGAGCAATATTCTGGTATACGAAGACCTCCGAACTGTTCTTCAGGATAATCTCGAGAGCACTTGGACAGACAGTTTCAAATACGGATATACTTTCTTTGCCGACGATGGCACCTGGCTTATTGAAGAAAGTAAATGGGGTCTGTCCATTCTGAGTGACAATGAGTATGAATTTAACCCCTTCTTTTTAGCCCAGGTAGATGGAGGAAGCGGGTATAACAAATGGTTAAAAGATTGGTAAACTGACAGTCTCGGTCTTACAACATATTCTGTTTAATCCCAAATTGATTTAATGACAGGAAAAGAAAAATGGTTCTCAGCGGAGAATAAAAAAGACAAACTTCTAATTCCAAAATTCTACAACCATGAAACGCAATCTTAAACTATTCGTAACCCTCGTTTTGGGAGCAACGATGATGTTTTCATGCCAGCAGGCCGAAGACCCGACGATGGATCAGGGCGCAGTTCCCGAGACTCGTGCCTATGGCGATACGCCGGTAGTGGTCATCTACGTCGAAACCAACGATACCAATCCGCTCAACGCCGGAGACTACAAGCTCTCCAACGGCGAACCCTTTGCCGGCATTGTGGAACTTTTTGCCTCGAATATCCACAAGCGGACGGTAAACGGCGTGGTAGAGCCGACGCTCTATCTGAACGACAAGATGACCAACCTGTTGGAAAACGATGGTTATCTGACCTATGTAAAGCCGCTTCAGGATATGGGCATCAAGGTGTTGCTGACCGTATTGGGTGACTGGTAGGGAATCGGTGTCGCCAACATGAACGACACGCAGACCACGCAGTTTGCCAAGATCCTGGCCCACGCCGTGGAGAAATACGGTCTGGACGGAATCGGATTCGACGATGAGTATGCAGACTATTCATCGACCAATTCAACCTCCTACAGCCAAATCATTATCAAACTCCACGAGTTGATGCCGGCCGACAAGCTCATCACGGTATTCCAGTGGGGTAATTACAACAGCATCAATACCGAAGCACGAGCCTTGATCGATTATGCATACCACGGTTACTTTGGTTCAAGCTTCATAACTTCCGGTATTGTAGATAAGACTCGGCTGTCGCCGGTATCGACAAATCTCGGCAATACTCCCAACCCCTCGTCCCTTAATTCGCTGGCAACTCGAACCAAGGCTCAGGGTTATGGAGCCTTCATGTTCTTTAACCTGCGCCGAAGCAGCGACATTAATCCTCTTGACGGCTTTGATGCTACGGCAGACGGTCTTTATGGCGAGACGGTTACCTGCACGAACGGAGACCGTCCCCAGGACTGGACCTTCGTATCGTCCGGCTATGAAATCAATATGGATGAGGTAGAATAACCTCTGACAGAATATGTTTGAACAGACCGATTCAGGAAGGTTATCTGCCTGTAAGCTATAACCAGTTCCGGCCCGTACATCCTTCGGGGTGTGCGGGTTTTTTATGCCATGGCCTCGTCGGACGGTATAAAAGCGACCGTCATGGCTCGTCTACAAAATAATCTCCCCGTCTATCGTACCCTGATTGCCCCAACCTTCGATCGTCATGCCGGAAAACTGAATCGTTCCATTCTTAATTGTCAGCTCCACCTCCAATTCTTTACCTGGTTCCAGTTCTTCCTGTTTCGGATCCAATTCCGAGAGCGTCCAATGTTTGGTCAATCCTCCGGCTCGCACTTCCAAAGACACCTCGGACGTCGGTTGTGGATACAAGATAAATTTTGCATCCTGTTTTGAGGCCGAAAAGGTCTTTTTCGTATTATTGAGGAGGTATTTCCCCGTAGAGAGGTCGAACCGTCCGCTTGCATGAGCCGTACACAGCAACTCGATTGTCTCGGCATCCACCGATTCGTCCTCAATCGTAACCCTCATCGTCAAACGGTGCATCACATGACGAAAGGTCAGCTCCACAGGTTGTTCCATACCGACTACAACCTCCTTTCCTGTTACTAGAAGCAGGTCGCCGTCGGCATTTTGCGTTACCGTGAAATCAAACATTCCCTTGTCGAGCACCTGCTGCGGATAGCAAGCGGCAAAGCTTACCCGTTTCCCTTCCGAGGCAAACGTCACGTCCCTCCAATAGAGATTTGAGGCGCCTACTGTATAATTCCACATTGCAGAACCGCCATTTCCATCGTAGGCATAAAGCGTGAAGGTATCATTTGCTGAAAAGATACCGCCACCATCCTCATCCAATTGCGGAGCCCGGCTTGCTGCGATCACAGCCGAGATCGCTATCTCTCGATCTGCTGGAACCGTCGGGTTTCCCGGAGTGTCCGGATTTGTCGGGATCTTCGGAGTCTCGTTTTTATTGCAGCCTACAGCCAACAACAGCAGGAGGGCAACACGCGATACAGTTCGTTTCATATCTTTATTTACTATCTTGTTCTGTCTTGTTCAAACACTCTTCTGCATTCCGCCTCTACGTCAGTGTACAGGTTTCACCGACGGATATTTTTTTGCCCAAATATCCTGTCGTAAATCCACGGCACACAAACTCGAGATCAGATATTTCTTGTTTTCCACCGAACTGCCATTCCTAGGTGGCAATTGTTGCAAATAGGCCCGCTTCCGTCCGCTCGGAGAAGTAGGGTCAGTAACATAGCTGATAGCGCAACGAATAATAACCGCGCCGTTCACATCCTGATCGGCATAGTTGTTGTCGCAGTAATACACGTAGGCAATCTTTCCCTCGGCATCGAACTCCGCACCCCAGATTACCATAGCATGAGGCCCCGTATTCGTACCGGCAATATCATGAGCAGTGAATCCGATGGCCTGGCGGTTCCGAAGAGCATTTACCATGAATTCATTGAATTCCTCTTCCGAAGGAGATCGGTTCGAATCCGTGGCAATCACATCGGTCTGGCTGAATACCTCGGCAAAGAACCCCGGGAAATAACTGCTTCCCGGCTCTTCTTCACTCGGAATTCCCGTGTTGTCACCCGTAATAAACCACCGCACGCCCCGTGAGTTCCATGCCCCTATGTTCTGAGCATTATCCTTAAAAAACTGAAAAACGGGGCTGAATCGCCTTGACCGGAATGTCCGGAATGCGGTAGCGGTTGCGCAAGAACTCCTCGAGACGGTTGCGTGTAAGCAGATAGCGCAGGTAGGTCTCACGGCAACACTGTTTGGTGCGCAGCAGGTCGGTATAATCCTCGATGAATCGGTCGCAGACGCCCAGAAGTGTAGAGGCGCTCTGGTCGAGTCCGGTAATGGCATTTTTGAGCATCGAGGCCGTGATGGTCTCCTCGCCGCGCAGCATCTGATCGTAGCGGCGGCGTATCAGTACACGCAGTTCATCGAGCGCATCGTTGATTTGTTTCTCCTCGCGGCTCTTGCCCGCGGTGCGGTAATCCTTCGGCAGCCAGCGGTCGGGGTGGATGTACATCCGCGTGGCAAAGTGTACCATTTCGTGATTGACCGTGATACGTGCCACGATGGGAGCCGTACCGTCCTCGCGGGCCTTGCCCTTCTGGAGCACGAAGATGATGGCGAATGTGCTCTTGCGTGTGGCGGCGGCCTCTTTTTTCGGTCGTGCGGCGACGCTCTTCGGCCGCACCTTTTTCGTTGTCTTTTCCATGACGATACCTTAACTTTATCCGTTGTGCAAAAATAGTCATACGCAACTGTTTGACTGACAAACAGGTAAAGTCAATGAAGGACATGACAGGGACAAGCGTGTGCAAGGTTACGCGCAGGTTGATGCCGTGGTTACGCATAGGTTACGTTTCGATGTCCCGGAACGTCTCCGGGAACGAAACCAGAACCCGGCACCGAGCGACGCATGCAGTCATCCGCAACCCGTGCAACATTTTGATTTTCCGCTCGATAGGAGATAAACAAAAGAGAACGAGACGGTTGCTGTAACCATCTCGTTTTCTCGTTCTGCGGTGCGTAGGGGACTCGAACCCCTGACCCCGTGCGTGACAGGCACGTATTCTA
>ENA-UOJG01000105-UOJG01000105.1-human-gut-metagenome-genome-assembly--contig:-C47-NODE-105-length-123123-cov-18.495295_pt1 | contig 123123 bp, 110 predicted proteins | sample MGYA00242340_ERZ723887 | MGnify/ENA metagenome assembly ERZ723887 | reverse complement strand
TCTTTCTTCACTTGATAGCAAAATCGAGTTGAACCGCCGGATAAATGATAATTTAATGCCAATCTATTATGCCTAAGACGTATCATTTCACAGAAGATTCATACGAACAAACGATAATCTCATTGTTCAAGGATATGGGCTATGAATACCATTATGGCCCGGAACTTGACGCAGATACCAGCAGGGAACTTACCGATTCCATCATACCGAGAGTATTGCGCAAGGCTATGTTGGCTATAAATGGAGCGGACAAAGCCACTGCCGTTGATGAAGCCATCCGCAAAATCAGGGAACAATTCAGCCAACCATTAGTAAGTGCAAACATAACCCTTACCGATTGGCTGCAAAATGGGTTGGATGTGACTTTCAAAACCACTCAAGGCACACTGCGTAGCGACCATATTAAGATAATCGACACCGATAATATAGAAAATAACTCTTTCGTAGTTGCTAATCAATGGACTGTCGTAAACGGTAAATCCACTAAACGCGCTGATATAGTAGTGTTCATCAACGGTCTGCCAATCTCTGTTGTTGAGTTGAAATCTCCTTCTCGTGAAGTGACGAACTCGGAAGAAGCCCACCAACAGTTGCAAAACTATATGCGCATTGTTCCGCAACTGTTCACTGCTTGCCAAATGCTCGTGATAAGCGATATGGCAGACACACGAGTAGGTACGATTACCGCACCGCTTGACCGATATATGGAGTGGAAAACCACGGATGGAAGCTATGAAAGCACGGCGTTTGCCGACTTTGAAACATTCTTTAACGGCATATTTGAGAAGCATCGGGTCATTGATATAATTGCCAACTTTACCCTTACAATGGGTGGCGACAAGAAGATACGCATACTCGCTGGCTATCACCAGTATTTCGCCGTGAAGAAAGCCCTTGAATGTACCAAACAAGCCTTGCAACGCAATGATGGAAAAATCGGTGTATTCTGGCATACACAAGGTTCGGGCAAGAGCCTTTCGATGGTGTTCTATGCCCATCAACTTTTGAAAAATCTGCTTAGCGCAACCTTGCTTGTGCTAACCGACCGTCTTGACTTGAACGACCAACTGCACAGCACTTTTGCATCGTGTAGCGACTATCTGCGCCAAAAACCAATCAAAGCCACTGATGGCGAAAACCTTTATGAATTGCTCGAAAAGCGCCAGAGCCACGGGATAATCTTTGCCAATATCCAAAAGTTCAAAGACCGTGACAAGCTCATCACCAGCCGTTCAGATGTGATTGTGATTAGTGATGAAGCCCATCGCACACAATCAAACACCAAGACAAAGGTTGATACACAAACAGGAGAGCTGAAACTTGGCTTTGCGGCTATCGTGCGTAAACTCTTGCCCAATGCTGCCTTTATTGGCTTCACTGGCACGCCTATCGAACAAGACGACAATGACACGAGAGAGGTATTCGGCAACTACATCGATATCTACGACATGACCCAAGCTGTGGAAGATGGTGCTACCGTGCCTGTCTATTATGAAAGTCGCTTGGTGAAATTGGATTTGGACGAAGACACACTCAAATTGCTGGATAACGAGTATGATAAATTAGCGGAAGAAGGTGCTGACGAACAGGACATCAAACGTTCAAAGAGTGAAAATGCACGGCTACGCGCCTTGCTTTCAGCCCCACAAACCATCGACACACTTTGCAAGGACATCATAAATCACTATGAAAACAACCGTGCCGACTTGCTCACCGGAAAAGCCTTGATAGTAGCGATTGACCGTGCTACTGGTATAGACATATATAAAAAGTTGATGGAGCTTCGTCCTCAATGGAAAGATATTGTCTGCGTAGTTATGACGCAAGGAAACCAAGACCCTGTAGAATGGAACGACATCATTGGCTCTGCCGCACGTAAAGAAGAACTGGCTCGCCAGTTCAAAGACAACAATTCACCGCTAAAAATCGCTATCGTAGTTGATATGTGGCTCACAGGCTTTGATGTTCCATCGCTTGCCACAATGTATGTTTACAAGCCGATGAAAGGACATAATCTTATGCAGGCTATCGCCCGTGTAAACCGTGTGTTCCCCGAAAAGAGCGGAGGCTTGGTAGTGGACTACATCGGCATTGCCAAGGCTCTCAAAAAGGCCATGCACGACTATACAGGACGTGACAAGAAAAACTACGGCGACCCGAACATCAAGACAACCGCCTATCAACAGTTCGTCGCCGCACTCAAGCGTTGCCGGGAATGTATGAACGATTACGATTATTCCGCTTTTTCCGATTGTTCCAATCTGCAACGTGCCAACCTCATTAGAGGTGGTGTAAACGTATTGCTTGATAAGGATAACCTTGTTTCGTCTGAACCTACTACTCAAACTGACGAAAATGGAAACATTATTTTGGTGGATGCCGTTCCTGTCGAGGCGAAAAAAGTCTTTATGGAAGAATGCAAACGTTTGTCACAGGCAGCTTCGCTTTGCCGCAGTTTGCTCACTCCAGCAGAACGTTTTGAGGAAGCGTATTTTGAAGCTGTGCGGACATTGCTCTTGCGCCTTTCAGGAAACAATAAAATAACCCGGAAAATTATAGACGAGCGAATCACACAACTGCTGAAAGTGGCAATCAAGGCAGAGGGCATTGTGGAAATTCTCAATACCAAAGGCTCGGAATTTTCACTCTTTGATGAGAATTTCCTGAAAGAGATAGCCGAAATGAAAGAGAAGAATTTTGCTCTCGAATTGCTCAAACGGCTGCTTGAAGAACACATCAAGAAATATGCTAAAAAAAGAATGGTTGAAGCCGAGAAATTCAGTGAAATGCTTGATGCACGTCTTGCAGAATACCTTCGTGGGCTTATCTCCAACGAGGAAGTGATTAAGGAGCTTCTCAAAATGGCGCAAGAACTGAAAGCTAATGCGGAACAAGCATCTGAATTGGGACTGACCGAGGAAGAACAGGCTTTCTATGATGCTTTGACAAAGCCGCAAGCCGTAAGAGATTTTTATGAAAACAGCCAACTTGTTGCTATGGCAAAAGAGCTGACCGAAGCCCTGCGCAGTAGCAAGACTATTGATTGGCGACAGAAAGAATCAGCTCGTGCCAAGATGCGCTCTATGGTGAAGCGATTGCTGAAAAAGTACAAATACCCGCCAGAGGAACAAGAGGCTGCTCTCGAAACCGTTATCCGACAATGTGAGCTTTATGCTGATTCGGATGAGGAAATTTAGTATGAAATGCTGGATTAAAAGTCATTTATTTCCATCATTTTTCACTTTTTCAAGCTGCCTGTTGAACACGGTCAGGGTGGAATCCACGCCGACCGTTTCTACCAGCTTCTCGTATGCCCCGACGGTCACGGCCAGTTCCGGATATAGTTCATTGAGCATGACGGAAGTTACTTGGTATTTGTCTGCAACCGTTCTCAGCCGCCTGTTTTCATCCCGGTATTCACGCCATTGCGCCCAACTGATGATAAACAGGGCAAAGAACACGAGCGTACTGATGATGCCAGTCCATGCATAAGGGTTCTTGTACCAGCCATCGGGGAGCCTGTCCCATAGCCGCCTGATACCCCTTGTCACTCTGTCCGGTCGGATTGCCTGCCAAAGTTTCGCCCCAAAGCCTTGACTTTGCTGTGCCTTTTCCGAAATCCGCCTGTCTTTCTCCACATGGTCAGTAAGCATTTCCAGTATCTTATAGAGCAAATCCTTGGTGGTAGGGATTCCGCGCTTGCGCATGTCCTTGTCGTTGGCATCGGTATATACCTGCAGGCTCACAATCATTTCCTCACCCAATGATTTTTTATAGTCCTCGATGGCTTCCTTGCTCCCGAAAATGCCGTTGATGTTCTCCGGCGTGCTGCCGCCGAAGAAGCGTATGACAGGCTCCAGTTTCACCGCAAGCCTTTTCACCGCCTCGTCCTTGTCCGTAGCGTCCTTTGTGACCAGTATCTTCTTGATTTCCTCGATGTCCTCCGCCAATGCCCCGATAAGGTCGGCTATGTTCTGTAAGTTGTCCTTCATCTTCTCATTTTTCTTGGTTTATACTTGTTCTTTTCCTTGTCGTTCTCGCCCCAGCCGCTTTCGTTTCCTCCACCTCCTCCGCCGGATGAAACCTTGGCTTGGTGTGGCTGGACGCACAACTCGATGAGCGCGTTGATGCCCACTTGGACTATGCCCGTATTCGCATCGGCATCAGCGAAAGTTCCGCTTCCGGATGCTTCCGCATGGCTATCGGTAGAATAGGCTTTATCCGTCTGTTCAAATGGATGCTCCGGTTTATATATGGTTCTCGTTTGGCTTATCCCGCTTTCAGCCGTTGGTCGGGGATGATATAGATTGTTTCTCCATTCCATGCCCTCGGCGATACGGCCTCCGAACTGCTTGTCCAGCTTATAAAAGCCCATGCTGCGGTCTATCCGTGAACCGCTGAACGATATTTCATTTTTCGTGAACGACACACCGATGATATTGCCGTTACGCTTGTCGAGCTTGAAGTTCACCCCGATGCCCTGCTTGGCCAGCCTGTCGCACAATTCCGACCAACTGTTACAATGGGGCAAGGCCGCTTTGACGGCATCATGGATTTGGTATTTCACCTTGTCCTTGCCTCGCAGACGGTCACGCTTCACTTTCTCCTTGCCTTTGGAGAAATGCAGCCCGTATTCCCTCGTGAGAGCCTTGCACACCGCCACGTTGCGTATGGCATCGTTCCTGTCGCTGATGGTGTTCCCGTCATTGTCCACCCTGTTGGCCACGATGTGCAGGTGCTGGTGTTCCTTGTCGGTGTGGCGGCATACAATATATTGGGTGTTCACAATGCCCATGCGCTTCATATACTCACGGGCAATTTCAGCCATCAGAGCGTCCGTCAGCTTGGGCGTGTCCTCGTGGGCGAAGTCCAGCGAGATGTGGTACACCGGATTTTTCAGCTTGCGCCCCGGCTTGTCGTCCGCCTGTCCCTGCATACTCCTTGCGATGGCTGCATTGTCATCAAGACGCACGTCCTTGCTGTCGATGAGCCTTGCCTTTTTCGGGTTGTTCACGTAGTTCACCAGCTTGGCGAAGCTCGCCCGTTTCTTCAAGTCGCCCATCATATCCCCGCGATGATTTTATTGAACTCGTCCAGCAGGGCGGTGATTCTTCCTTTGGTTCTGGGGAAACCTTGTTGATGTGCCAACTTTGCCAACTGGTTCAGGTTATTGCAACCACCCTCCAGCATCCTTATCTGCTGCCTGTCCTCTTGTGTCCGTGCTGCCACGACCTTGCCGTGTAGTAGAAGTTCACGCAGGAAGTGCGACGGCTTCTTGCCTGCATCGGCAATCCGTTTCATGACCGTTTTCCACTCGGCCAGCGTAAGCCGTGTGGATATGGTCTTAGTCCGCGCCTTGCCTTTTATGGCCTTGGGACGGCCTCCTTTATGATTGGTATCTTGCTCTGTCATTCGCTTGTTGTTATTCCGTTATAAATAGAGCTTGTTTTTAGGGCTGAATCATGGCTTTGCCGTTATCCGCATGGTCGGGTCGCCGTTGGTGGCGTAGTTTTCGTGGACGAAAACATTAACTTGCCAGCCCTAAAAAACGCCCCTATAAATACTTCATTCTTTTCCATAGTTACCGCCTATTTATAAGAGGTATTGTCATCGGATAAAGTATCTCCTTTCTGCATGATTAGCGGATTGTTCTCTGATTGCTTGGAATGCTCCTCATCCTCCGATGTGGACTGCCCCAGTTGCGATGCTTGTGCGGACTTCTCCTTGTCTTTGCCCATGTCCTTGTCTTTAGACTTCTTCATCCTTGCCGAACTTTTCCGTAAGGTCTCCATCCTTTGGCCGTTAAAAAGGTAGATACGTACTCCCTCGTATGCTTTGACCGTCTGTTGGTATGTTGGATTTTCCGTGAGCCGTCCGTCCATCATCCATGACTTTACGCACACCATATCTATGATGGTGGTTATGGGATTGGAAACGACTCGGATTAGCCCTCGCTGTGAAAAATCCTCCAACAGACGGCTGACGGACTTGCGCCCGATATTCCACTCCTTTGCCAGTGACAGCATGGAGCCGTCCACCTGTCCGGGATGAAGCACATAACCCAATCCCCGTTTGGTTTTACTTACTTCCGTGACCGCCATCCCCGACAAAAGGGAAAGAAAATAGGTCAGGTTGCACACGCCGTTGGTCGTCCCGTGCAGGAAATACCATGCTTCCACACTCATTGCCACTTCCATTTTATAGCACGGCAGAACAAGCTGTTTCAAATTCTTCATAAACCATGATGTTTTTTGTTGTACGTTATGTGGATTATCCCTTGGTGTTTTTGTCCGCGTCCCTATTGGTGGCTTTCAGGTTCTTGATGCGGTCAATCTGCTCTTTCGGGAACAGAACACGCCGCCCAATCCGCTGCCCCTTGATATGCCCCAGCTTCTCGTGCCGCCAGATGGTCGCGATGCTCACGCCCCATTTCTCGGCCAGTTGCCGGATGGTGTAATACTCCGATGTCTCCTGCGGTGCCTGCGCCTGTCCGTATTCCTCCAGCGCACATCTCACGCTTGCGCCGATGAGTTGCTGAAGCTCGTCGCGCGATACCAGTACCATTTCCATATTTTCTGCCATAAGTCATTGATTTTGAAATTACGGCGGCAAAGTTAGATGGTGAATGAAACGGGTGAACTTGTGGGGATTTGTGAAATAAACGGGCATAAGAAAAGCCGCCAAACATCTGATGTCTAACGGCTTGTGCAAAGCTGTGGGCTGTGGTGAGTTGTAACCACGTGTGGACTGCTGCATTATTTTATCATCGGGAGCAGTTCTTTGAGCCTGCTTACGAAAGGCTTTTCCACATTGTACTTGGCAAGGCTTTCCGCTGTAAGTCCTATGGAACGGGCTGCGGCTGTGCGGTACTCCTTCCAGTCCTTGAAATAGGCTTTTGACAACAGGGTGATGACGCACCGCATCTTGCCTTTCACGCAATTCTGATAGGTCGTGGAATAGTCAGCTCGCATGACGGCACGTATGAAGTCCTTGTCGGAAACGGCGTTGCCGTCCAGTACGGGCTTGCCCTTGTCGGGGCCGCTCTGTACGGTAAAGGTGGTAAGGAACTGGTACAGCCTTAAAACAGGCACCTGCGCCGTCGTGCTGAACGCTCCGCCCTGCACGGTATCTGTGGCTGTAAAGCCTGCCATTGGGGTAGGTATTGTTTTCACTTCGGATTCGGTTGCGTCCTTATGGAGTATGTTCCTCATGACATAGCCCATTGCCAGGGCGATATGGAACATCTTAATCCCAGCTAACTGTGTCTTTGTATTGCCGTCTTGGAACACCATAGAAAGGTGGACGGCTTTTGCGAAATCCTCCGTGAACAGTCGTGCCAAATCCTTGTCGTTGGCGTTTGTAATATATTCCTTGACGGCCTCGATTTTGTCCTTGTCTATGTCGGCAAGCAGGGCATACGCTTCTTCGCCTATGTATTCTTTCCCTTTGTTCACATCGGTTTCAGCCGTGCATTTTCGGATGGCGGTTCGGATGGTGTCGATGCAGTCCGTGGCTTCGATGCGTGTCATGGAACGGACTTTTCCCTGTTCGTTTCCGTCAGGAAAGAAGTATTGGCCGATTACTTCTATAGAAGTATAGACGATGCCCGCATAAAGGGCTTCCTTGCCCAAGTCATGCAGATATGCCGAACAAAGGTCATGCAGCCGTTTCGCATCCCCGTGCAGCCGGACAAACTGGTGTGCCAGTTCCTTGTCGTCGTGTTCGGCGATGTATTCCCGCACCTCGTTCAACAGGGTGGGAACGGTTTTCATCTCACGCCGGATGTTCTTGCAGATGTCCTTGTTCCCGGCTTCATCTTCAACTTTGCCACTGGCAAGGCTTTCCGCCAGTTTCAGGCTTCTGCCGATAATCTTCGACAGCCTGAACAGGGCACTGATGATTGCAAATCTCGTCTTTCCCATAAGCAGCCGTTTTACATTTCAATGATACCCTCAAAGTCCTTCAACGCAATCACGGCCTTTTCCTCCGCATCCAGCTTAAGGTAGCGGCGCAGTTGTGCCTCGCTGCTGTGTCCCGTTATGGCTTGGATGGATGACAACGGCACCCCGGCCTTGTATGCGTTGGTGGCGAAACTTCTTCGTGCCGTGTGCGAGAGGAGCATATCACAGAACCTCCGCCCCCGTTTCGGGTTGAGCCGCTTCCCGTCAAATCCGCAGTCGTGCGTCCAGCCCAACAACAGCCCAATGGTCTTTATCAGCTTGTTCATTTCGTTGGGGCATACATGGGGCAGCTTGCCGTCGTATTTGTCAAGTATCTGCCTTACTCGCCTGTCCACCGGGATATAGACTTTCTTGTCCGTTTTTTGTTGGGTAAGCAGAATGAACTCCACCCCGTTTATCTCGGTTATCATGTCCTCGCATATTCTTGAATAGTCGGACACACGCTGTCCCGTCAGGCAGCCGACAATGAAAATATCCCTCACGTGTTCCAGAGTGCGTATGTGGGTGATACGGCATTTGGAAAGCTGCGTTAGTTTCTCGTCCTCGCTGATGTCGAGTGCCTCCAGCCGTTCCCTGACGGTCTCCTTGGTGGAAAGGTCGAGTTCGAGCATTTCCTGTATCTGTTCCGGCGTAAGATAGATGTTGTCCACTTCCTCTTTTTTCGGAACAAAGTCTGAATGGCGGAAATCGTCGCACTTGGTCAGCTTGTCCTCGTATGCCGCCTTTGCCACGGTACGGACATCCGTCATATAAGAGTTGATGGCGTTGGGCATCAGCCCGCGCCCTTTCCAATAACCGACAAGGCTGTTGCGTGTTTCCATCGTCATGTCGTCCAGCCCGATTTTGCGGTGCATCTCCTTTTGATAGTTGCGGATTTGGGTCTGGATGATGCGCAGCCCCTTGATGTAGGCAGGGGTTACTTTGACGGTACGGCCTTTCTTGGTGCGCCGTCCTGTTTCCAAATCCTCTATATAAGAGGTAAGGAAGTCCTCGAACAGCATCTTGCCTTTGGGCTTGACCTCCACAACCTGCATCATGCCGTTCAGCACATCGTGCTTTACGCTCTCAATGACGGACTTCGCCTTTTTCGGGTCAAAGTCATCCGCCTCGAACGCCGCCTTTATCCTTGCGAGGACTTGGGCGAACTGCCCGTACTTTATCCCGATGCTCGACATGAGGGCGGACGAGGTGTATTGCAGGGAGCGGTATTTCTCCCATTCAAGCTGCCTGATGGTGAAGCCTGTCACGGTTTTCACGTTGGCCTTGCCTGTGCGCACACGGGCATAGACCGAACCGAAGTCCTCTTTCCCTGCCTTTGATGATTTTATGAAGATGAAATCCATACGCAATGTCCTTTGATTACTGGTACAAAGGTACGAAATCTATTCTGAAATATAGTACCAAATAGTACCAATATTTTCTAAAACCGTGAAATTCCGTGTGTATTTCAATTAAATGAAAACATCTGCAAATAACTGATATACAAGAATAACTAATAAAACAAAGTTCTACTGAATATAATTATTGAATAGTGGGCCACGATTTACTGCCAGCAGATCCTGCTGGGTATGCTGACGATTTTCGGGCCGATACAGTGGGCATTCAGCCTGCTGCCCAAATGGGAAGGCGCGTGGGCGAAGTGGCTCACACGCTACCTGACGGTACATTTCTACGGGGCCATGCTCTACTTCGTGGGATTTTATGTGCTGCTCCTGTTCGACATCGTGCTGTGCATACAGGTGGAGAACCTGACGGCGATAACGGCAAGCGAGCAGACGATGGCCGCCTACCTGCAAAACAGCTTCTTTTCTGCCGGCTATCTGATGGCGGCGAGCATCGTGGCCCTGAAATGCCTGAACCTCGTGCCCGACCTGGCAGCGTGGATGATTCCGGAGGGAGACACGGCTTTCTCGACCCGAAACTTCGGCGAGGGAGTGGCGCAGCAGGCCAAGATGACGGCTACGGGAGCCATGGGGACGATGATGAGATAACAAACAAACACGCGAAAAGGATGAACGCACAAAAGAAAATCGAGAGATGGTGCAGGGACGAACGGTTCATGCACTATACGGCAAGACGCATGAACGAGGAGATTGCGGACGTGCCCAAGAACTGGACATACGACCCGGAGTTCGAAGAACTGGACGAAGCCTTCGAGACGGACGACCGCTATGCGGTTCCGCTGGCGACCTACCTGCTGTACCGCCTGCGTGTCGCCCGGCTGCACAGAAACGTCCGGCGACGCAGCCGCGCCGTCTGGCGGGTGTTCATACAAGTGGCGATGCTGGGACAATACGTGCAGGTATTCGATGCTTTCGACCCCCTGCTGACGGAATTACAGCAGGAGGTTATGATTCTGCTGCACGGCGAATATGTGAAGAAGTCGAACGCAAAAGGGAATAAGGCATGGTCATCAAGAATTTAGAGAACAAAATCAAGCTGGTGGGCATCATCTGCACCGCCTTTCTGGTGGGATGCGTCGTCATCAGCGTATCGAGCATCTGGACGGCCCGCACGATGGTCACGGACGCGCAGAAAAAAGTGTATGTGCTGGACGGCAACGTGCCCATCCTCGTCAACCGCACCACGATGGACGAGACGCTGGACGTGGAAGCCAAGAGTCATGTGGAAATGTTCCACCACTATCTTTATATATGTTTTTCATAAGAATTAATAGCAAGCGAAAAGAATATATAAACACTATATATCAGTGATTTATATAAGTTACGCAAAAGGATAATGGATTCCTATTTTCGCTAAATAGGGTTAATTTTGTTACTTTATTTGCTGCTATTTTGTTACTTTGAAATTATATTTGTAATTTTGCAGTTGAAAAATGACCATATAGTAACAAATAAAACTTTGCATGAGTACTGCAAAATCTCATATAACGCTTAAATACAAGGAGATGGAAAACGGAAAGAAGTCCATCTACCTTGACTATTACAAAGACGGTAAGCGCATCCGCGAAACCATCCGTCTCTATTTGTTACCCGAAACTTCCAAGAAAAACATTAGTGCGAACAAGAATACGATGAAAGAGGCCGAAGCCGTCCGTGCCGCAAAAGAAAATGAATTGTTCGCCGCTCGTTTCGGCATAGAAACCAAAGAACAGTCAGGCATGAGCATAGGCGAGGCTATTGACGAATACGAAAAAATTATTTCCTCGAAAGGTGACGCTTCTACCGCCACAAACATAAGAGGCATAAAAAGGGTCGTGGCTGCTTATCGTGGGTTAGACACGAAGGTGGTTGACATTAACGAAGACTATTGCGACGGACTGGTTGACTTCCTGCACAAGGACTATGCCGGACAGTTCGGGAAAATCAGCATGACAACGGCAAGGGCTTACATTTATCTTTTCAGCAGCACGCTAAACAACGCAGTCGTCAATGGGATTATCGGTGTGAATCCTCTCCGTTTCGTGAACATTCACGGACGCATCACAAGGGAACGTCCGCTGAAAAAGTTCCTGACCGTGGATGAAATAAAGGTTTTGATGAATACCCCATGCCCTGTTATGGCAAGGCCGCAAGTCAAACAGGCTTTCATGTTGAGCGTCTTCACATATCTGTCCTTTGCCGATGTCCTCTCACTCAAATGGAAAGACATAAAGACGAGTGAGGGTAAGACGACCATTGAAGTACATTCAAGAAAATCATCCATCCCGTTGACCGACATATCAATGCGGTGGCTGCCCGAAACGACAAACCATCGTGGACTGGTATTCAAGGGATTGCCGAAGGACACAGAAATATTGAACATTCTACATCTCTGGGGCGAGAAAGCCGGGCTGAAACAACCGCTGAATTTCAGACTTGCGCAAAATACCTTTATATATCTATTGCTCACTACCGGCACTGACATTGGAACAGTCTGTTGTATGCTTGGGCTGACACCCAAGACAATGAGGGGATATATGAAGATGATTACCGCCAACCAGCAACAGGAAAGCGAAACAGCACCAGTTATACCTGTCGAATAATAAACAAAATAAATAAAACACCATGCCCAGACCAAAGAAAGTAATCAAGGCGAAAGAGCCTGTCCGCATCCGCTTCAAGGAATTACAGAACGGCAACAAGTCAATCTATCTTGATATTTACCGTAACGGGAAGCGGACGTATGAGTTCCTGAAACTCTATCTTGTCCCGGAGCTTGATCCTGCCAGCCGTGCCATGAACCAGCACAACATGACATTGGCGAACAAGATTAAGGCAGACCGCATCATAGAACTGACCAATAATGAAAAAGGCGTTTCCAATATCATGCAGCGTGGACGTATCAAGTTGTCCGAACTGCTTGACCTTTACGCAAGGTGGCTGGAGGACAATGGCAAGCATACCACAATACGCAGTGTAAACAGCATACGAAAAGCGACATCCCAATTCCGTGGTGACGTTCCCCTCAGGATGATAGACAAGGACTATTGCATGGCTTTCATGAATTTCCTTCGGAACGATTACAAGGCGAGGACGAACAGCCCCATTACTATGACTACCGCCGCCGGATATGTCACCGTGCTCAGTGCCATGCTGAACTGGGCTGTGCGGAATGACTATCTGTCCGAGAATCCTTTCACGCACATAGCCGCAGCCGACCGCATCCACCGCCCTGAAAGCAAGCGTGAGTTCCTGCAGATAGATGAATTGAAGAAGCTGATTGCGACGGAGTGTCCCACCCGTCCCGCCGTCAAGCAGGCTTTCCTATTCTCCTGCTACTGCGCCCTGCGTATCAGCGATGTTGTCAGCCTGACATGGGGCGACATCCACAAGGACGGCGACCAGTGGAGGGTGTTCACCGTAATGGAAAAGACAAAAGACCCTATATATCTGCCGTTATCCCAACAGGCGATGAAGTGGCTGCCAGAGCGTGGCGATGCAAAGGATGAAGACAAGATTTTCGACCTTCCCTCAGAGAGCCGTATCTGCATAATCCTCGACAAATGGGCGAAAGCGGCAGGCATAACCAAGCATGTGACCTATCACGTGAGCCGCCACAGCTTCGCAACGATGATGCTGACCCTTGACGTTGACATTTATACCACGAGCAAGCTGCTCGGACACAAGAACATTGCCACCACGCAGATATACGCGAAGATTATCGACCAGAAGAAAGACGAGGCGGTCAACCGTGTCAATGACATTTTCAAAGACTAACACTTATATATGCGATGAAACGAATCTCCGATAATTACCTTACGATGCTATTGCCGCTTACAGTCGTAGCCGCAACCGCATTCGGTCTGGTTGCCGCCGTCGCTTTCCGCATGGGAGCGCCCACGGCAGGATTTGTGTTTTCCACCTTATCCATTGTCGGGTGGATCGGACTGGTAGCCGAATTTTTCCTCTTGTACGACATCATCATAGACAAGTGGCTTTCCAAAGACCGCTCCGTCCTGACCGCCTCATGGTTCTTGTTTTCGTTGTTGCTTGCCTTCGTGTTCACACCGGATAAGCGCATGGACTGGAGCACGTGCATTGTCATGGTCTCACTCTTTGCCGTGGTTTTCCTTTTGCCCTGTACCATCGGTATGGCTTACGGCAGACAGATAAAATCATGGATGCTGCAACGGTGGAACAGCCTTGTTCCAAAGAAACAACAATACACGGATGAACCGATTGAAAGGCAAATCGAAGCCGTGCTTTCAGCGTCCACACCACCTGCCACGATGAAGCAGGAGGATGAAATCAGGCATTATGACAGCCTTGTCTCAAAGGTGCAGCCGGAACAGATAAGGAGACTGCCCGAATCATTGCAGACCAACGATGCACTGTTTTTGTTGGTATTGTTCCGTGAGGACGGTTATCTTGACACGGACTTCCAACCGCTGATGAAAAAGGAGGATGACGAAATCAACCAGACGCTCTATGCCTATATCGCCAGTGCCCTTTGCGCCGCCCTCAAAATCAGGAAAGGCAAATGGGTCATCTTCGAGAAGTTCTGGCCGCTCAACAACGGAGCACAGCTGGCAAGCAACTTCAAGACCGCCTACAGGGACAACCCGTCCGAACACCAGAGGCATATCGCCAAGCTGCTGCGCAAGGCGACCCGTCTGCGCCCGAAACTCGACACCTACGACCTTGAAGAGTTCAAGAAGGTCTGAACTGTACTTTTATAAAAAACTTTTTCCTTGTTCCCGTCACCGTAACCCGATGGCGGGATTTTTTATGCCCGTCCGTGAACAGGCCTGTTTCTTTCCGCACTTATAAGTTACCATGTGCGGACAATCCGGGATTATGGAGGGTTTAGAGTTCCATTATACTTCGTTTTAGCCCTATTTATAGTTGTATTTATAATTCACAAAGTTCTCTGTTTGTGTCATTTATAGTAATTGCTTCGGGGAAATTCCGCCATACCTTTGCACTGTCGCCACGACAAAGGCGAAGCAGATTATTCACTAAAATATACGCACATGACAGAGCAAAGAAAACTTTTAAGCACCAGGGAGGCGGCCGAGTATTGCGGCTTCAAGCTCTCCTACTTCCGCAAGCTGATGATGCGCCGGGCTATCCCGATGTACAAGCCGACGGGCAAACTGTGCTTCTTCAAGAAAGAAGACCTGGACGCTTTCCTCACGGGTGTCCGTATCTCCTCACAGGAAGAAATCGCGGAGGAAGCCAACCGCTACATCGCAGGACGGAAGTAAACAACCTTTTTTATTTACATCAAAAAACAAATGTAGTATGGAACAGAACAGGAACATGGAACAGGGCGGCACAGCCGCAGCCGTTCCGACAGAGAAGAAGAACGAGAACCGTAAACGTGAAGTAAGCGGTAAGGACGCACAAATCATCCGCGCATTCTTGGAGAATGTAGGCATCTACGAGGCGGACGCATTACGCGTGAGCATCGCCATCGCCGACGGCAAGGTGTCGGCAGACAACATTTCAGCGGACGACCGCCTTGCGCTCAACCGCTATCTCAACAGCAGAACGGACAACGACCGCCTGACGGCAAACAATGCGCAGGGACATCGGCTGAACCGTGCATTCGGGTTGCTGGAACGTGTATCGGACTTTTGCGACAAACAACAGTTGGTGACGGTGAACAAGGTATTGCTCTCCATTGCGGTAAATGCGGAGGACATCAACCGTGCCGTATCAAGCCTTGACAAGCGTCCTGCATCCGTCCAACCGACACAGGCAAACACCGGAAACAACGGAGCAGGCAAGTAACCGTATGCAAAAGGTGGAAAGGCATTTGACCTGCGTTCATACAACCTCTTTTTTCTTCCCTCCTTTCAAGATTGGAACAATTCAGAGTATCGCACGGGCAGCCGTTGCCCTTTTTCATCTGACACACGATTACGGGAAAATGAAGCCGTGCAGGGTACAACAAAAAGATAAATTGGTATTTCCATACTGATTCCTGCACGGTTTTATTCTTTTTTCCAAAAGCAAAAATATCACACTTGTAAAGACAAAGTTTTATGGACAAGGAAACATACAGATTCATGTACCCGACAGGTATCACATCGCTGTCATTAGTTTTTTCTCAGAAGGCATTGCAATGGCTGTACGGGACAACGGCAGATGATAACGGCAGGGAAACAGTAAACTTCATATTGTTTGGCGACCTGTTGGCGAGAATGGCATTTACTGCCGGAGAGGGCAAGGGATTCAGAAGACCGCTCACGCTTTTCGCAGGTCAGGCGCAGTATTCCGAGGAACAGCTTTCCACGCAATGGAACATGGGCAGGAAGCGCATACGCAACCTGCTGGACGCACTCACGGACATGGGGCTTATCGACACTTGCCGTTCAAGGGTAGCATCCGTGATGACCTTCCCGTGCGTCCGTGGGTGGAAAACAGCGGATGGCAGCCACACTGACAATACATTTTTCCATGAACAGAGGGAAGAATAAGAGCCGAATGGCAGCCGGGGAAACAGCCGAACCGACAATGACAGGGCAAAGAACGTCCTTCCTGTTGTTCCGCAATCCGGCAATAAGCGGCATCCGTCCCGTGCTGGAAGTGGCAGACGGACGGGAGGAGTGGCATGGAGCGATAGCGTTGAGTTGCGAGATATGCCGAGGTATTACCGCCTCCGAACGGTATTACCACGACGCTCTCGCAACGTCCCGAAGGGTCGTTGTCCCAGCCGCTCGCAGGCTCGCACCTTTCCCTTTTTAGATACCGTTTCACGATTATTTCAAGGACACCAGTTATATATGGAACACAAAGATACTTTAATACAAGAGAATCCAGAATCCGGGCAGGAAAAGCCCGTTATAAGGCGTGACAAGGTGGTGGTCACCAAAGTCACTGAACAGGAGCTTTCTCAGATTAAAAGCACCGCCGGGCAGTGCGGCATGACACGCAGCGACTTCATACGGGCAAGGGCACTCAATTACAGACCGAGACAGCGGCTTTCAGTTACGGAGGTGGACGGTCTGCGGCAGCTTGCGGCGTGCAGGACGGACATGGTGAACTTCGCCAACGCCCTGCACGGGCTGAACGATGACGAGAAGATACGTCTTTTCCACCATCAGCCCACCATGCTCGAATGGTACGAGAAAGTGGCGCGGGTGACAGACCATGTCACCGACTTCCTGCAGTCCGCGCAGAAGGCGAACAGCTATCCGGCAGGGACAACGGACGAAGAGACAGAGGAGGATGCCGTATGATAGCCAAGGCAAAATCCATTAGCCACGGTATCAGGGCGATGCTGTACGTGTCGGGGGAATCGAGGAACAAGAAACATCCCGAAAAGATAACGCGCATCTGTGACAACTTCATGCCGCAGGGCATGGACGCTTCGGGCATCTGGACGGAAATGAAGTTCGCCACGATGAACCGCCCCGACATCAAGAACAACGTCATCCGCATGGAGATAAGCCCGGCAATGGAGCATACCGAAGATTTCACGGTCAAGGACTGGGAAAAACTGTGGCGTGACTTCGCGGAGGCTTTCGACAATCAGGAAATCCTGAATGAAGACGGCGAGGTCATTTCCGTGCCGACCAACATATCGGGCAGCAAGTCCAGCGTGTGGCTGCACAGGGAATCCGACAGCGGCATACCTCACCTCCATGCCGTCGTGTGCCGGATAGACGAAAACGGGAACATCAACAACGACCACGCCATCCACATCCGCGCACATCGGGCAGCGGAGAAAATAGCCCTGCAAAGGGGATGGGTAACACCCCGGCACATACATGAAAGCCGTATTCCGCAAGTCAGTGAAGACTGCATGGAGGCTTTGCGTGAACTGGACGAATGGTCTTGGGAGGGCTATGCGGAGAAACTTGCCGCCAAAGGCTACGAACTGCATCTGCGCAAGGACAAGAAAGACGTGATACGCGGCTATGTGCTTCACAAAGGCAGTTCAAGGTTCAAGGGCTCGGAACTTGGAAAGGGGCGCAACCTGACCGCATCTCGTATCGAGCGGACTTGGGAGAAACTGCATCCCGAACAGACCAAACAGGAAAGTCCGACACCGAAGCAGCCTGTTATAACGGCACCGAAGCCGTCTGTCCACAATGAAGCCGAGCAAAAGCCACAGACCGATGCAGGACGGAATAATTCGGTTTACGAGGACTACACCGCATGGCAATCCGACCGCCTGCGCACGGAGTTCGAGCATGACGGAAAGAACTACGACCGCTATATCCCTAAAAAGGTGCTTGACTGTCTGAATGACGAGTTCGATTTCCGAGAAGTGGCCAACTGGCAGGCTTTGCAGAACCTGGCGATGGCCTTTTTTACGCTTGTCGCTTCTCCTTATGGGGAGGTTTCCGGCGGTGGCGGAGGCGGCTCGCAATCTGACCTCAAATGGGGACGCGACCCGGAGGAGGACGAGATTGAGTTTGCCCGTCGTTGTGCGCGTGAGGCTTCGCACAGGATAGGCAGACAAATGAAATCAGGAATGAAACGTAAATGACAAACCTAAAAGACATCAGTGACAATGAGACAACCCGATACGTCCGCCCTACGGGAGCGGCTTGCCAATTATACACCCGGACAGGAACTGGAGCGGGACAAGCAGGAGCTTGAAGGACTGCTTCAAGAAGTGAGTGACCAAATTTTTGCCATACGCAATTTGCTCAAGGAAATCAATGAACTCAAGGAAGAACTGCACGGCATACACGGAAGTCTGATGCACACTGCCAAACGGGAGCGGGCGGCTTTCAACGCTTTGAACGCGGCCAAGGACAGTGCGGACAACATTGTGAATGGTATCTGCAACGCCATTGTAAAAGCGGAACGGCATACCGTCATACAAGCCACAGTCGGCACGGACGAACTGGAAAAGGTAAACCAATGTTCCGCAGCTCACATCAAGGCGGAGGAAGAACTTTTGGAGAGACATAGAAATAAATTGGCCAAATACCTCCATAGTGGTGAAGGCATTTGGCTCTCTGACCGCTGGCTCAAAATTCTGTTCACCGTGCAGTTCCTATGTTATCTTGCGGTGGCATTATGGGTATTGTGTAAAAGGTAAGATGTACTCCTATTTTCCCAATAATTTGAACATTTTACTAATACAACGCTTCTTTTATTCCATATTGGGATGGACGTAGAGGTTGAGCGTGGTTGAAATGTTGGAGTGTCCTAACTTTATAATTGTATTTTATTTTTACTAATTGATAATACCAACCAACTTATGAATACAAACTATTCTGTAACAAATAAAACTGTCTGTTTCTGATATCTCATCACTATCTTAAAACAACATTCCATCGTTTTGATTCCTATACCAGGATATGAAATGAGAGAAATCATAGATTTGAGATTATCGCCACGAAGTGCATTGTCTATGGTTTCAATCTGTCGCTTCTGACGAATTTGAGTTACTTTCTTTAATTCATCGTATGGAATGGATAACCATTTTTCTCGGAATGTTTCATACAAGTCATCTGAAGCCATCGGGTCATAGTCGTAAATCTCAACAGGAATATTGCATTGCGACAGATAGCTTACCATGAGTGTTCGGACAGTGTCTTTATCAAGTCCACCGTTATGTGTTCCCAACATAGGGAATGCAACGGATGTAATGCCGCGCTCTTCATATGTGTCAACAAACTTTTTCAGTCCTTGTTCCAAGTACTCGATTTTACTTGGATATTTCCAATGGAGTTTTGTTGGGAAATTCAGCACCCATGGGTCGGTTTCATCACCTTTATAAAGCCACAGTTTACCTATACCGATAAGATGCCGCTTGCAATAATCGTGGTAAATATCAAACATCTGCGGATAACGCAGTTTGTAAACCAGCGCAATGCCTTTCCCCATCACGCCCACGCAATTGACCGTGTTGACAACGGTCTGTGCTTTCGTATTGAATATGTTTCCTCTTACTATCGTTATGTTGTTCATGTCGTTTATACTAAATGTTTTGATATACGAGCCATTCTTTTGTCCTTGCTTTCGGGTCAACGAAAGAGATATTGAATGGGATGTCTGTCTTCTTCCATGCTATAGTACCCTTTAAGCGTAGTTCGTTTGTTGTGTCATGAATAACTTCGCAAGCAGACAAATCGAACTCCACTTCAGATATTTTCTCGCCTGTGACGTTGAAATAGTATTCATCCTCAAAGTCGGTTGACAGGCGAACGTTGTCTTCTGATGACGAAAGATTAAGTCTGCGGTTTTCTCTCTCAAAAAGACTCTCATCGCCGTATAACATAATCTTCTCAGAAATAGGATCATCGGCAAAGATTTGTTTCAACAACTCTGCATAAGCCCTGTCGTAGCAAATGATTTGGAGAGATTTAATTTCGCTAAAGTCAAATTCCGACATAATAAGAAATTCTTGTTGAGAGTATTTCTTGACCTTGCTCATCTCATTCAAATGTACCTCACGATTATATTTGCCAGAACCATTTGCTTTTATATATGCATCTTGCATTGTACTATAAAGATATTCAAGCCCCAACGATTCTGGTCTATCAATAATTTTATATACGTTTGGATTGTCCGACTGCATATTTCTATCGCTATAATAACATTTCTCAGGAATCTTTGCCAAAACCTCATCCATGTCGAACTTGAAGAATATGGGCACCGGACACTTCGGTAGTCCTAATCCGACAGCTTTAGGATATTTGCTTTTCCATTCGCGTGTTGATTCCCATTCTCCATACCAATTTTTATACCATTTAGTTCTCCATTCTCCTAATTTTGAATCAGCCCCTAAAGCTTCGTTGTAATATTGTGTAGGTGTGCAAGGACGGAAATAGAAACGGGCAAACTTGTGTGCCATGTTACTACGAAATACGACAGAACCTGCAGAGTCATATTTTAATAGCCCCAATTCCTTAGCACGGTCTCTACTAAGAATTTTTCGGCTACGGATGACATCTATTGCATTGTAAAAATGTGTAAAGTGGTAGATGCACGGATTACTGCGATAATCCTTAATTCTGTCGGTAAATGTAACAATACTGCGATGGTTGGCAAAGATGTTTTCAAAATTAGGAATGTCTTCTTGAACTTTTATATTCCGCATCAATTCTGACCAGAACCATTTGTCCTCGTACTTGCGAACCAGTTCCTCTGTAAACTTTATTTTCTGCGACTGAGAAACAAATCTCCAATTGAGCTGGTTGGCAAATTCCTGCAACATTCCAGTCGTAACATCCACACCAAGACGTTCATTGAAGTCATCCCATGAAATAGCATCCTCGTATTTCTTCAAGAAATCAACTGTTGCGATAGAAAGGAGTGCTGGACAACGATTGACAAACACATTCCAGTTAATTTTATCCTTGAATGTATCAATGACATCGCCTGTAAGTACCTTGTTCTCAGAAACTGAATTCCAGTCTATTTCATAATCATGCTCGGCAAGATAAGTCAACAAATCAACAGACGGTACAAAGATGTCGAGAGTTGACAGGTAATACCAATCCCAATCTTTTTCTTTGTGGCTGAGAACTACATCAAACGGCAAACCTTCGCGATGTGCAAGGAAATGCCAATTCCAAGGTTTGTCTTCGTGCTTGTCGATATATTCAAACGAAAAGTTTATGCTTTCGTTCTGCACCAAAGCATCCCAATCCCATTGCTTTTTCTTGTCGTACCGTTCAATTACTTTTTCTGTCAGTTCTATGTCAGTGCGATGTGACAACTTGCCAAAGTCCAACGAGTCGGTAAACAAGTTGAAGTAATAGTTTCTGCCTTCCTGAGCTGAAATCCATGTTGCGTGTTCAGATATGTATTCCCAATCCCATTCTTTTTTCTGTAAGAATAGTTTCGGTAGTTTCAAGATGTTTGGCTGTTTTGTCAGTTTATTGAAATCCCACTGATAACTGTCATTGTTCAGTATGTCTTCGTATATGCGTAACCACAAACTTTGTGTTTTGTTTGCACCAGTCTTTGAGAACAGCCTATTTGCTGCGGCAGATGCTGAGAACTCAGCCCACCGCACATTCTCTGTATGTTGCTCAATATATTCCTTTGCAGGAAAATCAATCAGCTCATACATGTGAGCATAATCCCAGCAGTATTGTTCGCCGCTGTATTCCTCTACGAGCGAAATGAGTTCGTTTGCAGGGAACTTGCAGGTTATTATAGGCCAGATTTCTTCCGTCAAGTTCTGTCCAGAAATTACTTCAGCATAGGTTTCCAGGAACTTGTCAGCCAACAATTCTTTACCAGTAATACGATTGGCAAAAACAGTATGATTCCATTTGTCAGCATACTTGTTTATATTAGATTGAATGTCTGCAACAGGCAGATTTGCTGTAAGATATTCCCAATCCAGCATTTCATGCCATGGCACGTCATCCAATGTTGCCAAATCAACAGATTGACAAATGCTTTCTGTGAACAGAGTTTTGTTCCATCCTTCTGAGTAGCTGTCAAGGATGGTTTCTGTAGAAAGATTTGCAATCAGTCGTTTCTGTATATCCAACGATGTAGCCAGCAATTGACCGACCATTGCTTTTGCCGACAACGAAAGGAACAATTCTTCCAGCATTACAGTGTCGCAACACATGATAATTGTTGCGGCATCCACTACATCCCAATGTGAGGTGATGAAAGTGAGGTCGTGGCAAATTGCTGGATTCTGTGACAACGCAATCTTATTCCATTGGAAATTCAGGTTGTTGTCAATAATTGCTGAATCTGTTACACGGTGAGAAATCCAACTGTAACCTTGCGGAGTTGTTACTTTGTCGCTGTATTTCAGGAAGAAGTTCGCATCCCAAACCAAGTTCGGGTTACACTCAAACCCCGTCTGATATGTAGTTGATGGCCAAGAAATCAACCCACACGATTCAAAGAAATCAATAACCTCGTCAGTCCAAACAAAGCAAAGACTGTTGGCGTTGAATCGCAGAGGTAGTTCTGAGTCCCGAATACCGTCTTTCAGCGGTTGCGATGTTGCATAAAGGTTGGCGAGTTCATTGTCCGTAAAAATGCGCTGCACAAGTATCTGCATATTGATATGCGGATACAAGATAGCGATATTAGAGACAATAAAGTCAATAGGATATTCAGTCACTACAAATTGCCAATCCCAACGTGCATCGGGATTTGTTACTATGTATTGACGTCGCGTGTCATCCAGTTCTTTTGTGATATCGGTAAGGTCGAACGGAATGTCGCCAAGATGTTGCGTGATGAAGTCCATACCAACAATAGATAGAACGTCATCCCAATCCCATTGGTCATCGTCTTTTCCCTCTGGGAATGAATGCTCGACGAGGAATTTCTGTATTAACTCCTTCTCTACGGGAGTGCGAGCGAACAGTGTGTATTTATCCCACGGATAATCCGTTGAATGGGTGGAAATATATTGGCTGTCAAACCTGAGTGTCAATGTACCCCAGTCCAAGTCTTGAATGTGGTCAGAAATTATATTTTTCAAAACTTCTACATCGCAATGCTTTGACAAAGAATGCCAACGCTCAGCATCACATTGTGAAATTATAAGCTGAAGTAATTGTGGGTCAGTCCAGACTAATCTGGGGTCTTCTATCAGTTGGTCAACCTCAATAATATCTTCAAATGGCTGCAATGCCTTGTAGTCCAGAATAACATCTGGATTGTTGACAAGGCGATAGTACAGGCATTGTTCCACTTTACGTTCTTTTGCATCGGCGTTAACTTTAAGCTCAAACAGAGCATTCAATATCGGACAGCTATTGCCAGCCGAAATGAAATTCAGCGAATATTTGCCTTCTGTCTCGTAAAGTTCAATATCCAGTTTGATGGGCTTTACACCCAAATAATTGGTGAACTCGGCTTTGTAAACACAGATTCCTTCTGGAACTTGCAACTTCAAGTTGTTTACCAGCACATCGTCTGTCTCTCTGTTGATTACTTCACACAAACAATCTTCGTAATTGAGAGTTTTGGGATGGTCAAGCGAAAGAAACAAACCCAATTCAGAATGGAATGGATAAAGCGATACGATTCTGCCATCAGCTGCTTTCAAATTGACAAACTCCAAGGCATCTGTGTTGGCAGATAAGAATTTGTATTTCTCTTTGTTCTGCATACAAATCTTGCCTAAAGCTGTAAGGATTACGGTACCGTTTTCTTTGTCAACGTTTATTATTCCCCATTCTTGCACCGAATGTAAAAACTTATGGAATAGTTTATTTTCTGCCTCGTCGTAGTACATACCATTTTCTGGCTGCGCTTCTACATCGAAACCGAGAGCCCGTCCAAGAGCGACACATTCAAGTTGTACGTTTGCACTTTCCAAAAGCAATTCACCGACAAGTATGTCTAATGGCTCCAGTTTGTGGGTGGTGTAGTATTCAACTGTGCAAGAGCGCATTTTCAGAGCAAGCGAACGCGATTGTCTGTCTTTCTCGATAGAACGATATATCAAATTGTTGTATGTCTGATTTCCCATATTAGTCGGCTACATTAAAAAGATGCTGCAAATAAATACCATACCACAAGCCTGTTCCACAAACGTGAATTTGCCTGATATTAAATTTCTCCATAAGCAGAAGATACATCGGCAATCCCATGCGTAGGGTGAGCATATCGTCAATGGCATCGCCTGTCATTTGTTGTTCCCAACGAACCAAATCACCAACGGTCTTGAACTTCTCCTGCAATTTAACCGTGAGATTCTCTATCTTTTTGGCAATCTGTTCGTAGTTGAGAATACAATCATGTTGTTGTGCGTTCTTTTTCTTTCCTGTTGCATGAGTTATGGCAGAACCTACGCTGACACAGAATGTATCTTCGTTGGTTTGCATAGTTGTGTTCATATTCTTGGTAAACGCCACCATTCTTTCTCTTAGCATTTGGTCGCTCTTTTTGAATGCATCGACCAAAAGTGTGACGGATGGAATGTCTTTTGTCAAAATATTACGTAAGGCTGTTGTACCGAGGTTTATACTGTACGAACCTTCCAATTCGCCCTGATTGAACACGCTGACTTCGGTAGAACCACCACCTTGGTCAACCATCACAGAATGTCTTGACTTCTGAATATCCAATTTGTATCGTGATGATATGCCGTAGGCAAACATTGTCGATACAGATTCCTCCTTCTTTGACAGAATGCGCACATTTATTCCGGCCTCACGACGGATGCATTCTATCACTTCGTCACGATTCTTTGCTGTACGATAGGCAGCAGTGGCAACGGTGTAAACCACGTCGACACCTTCAGAACGCATCTTCTGTTTCATTCTTTTAATTACAGGAAGAACCCGGTCTCTGAAGTATCCCATATTCATCACGTTCTGACTGTCCAATCCTTTGCCTGTTTCTGGTTTGGCAGCATCACGGATAAAATTGTTGAAATCGAATAGTGTTGCAGTCCTGATTGTTTCCTCATCTCTGCCAATAAGCAGTTTCACCGCTTTTGTTGACAGTTCAAGAACTGCGAAATGTGGATTTTCAATAGGTTGTCCATTTGGTGTAAGCCATGTTTCCTTTATGCGTAGATTCTTGTCTGTCTCTGCGTTGATGTCACGAGTATTCAGGTTTACCGAACGCTGTATAGGCATTGGCACTCTGACAATCTTTGCTATATGCTCTTGTTTCGGTTTGCGAACATTCCATTCAATAATCCTACCATTTGGATTGTTCTTTACTTCATCAAATACATTCTTGTAAATGGCTTGCCCTTGCGGATTGGTGTAGTTGCTGAAATGTTTGCCGTTGCCAACGATGATAAGCAGCCTCTTTGCTCGTGACAAAGCCACGTTAAGACGATTGGGTGATTTGGCAAAACCGTAATCTTTTTGTGCAGGGAAACCTACATCTGGGAATCTGTTGTAGTCTGGTTTTTGTCCCCATTTCTGCGCAATGGAATTGCTTCTTACCATTGAGACAATGATAATGTTACGCTCCATCCCTTGGAATCGGTCAACAGAACTCATCTTTATGCTGAGCCCTTTCTTCGTTTCCTTTTCCACGATTCCCTTCAGTCGTTTCAGTTGACTGCCATAGAATGTAATCAGCCCGATTTCTCGGTCTTCATTGGTGTGCTGAGATTCCAGATAACTACGAAAACTCTCTGATTTTGAGAGTTGCGACAACACCCACTCAATGGCTTCTACCTCACCTCTGTTTGCTCGCGATGTTCCGTCTCGAATTTCTGGAGAAGATGTGTTTATCCAAATTACGTGATTGTCTGGCGAAATGAAATTTGGAATATCTATGTCATGTTTCCGGCTTTCGTTTGCTACACCACATTTTAGTCCACCATCATCAACATAGAACTGCTCAATAACACGATTGATGTCGTTGTGCATACGATATTGTGTGTCGAAAGTGCCGCGTAGAGACGAATCTATTTGTCGGAAGAGTCTTTCAAAATGCGACTTCTCCAGAATGTCAAAGTTCTTTCTTACATATGACTCTAATTGTTCTATATGATCGTGTTCCTCCCTGCTGTCGGCTTTCAGTTTTTGCATATGCAGTTTGAACAAAATGTCTTCCCTGTCAAGATTAGGAGGCAGCTGACGATGGTCGCCAATGACCACAGCTTTCTCGCCATATACAAGAGGGAGAGACAACTCGGCTGGAGTTGCTTTGCTGGCTTCGTCCTGAATGACCGTGTTGAAACGCAAGAAGACAGGATAACCATTTTTCTCTGTCTCGCCAAAGATTGCACGAAACCGTTTGATGAAACGTGAATCCCTGTGTTTTCCCTTTGCTTCTGTGGCAGAGTAGTTGGTATCGGAAATAGAACTACAAGTAGCTCCTATGACATTACAATGGCTGACGTATTCCTGATATACTTCCTTTCGCCATTCGGACGGTAAATCTGTGAGGAAATCAAACCACAAGCGTTTCAAATCTTCCCGTTGCAAGTGAAGTTGTGAACGCTTGTAGATGTTTTTCATCCATCTGTTCAATACAAGTTCCTGTGGATTAAACGACTTGTATTCGTCTGTATCTATGGCAACAGCATTGTCTTCTGTGTCAATATCTGACATTTCAATTCCTGCCCACTTCTTCATCTCCACTTGTGAATACGCAAAACCTTCGGCTGAAAATTTGTCACCAGCAGCCACACGAATTGGTTTAACTATGTTGTGGAGAGAGAATTTCAGTCGGTCTAAAGCATTGTCAACTGCAAGGTTGGCTTCCGATGTAAGCAATATTCTACTGTCTGGCTTTTGCTGTACCAGTTGCCAAATTAGTTCGGCTATAGCTGTTGACTTGCCTGTTCCAGGAGGACCTTGTACGATGGCAAGATCTTTGGCTTCAACTGCTTTTGCTATTGCCTGAATTTGTGATTCATTGAGAGACTCGTTAAGTTGGCATTTCTTTATTTGTTCGACTCGTTGTTCTATAGCTTCATCTTCCACCTTGGTTGCTTTTGAAGCATCAAACAAATAGGAAGCCAGTTGAGGGTTGACTAAATCTTCGGGATGCTCAGTAATTCTGTCGAACGAATCTCTAAGACGATTGACCTTTTCTATTTCGCCAGTCATATCGTCCATGTCGGGAATAACAGCAGTGATGCAATCTTTATCAGCCATTTCCTTTATCTTGCCGCAATCTTCTGGCAAAAGATTAAACGTAACATTTGGATATTCAATCTTGCAGAGCTTGCCAAGTTTGTATTCATTCTCTCCGTCTTTGATGACGAAACTTTGTCCATAAAGTCCGCCAAAGCGAAGTCCTTCTTTGTCCAACAAAGCTTCATTGTCGAGAGTCAACAGGAAGCGGTCAGCTCCATCTTGCGGATAATTGATTTCGTAAACAAATCTTGCCGGTTCGAAGTTGGTTTGTTCGCCTTCTTCTGCCAAGTCAGGCACACCATTGCGAATGCCGTTGAGAGCATAGCCGAGTTCTTCCTTCAAATCCTCCAATGCAACACGATTCTCGTATGGAACAGTGACAACCATTAGATTTTCGTTGATTTCAAAAAAATCCAACTGAGAATAGTAGTTTTGAAGGCGAGTCTTGATGATTCTTTTTGAAGTTGAGTCCGCACCCTTAATCTGTATCTCAACAACTGGGTTTGGACGAACGGTAACATACATATTATTGCAAGAGTCAACAAACTGTTGCATATCCGAATACAAATCAGCATCTGTTTCAAAATACCAAAATCCAGGCAGTTGACTGTGACGAACAACATTTGTGCTAAACAATCTTCTTACCTCGCTCTTGAAATTATCAAAGTGGATTTGTGAATCTATCTGAGCAATCAGTTTGTTGCCTTTTGTGTTCAAACTGGCAGAACCTTTCTTCAATGGAATAGCCAACTGCATGTACTTCAACATGTAGTGTTGTATATTGGTCAACACCATCCATATAGAACGCAAACTAGTATCTTCATCAGACATGTTGGCAATATCTTTCTTGACTTGCTCTATCTGATGTTTGCGCTCAATGCGCTTCCTTATTTTCATTGTCAAATTGACCTTTCCATCAAGTTTGATCTCAGACACAGCACATCGTACTTTATCCCCAATAGATAAAACATTACCAACATTGCCATATTCAACTTTCGGAATAATCTGCGAGAAATGAATCAATCCATTTTGAAATGGACTGATTTCAACAAAAACTCCAAAATCTTTTATATTGACAATCTTTGCTTCTTCTATAATGTCACCAACTTGCATATTAATAATAGTTATTTATATATCAAAAAGACATCGCATTATTTTACCAGTTATTAAAAACTTTTATAACTTTAATGTCTAAAGCGCTTTCTATCTTGCATATAGTTTCCAACGACATATTCTTTTCGCCTTTTAGTACATTAGATATATATTGCTGAGTGCAGTTCATTTTATCAGCAAGCATTCTCTGCGTCAGACCAAGTTCCGCCATCCGTTTAGACATGATTGCGGCTATTCCTTGTGAGTATTGCGTCCAATCTTTTGCGTCATGTCGCATCGTCACTTCTTGTGTTTCTGATATTGAAGTCATTGAAGACTTTTTATCTGTCGTTGTATTCATTGAAAATACCTTTTGTCTATTTGCGTGCAAAATTACGAAAAATATCCCACATTAACAACTTATATGTTGTAATTGTATGGATTATGGATATATTTTACCTGTTTTCTGACAAAAATTCTTTGCTTTATACTTAAATCTATGATTTAGGGAGATAATTGCATACTGCTCCTATTCCCTTCCATGCTGTTTTGTCTTCTACCTAGTTTATATATATGGACGCAATAATCAATGTTCCTTTGTGTTCTCATAAATCACCTACATTGTGTCTAATTTGTTACTTGGCTCTTTTATTGTGTATTCAAATTACTATTACACAGTGCGTTATCAACCGTTATAAAGAAAGTCCACCACTACTTCTTTACCCTGCCGCCGGATGACAAGTATATCCGCTATACGATGGAAAAGGCGATGTATCTGGTGGACGAAACCGGACTGGCGCAGTACAACACGCTCAAAGAGCGCGGATTCTACTCCAACATACTGGGAACGAGCGCCGTGTTCTCCATCTTCTGCGACAGCATCAGGTTCGACAAGAGTACGATGGAGTTCACGTACTACGGACGACAGCGCATCGAGCGGCGCAGCAACATCCTGATGCGCGAGCTGGTAACGGCCGGGCAGCTCCGGCGCGTGCCGCGCACGGAGAACAACCCCCACGGGTTGCTGATCGTGAACTGGCGCACGCTGCTGAACAAGGACATAGAACAGAAGACGAAAAGCAACTATTAAACATCGGGGATTATGAATATCAAGGGATTCAGACGGATGCTCTTCGGCGAGAAGATGCCGGACAAGAACGATCCGCAGTATAAGGAACGTTACGAGCGCGACGTGGAGGCCGGCCGCAGATTCGCCCGGGCAACACGTATCGACAAGGCGGCAGCCCGGGTGCAGCGCTTCGCCGACATGCACCGCACGCTGTTTCTGGCGATCGTCTTCGGATTCGTCGCCGCCGCACTGGCATGGAACATCTACCGCCTGGCGGTAGTGTACCGCCACCAGCCCCCAACGCGCACGGCCACGGAGATGCAGGATTCGGTGCTGCGGCAGCGGCACAAGACCCTGCAAGGGGACGACATGAGGGAACAAGACGCGGGAAAGGCACGGTAAAACAGGGTGTACAAATCAATAGGAACGACGATGAAGATATTGGAGAAAATCAATTTTCGGCAAACGAAGTATATGCTTCCGGCTATCCTGTACCTGCCGCTGCTGGGAGGAACATATTTCATCTTCGACTTGTTTCATACCGAAACGGCGGAGATACCGGACAAGGCGCTTCAAACGACGGAGTTTCTGAACCCGGAACTGCCGGAAGCGCAGATCAAGGACGACGGCATAGGCAGCAAGTACGAGAATATGGCCAAAGCGTGGGGCAAGATACAGGACTACTCGGCCGTGGACAACATAGACAGGGACGACCCCGCAGACAACAAGGAAGAGTATGAATCGCAATATACGCAAGACGACATCGCCCTGCTCGACGAGCAACAGCAGGAGAAGGCTCTGGCGGCGCAAGCGGCCGATGCCAAGAGACGCGAACAGGAGGCGCTCGCGGAGCTGGAAAAAGCGCTCGCTGAAGCGAGGCTGAAAGGACAGAGTGCCGCGACGCCTCCGGCAGAGGCGGACACCGCCGCAATGGCCCCGCCGCCAGAAGCGGCGGTCGAGGGAACCATCGACGAGGAGAGCCGTTCGGTCAGGGCCCCGGCGGAGGGCAACCGGGCGAGCGAGGTCGTGAAGAAGGTAAAGACCGCCTCGGACTACTTCAACACACTGGCAAAGGACGCCCGTGAGCCGAAGCTCATCCAGGCGATCATCGACGAGGATGTGAAGGCCGTGGACGGCTCGCGTGTCAGGCTGCGCCTGCTCGACGACATCGAGATCGACGGATGTCTGGTCGAGCGCGGCACCTACCTGTACGCCACCGTGAGCGGCTTTTCGTCTGGGCGCGTGAAAGGAAGCATAGGTAGCATACTCGTCGGCGACGAGCTGGTAAAGGTCAGCCTGTCGCTCTACGACACGGACGGGATGGAGGGACTGTACGTGCCTAACAGCCAGTTCCGGGAGACGAGCAAGGATGTAGCGAGCGGCGCCATGTCGGGCAATATGAACCTGAACACCGGCGGCTACGGCAGCAACAGCCTCGCCCAATGGGGAATGCAGGCGATGCAGAACGCCTACCAGAAGACGAGCAACGCCATCAGCAAGGCTATAAAAAAGAACAAGGTAAAGCTGAAGTATGGGACATTCGTGTACCTGGTAAACGGAAATCAGAAACAATAGCAAAGGCCATGATCGAGACGGACAGAATATATGCGATGGACTGCCTTGAGGGAATGAAGCGGATTGCCGACCACAGCATAGATGCGGTAATCGCCGACCTGCCTTACGGCGTGCTGAACCGCCGGAACAAGTCCGCGCAGTGGGACCATAAAATCCCGCTTGAGCCACTGTGGGAACAATACAATAGGATTACAAAACCGGAAAGTCCGATCATCCTGTTCGGGCAGGGACTCTTTTCCGCAAGGCTCATGCTGTCGCAATCCGAGCTGTGGAGGTACAATCTTGTATGGCAGAAAGATCGCGTGACGGGGCATCTCAACGCCAAACGTATGCCGCTGCGCCAACACGAGGACATCCTCGTCTTCTACAAGCGGCAACCTGTCTATCATCCTCAGATGGTACCGTGCCCTCCGGAGCGGAGAAACCACGGGCGACGCAAGACGGAAGGATTTACCAACCGGTGCTACGGAGCGATGAAGCTCGTACCGGTACGCATGGCCGACGACAAATACCCTACTTCGGTCATATTCATGCCGAAAGAGCACACAACAGGGGCTTTCTACCACCCGACCCAAAAACCGGTCGCCCTGATCGAGTATCTGATACGGACCTACACGGACGAAGGTGCTCTCGTGCTGGACAACTGCATGGGTTCGGGGACGACCGCCGTGGCGGCCATCCGCACGGGACGGCATTACATTGGATTTGAGATCGACCCGACTTACTGCGAGATTGCCGAGCAACGGATTCGGGAAGAGGTAAAACACGGGAACCAAACGAAATGAGGGGATAGATATAAACGACACAAATACCACATAGACATGAACAGGAAAGGAATAGTAACGGCATTTCTTCTGGCGGCGGGACTGCTGGCCGGGCGCGAGGCGCGGGCGCAGCGCACCTACGAGGAAATGGAACAACTGACGGTCAACGAACGGGTAACGACCGTCGTCACGGCCTCGGAGCCCGTGCGTCTGGTGGACATCTCCACAGACAAGGTGGCAGGCGATCAGCCGCTGGACAACATCGTCCGCCTGAAGCCCAAGGAGGCGGGGCACGAGGACGGCGAGGTGCTGGCCATCGTGACCATCGTCACGGAACGCTACCGCACGCAGTATGCGCTCGTTTATACCACCCGGATGCGGGAGGCGGTAACGGACAAGGAGATCCTGCCGAGGGAGCGGGAGGCATACAACAACCCGGCGGTCTCGATGTCCACCGCCGAAATGGCGCGCTACGCCCGGCGTATCTGGAACTCGCCCGCGAAGATCCGCAACGTGGCCACCAAGGCGCACCGCATGACGATGCGGCTGAACAACATCTATGCGGTCGGCGACTACTTCTTCATCGACTTTTCGATAGACAACCGGACCAACATCCGCTTCGACATCGACGAGATGCGGATAAAGCTCGCGGACAAGAAACTGGCCAAGGCGACCAACGCACAGACCATCGAGCTGGCCCCGGCCCTGATACTGGAGAGCGCCAAGACGTTCCGACACGGCTACCGCAACGTGGTCGTCGTGAAGAAAATGACCTTCCCCAACGACAAGATACTGACAGTCGAAATGACGGAGAAGCAGATTAGTGGCCGTAACATCAGCCTGAACATAGACTATGAGGACGTGCTGTCGGCCGATTCGTTCAACGCAGATTTGCTGGAGGAGGAATGACGACCATGAAAAAGACGATAATCCTGACGCTTGCCTGCGTGTGCTTCGCCCTGAATGCGAATGCCCAACGGGGCAGCGGCCGCCTCTCGCTGGGCGCGGGACTGCTGTACCGCAACGGAGCGGACCTGACGCTCGCCTACGAACACGAGGTAAACTACCGCCACGCATGGGAGTTCTTCGCAAACGGCTACCTGCAATGGACAGAATGTGCCTCGTGCGGGCACATCTGCCCGGAATCCTTCTGGCGCAACTACCGCACCTACGGCCTCGGTGTAGCGTACAAGCCCTGCGTGGTACGCGGGCGCAACCATTACGGGAGCCTCCGCATAGGAGCTTCGGCGGGAAGCGACACGGAACGGTTCCTGGCCGGGCTGCATTTCGGTTACGAGCACAACTACGTGCTGCGCTCGGGCTGGACGCTTTACTGGCAGGTCAAGAGCGACATGATGATAAAGGGCGCGGACCTGCTGCGGACAGGTATCGTGCTGGGAGTGAAACTACCGATAAAATAAGGGGAAAGATGGAACAGAACATTATCAGAAAAGCGTACAGGATCGCGGTGGCCGTCGTCATGGCCATCGGCCTTGCCGCCTGCGACGCGCATATCGAAGTGCCCGATACGGCGGTACGCCCCGGACACATCCTCTGCACGGACGGTACGGCCCTGCCGTACAGCGAATACAAACGTTCCGGGAAACAGGCTATCGCCGTCGTCTTCGACACCGGACAGCACGGGGAAACGGAAGGCAACGGCTATGCGGTTTACCTGTGGGACATAGCGCCGGCAGCGTTCGCCGACAGCCTCGGCGTCGAGCAGGGCACGTCGGCGGACATGACGGCGTATGATGGGAATGCGAATACCTTCGCCCTGTACGATACGCAGGAGACCGCCTCGCCGATGGCCGAAGCGGTCTTCGACCTGTGGTACTACGGACAGAGCGCCTACGTGCCCTCGGTGGCGCAAATGCGCCTGCTGTATGCGGCACGCGATGTCGTCGGGCCGATCATCGGACGGTGCGGCGGCGACCCGCTGCCGACAGCCGACGGAGAGGAGTGCTGGTACTGGACCTCCACGGAGGTGGAGGGGCAGCAGACAGCCAAAGCGTGGCTCTACTCGATGAGCAGCGGAGCCATGCAGGAGACGCCCAAGATACAGGCGCACCGGGTGCGCCCGATCATAACCATCAACCATTGAACGTATGACGACCATGGACGGAATTAAAGATTTCAGGGTGCCGCTGTATATGGATATAGCGCATCCGAACAAAGGATTCTTCGGGTATCTGCTCAGATGCAAATGCCCGCAGCCGGAGGACGTTTCCGGAAACTTCATATTTCTCGACGATGGCACCGACTGCTGCGTGAAGTTTCCCACCGCAAAAAAGCGCAGGGTGGAAATCAGGACGGAATGGAACGGCCGCGTCAGCCGTTACCATGATATTTTCGAAAGCATGCTCTACTATGTTCATGAAGAATTGCTCGAAGACTTCGTTGACTTTATGAAGGGAGGCTCGGACGATGCCATCCGGAGATTCTTTGAACGGTTTACGGAGGGTGTAAGGGCTTCGATAATCTACAACTCGTTAGGAGTGGAACCGCTGTACGGGGTTTCCCATGTCAGCCAGCTTGCCGATGACGGCCGTTTGCACTGGCCCCACATCCATGTCCTTTGGGGCATTAAAAAGCACTGATCAGGGCAATGGAAGAGAGCAAGGAGCTGCAAGGGTTCTACAAGATATTCCGCGCGGCGGTGTACGTCTCCGTGCTGCTGGAGTTCTTCGCCTACGCCATCGACCCGGCCACGCTGGACCACTGGGGCGGCATATTGTGCGACATCCATAGCCGTATCAAGCGGTGGATGATCTATACGGACGGGAATCTGGTGTACAGCAAGGCGGCTACGGTACTGCTGATCTGTATTACCTGTATCGGCACGCGAAACAAGAAGCATCTGGAGTTCGACGCCAAGCGGCAGGTGCTGCTCCCGATCATCTTCGGACTGTCGCTGCTGGTGCTCTCGGTATGGCTGTTCGGCCGGCCGATGGAGCCGCGGCTCTACACGCTGCCGCTGAACGTCATCCTGTACATGGCGGCATCGGTCGCGGGCGTAGTGTTGGTGCATATCGCCCTGGACAACATATCGAAGTTCATCAAGGAGGGACTGATGAAGGACCGCTTCAACTTCGAGAACGAAAGTTTCGAGCAGTGCGAGGAGCTGATCGAGAACCGGTACAGCGTGAATATCCCGATGCGGTACTACTACAAAGGCAAGTTCCGCAAGGGCTGGGTGAACATCAGCAACTGTTTCAGAGGAACATGGGTGGTCGGGACGCCGGGAAGCGGCAAGACCATGAGCATCATCGAACCGTTCATCCGGCAGCACTCGGCCAAGGGCTTTGCGATGGTCGCCTATGACTACAAGTTCCCGACACTGGCCACGAAACTGTATTACCACTACCTGAAGAACAAGCGTTTGGGAAAGACGCCGCCCAACTGCAAATTCAATATGATAAATTTCGTGGACGTGGAGTACAGTCGCCGGGTGAACCCCATCCAAGCGAAGTACATCAACAACCTTGCGGCGGCGAGCGAGACGGCGGAGACCCTGCTGGAGTCCCTGCAGAAAGGCAAGAAAGAGGGAGGTGGCGGTTCGGATCAATTTTTCCAGACCTCGGCCGTGAACTTCCTCGCGGCGTGCATTTACTTTTTCGTGAACTACGAGAAGGAGCCTTATGACAAGAACGGCAATAGGCTGTATGCGGAGAAGCGGCAGGACCCGCAGACGAAGTTCTGGAAGCCGACGGGTATCGTGCGCGACCGGGAAGGCGGCGACATTGTGGAACCAGCCTACTGGCTGGGTAAGTACAGCGACATGCCACACATCCTGTCGTTCCTGAACGAGAGCTACCAGACGATTTTCGAGGTGCTGGAGACGGACAACGAAGTGGCCCCACTGCTCGGTCCGTTCCAGACGGCACTGAAGAACAAGGCGATGGAACAGTTGGAGGGTATGATCGGTACGCTGCGCGTCTATATATCCCGATTGGCAACCAAGGAGAGCTACTGGATATTCCACCGGAACGGGGACGACTTCGACCTGAAGGTCAGCGACCCGAAGAACCCGAGCTACCTGCTCATCGCCAACGACCCGGAGATGGAGAGCATCATCGGCGCACTGAACGCCCTTATCCTGAACCGTCTCGTGACCCGCGTGAACACCGGGCAGGGCAAGAACGTCCCCGTGAGCATTATCGTGGACGAGCTGCCGACGCTCTATTTCCACAAGATAGACCGTCTGATCGGTACGGCGCGAAGCAACAAGGTAAGTGTGACGCTCGGTTTTCAGGAACTGCCGCAGTTGGAAGCGGACTACGGAAAGGTCGGCATGGAAAAGATCATCACGACGGTAGGTAACGTGATAAGCGGTTCGGCACGCTCGAAAGAGACGCTGGAATGGCTGTCGAACGACATATTCGGCAAGGTGGTGCAGGTGAAAAAGGGCGTGACCATCGACCGGGACAAGACGAGCATCAACCTGAACGAGAACATGGACAGCCTCGTGCCGGCATCGAAAATCTCGGATATGTCAACCGGCTGGATCTGCGGGCAGACGGCGAGGGATTTCGTGAAGACGAAAACGGGTTTGGGCGGAGCGATGAACATCCAAGAGAGCGAGGAGTTCAAGACCTCGAAGTTCTTCTGCAAGACCGACTTTGACATGGCGGAAATCAAGAAAGAGGAAGCCGCCTATGTGCCGCTGCCGAAGTTCTACACCTTCAAGTCGAGAGAGGAACGGGAGCGCATTCTGTACAAGAATTTCGTGCAGGTGGGTCAGGAAGTGAAGGAGATGATAAAAGACATACAAAACAAGCGGAACGCGAAGTAACCGCCATGACCACTCACAGGAGGTCTGTGATGGCAGTTGCCGGTATTTCCAGTTTGGAGAAGGCGAACATCTTTTTACCCAAATCTTTCAGCGAAGCTCCGATGTGGTACACGTCCGTCGCGTCGATAATCAGGAAGCGGTCGTGGCTTCTCTTGTACTCGTGTATCGCTACCGGTGGATATTGGCGGTTGTGCTTCTCCAGATCCAGCCGCAGTTCACGGCTCACCGTCTGCGTGTATATGTCGGCTTTCACGCCGTCGTTACGCTTGCTGAACATCAGCAGGACGGATTCATCGACATAGTTGTCTATCAGCATCACGGACTTTTTTGCCGTCCGCAGCAGATCGGCAACGAACTTGTAAACATCGAATATCTGCCCGTCGTAGAAGATACCCTCCACAAGGGGCAGCGAAGTACGGACAAAGAAGTCGATCTTTTTGGAGTGTTCCGCAACGGTATGTTCCAGCTCGGTCAGGCGGCGATTGACGGAATAGCCTTTCAGCAGATATTCCTTCAAGACCCCGTTCGCCCACTGGCGGAACTGCGTACCGCGATGGCTTTTTACCCGATAGCCAACCGAGATAATGACATCGAGATTATAATACTTGACCCGGTAGTTTTTACCGTCTGCGGCAGTTGTCAAGGAATCCTTGACAACTATATCTTGCCTTAACTCCTTCTCCTTGAATACATTGTTTGTATGCAGGCTTACATTTTGTTTTGATGTTTGAAACAACTCAGCCATCTGCGCCTGTGTAAGCCATACGGTATCTTCTTCCAGACGCACTTCCAATCTTACCTCGCTGTCAGGCTGATACAATATGATTTCTCCTTGGTTCTCCATTTATTTCCATCGTTTTTTGCGGATACAAAGGCAGTGATTTTATTTGTCTGACAATCAGTTGTTACTGTTTTTTTGTCATATTGTGTGCCGTATTTGCCGCAATCCGACCTTACAAAAGATCGGACGTGCCGAGAAAGCCGGCAGCGGCGTGGATAAAATCATAAGCGGATGGCAGTCACTGGGCTGGCCGCATCCTACCGTTACGGAGAAAACGCGACCGGATTATGTGGTACTGACCTTGCAACTGGAGAAAAAAACACAAGAAGTCCCGACAAGAAAACCCGACAAGAAAGAATCGAGAAGTGAGCAGATCATGGCGTTTTGTGCCGAGCCAAAGCCCTTGTTTGCCATCATGCAGCAGGTGGGATTGAAAAACAGAGAGAATTTATGGAGGTCTACATCAATCCGATGCTTGCCGCTGGAGTACTGAAAATGACGGAGCCGGACAATCCGACAAGCCGTAACCAGATGTATGTAACGGCAGAGGAAGCCCCGGAACATGGCGAAGCATGAGCTTGCGGGACTGCGACACAAGGGAGAAAAAAAGAAGCAACGGATATATGCCGCATCCTAAATTCTACACCTTCAAGTCGCGGGAGGAACGGGAACACGATCAGAAGACGGAAGGCTTCGACCGTCAGGGAGAAAAAACGACTGCACGGCCTATGGCTTTACAAAAAATGGTCAGGATGGAGTGTTATGTCCATCCCAACCAAGGGATGCAATCCGTTCCGAATATCGGGTCAGTCGTCGTAATCCCGCAGGGCAAAACGTTTATCATCGAAAGTAAGTTCTACGTGGTTGGCAAGCTCCACTTCGTAGTACCCACCCTCATGCTCGATTTCCGTGATTTCCATACCGGGAAACGTGTATTCTGCATAACTCTTAATCTGCGGCGGCACGACCGCCCCGGGGACAGGACGCACCCGGCTGTCGATCTTTTGCCACTGTCCGTTACGCCGAAATTTCACATTCGTTCCATCTCTGAACGTCACCTCGTAGGTTATCCTCAAATCGTCCAACTCGCGTATCGCCAGTGCGGGCATTTCCCCCGGATAATGTTCGGAGAGAAACTCTTGTGCTCTAACGGGCAGCTCCCGGAGAGCTACTGGTTTTTCGCACTCTACGTTCCATGCCACGGTAAAAAGCAAAACTGCTGCCGCAACACAAGAAACCGTCCACAGCCATCTCTTCTTCAGGTAAGGGCGCAATGCTTCCGGGACCTTAGTCGTCATAGCCGATTACATTGAATTTCAAGTCGAATTCTATCTCCAACCCGTTCGACAACTCTATTTCCCAGGTATATATATCACGGTCGATTTTTTTGATATATTGTCCGGGATAGATGTTCGCTTGCGCGGACACGAACTTGCGGATCTGTTCGGGAATGATAGCGTCGGGTACGGGACTGTATTTGCGCTCCACCGAAGACCATTGCCCATCACTACGGAACTCCACCTCCGTGCGATCGGTGTAGGTGACTTCGTATTCTTTGCCGTAATATTTGGTCTCTTCCACAGCATAGGCCACGGTCAGGTTCTTGAAGTGCGCAGCGAGGAACTCCTGCGAGACTTTGGGAAGCTGGTCTACGGTTACGGGACGCTCATTGCGGTTGTCGGCACTGGCCGATGCGATTCCTACAAGCAGCAGTGCGGCTACCAAAATGATCTTTTTCACAACAATAAGGTTTTTTATGGTTAAACTTGAATATATTGTCTGTCATTTATCTTGATACAAAGATCGGTAGCGATTTTGTAGCGGATTTGAAATTTTCGGGAACTGTGCATTTTTTATCTTTATTTTCGGGGAACCCGCCCCACAATGCGAACGGGAGCGCCGTTGCAGCGCCCCCCGTTATGCCAGAAGTACAGGTGCCGTTCAATCGAATTGTTCCCGAATAAAGGTCCCGTCCGCGGCGTAGACCAACTCCCGGCCTTGGCCAATGGAGAGTTCGTAACCGCCAAGCTGTCGCTCTATCTTGTATGCCTTGGCATCCGGGTAGCGGATTGCCATATCCTCAGCAATGGACTGAGGAACGATGCCTTCAGGCAGAACCGAAAACTTGCAGTCCACGCTCTCCCAATCGCCGTTCTGATCGAAGTCAATCTCTGTACCGTTGCTTAGGACTACGGAATACTCCCTTCGGCCGTCGTCCTTGTCCCGCTCGGCATAGCTGACACTCTGATCGGGGAAGTAGGTTTCGATAAAGGCACGGGCAAGAGATGGCAGTTTGCCGTAGCTGATCTCACGCTCATCGTCGCAACTTTGCAGGCCCAGCATACCTACAAGGGCCAAGAGCAAGCCTATGATCCCAATACGTTTCATACGCTATTATAATATCCGTCCCTGTGCGTCAATACGCAGTGTTACCTCACGTTCGCCGCGCTCCAGTTCCACCAAATAATATTCTCCCGAGGGGCTTTGGATAAACTCGATGTCGTCAATATAGTACGATGCCCATTGGGAGGCGGCTATGGCTTCCGCCACGTCCTGCGGCAGTTCGCCATACCGTATATCCCACTGAGTGCAGACCCACTCTCCGGCCCCGTTGAAGCAAACCTCTTTCTCACTGTTCTCATGCCATATCTCCACCTCCAGAAATCCGTCGTCGTAATCTTTTTCCAGTACCACGGCTCCCGGGTACTTGTTTGCGATAAACTCGGCTGCCGTAACGTCGAGCGTCGAACCGTTACCCGTTCCGGAGTTGCCGCTACCGGGCCGTACGACTGTCAGAGTACCATCCGGGGTAATGTTCACCTTCACGTCTCCGTTACGGGATTCCAAATCGAAACGATAGTATTCACCTTCGGCGGCACTCTGATAATGGTCGATATCGTCGATGTAATAGTCTTTATACTCGGAGGCCGCGAGCGCCGAGGATACGGCCGCGGGCACTTCGCTGCGGCGCACTTCGGTTTTCGTGTAAATCCAGTTTCCTGTGCCGTCGAAAAGCAGCTCGCGGCAGATGCGTCCGTCAAGGATCTCCACTTCGGTCATACCGCCCTCATAATCAATATCCAAAATTCGGGCATCGGGATAGTTCGTCTGCAAATAGTTATCCACACCGCTCACGGGTTTTGAGGGAATGTAGTCGCCGTAATCATAATCCTCCGGGGCATCGGCCACTTTCTTGGTCAGCACTCCGTCTGGGGAATAATAAAGGTCGTACTCCACCTGCCGGTCGTTCTCGACCCCTTCGACCTCGATCACGTAAACCGTCTCCACGCCTTCGCGTTCGAGCTTATCCACGTCGTCCACGCGCCAGTCTTTGTACTCGCTGTTTTGGAAGGCCGTTTTAACGGCTTCGGGCAACTGCTCGAAGCGGATGTCCGTTTCGGTCATATACCAGAGACCCCCGTTGTCGAACCAGGCCGAATGGTCCGAGGAAGATGCCGTGGCGCGTGTAGTCGCCAGCGAGAAGTCGGCGACCATGTATTGCCCTTTGGCGGACCAGTTTACGTTCGTGGCACCGGGATACCGAGACTCAAAAGCCTCTTGAAGCTGACGACTGACCCCACCGGGTCCAGAGTCGTGGTTGTCGTCCTTGTTACAGCTCGCAAACATCAGAGCCGTCGCGACCATAGCTGTCGTAAAAGTGTAACTTTTCATCTGTTTGTTTTTGTAATTAGTGTTGATAACGATATAGATCCTGCGGATATCGTCAATCGTCGATATCCATCAGCAGGTAATTCCTGTCGAAAGTGAGCTCCATGCGGTTGTTCAACTTGACCTCGGTATCCCGCTTGTCGCGGTCGATGCCGACCACAACCGCTCCCGGATAGAGCTCCTGCACCTTGGCGTTGATAGGTGCTGGAACGATACCTGCGGGTACGGCCGCATAACGACAATCCACCTCTTTCCACTCCCCGTTTCCGCGGAACTCCACCTTGGCGCTGCCGGTAAAGACTACTTCGTACTTGGTTTCCATAAATTCGCGATCTCGTTTGGCATAGGCCACCTTCTCGCCGGAGAAATACTGCGAAATGAATGCACGGGCCTTCTGAGGCAGTTGTTCCACGGATACTGCGCGGTCGTTATCAGCGCTGGCGGGCAAGACGGCCAGCATCAAGGCTCCGGACAGCAAAATCATTCTGTTTTTCATAGCTGTATGCGATTAAAAGTTAAACACTCATATAGCTTCTTATTGTGATACAAATGTCGGAGACGATTTTGTAATGAATTTGTAATTGGCGGCAAATTGCAAAAAAAATCGGCACGTCCAGACGGATAACAGCCACCTCCCCAGGTCAGATGCTTTCCCATAAGAGATTTTACCTCAAGACGGACGTGCAGGATGAAACGAAGCGGTTTACGTTATCGAGAACGACGTTGTCAATATTGTCGATATTTGGGATTGTAGCAAGATCCAGAAATACCGATAAAGAAAGTCAAGAGGAAATAATAAACTATACCACATACAGCGCTGGTCCGCGCGGCTTTGTTATTTTGACCGGTGTCGACCGAAGCATACTACTGCGGCCATTCAACGCTGAATATGTGCTGCTCCTCTCCGAATCGGTATCCGACACACAATCCGTAGCTGTCAGCCACGGCTTTGACCAAGGCCAGTCCTAATCCGGTCGAACCCTCGCGTTTGGAGCCTTGGTAGAATCGCTCGAAGATATGCTTACCATCCAAAGGCGTCACACCGTCGTTCGAAACGGTTAGTGTCCGACCCTCGATGCGGATATCTATCCGTGCCCCTGCCTCGCTGTGGACGTAGGCATTACGGATCAGATTGGAGACCAATACCGAAGCTAACGATTCGTTCATTCTGACCAGGAACGAACCGGTCAGGTGCATGTCGCAGCGAATATCACGTTCTTCGTAAATGTCGTCGTAAAGCTCTTTCTGTTCCCGTATCATGGCGGATATATCCACGTCCGTGTTCTCGGGGAACTGGCCGTTGTCGATCTTGGCGAGCAGCAACAGCGTTTTGTTCAGCCGCACGATATGACCGAGCGTGCGTTGCATCTGTATCACTTCTCCCATCGTCTGTTCGTCCAATCCCGCGTGGTCGAGCATATACTCCATACGTCCGCCCAACACGGCAAGCGGCGTCTGCAACTCGTGCGAGGCGTTGCCGATAAACTGCTTCTGCTGCTCCAACAACTCCTCGGAACGATCCACGGCCTGCTGAGCAGCCGTATTGAGCCGCCGGAATTCGGTGATCGAAGTGTTGTTCGGAACCGGGACCGTTTTATGCCCCGGAACGTAACCGTCCAACCAGTGCAGCAAGGCATAGAGCGGACGCATACTGTTGTGGAAAATCCACATGGTCGTACCTACGACCGTTATCAGCAAAAGCAGGTACAGCCAGACCACCCACCACAAAATAGTCTCCAACAGTTCATCTTTCTCGAAAGTCGGCGTAGCAACTTTCAATTCGTAGAACTGTCCGTTCCCGTCCTGAAATATGGTAACCAGAAAACGGGCAGGCTCCGTCTCCTCCTTTTCCGGGATGTATACTTCGGCATCATAATAGTCTATACCCGGATGGGTAGCGGCATAGTTCTCATCCACCGGAGCTATAGTATAGCTGTTGTTCGAGCCCTCGTTCATCCGGGGCAGCAACTCGCCCGAGAGCATCCGGATCACGATCAACTCCGAATAGTCCTCCAAAGCATCGTCCACCTCGTCGTTGATTTCGTCCACCATCGTAAAATAAAATACCACCGCCCACAGAGCGATCAACGGGAGCAAGACCAACGACAAACGTAGCGATATGCGGTAGATCAGTTTCATGCGGAAGCGACTTATTCGGTTACAGAGAGTTTATAACCGAATCCATAGACAGCCTTGATCTCAATCGTGGCCCCAGCTTCTTCAAGTTTGCGCCGCAGGTTTTTCATCTGGGAATAGACAAAATGGAAATTGTCCGCCTGGTCGGCATGGTCGCCCCACACGGCCTCGGCCAGTACGGCCTTGTCCACCATGTGCCCCGGCCGTTGCATGAGATAGGACAGTATGTCGAACTCTTTTTTGAGAAGAACCACTTCCGCACCGGCCACCTCCACGCGGAAACCCTCCGGGTCGAGCGTGACGTTCCCGAGCACGATACTACTACGACCACTACCCCGGCTACGCCGCACGACGCTGCGGATGCGGGCCGAGAGTTCGGCCATGTGGAACGGCTTGGGAAGGTAATCGTCGGCACCCTCCTCCAGACCGAGGATCTTGTCTTCGAGCGAATCGCGGGCCGAGATGATGATGACGTTTTCACGCTTGTCCTGCATTTTGAGCTCTTCGAGCAGCCGTAGTCCGTTGCCGTCGGGAAGCATGATATCCAGCAGCACGCAGTCATACGAATACACCCCCAGACGTTCGGAGGCTTCGGTGAACGTCGAGGCCGTCTCCACGACGTACTGCTCCTTACGCAGGGTGCGTGCCATCAACTCGCACAGCGAAGGTTCGTCTTCTACAATCAATATTTTCATGATGGATATCCGATTTATTGGCAAAGATATGAAACCGATTTTGGAAAGAATTTGAAATGGGATACAAAAATGGTCGCAAGGTCCGTAAAAATGGGACGGGAGTTCCGACACCCGCAGATCTCCCGCCCTACGACTCTTATGCTTCCGGATTTAGAGCATACCCTTGTACGGTATTCGCTGTCCGGAAGGGCCGCTACGGTACCGGTCGATAGGGAGCAGCGAAGAGTTGAGCCCACTGTTGGTCGCAAAATCTGTCGTACTCGGCTTTATCTGTACCGCACTCGATGGCGCGGTCGATCACGTCTCCCAGTTCGTCGAAGCATACCTCGTCGTTGACGCACTCCACCGATGCGCCTTGCTGCAGGTAGACTTCGTAATAATCCGCGCCGTTGAGCGCCACAATGACATATCCGGTGTGCAGGCGGCCGTTGACTTCGATCTGCAACGCCGGCATGTCCTTATAGACGGTGGCGGCAAAACCTTCAATGCCCCACGACATGATAACGGGCATAGGTGTCAGCGATACCAACTGCTCGCGGATGGTCCGCGCGATTTCCATAACATACTCTGTTTCCATAACTTTGATATTTAGATGATTGTTTTCAGTCGAACCATTCGGGGTTGCTCTCTTTGAGCACGTCGATCAATTCATCGTCAGGCAGTCTGAGACTGGCAGTGTCCGTGAAGTAGAACACTTCATCGTAAAGCTGCCGGGCTTCATCATTGACAAAGCCTTCGTTCTGGTCATTGAAGCTGCCCGGCTGGAGGGCATCGAGCAGATCAGTCGGGCCGATAATCAATTCGTCGCCGTCATTCGATTTTATCATGCGGCATACATAGGCGATGCCGTCGAATTGCAATTCCCTTGTTCTCATACGCCTGTTATTTCAATGGAATGTGTCTTCCGTTCGCTTTGAGATATTCCATGATTCGTTTCGCCTCCTCGTGCGACGCACGGTTGCGGTCGTCGTAGCGGCGGGTTTCGTCCGCCATGACCTTGATACACTCCTTAAGCAGCCGATAGAGGCTTTGCTGAAGCGTCGGGTGCATGTCCGGAATAGCGGCCGCAAAGCGTGCGGGATTGAAGGCATAACTGTTGACCGCCATTTCCCACTCTTTGGCGAGGCGGTACTCTTTGCTCTCTCTAATGTCTTGTTCCATGGTCTTGAATGTTAGGTGATTCGTTTCTTTTTCTTCCCTCTGTTCGGCATCCCTTTCCGGAGCCGTTCGGGTTTTACGGAGCTTCGAGGGGCTGACGGACAAGCCCTTTCCGGCGCTTTTTCCGGAAAATTACGCTTGCGCAGAAAGGAAGAATTTTCCCGGAAATGCATTTCAAAGCGGCGGAACCGGCGCGGCAGCCGACCTTTGCGACCGAAAAAACCGACCGGGGACGGGAAGACGGATGAACGGCAGGGGACCTGAAAACGGTAGAAAAGGAAATTGCCGCACAAGTGGAGTGCGTGAACGACACCCGCGCCCGATAAAAAAGGCAGGCCGGGGACCGGCGAGACGAAAAAAGAGGACGGAAATCCGTCCTCTCTCCATTCATGCGGAAGTTTTCCGGGGAATCCGGCTCCTCACTCTTTGTCCTTGAGGTTGCAAAGCGGAACCCATACCGCATTCTCCCCGAAATCCTTGATACCGCGCTCGTCCAGAATCGCTTCGTTCAGGCTATCGAGAGCCTCGTCAGGCTCGTCGGGGAAAAGATACGGTTGCGATTCCGGCCAGCGGAGCGGTTTGAAATAGCGGTTCGGCTCCGGCTCTTTCCCGAGGCATTCGATGTAGTCGTATTCCGGGACATAGCGTGCCCTGCCCTCCGACGAGGGATAACCGATGTGTTCCTCCTCGAAACAGGACGTGTCGTCGGGAAACTCGACCAACACGTACAAATGTTCGTGCCATTCCTGCCCGCAACCATCGCAAGAAAGCGTTCCGGTTTGTTTGTCGAAGCTGATCTGCGGATTGCTGCAAAGCGGGCACACCGGATAATACGGAAACTCCAACGCTTCGGCGATAGCTTCCATGTTCGACAAGAAGAACTGCTCCCCGTAAAAATGTCTCATTCTTTTTGCCAGTTCACGCATCTGGGCATCCGTAATGGAGCGCGTGTCGAAACCACAGGATTGCAAATTTTCCCTGCTGACCAAGGCAACGGGATAGAAACCTTCGTTGAGTCGTTGAAGGAGATCCTGCTCTTGCGGCGTCAGTGAGGTCTTCGCCTCGAAATACGCCCGAATGTCATCCAAAATTTGTTGTACCATCATTCATCCATTTTTTGTTTTGTTTTTCCCTCTGTTCGGCATCTCTTTCCGGAGCCGTTCGGGTTTTACGGAGCTTCGAGGGGCTGACGGACAAGCCCTTTCCGACGCTTTTCCCGGAAAATTACGCTTGCTCAGGAAGGAAGAATTTTCCCGGAAATGCACTTCAAAGCGACGGAACCGGCGCGGCAGCCGACCTTTGCGACCGAAAAAAACGACCGGAAACGGGAAGGTGGAACAGCAGGGAGAAACAGGCGGCGCAAAGCCGCTATAAAGGGAGAGGACGGTAAAAAAGGGTGTCTGCCGGCGGCAGGGGCTAAAAAAGAGGGCCACCCCGCGCGGCCCGTCTTGAAAGCGGCACACTATACTTTCTTGCCTTTCCTATTCGGTTTCTCCGGCCGCCGTATCGGAGAGAACAGGCCGTTGAAACATACCGTCGTGGCGAAAGTCCGCGCCTGCGTGGTATTGCACAATCCTGCGCAGGGCATGGTGGCCCCGTTGTAGTGCTTGCAGTCCCTACATTTCATCTTCATCTTGTCGCTTTTTTATGGGGTAAAAAACAGCAGGACGGATTGCTCCGTCCCGCCTTGGTAACGATTACGCGGCGACCTCCGCGGGTTGCGCGTCCGTATGTCCGTCCGTTTCCGCCTGCGGCTCCTCGGGCCGGGCCGCCTCCTGCGCCGCCTTTTCCTGCGCGAGCAGGACGGCTTTCTTCTCCTCGATGCGCTTGTGACGTTTCTCGTAGACTTCGTTGTGCCCGCTCTTGATGTCGGCGAGCGTCTCGGGCATGTGTTTCTGCGCGAAATCGAGCAAGAGGGAAGCGATGGCATTCGACCCGAATGCACCCTTGAAATTGGCAAGCAGATAATCCCTGCGGATAAGTGCTTTTTCCTTGGCCGTGAGGTTGTCGATGATACGCATCTTTTCCTCGTCCGTAAGGTAGTGATAAGCATCCCCACATTCGATGCCTACGGCGGCGAAATGCTCCCGGCGAAGCGACGAAAGCAGGAAGAAATAGATCATCCGGTCTTCGTCCGCACCGAATTTGGTGTCGGCCATATCGACCTCCAAAATCCGCTTCTTGGTATCTTCTACGGTCTTTTCGAGGGCGATTTCCCGGTTGCGGGCATCCTGCTTTTCGAGTTTTTCCATGGGAGAGATCTGTTGCTCCGGCGCGGTGTCCGCCGTTTCACGATAACACAGGGTAATATCGTCGTTGTCGATACGGAGATAGTACGCCATTTCGCCTGCGGCGACCCGCTCGCGGATCATCTCGCACTCTTCCGTATAGTCGGCGGATGCACGCTCGTACTCCGTGTACGCCTGCTCGTACTGCTCGGCAGTGTCGTAGTCCGCTTTTTCGGGGGCTACCGGCTGTTCGGGGTACTCCTCGGCATAGGTTTTGAGCGTTTCGACCTCGTAACCCATAGATGCAAGGCGTTCGACTACGGTTTCATTATAGCAGTATTCCCTATGGCACAGCGTTGCAGGGTACAGCTCCATGAGTTGTACGGCTTTTTCGGCGAGGTACGAGGCGTTCGTTTCGTCCAAGCACGAACGGTTGGTGCAGTTGCCGCACCCGCCCTCGCAGAACAGGGTCATGTTATTGGTGTTGTGGGGACACGACATGCAGAGGGTCTTGTCGAACCGGTAGCGGTCGAGGTCGGTCGTGTACTGCCGCTCGATGTTCTTCGCCACGTCGGAGGCTTTCAGACCGCGCCAACTGTTGTACCCGTATACTCCCTCTTTCAGATGATTGTCGTACACGTCGCGCTGGATGTCTTCTCCGTAGCGGCAGATTGCACCCGCCACGCCGACCGTCAGCTCGTCCGCTTCCAAAAGTTCCGCGATTTCGGGTATCAGGGAGAGGAATTTCAACCGCGTGCGGATGTAATTCTCGCTCTTGCCGAACTGAACGGCCAGCGAGGGCACGTCGTGGCGACCGCTTTCGATGAGCCTTTGGTAGGCGTTGGCCTCCTCCATGGGGCTGACGTCCTCGCGTTGCAGGTTTTCCGTCACGGCCATTTCTTGGGCCTCTTCGTCCGAAGCGTCCAAGACGATAGCCGGGATTTCCGCCTGTTCCGCCATGAGCGAGGCGCGATAACGGCGTTCGCCGAAGATAATCTCGAAGCGGCCGGTGTCGGCCACGGGGCGCACGCCGATAGGTTGCAGGACGCCCTGCTGGCGGATGTTTGCGGCGAGTTCGGCAAGGGCCGCTTCATCGAACCGCTTGCGCGGGTTGTAGGTGCTGGGCTGAATGTCGGCCAAGGCCAGCGATACGATGTTTTTTTCGGTCGAAACGATGTTTGCTGTTTCCATAATGCACTTGAATTTAACGGTTTATAATTGATTTGTTTTTGAGGTTCTGCGGTTGTGGCTTATCGGGTGGTGTCGAACTCGTACATCGGATCGTCGTACCCTTCGAACGAGAGCCCGAAATCCTCGAAATCCTTGCGGCCCGCCAGTCTGACGGTAGCGTTCGGCCCGATGAAATAGGGCTCGCGCATCACGCGCCACGGTGCGCCGCGCAAGACGCTATCCTTTAAGGTGTAGAATGTGTCGGGGCGTTCGGGCATGATATACCCCAATGCGTACTCGTTGTAGACGGCCAGTTTGATTTTGTCCATGTCTTTGCGTTTTAATCTCGGTTGTTCTTTTTCCCTCTGTTCGGTTCGTTTGCTGGCGGAACCGCTTCGGGATTTTTACGGATGCGGTTTCAGGCTGTCCGAAAGAGCTGTCATACGGCGGTTTTCCCGGCCAATTACGTTTCGTAGAAGGAAGAATTTGACGGGAATGCACTTCAAACCGCCGTATCCAGCGCGGCAGCCAACCTTTGCGTCCAGAAAAAACCGAGCGGCGACGGCGGGAAATGAAGCGGGTAAAGCGGCAAAAGGAAGATAGAAAGGGAAAGGCCCAAACGGGGTACAAAAGGCAGGAATCGTGGCCGTAAGACGGACTTCTCGGACAAAATGTAATCGAGATAATGAAAAAAGGATTATCTATGGAACCAAACATCCGATATGACCCTATCAGAATGGATTGACACGCGAGATTACCACGCCACCCACCCTTCAACGGTTCGGTGACATGCTGGAAAAAGTTCTGAAAGAGCAAAAGACAGCCGACGAAATCCGCATGATTTTGGTCCCTTACCGCAGGGACCTGAAATACCGCCCCTGGCAGCGGAACGTCCGCAGGATGATGCGCAGAGGGATTCCCAACGGAAAATAATCATCAATCAGGATATAGATAGTCTGTCCCTTACAAAAGGACTCTCCCGCCGGTCGGGATATGGACAATGGGCCACCTACCCCAATCGGCGGTGGCCCATTGTCCCGTATTTAGGGTTAGAAATGATAGTCGATGACTCCGCCGATATAGAGCAGCGTGCCGGGTTCAAACTCACACACCTGCCGCATGAACTCGTAGGACTGTTCGGCATGGGATTGCAGGCCCTCCTCGTCCATGTAGAACCAGTAGGCGGTATCGAGCGGGTTCTTCAGGTATTTTTCAAGCTGATAAACGGGGCCAATCCACTCCAGTACCTTGTCGGGGGTAACGGCTTCCGCCTTGCTACGCATACCGGCCACGAAATCCGCCTGCCATTTCTCCGCACCGCCGATGTAACGGATGGTATCCTCGGAAATAAGCTCGAACATGCCCTTGGGCAGCATGTTGTTTACCAAATTGTCGATGTGGAACTTGCGCTCCGCCTCGTCAATCTCGCCGCAATAGTCGAAGAAGCTGTTGTCGCCCTGCGCGAGCGTGCTCTCGTTCAGGTAGTCGTCCTGGGACACCCGCGTTCGGGTAATTTGAAAAATCTTACTGTGCATAACATGGAATTTTTATAGGTTGAACTTTTTTCTTCCCTTTTCTCGAAAGCCCTCCGGCTTCCTTGTCGGGAAAGATTTTACATGCAGGGCGCACAGCGGGGAAAGGAGGGAAAGGCAAGCAAACAGCCGGGGAATTTCACGGAATACCCAACCCGACGGGCAGGGCAAGGAGGGGAACGGAAGTTCATCTTCGATTTGCGGAAGGCTGCCGGGCAATCCGCAGGCCGGTTAGCGGAGCGGTGCTTGACGCCGGACGGCCGCAGTACCTTTGCGTGGAAAATCTCGCCGGCGAAGGATGGCCGGAGACGGGAGACAAAGGAATATTGCCTGTATAAAAGAACGGGGCGACGGCGGGGAATGAAGCGGGTAAAGCGGCAAAAGGAAGATAGAAAGGGAAAGGCCCAAGCGGGGTACAAAGGGCCGGAAAACACGGCGAGAGATGCGGAGGACGGATAAACCGTCCCCTGTCGTATGGTCCCGTCCCGAGCCCGGCCTATGGCAAGCAAGGGCTTTTCCCGGCTTATCGTAAGGACGGAGCAGAATAGAACAGGAAGGGTGCTTTTCAGGGAGAAATGCGGGCCACGGCAATTATCGCCCGCCGAAGGGCGAGTAAACGACAGTGCGACGTTTTGCCGAAAATCCGTGAAGAGTGCCCTGTCCTACAAAAAAATGTATTACTTTTGCAGTAACGAAACCGCTGTTTCGGAAACGATTGTTTCGGAACATGCAAAACAGAACGGGTAAAATATAATGAGATTTTTCGACAGAACGGAAGAGATCGCCTCCCTGCGGGAGATTCACAGGTTGGCCAAGGAAAAGGCCCAGTTTACGGTAGTCACGGGACGTCGCCGTATCGGCAAGACCTCGCTCGTGTGGAAGGCATACGAGGAGGAGCCGATTCTCTATTTCTTCGTCGCCCGCAAAGCCGAGAGCGATTTGTGCGAGGATTACCAGAGCGAAATAGAGAACAAACTGGGTATCCCGACGATAGGCCGGGCGGAGCGTTTCGCCGATGTATTCGAGTTCCTGATGAAGCTCTCGGCAGAACGCCCCATCACACTGTTCATCGACGAATTTCAGGAGTTTTTCCGCGTGAACAAATCGGTGTACAGCGATATGCAGCGCATTTGGGACATGTACAGCCCGAAAGCCCGTATCAACCTGATTGTCTGCGGGTCGATTTATTCGTTGATGACGAAGATATTCAAAAACAAGAAAGAACCGCTGTACAACCGGCAGACGCGCTTTATGACCGTGCGTCCGTTTACCCCGACCGTGCTGAAGGAGATCCTCGCGGAGTACCGCCCTGACTACACGGCGGAAGACCTGCTGGCCCTGTATGCGTTTACGGGCGGGGTGGCGAAGTATGTACAGTTGCTCGTGGATGCCGGGGCGACGACCAAGGCCGACATGCTCGACCACATCGTAAAAGCCGACTCCATATTTTTGGGCGAGGGCAAGGCGATTCTGATCGAGGAGTTCGGCAAGGATTACGGCATCTATTTCTCGATCCTGTCGGCCATCGCGCGGGGAAAGACCTCCCGCTCGGAAATCGAGAACGTGGTAGGCAGGCAGATAGGCGGCTACCTGACCAAACTGGAGAGCGAGTACGAGGTCATCTCCAAAAGACAGCCCCTCTTCGAGAAGAGTTCCTCCAAGAATGTGCGTTATACGATTGAGGACAACTTCTTCACATTCTGGTTCCGTTTTATCTACAAGTACAGCTATATGCTGGAGATAGAGAACTACGGCAGCGTGAAGACCATTATCGACCGGGACTACGAGACGTTCAGCGGGCTGATGCTCGAACGCTGGTTCAAGCGCGTGCTGACAGAACAGAAAGCCTATACGCGCATCGGCGGCTGGTGGGACCGCAAGGGCGAAAACGAAATCGACATCGTGGCCGAAAACGAACTGGACGATGCAGCGACGTTCTTCGAGGTCAAGCGCAAGACCGAGAACATCGACATGGCGAAACTGGAAACAAAAGCGGCCGCTTTTCTGCGCGTTACGGAAGCGTTCAGGGGCTATGCCCTTTCCTACAAAGGCTTGTCGATGGACGATATGTTGTAACCTCCGTTGCCGGAACGCGCCGACGGAAACGCGACAAAACAGAAAAACGGGAAATAAGGGGCATCCCTTATTTCCCGTTTTTCGCCAGGTACTCTTTCATGGCCTCGTTCACGATCTCTTTCAGGGAAACCCCCTTTTCGATGGCGAGGTACTTCATGCGGGTATGGATGCTCCGGTCGATGACGAAATTGCAATGCACCGCAGGCTCCTTTTCCGCGGCGGGCGCTGCCGGCCGCGGCGGTTGCGGTTTTTTCCCTGTAGGCGACAGCAGCCCGTCCAGTCCGGTTTTCATGCTGTCTTTCAATAAATCGCTCTTGCCCATATCGGTTTTTACTTTAATTTCAGCACCTCTTGCGCCAAAGCCATGTAGTCCTTGGCGCCGTTGCTGTTGCGGTTGTACTCGAAGATATTCTTGCCTTTGATGGGCGCTTCGGCCAGCGACACGTTGTCGCGGATGACCGTCCGGAACACCTTGTCGCAGAACGCATCCTTGACCAGCTCGGCCACGCTCTTGTTGAGCGTCTTACGCCGGTCGAACTGGGTAATGACGATGCCGCCGATTTCCAGCGCCGGGTTCAGGCGTTCCCGGACGGTGGCGACCACGTTCGTGATCTTGGCCATGCCGCGCATGGCGAGGAACTGGGCCTGAACGGGGATAATCAGGTAGTGGGCCACGGTCAGGGCGTTGAGCGTCAGCAGCCCCAGCGAGGGCGGGCAGTCGATCAGGATGTAATCGAATTTCCGTCCGTCGGGCAGCCGGGCGATCAGCCCCTTGAGGATCAGCTCGCGCCCCGGCTCGTTGATAAGCTCGGACTCGGCCGCCGAGAGGTCGAGGCAGGAAGGCGCGACGGTAAGGCCGCCCGCCGTCTCGACCAGCGGTAAGGGGTACTCGCCCTTCATCGCCCCATAAACGGTCCGCTCCTCCTCGATGGAGAGGCCGCAGGATTCCGTGAGGTTGGCCTGGCCGTCCATGTCGATGGCCAGCACACGTTTTTTCTTCTGCCGCAGTGCGGCAGCCAGATTGACGGTGGTGGTCGTCTTGCCGACCCCACCCTTGTGGTTCAAGACAGCAATGATTTTCGTCATCGTTCTCACTCTTTTATTCCATATACAAAGATAATACTATTTTTAGTAAATACTATAATTAGCGAATACTATTTTACGCAAATACGCATTTGAGGAACATAGTATTTACTACTTTACTATGATACTAAATGTAGCATATACTACAACCCGCACCCGTAAGGAGAGATACTAATGCACTAAGTATAGTATATACTACATTTAGTAAGGCTTGACTTCCTGCGATATAGCGTCTATATCAGAAAGGCAGGTCGTCCGTGTCGTCCTGCGGCGCAACGGCGGGCACCGGGGCGTTGTCCTCCGCCCGGGTTCCGGCCGCGTCGCGTTTGCCGGCGCCGATGAAGGCGATCGAGTCCGCCGTGATAGTGAGCTGCGTCTGGCTGTTGCCGTTGCGGTCCTCCCACAGCGAGGCGGAGAGGGTGCCATCGACCAGCACCAGCCGTCCTTTGGTCAGATACTCGGCCAGGCGGATATGGTTCTCGCGGCTGCTCTTGACCCTGACCCATGTAGTGACGTTCTGCCCTTTCGAATAATCGTCCACGGCTATATCCATCGCCATGAATGAGCCGTGTGTGCCCGTGATGACCCGGCAGTCTTTGCCGATGCGTCCGATTGTGTGTGTATGTATCATAATAGAAGTTTGTTTGTGGCAGGTCGGTTACTCCTGCCGTTACCTGAAAATCGTTCGTTTTTTCCCTTTGCTCGGTTCGTTCGCTGGCGGAACCGCTTCGGGATTTTTACGGATGCGGTTCATGGCTGTCGGATGAGCTTCATCCGACGGCTTTACCGGCCCAATTACGCTTCGCAGAAGGAAGAATTTGGCCGGGAATGCACTTCAAGCCGGAGGATCGAGCGCGGCAGCCGACCTTGGCGTCCGGAAAACCCCAGGCGGCGACGGGGGATGAAGCGGGGAAAGCGAAAAGAGAAAACATAGAAAGGGGGGGGGCTGCGTATAATGGAAAGGAAGGAAAGAGTACAACAGAGAGACCGCCGAGGTGCAGCGGCGTACAAACGGGCAACGGGATCGCCGCAAGCGAGGCCCTCCCCTACGGCTTACCGCGACGCTTCAATCCTTGCCGCCGAGGGAGGCGGACAATATCGCTCCGATCCGCTCTTCCCACAAGCGGCAAAAGCCACGGATCACGGTATCGTCCCCTGTGCCTTCGAGCCGGGCAAACATCTGCAAAGTGTCGAATCCCCGATCGAACTGTTCCATGACGACTGCAGGGGCAAAATGGATGACCCCGCAAGGATAGCTTTTCGAGGTGCCGATCCACCCGCGCAGATAATCGTCGAAGCGGCCGCCCGCCTGCGAATCGTAGAACTCCTGCGCATGGGAGCCAGCGATGCTTTGGCCGTATGCTTCATCCCCCAGAATCAGAATCCCGGTCTGCGGGTCGTACATGAAACGCCGGTTCGTTATTTGCAGAATGTCTATGATTTCCCGCTTGGTATCGACGACCATCAGAGATTTTCCGACCTGTCTTTTCGTGCGTCCTGCCATAATACAGTGTTTTTTGTCTTTTCCGTGAAACTTTCTTTCTTTCCCTCCGGTCCAATCAATCGCCGGAAAGTCCGATTCTTTTTTTCGCCCGGTTTCTGCATCGAGTTTTTTGAGCAAGGATTCCCGGAAAAATACGCTTCGAAGGCCATGAGAAGGAAGATTTTTCACAAGGAAATCGCAGATCCGCCTTGCGCGAATACCGCAGATGCAATCAACTTTGCGGGGAAAAGAGTCGGCTTTTCGGCCGTTGCATTGCGACGGAGGGTCCTCTCTATAAAAGGAGGGATGGAAGGCGGGATAGAAGAGGAGGAATGACACAAGGTAGAACAGGAGGGAAATAAGGGCCGAAAGCCGTAAAAAAGGACGGCGCAGGGAAACCGGAAGGCAGAAAAATCCCCCTGCCGGGTCTTGCGACCGGACAGAGGGAACGGTTGGATATATGAATTACGATCAGGCAGCTTTGTCGCTGGCCCCGCATTCGGCAAGGGGCTTCTGCGTGCGCTCCGCCTCTTTCAGGCCCTCATCGATACGCTGCTGCAACGTCCGGCACTCCTGCCGGAGCCGCGACAGTTCGTCCGTCTTACCCCATGTGCGGGCCACGATCGCCTCCAGAGCGGGTAGCTCGCTCTCCAGTCGGGCGATCTTCCGCCGCTGCTCCTCGATCATGGACGGAAGCCTGTTTAGCGTGATCTCCGGATAGCGGGACGTTTCCGCGAAACCCAAAGGCAACGCTCCGTACTGGCCGCAGCGGTATTTCAGCCCGCTCGGGCCCTCGACGAAGAACACATTGCGGTCGAACGTCCCGCACCAGTTATACTCGCTGTGCACCAGCAGATTCAGCCCGGCGTACGTGCCTATCGTGCCGTATGCGCCGCTGCGGTAGGTCTTGGCGATGCGGTGCAGTTCGCGCCCGATCTCCTCGGCAGTGGCCTGCGGCAGCTTCAGAAGCCGGGTCGTCCGGTCGCCCGCATAGGAGGCGACGTACTCCGCATCCCGCGCCATATCGGCTGCCGTGCGGTCTGCCGCCGCGATCTCCTGCCGATTGTCCGCAATCTTGTGCTCGGCGCGGATGCGCTCTTTCTTGAAAATGCCCTGCTCCTTTTCGAGGCGCATAATCTTGTTGTCGAGCTTCGCCTTTTCCAACAGGTCGGTATTGCCGGAGAGGATAGCGACAAATTCGGCGAAGTTCATCCCGTTGTTCTCGTCCATGCCGTCCTCGTCGATGCGGCGCGCGGCGATCGTGCCGCTGTTGATCTGGTTGATGAACATCTGCTTGTTCTTCAACAGATTGAACTTGTAGGCGTCGAGCGTCTTTTCCGTGCCGTAGATGACCACGTCCACGGTGTTGCCGCCCCACAGCTTCACGGTGTTGCCCTTGCGTACCGCGCGGCCGTTGCGCTGCTCCATATCCGCCGGACGCCAGGGAATGTCGAGGTGATGCACCGCCACGGCCCGTTCCTGTGCGTTTACGCCCGTGCCCAACATGCTCGTAGAGCCGAACAGCACGCGCACCCGGCCTGCGTTCATATCCTCGAAGAGCCGCTTGCGGGCCCGTTCGGTTTGGGCGCACTGGATGAAGCGGATTTCATCGGCAGGGATGCCGAGCCGTACCAGCTTGTCCTTGATGTCGGAGTAGATGTTCCACGCGTTCGGCTTGTAGGTTGAAAGATCGCTGAATACGAACTGCGTGCCCCGGTTGGCCTCGGATCGCACGTAATAGTCGTAGATCGTGCGGGCGCAGATGGAGGACTTGTTGTCCTCGCTGTCGCGGAAACGGTCGCCGAGCAGCCGCATGTCGAGCGCCATTTTGCGGGCTATATCGGTGGCGATAAGCATCTTCGCCCTGTCGAGGTTATCCGGTTCCGGCATATCCAGCCCCAAGTCTGCCCACTCTCCGCTGCCGGCAAAGGCCATGAGCCGCCCGATCATCTCCTCCTGCGCGAAGGTCGGGGCGTGGGAGAGGAAACGCACGTTTTTCTCCGGCACGTCGAGGTTTATCATTTCGGCGGTGCGGTAGTCGGTGATCTCGCGCAGGAACATCGCCAGCTCCGGCACCTTGATATAGCTGCGGAAACGCTCTTTGCGTCTGATCGTCCCCGTGACGCCCAGCTCGTAGTCGGCGCTCTTTTTCGTGAATATCGCCGCCCACGCGTCGAAGCAACCGATGCTCTGCCGCCGGAGTTCCTGTGGGCGCAGGTACTTGAACATCACGTACAGCTCGGTCAGCGCATTGACGACCACCGTACCCGACAGGAACGTAGCCCCGAGATCCCTACCCGTGCGGCGCTGGATGTCGCGGATGGCGAACAGGAGGTTCATCGCCCGTTGCGAGCCCCGCGTGTTGCCGATACCGGCTACCCGCGTGTGGCGCGTCTGAAACATGAGGTTCTTGAACATGTGGCACTCGTCCACGAAAATGTGGTCTATGCCCATGGTGTGGAAATCCACGGCGTCGTCTTTCCGGCTGTCGATCTTCGCCTGCAACTCGCCGAGCGTGGCCGAGAGGTTCTGCTTCCGCTTTTCGAGCCCTTTTTGCATAGCACGGCTCCGGTAGCACATGGTGGACTGCTCCAGTACCTCAAGGCTGCGCTCCGTGTCGGCGAGTTCTTCGGTGAATATCTCGAACATCGTCTCTTCCGACTGGGGTATCTTGGCGAATTGGTCGTGTGTGAGGATGATGCAATCCCAGTTGTTGTTCTTGATCTTGGAAAATACCTCCTTGCGGTTGGCGGGTGTGAAGTCCTCCTTACCCGGATAAAGCACTTTAGCCCCCGGATACGCCTTGCGGAAGGTGTCGGCGATCTCGTGGACGTTGGCTTTCAGGGCGATAATAAGCGGTTTCTGCGCCAGACCGAGACGTTTCATCTCATAGGCCGCGACACACATGATCATGGTTTTGCCTGTACCTACTTCGTGCCAGCAGATACCGCCGCCGTTCTGCTTAATCATCTGCACCGCGTCCTTCTGCGAGGGGTAGAGCTCCTTGTACGGGAACTGTTCGAAAGAGAGGCCGGGAAACGTCTGCGCCGAGCCGTCGTAGGCGGGACGCACGTAGCAGTTGAACCGCTCGTTATAGGTTCGCACCAACTCGTCGCGCACCTCTACAGGTCGCTCGTCGAGCCAACGGTTGAAACGCTCTCTGATCTCCTCGATCTTGGTAGCGGCCTCCTGCATGGCCTCCTCGTCCGGCACGCGCACCTTGCCGCCGTCCCGATACACCTCTTTCGTCAACTCGGGTACGGTATCATGAAGGGCATGTACAAAGAGGTCTTCGCCGTTGCAGTTACGAACGGAATAGGTGTTGTAAGCCACCGGGGAATAGCCCTGCAAGCGTACTACATACGTGTCGTTCACATCGAAATACATCACCTCGGCTTCGACTCCAAAAAGTTCCGAGGCGAAATCGGCGTATAGCCCGGTGTCGATCCACCGCTCACCCATGTTGATGTCGAGCTCTTCATAAGGTATCGCTTCGGGTGCGGCCGCCTCCAACGCTTTTACGGCGATTTCCGTCCACTCCCGCTCCCTGTCCGAAAGATCGGGCAGGCAGGAGACGATCGCCCGATGTTTGTCGATAACGTTCCCGGCAAGAAAGAGGCCCTTGTGTTCCCACGCCCCGCTGACGGGATTGTAGAACATCTCGCCTCGCAGGGCACCGATGACCGCCTCTTCGGGCAGGTCCGTCACCTGTCCGATATAGTCCATATCGACGCGGCCGTAAAAGTTCAGGCTGCTCGCCAGCGCCTCGTCGGGCGTGAGCTTGCGATGCGGGTCCGTCTTCGTGAATGCCACGGGTTCGCGCAGGATGTCGGCCTTGACAATATCCCCGCCGAGCTGCATTTCGAGCGTGAACACCTCCGAGCCGAGGCTGTCGAGCATGATAAACTCCCGGTTGTCGTTGTCGTGGAAACAGCCCCATTTGGCGACGAAGGCATCGTAGCGGGCGTTGAGCTCCGCCCGCAGTGCCGGGTATTCCTTTTGCTCGTCCCGCTCCCTGCCGGAGAGTTCGAAATATGCCTTGCGGACGGGGAAATAGTCGGTGGCCCTGTCCGCGTTGACCTTGCCTTCGTCCACCGGCACGAAATCGACGGCGACCTCCTCATAATGATCGGACTTGCGGTAGCGGAGCGTACCTACCTGCCCCTCGAAGGCGACCATCGCGCCGTCCTTCATCCACTCCTCCGACGTGCCCGTGTAGGCCCGCCGCCCCCGGTCGGGCCGCGTCGCGCCGGCGGCCGGCATCCCGAACAGGGACATCTGCACGGGCGCGGTATCCCCTGCTCCGCCGGAGAACAGCTCCTTGCGGAAACTGCGGGCGAAATCGTGGCGGAGCAACGCGGAGAGGTATTGCGACATGGCGGCTTCGTCGCCCAGCCACTGATATTTGCGCACCTGCTTGCCGTACCGGTTCACGACGATGCGGCTGTCTGTGGCGAGGGAGGTCTTCGGCAGGGAAAAAAGTCTGTTCGCGGGTTCGGTCACGATTCCTGTCGCGTCGGCTTTCTCCCTGACGGACTGCAAAAACATCTTCTCCCGCAGCGAGAGTGCCGCTTTGCCGGTGTGCTTCTGGAATACGAGCAGGTCGCTGCCGACTTCGATGCCGCTCGTGGGTAGGAAAAGCGCGTCGGGCAGACGGATCGCGCTGATAAGGTCGGCGTGGCCGACGAGGTATTCGCGCACAAACTTGTTGCCCGGCGTGTCGGCTACGCCCCGCGACGTGACGAAGGCCAGCAGGCCTCCCTCGGCGAGCTGTTCCATGGCCTTGACGAAAAAGTAGGTGTGGATCGTCTTGGTGGAGCGTTCGTAGATGCCGCCCTTTTTCCACAAGTCGGCGTCGAACACGCGGAAGTCGCCGAAAGGAATGTTCGAAGCGATGACGTCGAAGGTCGTATGCCCGAAATCCTGCCCGCCGATTGTCTCGAAGCCGTCGATAACTGTCGTGGTATCGTCGTGCAGAAGCGAGAGGATAAGCCCCGAGATGCAATCCTTTTCAAAGGCGTAGCGGCGGGTGTCGGGCAGGGCTGCGGGCAGGAAGCCGCCGATGCCCGCGCTCGGTTCGAGCAGCGAGCGCATCGGCAGGCCGTACTCCGTGAATGCGGCGCGTATCTGCCGCGCTACGGCATCCACGAGGAACTGCGGCGTGTAAAAGGCCGTGAGGACAGAGGCCTTGAGGCTGTCCGTCAGCTTGCGATACATTGTCTCTTCTCCGCCTGCGAGAGTTCGCAGGGCCTTCTGCAGGCGGTTCATCGGCTCCGCCATGTTGTCCGGCAGGGGGTTGTCCGTTCCGATGTTCAGCACTTCCTTGATGCCCCCGAAGCCGGAATAGCGGGACAGCGTCTCCTTCTCCTTTGCCATGGCTTTGCGGCCCTGCACGTGGATTTTTACCGCCGTTTCGATGGCCTCCTCCACGTTCGCCGCCAACGATGTCTGTTTGTTGTAACTCATCATTCAACCTTGTTTTTCGTTCCCTTCGTTCGGTCCGTTTGCGACCCGCAGGGATTATTTTTCTGCAGGCAGAAGGTGGCCGGAACAATCCGACAAGGCTGGACGGAAAAATACGCTCGACGGCGGAGAGGAAGATTTTTACGGATCACCCGCGGCGGCAGCCGGCCTTGGCGGAGCGGAACGGCCGGTTTACCTTCGCTGAAAAATAACCCCCGAGGGGCGCACAGGGCCGACGGCGGGAAAGGAGAGATGAAAAAGGGAAGATGGAAAGATAGAAGCGGGAGACCGGAAGCGGTATAGAAAGGGCGGAATCGGCAGTAAAACGGGGCATGCTGCCGGCAGGCCGAACATCCTATGGGATCGGACAGGGGAATCCTGTGTGTAATCGAAACAAAACCTTACCTCTGTAACCGATTATAATGAATAACCTATGGCTGAAAAGAACACTCCCATCTTATCTCCCGAATATCTCGATTTCAGAAACGAGATAACCTCCCGCATCCGGTCGCCCCAATACGAGGCATTGAAGGCCGTAAACAAAGAGATGATCGCCCTGTATTGGGAAATCGGCAGGCGGATTACCGAACAACAAGCGGCCTTGGGCTGGGGAAAATCCGTCATGGAGAACCTTTCGCGGTACATACAAAAGGAGTTTCTGGGTATAAAGGGATTCGGTGTTTCCAACATGTGGGACATGGCCCGTTTTTATACCGAATACCGGTCGAATGAAATTCTCCAACCGTTAGTTGGAGAAATTAGCTGGTCGAAGCACATCGTCATTCTGACCAAGTGCAAAGAGATGCAACAACGGCAATTCTACATCTTGTCAACCAAGAAATACGGCTGGACGAAAGATGTACTTATCAACAAGATAGAAGCAAAGACCTACGAAAATTATCTGCTCGGTCAGAGCAACTTCGACACGACCTTGCCGGAGAAGATAAAGAGCCAAGCCATACTTGCCCTGAAAGACGAATATACATTCGACCTTGTGGGCCTTTCGGAAGAACATTCCGAATATGAATTGGAACAAGCGATTATAAAGAATATCCGCGCGTTCCTCATGGAGTTCGGTCCCGATTTCGCCTTTGTCGGCAACCAGTACCGGATAGAAGTGGACGGAAAGGAATACTTCATAGATTTGCTGTTGTACAACAGGCGTTTGCAGGCCATGATAGCGATTGAATTGAAAATCGGCGAGTTCCTGCCGGAGTATAAAGGCAAGATGGAATTTTACCTGAATGTGCTGAACGACACCGTAAGACTGCCTCACGAAAACCCGGCTATCGGTATCATCATCTGATCGAAAAGCCGCATGATTGTGGAATACGCCCTGAAAAGCTCGACAATGCCTGTCGGGGTGGCGACTTACAGCCTGTCGCCGGAGCTGCCCGAAGCCTACAAGGAGTTGCTGCCGACCTCTGAGGAGATAACGAAGAAGATAGAATTGCTTATGGAATAACGTATAAGTGCCGATGTTTGCATATCGGCACTTTTTATATTCTATTCATTCGGGATTTCGCCCGTCCTTTGCAACACACCGTCCCTGTAAAACTCGATTCGTCCGGGCTTGAAGCCCATTTCGCCGAGGGCTATATGCTTGATATAGTTCCGGTACTTGTTTCCTGAAAAGTTCTTTCCGCATAGATTGTTAAAAAACATCGGGATAGAAAACCCGTCCTCGCTTCTCAATACGGTCTTGCCGTCTTGCTTGATTTCGTCTGTCATCGTCGTTTCGTTTTAATGGATTAAACATTCATCGCTGTCTTTTCTTTCCCTGCTTTCGCTCGGCTGGGTAGGTCTGTCGTTCAACTTTTCAAGGCAACGGAAGGACGAAACTGCGGCATCATAAGCCAAACCCGGATAACGGAAACAGCTTCTTGCAGGGGCTGTTTCCGTTATCCGAATGGAATGCGGCTTGGCGTCGATGCGCTTCGTCCTACATTCGCCGGCGAAAAGAGAAAGACAGGCCTGCCGGCAAAGGAGAGAAAATTGCTGGTACAACAAAAAAGAGGTGAGAGACAGGAGAAAATACTCTAAAAAATTTGCACCGCAGTAGAATTTATGTATTTTTGCAGTTGTATTTCAAAATTACATAAATGAATATGGAACCAAAATATATCCGCAGGGAATTATCCGCCGTGATAGAAGAGGCGTACCGCTATTTCTCGGTCATAACCGTTACCGGTCCCCGTCAGTCCGGCAAGACAACACTGATCCGTAATCTGTTCCCACACCTGCCGTACTACTCTTTGGAGAACCTCGACGTGCGGAGCTTTGCCGAAAACGACCCAGTCGCTTTTCTGAACCAGCACGCGGAGGGCATGATTCTCGATGAAGTGCATAATGCCCCGAATCTTTTGTCGTATATACAAGGCATGGTGGACGATGACGCAGACCGGCGATTCATCCTTTCAGGCAGTTCGCAGTTCGCCATGCTGAAAAGGATTACTCAATCCCTAGCGGGACGTACCGCCGTATTCGAGTTGCTGCCCTTGTCCTACTCCGAGATACGGGAGATAGCCTCCGATACGCCGCTTGACCATCTGCTGCTGGACGGGTTCTATCCCGCGATTTATTCGGGACGCAACGTGCCCAAATTCCTCTATCCGGCCTATATGAAAACCTACCTGGACAAAGACGTGCGCGATTTGCTGCAAATCAAGGACATGATGCAGTTCCATACGTTTATCCGTCTTTGCGCCGGGCGTATCGGCTCGCTGTTCAAAGCCTCCGAGCTGGCGAATGAAATCGGTATCAGTTCGCACACCGTCACGGCGTGGCTCTCCGTCTTGCAGGCATCCTATATCGTGGCCCTGCTGCCCCCGTATTTCGAGAATACGCGCAAACGACTGACCAAAACACCCAAGCTCTACTTTACGGACACGGGGCTTGCCTGCTATCTGCTCGGCATCGAATCTCCGAAACAACTTGCACGGGATAAGATGCGGGGGGCGCTGTTCGAGAATTTCATCGTGATGGAAGCATTGAAACGGCGATATAACCGGGGCAAGGAGAGCAACCTCTATTTCTACCGGGACTCGAACCAGAACGAGGTCGATCTCGTGCTGAAAAAAAGTTCGGGATTGTACGGTATCGAAATCAAGTCGGCCATGACCTACCATGCGGATTTCGAGAAAACGCTGAAACAAATGGACGACTGGATCAAAAGTCCCGTAGAGGGTAAGGCCGTCGTATATTCGGGGACATTCGAAAATACAGCAGGAAAGATCAAGTTGTTGAATTATGCCCATTTGGACGATGTGCTGGAGTAATTCCTATCGCCGGCTTTCCTCGCAACGAACAGCGGTTGCCGGAACAGATGCAGACGGTCTTTCGCGCATAGCAACACTGCCTGTCGGAGATCTCGAAAAAACGATATTCCCGATGCAGGAAATTTCCGGTAGACCTTCAGGGAAATACCATACAGACGGCGACCCCGACCGGAGTGCATCAACCGCCCCGACAGCGAAAGCACACCGGGAGCGTAAAGAATCCATAAAAACCGGTAAACCAACATTACAAGCTCAGTTTTTCACTATATTTGAATAAAATCTCCATAAGTATGGAAACCAAACCCATAAAAAAACATTTGAACAGGTTGTTGCTGGACCCCAACAACTACCGCTTCATCGACCGTCCAGAATACAAGCCTGTGTCTGACGGACAGATTGCGGAGTCCCGGATACAGCAGCGCACGGCTGAGTTTCTCAAAGGGAGGAACAACGAGAACATTGAAGACCTAATTAACAGCTTCAAAACGAACGGTGTGCTGCGGCAGGATCCTATTCAGGTACGCCCTTTGGGGGACAACTACGTCGTCATAGAGGGTAATCGCCGTACCGTAACGCTGAAATACCTGTACGAGCAGTTCCAGAAGGGGATGGACGTCGGGGTGCTGACCGAAAGCGATTTCAAGAGCGTCGAGTTGATCGAGTTGCAGGGGCAAGACCGCCGCCATGAGTTGATCGCCATGGGACTCAACCACATCAGCGGGAAAAGGCGCTGGAGCCCGGTGAATCAGACCCGTCTGATCCGGGACCTGCTCGAAGAGTGCGGCATGACCGAAGACGAGATATGCAACGCGCTGGGCATCACCAAGCATTACCTGCGCCGCAGTATGCGGACGCTGGCCCTAATCGAGCGATATAAAGGCAGCGATTACGGGGACCAATTCCAGACGGACAAGTATTCCATCTTCGAAGAGATCATCAAAAATACCGCCCTGAAAAACTGGCTGGGCTGGAACGACGACTTGCGCGCCCCCTCGCGCCTCGACCGTGAGGAGCGACTATTCTCGTGGATTTCGGTTACCGAGCGCGTGCAAAGAGACGAAGAGACAGGGGACGAACAAATCACCAAGCTGGAGCCGATCGTCACCAAAAGCCATGAAATCCGGGAACTGGCGAAATTCGTCGAAGACGAGAAAGCCTTAGTCAAGATGGAGGAGAGTCGCAGCGTCACAATCGGGTTCGCATCCAGCGAGGCCATAGGCGAAACGCGGCTGCACAATGCGCTCGATAATATCGCCTCAGAGGTGAATGCAGCGTTGCATTTCAGCGACTACCTTTCGGACGACGACTACACGCGCATCGGCCGGCTGAAAACCAAATTGGAGAGGCTGCTGCCTTCATCGAACGAAGCGAGCATCAGAACGCTCGTCAGCAACGTGGCGCCGCGCTTCTCGCAGGTATCGGCGCACTATTCCGATCTGAATATCCGCGGGTATCGCAAGATTTCCGGCCTGAATATCGGAAAGTTGCGCAGGATCAACCTTTTCGTCGGGGAAAACAACTCAGGAAAGACCTCCCTGCTGGAAGCCGTTTACCTGTTGGCACAACTTAACGATTTGAACGCCTTTCTCGATCTGGAGCGTTTCCGAGGCAAGTTTTTCCGGGATTTCAACGCCCTGTGGGTGGACAAGAACTTCATCTCTCCCATCGACATCGCCGGGCATTTCAACGGCTTGGACACACAAGTTCGCATAACGAAGGAGGAAACGCAGGAGAATATCGACCGGACTGCCTACATCTCTACGATACGGGTCGATGCGAACGCCGGAGACGACGAGCTCGCCAGCTATGTGCACCTATACCTGAACCGGGAACCGGAACTGTATTACCAGAAGGCCCAAAAGCTGTGCCGCTCGGCATTTTCCAGCCCTTACCGCTACAACGACTCGATACTCATGGAGGCACACGCCTGCGCCGTAAAGGAGAAACGGATCGACGAAATCACGGATTTCATCCGTAAGCGCATTGACCCGGCTATCGAAAAGATCGAACTGGTTGAAATTCGCGGGGAAAACCGTTTCTCCGTCACGTCGAAGACGCACGAGCACAGCATCGACCTAACTAAATACGGCGAGGGCCTGCAACGCATCTTCGAGATCGCCCTGCTACTCGCTTACTGCTCCGACGGCATCCTGTGCATCGACGAGATAGACAGCGCGATCCACAAGGGATTGCTGGTCCACTTTGCCGAGTTTGTACAGAAGTTGGCCACGGAGTACAACGTACAACTGTTCCTCTCTACCCATAGCAAGGAGTGCGTCGATGCCTTCTCCGCAACGCAAAAGGAGGACATGATGGCGTTTGCCCTGCAGAAAACTCCGGACGACGCGGTGGATTTCCGGTATATGGAGGGCGAGGAGCTTAAAGAACTGATAAACATTATCGACCTGGACATCCGGTAAACGCTTATGGAGAAGATTTTGTTCGCATTATGCGAGGGGCCGCACGACGTAGCCTTCCTGTACAGAATATTGCGGGTGAACGGCCTTCAAAAATATTCGAAGCCCATCGGGGAGTTCCCCGACCCACTGAACAAATATTTTGCCAGTGAGGCGGCCGGAGAGGGCCTTGAACAGTTGAAACTGGAAGAGGCGAGGAACCGACGACTGCCCTCGGAGGTGCTTGCACGCGGGAACGATGCACTCGTCTTGCTGTATGCCATCGGAGGCGATTCCAAAGCGGAATTCCGGCGAAAGTTGCTGCAGGATATTGCCCGCATGTATGGCCGCCGTCCGCCGGAAGAGAAGAAAATCGAAACGGGTACGGCTGCCGAATGCTCGGTACTCTACTTTTTCGACGCAGACAGCAAAGGAATTGCAGCCCGGTTTCAAGAAATTTGCCGCGAACTGTCCGGGATATTGGGTCTGACAGTTTCCCTGTCAGCAGATTCGCCGCAATACCGGCACAGCAACGGCATTACCTATGCCGCCTATATCTTTGCCGAAGCCGGAAAACAGACCGGAAAATTGGAGAATATTCTCCTTCCGTTGATGCACCGGAACAACGAGGAGATTTTCCGGCAGGCGGAAAATTATATGGAGTTACACGATCCGGACAGACTGCCGCGCCTGAAGGTAAAAATAGTAGGCGGGCAGTTGACGGAAATACGCGACAGAAATGAAAAAGGGATATTCCACCGGGATAAATCGGTCATCGGTGTGGCCGCCCAGTTGCAGAACTCGGGTTCCACGAATGCCGTCTGCATCAAGCATAGCGATTACCTGACTCGGGATAAGATCGTTTCGGACCCCTCATGCCAAGAGATATGGCATACTTTCGAAGCCTTAATCGTTCCGACTCCATGACGGCCACCGGTAGCAATACCCTACTTCGCCCAAACTGAATCACCATGAACGAAAGGCTTGTTTTTCTGATTTTGCTCGGTGGATTCAGTTTGCTTTGTAGCATCATCGGTTACTGGCGGCGGAAAACCGGGGAGGCGGCGTTCGCCGCCGCGCGGACGGCTGAGAGCGACAAGGAGCGCGACCGCTACTGCCGGATGGCGGTAATGGCCGGTCATCGTAATGCCTGCCGGATGTTCTGCCTCTCACGGCCTGACCTGTTCGAGGACCATCACCCGCTCAAGCCGTTCAGACTGCGTGGTATTCGGGTGGCTTTCTACGGGTATTATTATCCCTCCCGGTGGAACGATCTAATCGGCGACGAACAGCGGGCGTTCTGCCGTTCGCTATACCGTTTCAAGGAGGGCAAAATACACGGTATCGAGTTCTTCAAGGCGTGCATGGCCGCCTTGGAGACGGAAGACAGGCCGTACCACGTCATGTTCATGCCGTGCAGTAACGGCGCGAAGTATGTCCGACGGTTCAAGCGCCTCCACGGATATATCGGTAAGCACCGACCGGAACTGACATCGGGACTGCACGATGTCGATGTGTTCAAGCCGCGGGAAAGCCTGCACGCGGTTAAGGGCGGCGAGAAGCGCGTCTTGGAACGGAACTACCGCATCACGGGCGATATTGAAGGGAAAGAGATCGTTATCGTCGATGACGTAATAACGACCGGGCAGAGCCTGACCGACTACCGGAAGGAGATCGAGCGATGCGGCGGCAAGGTGGTCGCGGCCATCTTCTACGGCAAGACCGTCACAATGCCGCCGCTGCTGCTGATAAAAGCGGCGGTATGGGGCAAACACCTTATATCCTGAATCGGAGAAGCGATAAATCCGGGATGTATGCAAAGGGCAATACCTGCGCCGAATCCTTTAATAAAGCGCTGGCGGCGGTGTAAATCTTTTACATCGCCGCCAGCGCTTGCACGCACTCCCGCCGCGTGGAGTCAATGTAGTCGAACAGCAGCGAGGGATCGACGCTCCGGCCGTCGAGTCTGCAGGTAATGTGCAGGTGCTCGCCCGTGCTGCGCCCCGTAGAGCCGGTAACGCCGACCGCATCACGCGGACGTACCGACATTCCTTTGACGACGAGTATCTTCGAGAGGTGGCAATAGCTGACGGTGTAGCTGCCGTGCCGCAGGGTCACGTACTTGCCGGAACTGCGGTCCTGCCCGACCCTGACGACCACCCCCTCCATCATGGCCAGAGCCGCCTCGCCCCGCGCATGCAGGTCGAGGCCGTCGTGAAACCTCCTTTTCCCGGTAAACGGGTCGCTGCGGTAGCCGTAGGGCGACGTGACGCGGATATGCCGCAGCGGATAGCACACGCTGAGATAACGCTCCACCCACTCCTTTTTACGCGCCTCGACGGACGTCGCATCCTGTGCGGGGGTCGCTTCCACAGACGACGGCCACGGGTTCTCCGTGCCGGAAAGCAGCAGCCCGGCCCGACAGTTGGCCGGCATGGCGGACCGCGCATCGGCCGGCATCGTACAGATCGAGAGACACGACATTATCAAAAGCAAAATCCTTTTCATACGGCAAAAATAGCATCCTGTTCCAACGACAGATCAAAGTCGCCTCACTTTCTTTATTAAATATAGAAATAAAAATGTTTAGAATATGATTTTGGCATTAAAATCATATTCTAAACATAAAAAACATCGCATTATATCAACTTATAACGCTATATTCTTGTTTGCAAGAACAAAAGCACCATATATTTGCAGAGTATAACTTTAATTCAATCAGAATATGAAAATAGCACGATTTGAATTTGACGAACTGCCTTTTCAGACGCTGGCCCGCTTCGGACTCACGCAGGAGATGATCGAAGATCTGCCGATGCACGTGCTGGACGAACTGTGCGAAGGCCGCCACTCGCCCGTGCTGCCCGTGCGCGTGAGCGACGAGAACGGGGAGACAGCAGAGAGCCGTACCCGTCTGGCCTTTTACCGGATGGAAAACGGACAGGTGGACGTGCTTTTCTACCCCGCACTGAAGTCCTCGCCGCTGGAACGCTACGATCAGGAGCAGCAGAAACAGTTGCTCGCAGGCAAGGCGATCCTCGCGGACGCTCTGTCGGAAGACGGGCGACATACGAAGGTCTTCGTGCAGATAGACCCCGGGACGAAACAGGTGATGTCCGTCCCTACCCCCATCATCGGGCGCAACCTGCAAGTGCTGGCCGAGGACCTGCACCTGGGCACGGCGGAGATAAACGGGTTGCAGCACGGCGAACCGCTGACGCTGGTCGTGGACGACGAACCCGTCACGGTGGGCATCGACCTGCACTCGGCCACCGGCATCCGCTTCTGCGCGGGCGACGAGCAGAAATGGAGGGAGCAAAGCAAGCGCGAATGGGACAAGTACACCTTCGGGGTGTACGGATGCTGGGTAATGGACGACGAGGGCAAGCTCAATTACGTGCCCGAAGAGAAGTACACCGAGGAGTTGTGGAACGAACAGAAGAAGAGCGCCGAGCGCAACCGCGCGGCGGCCCTGCACAAATAAAGGGAGCGAAAGAGGATGGCACACAACGAATACTACCCCGAAGAGGTACTGGTAGAGAAGGTACAGGCGGGAGAATACGGCTGGCTCGACTACGTGAACCACTTCTCGGCCGAGTGGCAGGACGAATACGCCCGCTACTGCGAAAAACGAGGGCTGATGGTCGGCGAGGAGTCCGCCGCCGAGTTCGTCCGCTACAAGGACGACCAACTGGAGGCGGCCATGGAGGCCGGCGACGCATAACAGGCAACCATCACGGCACAGGACTATGGCGATACGAACGAATACCAATCCCCGGCAGATGGACTTGCAGCCCGAGTTGCGCGGCATACTGATACGCAACGGGCTTGAAGCCCATGTAACGCTCGACGGAGAGGGTTACCGGCTGCTTGTGCAGGGACACGACTCACCGCTGTTGAGCTACCCGATCACCGAGCGACAGATGCTCGCACTCACGGACTGGGGAACGAACACGGCCAACAAGAAAGCCTACAACGTACTGACGGGTATCCTGTCGAAGGATTTCTACCTGCCCAAGGATTTCGTCCACGCCCGCAACGCCAACGGCCGCGTGGCCATGGGGCTGCACGGCTACCGTATCGGCATCGGCGAGTACGGGCGGCTGGGACGGCTGGGCATGCCCCCGCCGTTTCTGGGCTGGACGCCGCGCCACCAGTGGGGCTTCCACCTGCGGAGGGTCGGCGGACGGCTCTTCTATCCGGGGCCGTACACCGTTCCCGAGCGATGGGACGGACGCATGAAGCCCGGCGAGATGCAGTCTGGTGGCTACGGATTCTACTACAAGGGCGACAGGCAGCCGCAGGCGGCCCCCGTGCAGCAGGACGTGTTACAGCAATTAGAAGCGATCATCGAACCGATGGCGAGCATCTCGCGCAGCCGGGAACCGGCCCGGCCCTACAAGGAGCTCGTCGCCTCGCCGGTCTACTTCTCCAACGAAAAGTGGCAGGAGTGCCTCGCCTCGCACGGACTGATTGTGGATGCGGAGAGGCGGACGCTGACCGTGCAGTCCGAGCGGGTCGAAGCCGATATGATCTATGACCTGACGGACGAGGAGACGGCCGCGCTGACCTCCAACTCCGTGGAGGAACACCCCGTCGAAAGGCGGCTGGAGGTGCTGAACCGCATCATCGGCGAGGACTTCGCCGACCCGGTAACGATGGAAGCCCTCGACAGCGAGCGGCGTATCGACATCGGCCTGCACCCGGAAATAGCACAGGAGCTGGCCGAGCGGCAACGGCAGGAAGAGGAGCTGCTGCGCCCGATGGAGAGACAGATGCCGCAGGAGCACATCCTGTACGGAACCGACGCGGCCGTAGACGGACGCGACCTGCCGCTGCTCGACGAGCGCAAGGGATGGTACCGGGAGGAGATGTACGGGCGGGAGGTGGAGGTCGGCCAGATCGGCGTACACCCGGCGCAGGCGGAGGGGAAATATGTGATGACCGCCGTGATCGACGGCCGTGTCGTAAGCCACGAGATTACCCAGCGGGACTACGACCGCTTTCTCGCCGTGGACGACTACCACCGCATGAAACTCTTCTCGAAGATTTTCAGCGAAGTGGAGATGAAGCCGCGGCCGGAGACGCAGCGCGGCCTCGGTGCGAAGATATTCGCAGCCCTGACCGCCGGCGCGGTGGTCACGGCGGGCGTAGCGCACGGCCTGAGCCACCACCGCCACGCCCCGGAGATATACGGCGGGCACTACGGCGGACCGCCGCGTCCCTACTTCAAGCCCGGCGTGGATACGCCGAGGGATGTGGCGATACGCGCTTTCGAGGCGGAAATGAACCGCGAGGTAGACGATATGCGAAGAGGAAGATAAAAAGACGACATGAAAGACGGAGAACTGACATACGACGATTTTCTGCAACGGCTCGACATACAGGACATATTGCTCGACGCCGGATACTGCCAGAACCGGCGCGACGGCCTGCGCTATCCCTCCTACGTCCGCATGGGCAGCGACGGACGGCGTATCCGTGGCGACAAGTTCATCGTGACGCAGCAGGGCCGGTGCTGTTTCCAGCCGCCCCATCAGAAGGTATATAACATCATTTCGTTCATCAAGGCACACCCGCAACTGTTTGCGGAGTACAGCGCAGGCATGGACCCCAACCGGCTGGTAAACCTCGTGTGCAACCGTCTGCTGAACCACCCTATAGAAAATCGCGAGGCGCGTATCATACGTCCCGCGCGGGACGTCCGCCCGTTCGACATCGGGAACTACGACCTGCACCGGTTCGATCCGCAAGACCGGGCGACACAAAAGAAATTCTACCCCTACTTCAAGAGTAGAGGTATCGACCTATATACGCAGTACGCTTTCCACCGGAACTTCTGTCTGGCGACCAAGAAGCGGGACGACGGCCTGCGGTGCACCAACCTCGCCTTTCCGATGACCCTGCCCAAAGACCCGGAGAAGACCGTGGGCTTCGAGGAGCGGGGACGCGCCCGCGCGGACGGCAGCTCCGGCTACAAGGGCAAGGCCGAGGGAAGCAATTCGAGCGAGGGGCTGTGGATCGCCAGCCCGGCAGGGACGCCGCTATCGGAGGCGAAACACGTCTACTGGTTCGAGAGCGCCTACGACGCGATGGCCTACTACCAGCTTTTCCACACGCAGAACAAGGAGTTGCGCAAGGCGGTCTTCGTATCGACGGGCGGCAACCCGACCGCCGAGCAGATGCGGGGCGTGCTGGCAGCTACCCTGTCGGCCCGGCAGCATATCTGTTTCGACACCGACCTAGCGGGAATGGACTTTACCCGGAACCTGATACACGAAATGTACCGCACAGTACGCGCCTCGATCGAAGAGACACCCGAACGAAAGCCCTACCTCGACTCCATCTCCGACCGCGAGGACCTGGACGGCGGCAATCTCAGGCTGTTGCCCGAAGATTTGCAGGCCAGCTACGAAAGGTTCGAAGCCGCGCATGAAAAGGCACTGTCGATGCGTGCAAGCGGCCAATACCCTTCGGAGGAGACACTGAACCAGACGAATGTCGCACGCGAGCGCTACGAAGAATTTCGGGAGGGACTGCGGGAACTCCTCGGACTGGACAAGGCGAACGATACCTCGTTTGTACGCGAACAGCCCGACTATCCCCACAAAGACTGGAACGCACAGCTTCTGGCGGAGATCGCCCGACAGAAAACGATTCACGAGGAGGCGGCCAAGGAGGAAGAACCCGAAGAGGAACGGCAGGCGTGTCGGCGACGGTAACGACGGCCGCAACCCATACGAAACAACAACCGAAGAACGATGGAAAAGAGAGACCCGAAACACGACGATATTCTGCAAAGGCTCGACATCCGGGAAGTGCTGATCGAGGCCGGCTACCAGCAGAACCGCCGCTTCGGCCTGCGCCTCCCCTCCTACGTCCGGCTGGACGGCGAGGGCAAACGCATCCGAGGCGACAAATTCGTCGTCACACAAGACGGGAAGCGCTGCTTCCGGCCGTCCCGGAAGAGGGAATACAACGCCGTTTCGTTCATCAGAGAACATCCGCAGTTTTTCCCCGAATACTGCGAGGGCATGGACACGGACGATCTGGTGGAGCTCGTGAGCGGCCGCCTGCTGCCTCCTCCCGCCGGGGAACTCAGGGAACTGACCGTAGAACCACCCGACCGGGAAGTCCGTCCGTTCGACATAATGGACTACGAAGTGCACCGGTTCGACCCGAAGAAACGGGCAACGCAAAAGAAGTTCTACCCCTATTTCACCTATCGAGGCATCGACCTGCGCACGCAGGCGGCTTTCCACCGGAATTTCTGTCTGGCGACCCGGAAGCGGGACGACGGCGTGAGGTACACCCGTCTCTCCTTTCCGATGGTCCTGCCCAAAGAGGAGGGCAAGATCGTGGGCTTCGAGGAGCGGGAACGCGCCCGTGCGGACGGCAGCTCCAGCTACGAGGGCAATGCCCAAGGAAGCGACATGGACGAGGGAGTGTGGATCGCCAGCCCCGCCGGGACGCCCCTTGCGGAGGCGAAACACGTTTACTGGTTCGAGAGCGCCTGCGACGCGATGGCCTACTACCAGCTTCATCGGGAACGGAACAGGGAACTGGACAAGGCGGTCTTCGTCTCGACGGGCTACTTTCCCACCACGAAGCAGATGCGGGGCGTGCTCGAACGGACGGTCCCGGCCCGGCAACACATCTGTTTCGACAGAAGTACGGCCTGGCACGATTCCGCCTGGAGGCTGCAACAGGAGATATGCCGCACGGTACGTGAGGCCATCGTGGAGACGCCCGAGCGGAAACCCTATCTCGACTCCATCCCGGACGGGCAGGACCTGACCGAAGGAGAGTTCTACCTGCTGCCCAAGGGCGGCCTGCAAGAAAGCTGCATACGGTTCGACAGCGAATGGGAGGAGGCCATGTCGATGCGGTCGAGCGGGCTGTGCGCCCCGGAAGACGTGCAGGACCAGATAAACACGATGAACAGGTGCTACCGGGAGTACCGCGAAAAGCTGCGGGAGTTTCTCGGAATCGACCGGGAACACGACGTGGACTTTACCCGCGAAGAGCCGGACTACCGCCACAAAAGCTGGAACGGACAGTTGCTGGCCGAACAGCGTCGGGAAGAGTCTGTCGGGCAGCAGCAGGAACGGGAAGAGAGTGCCGAAGAGGAGCGGCAAACACGCCTTGGCCGATGACCGCGACGCACACCATACGGGAGAGCCGGAACGTGGTCCGGCGACCGCACGCCGGGCAGTTCCTGATCGACGAGCTGCCCCTGATACTGGCGTGCATGGCCGCTCTGGTGTACGGCGGTATGGAGGGTATGCCGCTGGGCGGTACGGTGAGGGCCGCCGCCCTGTTGCTGTTACTCGCGCTGCTGTACCGTTTCGCCTGCCTGCGCCGCATACGCTACCGGATAGACGCGGAGCAGCTCGTCTGCGAACACGGGCTTCTGCGGCGCAAGGTCGATTACATGGAGCTGTACCGCATCGTGGACTTCGAGGAATACCAGAGCCTGCCGCAACAGCTCTGCGGACTGAAGACGGTGCGCATCCTCTCGACGGACCGCAACACGCCGAGGCTCGACCTTATCGGGATACGGCGCGGCGACGACATCGTGCCGCTGATACGCGAACGGGTGGAGCTGAACAAACAGAAAAAGGGAATCTATGAGATCACGAATCATTAGCCTCTGTCTGCTCGCCGCGCTCGCCGGCCTGCTGCCGCAGCGGGCCGGGGCCCAGATCGCGGCCTCCAACCCGTTGGAATGGGTGGCGCTGGCCGAGGGCAACGAGCTTATAAACGAACAGATAGAGAAACAGATCAAGGGGCAGACGCAGACGGCCCTGCTCCAGAACAGCATAGCGGCCGAGTTCAACCGCATACACGACTGGCAGAGGCAGTACAACGGCTACCTCAAGACGGCCAGCGGCTACGCCTCGTCGCTGAAAGCCTGCACGCACCTCTACAACGACGGGGTGCGGATCTTCCTCACGCTGGGGAAGCTGGGCCGGGCGGTCAGGGACAACCCGCAGGGCATTGTCGCCAGCATGAACATGAACAACCTCTACATCGAGACGGCGACGGAGCTGGTGTCGGTATTCGCGCTGCTCCGTGACGCGGTGGCCGCAGGCGGCGCGGAGAACATGCTCTCGGGCGCGGAGCGCAGCACGACCCTCTGGGCGCTGAACGACAGGCTCGCGGCGTTCAGCCGGAAGCTGCACCTGCTCTACCTGAGCCTGCGCTACTATACGCTGGCAGACGTGTGGAACGACATAACGGCGGGCATGATAGACCGGGACAACGGCGAGGCGGCGCGTATGGCCCTCTCGCGCTGGCACCGGGCGGCCTCGCTCGCCCGATAAAACACGGCGGAGATGAAACGGACGATTTGGATAGGCATATTGCTGCTGTACATCGGCACCGGCAAGGCATGGGCGCAGAACGACCCCGTGCTGGCCGGGATGATCGTAGCCTACACCGACAAGGCGCAAAAGGAGCTGAAGAACCAGGAGAAGGTCATGCTGATGCAGACCACGGGACACCTGTGGACGAAGGAAGAGGTGGAGGCCACGACCAACCTGCAACGGGAGCTGAACAACTACCTGAACTCGTTCCGCTCGATCGTCTGCTACGCGGCGCAGATTTACGGTTTCTACCACGAGGTGTCGCGGCTGACGGACAACATGGAAGACTTTACCCGGCAGTTGGGCCGAAGCCCTACGAACGCGCTGGCGGTCGCCCTCTCCGCGCGGCGCAACCGGATTTACAGGGAGCTGCTGCTCGGCAGCGTGGAGATCGTGAACGACATCCGGACGGTCTGTCTGGCGGAGAACAAGATGACCGAGCGCGAGCGCATGGAGATCGTCTTCGGTATTCGCCCGAAGCTGCAAGGGATGAACAAAACGCTGCAACGGCTGACCAAGGCCGTGAAATACACCACGATGTGCGACATCTGGTACGAGATAGACGGGAGCGCACGCCCCGCGGCCGACAAGCGCGGCATAGCGGAGGCGGCCCGAAGACGCTGGCGGCAGATCGGAAAGAACGTAAGACCTTAAAAAACGAAGATATGGGATGGGATGCGATATTGAAAGCCGGTAAAAAGGCCATAGTCACGGCCGCGAAAAAGAGCGACCAGGCGGTAACGGCTGCCGGTAAGAGCGCGGGCCATGCGGTGCTGCACCCCTCGCAGACCCTGCGGGGCGCAGGGCAGGCCGTGAAGACCGCCGCCATCGGCGGGGCGGTCGGATACGTGGGCTGGGAGAAACTGACCTCGGATAAAAGCGTGGCGAGAATCGTGAGCGATGCCGTGGTCGGCGAATCGGTAACGAATGCCATCGCGGGGACGGCCGACGGCGTGCGCGAGCTGAAAGACAAGGCCGGGGAAGCCATAGAGCATGTCGGAGGCGCGGCGGCCGGCATCGGCTCCAAACTGGACGGGGCGTCGAACTTCCTGCGGGAAGCCTCCGGCGGCGGCCTTACGGAGATGCTGGGCGGCTTCTTCCGCAACCTCGGCCGCGGCAACGTGTCGGGTCTGAGCATCGCGGGGCTGATCGCAGCGGCGCTGCTCATCTTCGGGCGCTTCGGCTGGCTGGGCAAGATCGCCGGGGCATTCCTCGCCATGATGCTGATCGGCAACAACGCGGGGGTGTTACGCACACCGGAGGCGGAACGCACCGTGCGCCCGCCGTCGCAAGCCGTAGCGGCGGAGGAACAGGTACAGAGCGGAGGGATGAGAAGATAAAAGGGAGAACAGAAAGAGAACAGAAGGCCATGAAATATACGGAAGAGATGATATTGCACTCCAGCGGCTACTGCATGCCGTTCGAGGCCCCGCAGGGAGAGGACGTGGAGCTGTCGCTGGGCTACGGCGAGCAGACGCATCCGGAAACGGGCGAGAAATTCTTTCATCACGGCATCGACTTTTCCGTGCGATGCCGCATGCTGTCGGCCGTGGCCGACGGCATCGTGTCGGGCGTGGGCAATGACGCGGCACACGGCATCTGCCAGACGATCCGCTACGGGGAGTACGAGGTGACATACGGACACCTGTCCAATGTCTTCGCCCAGTTCGGGCAGCGCGTAAAGGCCGGACAGACGGTGGCCCTGAGCGGCGAGTGTCTGCACCTCGAAGTCCGCTTCAAGGGCGAGGAGCTGAACCCGATCGAGTTCCTGACGATGCTCTACGGTAATATCCGGGCCTTGCAGGAGGCCGACGGCAACGCAACGGGCGGATTCTATGAGCCGGCACCGGCGACCGACTACGAAAAAGACCGCGAGGAAATCGAGGTACTGATGCTCCGCTTCCTGCCCTACTACATGGAGGACTTGCGGCGGGGAGCCTATACGCTTCCCGAACACACGGAGCAGTCGCTGCGCCACATCTTCACGGTGGGCGCGATGAAGGAGTATTTCTACGAGCGGATGCCGAGCATGGCAAACCCGCTGGGATTGGGACGCAAGGCCATGCCGCTGGTGGGCAAGGTGCAGAACCTGCTGATCGCGGACTTCCTGAACTACCTCGCCCTGCGCCATGGCGTGTACATCCCGACAACGGGCGGAGAGGTAAAAAAAAACTTCATGACGAAGCAGTAGCCTCCTTTGGCATCATCGACCCGCTGGCGGAGCTGGAGATCGACATCCAGAGTTTCGACATACCGAGGATCGTCACCGTCTATCCCGACCGTGCCGGTATCCGCTGGTGGACGAAAGCATGGTTCAACAACCGGGAAGAGGGCGAGGCTTCGGTGGAGATCGAACGGGAGCAGGCCATACGGTTCATCCACGACAAGGTGGAGAAGGACGCCTGGCTCGACGAGTTTTTCCCGAAACAGATGGAGGTGTACCGCCACGCCATCGAACAGACGAAAGAGCAACTGCTCAAACAGATAAACATATAGAGACACTATGGACGGCATCAGACACAGAGAACGGTTCGCGGAGATAGAGGCCCTGATGGACAACTATTTCCGCTGCCACATCGCACCCGTCATGTCGAAAACGCGGACCTTTCTTACCGAGAAGCAGGGCGAGGAGATGGTGGAATACTCGACCTCGCCGGGCGGCATCCTCAGCTTGATGGCCTCGTCGATGCAGCCGCTGGCCGACCCGTATCAGGTGCTCAAGGCGACGGGCGAATGGAACTCGAAGACGACTGAAGACTATATCGAAATGTGCAAGGCGGAGATCGCCGGCTCGGAGGCGATGCAGCAGGACCTCGCCTACATGGCCGAACGGTGGCGCGAGGCCGTCGTGCAGGAGGTAGGCCGCGAGCGCTACGACGAACTGTCGCGGGAGCTGGGCTGCGACCTGGCCTATGCGTTCGTGGACTACCGCGTAGAGCAACTGATGATCGGCCGGCTGGTCGAGGAGCGCATGCCCAAGTCGTCGTCCGAATACATCGTCCGCAAGGCGGCCGAATCGAGCCTGCTGGGGCTGACGCAGACCCTGAGCCGTTCGCCGCTGGCCGAGGAGATCGAAAGGCGCGGCGAGGCGGCCTACCGTCCGAGCAAGATAGAGAAAGGCGCGGCCAAGGTGCTGGGCGTCTCGGCCGACGCCGTGATGCTGGGCGGCGCGGGGTCGTGGACGGCACTGGCCCGCTTCGTCGGTATGGACGCGGCAGTATCGGCCGTGGCCTCGCGCCTCTGGCCGAAGGGGCCGGAACCCCTCTCGGCGGAGCAGTGTATCAGCAAGGGCGTCTTCGACAGCGACGACAACGTATTCGAGGGATTCCGCCGGGAGGCCGCCGCGATACCGGCGGCGGAAAACGCGCTCGTGTCCGAAGCCAACGGGCGGTTGCGAAACAAGATACCGGTGGTAAGCTACGACCTCGCGGGCTGGTGGAAGCCGGGCGCGGAGTACCTGCCCTGGCCGGACACGCGAAGCGCCGAGGAGCGCGAACGCGCGGATCGGTACAGGGACGTACCGCTGGTGGTCGCCCCCGGGCAGGAGGAAGCCTACTTGCAGGACAAAGCCCGACGCGAAGCCGCGGAGGACGGAGAGCAGCACAGGAAAACCGGTGGGAAAGAGGAAGTGCGGAAAGAAGGGACAGGAGAGAAAGAAGGGAAAGAGGAGGAAAAAGACGACGCGCTTCGGGAAGGAACGGCCCTTTCCGGGGAACAGACGCGGGAAGAGCGCGGCGGAGAGGAGGCCGTACCGGCGCAGGGCAACGCGAACGGATGGGAAGGCGTGCTCGGCACGCTGGGGCTGGACGGCATGGGCGATGTAGCCGACAATCTCGGCTATGTGATCGCCATGCTGCCCGACATCCTGCTGGGGGCGTTCACAGGCAAGACGCAATCGCTTCGATTAGGGGACAACCTGCTACCGATAGCGAGTATCGTGGCGGGTATGTTCATCCGCAACCCGCTGCTGAAAATGCTGCTGATCGGCCTGGGCGGCGCCAACCTGCTGAACAAGGCGGGGCACGAGGCGCTGGAAAAAAGACGAACGGAGGGAAACAGAAACACGGCCACGACAGACAGAGAGGTAAAATACAAACGCTATGCGGACGAACCGCTCGACCCGCGCATTGCAAGCCCGGTGCTGCAAGGCAGCACGCTCGTGGCCACGATAGACGGCATACCGTGTACCGTGCAGCTCAGCCCCACGGTGGCGGACGCCTACCGCACGGGAGCGCTGCCGCTGAACACGCTGGCCAACGCCGTGCTCGCCCAAAGCGACCGGCTCCGCGCGGCCGCCGCGCAGAACTACGACAACGGGCAGCAGGAGACCCTCGTGCGGACGCGGGGTATTCAATAACGCCGTAATCAAAGAGATACGATATGAAAGAGAAATCGCAAATCGAAAAGAACGCCGAAGAGAAACAGGTAGTCCTGCTCTCGGCCGCTCTGCGCGAAGCGTCGAACGCAGGCGGCCACTGGCTCAATGCGGCGGGCAAGGGCTACCCGAAATTTTACCCGAAAGGCGTCGCCGTCAGCCCTTTCAACGGGTTGTTCATGGCCTTGCACTCGGACCGAAACGGATGCCGGACTAACCTGTTCACACTGTTCGGCGACGCCAAGGCACGCGGCGCGGCAGTACGTGAACACGAGCAGGGCGTGCCGTTCCTGTTCTACAACTGGAACGAATACGTCCACCGCAACAACCCGGAGCAGCGGATCGGCCGGGAAGCCTACCTGGAACTAGACGAGGAGGAACGCAAGCAGTACAAGGGCGTGCATAACCGCGAGATCCGCACGCTGTTCAACATCGACCAGACGACACTGCCCTACGTGGACAAAGAGGGCTACGAGGAGGCGGTCAGACAGGACGGCAGCATCGTGGAGCGGGGTTACACGGAGGCCGACGAGCGGCGGCTGCGCGGCCGCTTCAACGATTTCCTGACGAAGATGCGGGACAACCTCGTACCCGTGCGTTCGGACGGCAGCGGAATGCCCCACTACGAGACGGACAGGGATGCGGTCTATATGCCGCGCCAACGGGATTTCGAGCATTACAACGACTACGTGCAGGAAGCCCTGCGGCAGGTAGTGAGCGCCACGGGACACCAGCAGCGGCTCGCCCGCGAGGGCATGGTAATGAAAAACGGCGTGGCCCCCTCGGAAGATGCCGTCAAACAGGAACGGCTGGTCGTGGAGGTGGCCTCGGGAATCAAGATGCTGGAACTGGGGCTGCCCGCACGGCTCTCCGACGAGAACCTCAATCTGGTGGACTACTGGTGCCGGGAGCTGAAGGAGAACCCCAACCTGATGGCCGCCCTCGAAAGCGACGTGAACAACGCCCTCGAAGTGATCCGCAAGGCGGAAAAGGGCGAAAAGATAGAGTACGCCACCCTGCGCAACCGGCGTCAGACCTCGGAGATGAAGGAGCAGATGCCCAAGCACTACTTCGTGGCCAACGAGATCCGGCAGCACCCCAACCGGGAGGAGAAGACCATCGTGGTGGTCATCGACCCCGCCACGAAGACAGCGGACGTGATCCTGCCGGCCGGGGCCTCGGCGGAGGCGGACAACGAGATACCGGGTATGAACAAGGCCCGTATCGGCCGGGCCCTGCGGAAAGAGGGCATCGAGCAGGTACGCTTCTACAACACCGACGGAGCGCTGGGATACCGGCCCGACGACAGCTACTTCGCCGAGAAACAGGTAGCCCTGGCCCGACTGAAGAACTGGACGATGGAGATGCTCTCCACGCTGAACGTGGACGAGGCGGTCAGGAGGGCCCACGAGGTAGGATTCGAACGGGTACAGATGATTCAGGACGACAAAAACCGCTGGGCGCTCTACCTCAAGCCGGAAAACAGGAGCGGGTACAGCATCTATCCCGACAAGGAGGATGTGAACCGCTTCTTCTCCACGCTCAAGCAGGCGATGGACAACATCGACAAGGTGCGGATGGAGCTGGCGCATAAGTATTACGCGCTGGCCGAGACGCAGCCCGACCTGAAGGTGGACCTGTTCGGCAGCCGGACGCGGGAGACGGACCTGAACCGCATACAGCGGGTGTCGGTCTTCAAGACCAAGACGGACGGTATCCTCTGCGCGGCCACCATCGACGGGACGAAGGTACAGCCCCGGAGCGTCACGCCGCAGCAGTGGCAACGGATGTGGCTGGCGGAGGACCGCGACAGCTACAAACGCCATCTGGCGGCCACCCTCTTCGCCGACGTGCTGCGCAAGGGACAGGCGCAGGAGGAACGCGCCGGGGAGAAACGGGAGCAGGCCGAGGCCCGACAGCAGGGAGAAAAGGCCGTGCAGGAGCGGGAGGAGGCCCGAAGCGACGAGGAGCACACTCCGCAACGGAAGCTGTGGGATGAAACCAAAGCGAAACATCCCGACGCCCTGCAACTGATTCGCACAGGCGACCACTACCGGCTCTACAACGAGGATGCCGTGCGCGGTGCGAAGATACTGGGGCTCACGCTTGCCGAGCACCCGGAGCACGGCTTTACCTCCTCCGCAAAGTTCCCGCAGGAGAAATTCGACAGCTATCTGGCGAAACTCGTGCGGGCCGGCGAGCGCGTCGCCGTCAGCGAACTGCCGGCAACACATGAGCGGGACGCGGACACACAGGAAGAGATCGGAGCGGAGGCGCACAGAAGTATTCACAGATAAGGAGACGGGACGATGAGCAAGAACGAAGAATATGCACGACAGTACGCAGAATACGCCATGGAGCAGATGCGCCGCTACGGCATTCCCGCCTCGGTGACGCTGGCACAAGGCATACTGGAGAGCGCCAACGGGCAGAGCCGTCTGGCCGTGAACGAGAACAACCACTTCGGCATCAAGGCCACGCCCGAATGGATAGCGGAAGGCGGACGCTACGGCGTGTACACGGACGACCGTCCGGACGAGAAATTTTGCAGCTACGAGAGCGTGGGCGACTCCTACGAGCACCACTCCCGCTTCCTGAAGGAGAACGGCCGCTATGCCCGCTGCTTCGCGCTCGCGCCCGACGATTACAAGGGCTGGACGCAGGGCCTCGAACAGGCGGGCTATGCCACGGGAGGCCGCTATGCCGACAGCCTGCAACGGATCATCGAGCAGAACGGGCTGCAACGCTACGACCGTCAGGTCATGCGGGAGATGGAGGCGCAGGGCAAGCGCTTCGGCGTGGAAGAGAATCCGCTCCGGGAAGCGGAGACCGCGGCGGAGTATGCCTTTCCGGTCGAACGGGAGGAGTTCCTGTTCGTCACTTCGCCTTTCGGGATGCGGCCGGACCCGGAAGACGGAACGAAGCAGCAGATACACAAGGGAATAGACATCCGCTGCAAGGGCGATGCGGTGCAGACCACCGAGCGCGGCGGCAAGGTCGTCGCCGTCGGCGGGAAGTCCGTCACAGTAGAATACACCCGCGCGGACGGCAGCCGCGTGCAGTGTACCTACGCACACCTCGGCGATATGGCCGTGAAGGTCGGCGATACGGTACAGGCCGGGCAAAAGCTCGGCACGACGAGCAAAAACGGGGCACACCTGCATTTCGGCGTCCGGCAGATCAACGCGGACGGCACACAACGGGACGTAGACCCAGCGGCGTACCTGGCAGAGATCGCCCGCAAGGGCAACCTCAAGCAGCAGGCGCTGCACGACGGGAACGACCTGCTGGCCAAATACAAGGGCGCGGAAGAGGCCGGGACCGAAAAGAGGCTTTCGCCCGACGAGTGGATGAAGAAGCTGCTTTCGTCAGAAGACAGCGGCGTGGGGCTGTCGGGATGCAACGACCCGGTGGTGGAGATGGCCGTGACAGCCTTTGCCTCCCTGATGCTGCTGGCGGCGCAGATCGACGGCCGCAGTGAGGAGGAGCAGCGGACGGCCGTGTCGGCGGCTATGGACAGCCGGAGAATCGACCTGAAACCGCTGCTGCCGGGCATGAAAAGCTGCGAGCTGGCTGTCGGCGAAAACGGCAGGGCCACGCTGCAAGCGGACAACGGGAGTGTCCGGGTGTCGCGCGAGCTGACCTCCGCCGAGATGAGCCGTCTGTCGGCCGCGCTGAACGACGGTTCGCTCTCCGAGCAGACCCGGCGGATGCGCGTGGCGGGCCTGCTGAACTCCGTCGTCCTCGCAGAGACGGCCTCGCGCAACTTCGAGCAGGGCATGGCCGAACAGAGGGGACAGACAGAGAACCTGAAAAGATAGCTGTACCATGAAAGACGCGATGATACAAACAGGAGGCTATCTGCTCGGAATATCCATGTGTGCCCTGCATGTGCTGCTCTGCCTGCAACATTTCGGCCCGGCGGCGACGCTGGTCTTCGCGGGGGTGCAACTGCTGCTGGCGGCAGGATTCGTCTACATCCGGATACGCGCTCCCGATTAGGCCCGCAGTCCGAAGGTTCAACAACAATCAGGCACACCTTTGTCCGGGGCGGCATGTAGCAAAGCCGGCCATCGACCGGCCCATTTTTACTAACCGCCGCGGCATGCGGCATAAAATCAATTAATTCCAATTTTATGACAAAGATGTTTCTGGCGGCTGCGGCCGCTCTGGCCATGCTGGCCTCGTGTTCCAAAAACGCCGACGAGATCGCGGATACCGCGAAGGGCGGCGTAGTGAAGATTACCCTAACGGACAAGACGCCCGCGATGACCCGCGCCTTCTTCGGCACGACGGCGGCGGCCGAAAGCTGGGAAAAGAAAATCAATTCCCTCACGCTGTTCGTCTTCGACGGGAGCGACCGTGCGGTCTTGCAGCGTAGGTTCTCCGCCGCGGAGATCTCCGGACAGGCGGCCACCATCCCCGTACCGGAGGCCAAACCGGGCGAGCTGTACAAGTTCTACGTCGTAGCCAACTCCGACAATCCGGAAAAGGTGGCCGACCTGACCGAACTGAGAAGCACCACGGAAAGCGAAGCCGCAAGCTACAACGGCACCTTCGACGAAGTGACGACCAAGGCCGTGCGAAGCGGAGGCTTTACCATGACCGGCTCGGCGACGAAGGCCATCGCGCAGGCCGGACAAACGACCGACGTGCAGATCGGCATCGAAAGGCTCGTGGCCAAGATCGCCGTGCAGACCGCTACGGACAGCAAGTTCGCGGCCGCATATCCGGGCCGCGTGAAGATCGCCTCGGCGACCGTTTCCCGCGCCGCATCCTCGATTTCCTATTTCAACGGAACACAGCACTCCGGAGGGGCCGATAACCTGGCCGTCGTCGCGCATGACTTCAGCCAGACACAGGCTTCGAAAGAGCAGAGCGGCAAATATGCCAACCTGTTCTACGTGTACGGGAGCGAAAACAGCGCTCCGGCCGAGAACGTGCTGCTGACGCTCGAAGGGGTCTACGACAACGACGGCGATTTCGCCACGACCTCGGACCAGATTCCCGTCAGCTACGAAGTGGCTCTGAACGGCGACAGTGGCAAGGCGATCAGCCGCAACACCTACCGCCGCGTGAGCGTGAACATCAGCGGTCTGACCGGCGCCGACGTGGCCGTGACGATTACCCCGGCCGACTGGGAGGGCCCGATCAATCAGGAGGTAAACCTCGGTATGTAACGAACATAGGGAGAGGGGTACGGATTACCCGGATTCTCTCTCCCGATTTTTTGAAATTGCTATGAGAAAGATACTGATATGGATTTTGCCGCTGTTCGCACTAGCGGGATGCGTCAAGGAGGAGCCGGAAACGGCCGAAGGGACGAAGGCCCGGCTCACGCTGAACATCTGCGAAGAGGGGCTGCGTCTGGCGGCACGGGCTGCAGACGAAAAGGCCGTGCAGGATGTCAACGTCTTCCTGTACGACGTCAGGGGAATAGCGCGGCCGCAGCATTTTTACGTGCGGGGCGACGTACTGGAATGTTCCGTCCCCGTCGGGGAATACGAGGTATATGCCGTGGCCAACCTGCACGAAGATATGGGCGCGATGGACCGCGAGGAACTGCTGGCCTACGAGTTTCGCGTGCCCCGGAGCTACGCTTCGCTGCCCATGTCCGGACAGGCGGTCTGTACGGTCGGGCCGAAAACGCAAAGCGTTACGGTCTCCGTGCGGCGCAATGTGGCCAAGATCGTCTGCAACATCTCCCTTGACGGGACATTCTACGACCTGAAGCTGCAATCCGTGCAGATGATGGATATGGCTGGCTCCACGATGCTGTTCTCGGAGAATCAGCAGGCCCGGGAGCTATGCTCATCCGAATTGTCGACGATGGCATCGTATGAGGTCCGCAAGGCGTCGCGCACGTACTATCTGGCAGAGAACTGTCGGGGTGAAGTGCCGGGAATCGTCAACCAGCAGCAAAAGTGCGCCGACAATGCCCCCGAAGGGGCTACCTTCCTGCGGATCAAGGCGCAGCGCGGAAGCAGGCAAGTGATTTACGACGTATATCTGGGCGAGAACAACACGACCAACTTCGACGTGCGGCGCAATACGGTATATACGCTCAAGATCGTCATCCGGGGTGAGAAGGAGACCGACACCCGCGTCGATGCGTTCGAGGTCGGAATTACGGACAACTTCCCCTATGAAGGCTACCTGTTCGAGGGGTATTGCCTCTACGAGCCCGGCAAGCGGCTGAACCTGACCGTGGAGAATCCGCAGGCAGCCGGCGACCTGTCGGCGACGGTTCGCCTTCTACAAGGCCAGCACGGAGCCTTCCTCTTCAACGGGCAGCCGCTTACCTCGTCCGTCACCCTCCCGCTGAACGATCCTTCGGGCGTTTACAGCTTTCCGGTGGACTACATCCCCGGAGGGGTGTTTACCGCCGACAATTACCGGCTCGTCTACGAGGTGGAGGTAAGCAATACGGGCGGATACCGTTACACGAAAACGTTCACGCACGACTTTTACAACCTCCTGACGATATATACTTCATGGAAACGCAGCACGACCCACCGCGGACGGGGAGGCGTCGATTACGATAACATGTCGGTCGTGAAGTGGAGCGCCTCCTACTCGAACGAAAGCTCCCGCACGATGATATTGTCGCTGGACGACGGGCCGCTCGTGCCCCTCAAACCGGTAGACGGATCGAGATTCGACGCCTGGTATGCGGACAGTGACCTCACGCACCCCGTCGCGGCCGAGAACCCGTACCGCCATCCCATGAAAAGTTTCCGGGATACGCTCTACGTGAACTTCGAACAGGAGGCCGTCTACATCTATACCCAGGTCGATCTCGTCGAGATGAGTTGCGACAGCGATTTCCGGACGGACTATGAAAAGCAGGCGTTCGTGGTTCCGATAGGAAGCCGCTGCACGTTCAGGGGCACCGCGGGGAAGACGGTCGCCGTCTGGTGGAGCAACTTCGAGAACCACTATCCCCGCAAGGAGCTGTCGCGGGAGCCGGAGTATTCCTTTACCGCATGGGACAACTGCAATGTCGTGCCCGAATATCCGGCCGATTGACCGGTCCGCACGCTACGGCAGGACCGATGGCCGGAGGCAGCGATTACTGAATGATTAAACGCAAAGACGATGAAAAGAATTTTCGCACTGCTGCTGTTCGTCCTCGCGGCGAACGCGGCCTCGGCACAACAGGCGGCCGTGAGGGTCAATGCGCTGGCTCTGGCCACAGGAACCCTCAATGCGGGCATAGAGGTGGCCGTAGCGGAGAGATGGTCGGTGGTGGCATCCGGTTACTGGAACCCCATCGCCACGGACAACCTGCGGATGAAGGTGCTCGCAGGAACCGTCGGTGTGCGCCGCTGGCGCTGCGAACCGTACGCGGGCCTCTTCTGGGGCCTGCACTCCACCGTGGCCCGCTACCGCGTAGGTAACGGACGCAACCGCTACAACGGCTGGACGGCGGGCGCGGGCTCGTCCGTAGGCTATGCGTGGAGACTGGCCCGCCGATGGAGCTTCTCGCTCGAAGGCGGGCTGGGTATCTACTACATGGACGACACGCGCTGGACCCCCCGTCCGTCGCCCGTCGAAGACGTACTCCTGCGGCATTACCGCCGCGTCGTGCTGGCTCCGGCCAAACTGGAAGTGTCGTTTTCCTATGTATTCTGAAAACCGACGGGAGACCGGCGGCAAATCCAAAACCATCAGGCCATGAACATGTATAGCATAAAACCAATATCGCTGTTGTGCGCAACAGTGCTCACGCTGGACTCGTGCAACAAGACGATCGAGGAACAGTCTATGCCCAGTGACGGAGAACGCCGGGTGGAAGTGATCGTCGGAATAAAAACCGATGCCCCGGCTATACTCACGCGCAACGTCACGGAAGCACAGGAGTCACAGATAAAGAACCTGAACCTGTTCGCCTACCATCCCGAAACGGAAATGACCCGGCACCTGCTCCTGCAAGGCGCGGCCTCGGCCTCTTTCCGCCTGTCTGGCGGAAAATGGGAGTTCTATGCCGTAGCCAATGCGAACGGCGACATGAAAGACTCGACGGTGCAAAGCCTGCTGGCCAATACGCAGAGCGTGGAAACGGAAGAATCGCTGGTCCGCGACGGAACACTGCTGATGACCGGGTACAAAACGATGGAAATCGGCGAAGGCGCAGCCTCGGTACACATTGAACTGGAGCGCCTCGCAGTCAAACTCCGGGTAGCCGTGGCGGTAGCCCCGGCCATGCGGGAACGCATAAGCGTGCGCAGCGTGCAGGCGCGGAACATTCCTGTTTCAGCCAAATATTTCGGAAACAACGATCCCGTCCGTTTTTTCGACAGCGAGGCGCACGAGGTATCGGAAAACGCTTTCGCCCATACCTACTATCTGCCCGAGAACCTTCCGGGGACGGTATCTTCCGTGGCCCGGCCGCAGGACCGCACGCCTGCCTCCGCACCGAAAGGCGCCACCTGTTTCGTGATAGAGGCCCTATGCGACGGTCTCCCTGTCAGTTATTATGTCTATCCGGGCGGAAACGATACCTCGGATTTCAACATCCGGCGCAACAGCCTGCATCTACTGAACATAACCCTCTGCGGCGGCAACCCGGACGATATGTGCGTGGACGCTTTCGACATGGTGCCGGACACCCCCGCAGGAGACGAGTACGAACGGCAGGAAATTCCAGTCGTTCTGGAATGCACGGCCAATAACTACGCGGGCCGGACGTTCGATATTGCCTACCGGAGCATTGCGGGCAATTCCCGCATTACCGTGAACGGGGTAAGCGCCCCGTCCGGTACGCTGGCCGAAGGAGTGTCCGGTACGGCGATACGCGAGGTGTTCGAAATGACCGTATCCTCCGAAGAGACAGGGCCGGCAGCGGTGGAGTTCTCCATGACGGACAACGAAGGCCACACGCCGACCCACACCCTGTCGTGGAACATACTGCCGGCCCGCCACATCGTTTTCTCGCCGGTCTATACCTACGGAATGGGAACGAGGGCCGTCAGCAGTACGGAAAACGATCTGCTCGCAACAGTGTCGTTTTCATTCACGACATCCGTTCCCTTGCCGGCTCCGGCAACTGTCTCTTTCGACTATTACTGGCAAAGCCGTTACACCTCCGGCAGCGACATCGCTGAAAACTACCACTCCTACACGCTGGAAACCACCGCGGGAATAAGAGGAAGCGGCGTGACGCTTTTCAACGCGGAGACAGCGGGGAAACCGATACCGAGATACCACAAGAACGGTTTTTACACCCGCCCCGGCTATATGATCCTGGACGGCGGTACACTTATCATACGTTCCGTGTCGGACCTCCGCCCGGATACGTTTACGATATAAATCCGCCGAGGATTACCTGCCAGAATCCTACTTTGTAAATCGTTATCAGTCAGTCAGGAAACGATGAAACGCACAATTCATTATACGCTGTGCCTCTGCACGGCCTTGCTGGCCCTCTCCTGCACCAAGGAGATGGAAACGGAGGTGCATCCGGCCATGCCGGAGCCCTCCTGCCGAGTGGAGTTCCGTATCGAGACGGAAGCCGCAGAAGGCATCGCCCCCGTGGGCGAAGCCGCCACACGCGCCACGGACAATGCCGTGAGAAACCTGAACTTCTACGTGTACGGAAGCGGCGGACTGGTCCGCTCGGGCTACACGGCCTCGGCCTTCGTGCCGACCATGACGCTGGTGCCCGGCACCTACCGCGTCTATCTCATCGCCAATGCAGGCAGCTCGCTCGGACAGATGGACGAAGCGCAACTGCTCGCCCTCTCCACGCCCGTCACGGGACAGGACGGCTTCCTGCAAAACGGGGCGATGTACCTCTCCGGGATGCAGACGATGACCGTGGCCGGAAATACGACCTGCCGCATCGTCCTGCGGCGTGCGGCGGCGAAGATCAGCATAAACGTACACCTCGGGCCGCAGATGGAGGATGCCCGCATTGTCCACGTCGTGCCGGGGAACGCCCCGGCCACCGGCTCGGTGTTCGGGGAGAACCGCCTCTCGGCTTCGGACCCGCAGATCGAGTTCCCCTACGCCGACCTGTCGCCGGGGAACCTGCCCGCGCTCTCCATGTCTTACTACCAGTACGAGAACATGGCCGGAAGCGTCGCCTCCATTACCGATGCGGCCGGCCGCATCGACGGCATGGCACCTGCGATGGCCAGCTACGTGTCGATACGGGTGCTGTGGGACGGCGCCTATTGGGACTACAAAGTCTACCTGGGCAGCAATACCACGACCGACTTCAACGTGCGTCGCAACACCCTCTACAACTACGACGTGACCATCGAAGGGGTCAATATCGACGACCTGCGTATCGCCATGACGGAGATCATCTTCTGGGCAGGACGGAAGATCGCAATAGGCGGAAAATACTACCGGGACGGGTTCAGTTGGAATGCGCGTGTGGCATACACGCAGTTGGAAATACTGACCGACAACTGCGACCCCGACGAGGAGTACGCCGTATCGTTCCAACCCCTTTCGGGGACGTTCCACTCCGACTGGCAGATGGAGTACATGAACTTTTCCCTGCCGGCCGAACAGCGCGAGTACAAGCCTCTTGCACCTGGGGAGCGGGTCACGGTACACAAAGGCAACGGGACCTCCGAGATCATCTTCGCCTTCTCGAACTACGAAGGCACGAAGAACTACAACACCACCGACAACTACTTCGAGTTCACGGTGTGCGACAGCCGCGGCCGGGGCCGCACGGTGGTATTGAGTACGAACATGGACGAGTGGCTCAAATAGCGGGCGGGAAGCTGCTCCGCCACAAAGACAGATAAACCGAAAAATGATACGGAAATGAGAACAAGAACCATGACGGCCCTCGTGCTGCTTGCAGCCGCGGGGCTGGCCTCCTGTGTCAAGCTGCACGAGGAGGTGGAGACAGAAACCCTGAAACACCAGCAAACGGAGATCGAGATCCCGCAGGACACCCCGTGGGACGACGTGCCGCAGGAGGATAACCAAACGGGACATTAGCAGTATGCGGATCGGACTGGTGGATGTGGACGGACGGGGGTTCCCGAACCTCGCGCTGATGAAGCTCGCGGCCGTGGTCATCGGCTTCGTGCCCTTCGCACAGCCGTACCGCGACTTTACGGGCGACACGAAGCCCTCGCGGGAGGCGTGGCGGCTGACCTACTGGTGCAACAACAAGCGATTGTTCAATGCAATGGACTTCGCGGATTATACATGAAAATAAACGTTATGCGCTATGAAAAAAGCGATTTTCGCGGCCGGGGCCGCACGGCTCGTCCGCAGGAGGATACGCGCACCCGACAGGGAGCCCGGTTCAACGGTTCGACATCAATACGACACACGGTTGTCCGGAGGTGGCAGGCGTATCACTTAAAGACAAAAAGACCATGATTAAATGCAATGTTACGGTGTGCGGCACGATCGGCCGGGACGCGGCCACGCGCACCGGAAAGGAAGAGAAAACATTCCTGTCCTTCCCGCTCCGCGTCGCCATTCAGAGCAAGGACGGGCAGAGCGAAACGGTAGAGATCGGCGTAAGCCGGGACGGCGGGCCGGAGGAGGCCGCGGGATACCGCAGCGGTTCGCGTATCGAGGCCACGGGTACGATGTATCTGAAACGAAGGGGCGAAAGGCTCTATTTCAACTTCCTTGCGGACCGTATCGCCCCGGCTGCGCCGGATGCGGCCGATTCCTTCAAGGGAGAGATGTCCTTCCGCGGAAAGGTAGGTAAAAACATCGAAGAACGGAAGGATAAGAACGGCAAGCCCTACACGGTATTCTCGGCGTTCAGCGCGGAGAAGACGGACGAGGGATTCGAATACCAGTGGGTGCGATTCCTGTGCTTCGACCGCGGGCGCGAGGAGTGGTTGCAGTCCGGAGCGCGGGTAGAGGTCAAGGGCGCAATAACCGTGACGGTACACAACGGGAAACCGGACATCTCCTGCCGGGCGGAAAAGCTGGCACAATATGTTCCCGAATCGGATAACACCAACGGGTAACGGCCATGGCAGCTTACAGGAAAAGGAATGCCGACGGCCCGAACAGCGAGGATAAGGCACTGGACCTCTTCGCGGAGATGATGATCGAGAAAATCGAGAGCATCGGCAAGGACTGGCACAAGCCGTGGTTTACCGAGGGCTCGTTGCCGTGGCCCCGCAACCTGCACGGCCGCGAATACAACGGCATGAACGCCTTGATGTTGCTATTACACTGCGAGAAACAGGGGTACACGATACCCCGTTTCTGCACCTTCGACTGCGTGCAGCGGCTCAACACCCCCGGCAAGGACGGGCAGGAGCTGCCCCGCGTGTCGATACTGCGCGGGGAGAAGTCGTTCCCCGTGATGCTGACCACGTTTACCTGCATACACAAGGAGACGAAGGAGAAGATCAAGTACGACGAATACAAGAAGCTATCCGAAAAGGGACAGGAACAGTACAACGTCTTTCCGCGGATGCAGGTGTTCCGCGTGTTCAACGTGGCACAGACCAACCTGCGGGAGGCGCGGCCGGAACTGTGGGAAAAGCTGGAACAGGAGGTCGCACGGCCGAAAATCGAGGACGGGGAACATCTTAGTTTCGCGCCGGTCGATACGATGATCCGGGACAACCTCTGGATATGCCCTATCCGGCCGAAGCATCAGGACAGTGCCTACTACTCGATCTCGAAGAACGAAATCGTCGTGCCGGAAAAGGAGCAGTTCAAATCCGGAGAGGCGTTTTACGGAACGCTGTTCCACGAGATGACGCACTCCACCGGCGCAGAGGGCGTGCTCGACCGGATCAAGCCGACGGCTTTCGGCTCTGCGGAGTATGCCCGTGAAGAGCTGGTGGCCGAACTCGGCAGCGCACTGGTAGCCCAACGCTACGGCATGGCCAAACACATCAAGGAGGACAGTTGCGCCTACCTGAAAGGATGGCTCAACGAACTGAAGGAGTCGCCGCAATTTATCAAGACGACGCTGCTGGACGTGAAACGGGCTTCGTCGCTGATTACCCAAAAGGTAGACAAGATAGCGATGGAGCTGGAACAGGGCCTCGGCAGGCAGGAACGGCAGGACAACGGGATCGCCGCTCCGGAGAGGACCTTCTACGCCTCGGCGGCCTATCTCCAGTTCGACAACGATACGAAGCAGTTCGACGAACTGAAGGACAAGGGCGACTACCAAGGCATACTGACGCTCGCCAGGGAGTATTCCGGCGGTAACGGCATGGACGAGGAGCATACCTATGCCGCGCCCCTGCGCTACCGGGGCGACAACCTCGTGGCCGAGGACAAGGACTTCGCCGTGGTGTACAACGGCAGCATCGGGGGAACCTACGACGTCATGCGGAAACACACGGAACAGGAGGTGCGCGACCACATCCGGCGTTACGGAATCGACCATGCCAGCGACGACGTGAAGGAGGTGGCCAAGGATATGGCGGCGGAAGAGTTCGCTCGCATGGCGGAACGAGAACCGCCCGTCTTCGAGATGCACAATGGCGAACAACTGTACGCCAACTACAACAAGGAAACCGACACGATCGACGTGGAAAAGGCTACCGGAGAAGGGCTTGCCGTACAACACCGTTTTCCCTACAGCCACCATGCGTCGATGGAAGCCAACCTACGGATCGTGTACGAGAAACTGGACAGCATGAACGAATACCGGGCGGACATGGCGGAACAGACCGCATTCCACCGGTAAAGACAACCTCCCGGAACACGACGAGTTCCGGGAGGTTTAATTTCAGCCTTCAAGGCATTCCACATATCCAACGATCCGGGGACACGGAGCGGCTGCCGCTTTTCATACGACGGATTTTATTCCGACCGAATCATGCGGGAAAACGCACCCTGAACGCTGCAAACCTCCGATGCGCCGGACCGGCCATATTCCCGGAATTGTTTCCGCGAACCCATTTTGCCCCAATCGAGGCCTATACAGGCATCGTATCCGGCCGTCGTGCGGAACGACGCGAAGGTATATGGAAATAGTCCGCTCAAAGCCATCATTCCGCGGATTGTAACGATCCTTGCGGCCGGGAGGTTTTACATCGTGCAACAGACGAAAGCCCCCGCTGTAAACTGCCCCCAAAAAGTTGGACACGAAACTTTTTGGGGGCAGTTATTCAGTATCGAACCCGGATGCGTCGGATAGGCTGATTCGACATCGCCCGCAATCATTTTGGGATCGACTCCTTGTATCTCAATCATTGATGCGTTCCTCGAATTATATTAAATTTTTTATTGTATCACAAACACTCTCCAACTACCATTCTTCTCACCACGCTCTACATATTTCTTGGAAATCAGCTGATCCAGCAGCTTCTGAATAGCCGTCATACTGATACCCGTTTCCTCTTTCATGTCCGCAAGCGTCAGCGTGGGCTGAGTTCGCATAGCGTTCAGTATTTTTGTATAATTGGGCGTTCGGAATGCAATCCGCTCCCCATCATACCACCACACATTCTCATTCCTCTCGCTCACGAACAGCACATCATTATACACTTCCGTAGCCACCAAGTCATTGAAATATTTCAAAAAAGGACGGATATCCTTAATCCCTGCATGGGCTCCATCACTGGGGACAGGACCTACTTCGAGATCCGTCTGATGCAAAGCTTCCAAATATTCACTTTTTCTGCGGCTCCGGACTACAATCATCGGATAATCATGACGAGTCAGAATGTAGTTCACCATCAGCCGGGCAATGCGACCGTTACCGTCCTCGAAAGGGTGAATGCGGATATAACGGTAGTGAAACAGTGCGGCCAACTCTACTGGAGATAGTTTCCCTTCTTGTTCTGCTGCATTATACCAGTCCACCAGATCGCCCATCAATCCAGGAGTCTCCTCGGGTGAGGCATATTCGAATCTGTCTCCATATCGGGTGATAACACTGTTAGGCCGAGTCTTATACTGGCCGGCATGAATCACATAACTCGTCTGCATACCACCAGGCAAATCTCGATAAACAGTATAATCTTCTCGTAATATGGTTTTATGCAATGTCCGGATAAAATTCTGCGTCAATGGCATTCCCTTCACCGTAGCCTCTTCCGTCATCATTCGTAGGCCGACGTTGCTCGCAGTCATTTCTTGTACGTCACGCACGTCTGCCTCCCCAATCACCTTGCCGAAAAGTAGCAATATTTCCGTCTGGCCATAAGTCAACGTATTACCCTCAATATGATTACTGTTGTAATTGAAATCCACAGTAAAACGGCGACTGAGCCTTTCCCTATCCTTCTCCGACAGCGGCTGCAAATTCTGCCATGCAGTCAACGCTTTCTTTATATTAAGATACTTCATATGGATTTATATTTAGCATCAGACAATGCAAAGGTATAAAAATTGCCGAAATAGTTATAACGACACAACCATTTCCCAATTTATTTCACGAGATATCTGCTTGTAAATCCATGTATAGAGTTGCTGCCCAAAAATAGAGATTCATTATCAACGCTCGTCGCTTTAAGGCGAATGGTTTTGATCCTGAGAAGTATATTGATATAGATTAACCATTCCTGCATAATCAGCAAATAGTAGAGTCCGATGGGAATAAAGAGCAGGGTTCTTGTGTTATGCTGTAGAAACATTATGTTTATGCTGCATGATAAATACGCGCAGAGCCATGCGGTGGGGAGGCTTTTTTCGACCGGTAACATACGGAAGGCGCTCTATACCTGTATTGTCCGGATATGCGGGCCGTGCCTGTGGCGTATCGGTCTGCGTTTATGTTCGTGCAGGAGTGTTGAAATAAAGGGAAAACGGGAATGCAGGGCGAGCGGATGGTTTTCCCGATACGGACCCGCACTCGTCTACTGTCTTGCGGACTTGCTCGTCGTATTTACGACGGTTGGCTATGTGCGGTTATATCTTTTTGAAGTCCCATTCGTTTGTTGTGGTAGGCATTCAGTAATGGCTGAATATCTGTGTAATCCATAATGAAGTCAATAGTATAGGTTTTCGATGTAGATATAATAAAACACTTTTGTAAAAGCGGATTTCACTCTGTAATTCGCTTCTCAAAAGTGTTTTTGGCGGCGCATGCCTTTTCATTCCGGTCAGTCGATAGTTGCGGCGGAATTCACCGCCCCGGAGGATAACGTCCGTTTTTTTGATGTGCGCCCCGATCGTTGGATTTCTCTGGTTTTTATCTTATCGTTTTTTTACGAGTCGCTTTTGGGGCGTTACGGAGTATCCTCCCCGTCCGGACATTCCCGGCAGGCGTTCGTCGTGCCGCCGCCTTCTGCTCTTTCGGCTTCTGTCCACCGGCGCTTTTCGATCAGGTGCGGGAAATTCCGCCGGACGAATCCGCCCAGCGAGTTATAGACCAGCCCCAGCCGCCGGGCTATGGAGTGCAGATCCTCCGCAGTGGTTTCGTACAGGCGGATGGCCTCGGCGTACTTTTCCATGCTGCGGCGCGAGATCCGTTTGCCCTCCGCCGTGCGCATCATCCCTTCGCGGGCGTGCAGCTCCGGGAAGTGCTCTTTGAGGTATTGCCTGAAAGATTCAGGATGGAGTCCGTATTCGGCCGCCGCTTTCGCGACGCTTATGTCTCCCTCGCGCAGCCGTGCGATGGCCGGAGCGTACTTCTCGGCCTTGGCGCGGCGGTATTGCTTGGTCGTCGTGATCGGCACTCCCTCCCGGTATTCGGCTCCCCGGCGTTCGAACGCCTCCTTGCGATGCCAGGTACGCAGGTAGGCGTATAAGGTGTTTTCGTTCTTCCCTGTCGCGATGGCGATTTCCCGTATCGTCATGGAGGTCTGCTCATAGAGCTGTACCGCCTCGCGGTAACGCTCTATTGTCTCCGCCCTGGGTTCGTGTCTGCGTCCGTTGCCCGTCAGGCGGCCTATCTTCTTGTTCCCTTTGGCCTGCTCGCGTTTCTCCTTGCGTTCGTGTTGCAGCCTTCGGTGGTAGGATAGTACATGTTGGCTGAGTCCTCCGGCCGATACATGGCAGGCGCGCGCCGCTTCCGGTATGGTCATCTCCGTAGTGTGCAGCAGTTCTATTGCATCGGCATAATGCTCTTTGCTCCAGGGCCGCATGCCGCGTTTTCTGTGATCGGCCAGCCCCAGCCGTTGGCGTTCCGCATCTCTGCGGACGAGTATTTCGGGATGGTGTATTCTCAGACAGGCCCCGAAGCCCGAAGGGGTCAGTCCGAACTTCCGGGCGATTTGCGATATGGTGCAGGCGATATTTTCGACGTTGTTGCAGGCCGCGACGGCCTCCTTGTATTTGGTCTGAGCGGCGGACTTCTTTCCTTGCCTGCAGTCCGATTCTTCGTTATATTCGCCCTCCTTATGCGCATTACGACGCGCTAACGCCAGGTTTCGGTAGTATTTGTAGATATAGTTCAGCAGACTGTTGACCGGTACTCCGCATCGGCGACTGATCTTGCTGGTCGAGAGATCCGTCGTGGCATACAGTTCCAATGCACGGGCGTATTTCTTTTCCGTAGCGGGGAGAGGCCGGGGCGCAGACCTCTGCGGCATCGCGAAGCCCTGCCGGCGATTTCGTATGTTCTCGTCGCTGTGTGTGGTTCCCATACACAGGTTTTCCTATATGTCGTTTTGTGGCGTGATTCGTCGGATAACACCGGACGTACCGTCCGTGGGTTTCGGAACATTCGTTTAGATCGGAATGGACATTTACGGGTACATGCGTCGTCGGTCTGCGACACGCGTCGAGCGGAAGCCCGGCATCGGGGGCGTATGCGCTTCCCGTGCTCTCTTGCGGACGCGTCGCCTGCGCCATGCTTCCGCTTTAGTAGCGATTCTCGCGGATGAGAGTCCCGTCAGCTGCGCGTCGGTCAGCACAGCCTTGTATTCCGCCTCGAGGAACGTCCTTTCACGCAGAACACAGGCCGCTTTGACCAACGGGTCGAACGACTCGATGAACCGCATTGCCGCGGGCGTCAGGCAGGGGCGGCGTGTCAGTCGGACACCGCGCCGTCCTCCGCGACCTCCCACGGGCTTATCGTTACCGAGAAGTCGGTGTCGAAGCGCACCAGCTCCCGCGTGTCCAGCCCCACGGCATAGCCGTCCGTGTGCTCCAGCAGCAGCACCCGTGCCGCGGGCCGCTGCTCGTCGAGCCACTCCTCCACGGGTCCCGCGACGATACCCCGCGGCAGTGCCCTGGCGGGGTTCTCGATGCGGAGCCATCGGCTCCCGCTGTCGAAGAGAACCTGCGTGCCCCGGCACATGCGCACGCGCAGGAACGCGCCCTCGCGCTCCGTCTCCCGGGCAGCGATCCGCTGAGCCGGGAAACGGCAATAAAAACTCCGATACCCGGCATGCAGGCTCGGAGTTTACGGCGTTAAAACGGGAGGAGCCTGGGGCTATCAAAATATCGGTATGACATCCACATCCTCCCACGGCTGTACCGTCACCTGAAAATCTTCATTAAAAGTAAGGACAACCTCCGAATCCAAACCGACGCGATAGCCCTTCCGATGTTCAAGCAACAAAATCCGAGCTTCGGGATAGTGTTCGGCAAGGTACTCTTCGATAGGGCCGGATACGATGCCGCTCGGCAACGCACGCTCGCGGTTCTCGATCCACGTCCAGTTGTCCGAGGCATCAAAGACAGCCATCGTACCGCCGCACAACGTCACCTGCACACCGTCACCACTCCTCTCCGAGGCGATGATCCGCTCATTGGGGAACCATTGCAGACAAAAGGACTTCACCGTTTCAGACACCTGCGATTCCGGCCGGTCCTCCTTCGTACAGCCAGCAATCAACAGACCAAAAATCGTCATAGCATAAACATGCAGACGCCCCATTCTAATATTCAAGATTCGCATCATACTACAAAGATTAAGAATTCAAAAAAAGACTTTCGCCGCTTTTATTCCGATTTGCGCAAAGAGCGGTAACAAAACTCTCTACGTGGATCACACAGCCGTCGCACACGACGTCTGCGCAAATAACATCCGAACACGGTAACCAGGCCGGCAGCCAATGCGAGTCCGAGCATCATGGTCCCAAATTCTGTTTCTTCCGGGGTAAAGCAGCATGTAGTGTAAACCATCAAATTCATATATTACTATCATCAAATGAATATTCCTTCAACTCTTTTTTTTACGCATGCCGCCTTTCGGCGAAACCCCGGTTTTCGGGGAATTGCACGAAGAAAGTCCAGCCACCGGCGGAGGACCTTCACGCAGCGGGAAACTCCTCGCATCGGCCGCACGCCAACAGAGGCTGAACGGCCAATGACTCCGCGATTGGTTATAGGCCTCCACCGTTTCGCTCCATTTGCGATAGAGCAGCGGATCGACCGGACGATCAACATAGGAACCCCGCAGAAAATCGGCATAGCGACGCATCTGACGACGGACATATCTGATGTGCAGCATCTTCGCCACCACCAGTATGAGCAGCAGCGACACAAGGGCGATACCCGCCACGCAGAGCCACTCGCTACGAACCGTCCATACGTCGGACGGATTCGCTTCGGAGAAGAACTTTCGGATCACAACAGGCGTCTCTAAGGGTTCTACTGTCGGAGAACTTCCGTCGAGGCGTGGTTCATAAATAAACAACACGCCAACAATCACGAGTGCGGACAAAAACAGGACTCTTAAATTCATAAAATTCATCATCATAACAGATCAATATACCTCTTCGCGCGTGGCTTGCCACCACGCCGTGCGGCGATAGGTTTCGTTCAACGCCGGAAACTCCCCGCGGGGGACATAGAGCGTCAATCCACTGTGGCGGCGGATGTCGAAACCCCCGTAGGGGCTGCCCTCGCCGCCCAGAAAACGTTCGGTGGCATCGCGCCACACCACCGCATCCGCCAACGCCCCGCGGAAGGCCGCCTCCGCGTCGAGATCGGCCAAACAGGCCTCCACATAGGCCTCCAGATCGTAGAAGCGTGCCGCTGCCGGACGGTCGCCGTAGGCTCCCGGGCGGTCAAAGTGTTGAAGGCCCGCAGGCGGTGTATCCCGACCCTCCTCGTCCGCAAAGCCTCGCGTCACACGCCGCACAGCCTCGGCCAGCGCCGGCATCGACGACGTGCGGATCAAGGAGAGCGTCGCCGAACAGCCCGTTCCCGAGAGCGTCCGGACGTGGGCCATGTAACGCTGGCCGAAGGCGGCAAGCTGCTCCTCTACGGGACGTCCGCCATCCGTCAACAGGGCGAGGTTCTCCGCGTAGAGGGGCCGGAAACCCGGCTCCACCACCTCGGCCGACGACGCCAACACCCAGTCCGTATGTCCGGCCAATGCCAGGGCCACCTCGGCCCCCGCCATCAGGCACGCCTCGAAGATCACGTAGTCGAGCGGCATGCCCGACGGAATTGCCGAAACAAAGGCATCGAGCGACATCTCGGAACCCTGATCCAAACCGATGCTGCGGCTCACGAGCGGTGCCTGCAATCCGCCCTCCGGAAGCCAGCCCGTGGCGTGCGAGAAGAACAGAAGACCGTAACCCGTTGCAGGACTGCGCTCCCAAACCGTGCGCAGCACCCGTTCGAGCGTTGCGCCCGAGGCCGAGTTCTCCGCGCCGTAGCGCTCCACCGTGCGCAGCGTGACGCCCTCCGGCGCGGACTCCATGCGTCCCAGCGACGCCCCTTCGGGCGTGTCGGCGTAGACCCACAGCTCCATGCCCGGACGCCAGCCCGCACGCAGGGCCGCAAGGCGCGACGAATACTCTTCCCGAAGGTTGTTGTCCAGCGCCATGTAGACCACCAGCGGGCGACGCGACGGGGGTCTCTCCGTGAGCTCCTTCGTGCAGCCCCCGGGCAGCACCACGCTGAGAACCGCCAAAGCCTGTGTCACAGCTGGAATGAGCGACTTTTTCATCATCTACCGTATGTTGTCAACCCGCTGGTTATAGAAACCCACCGCCAAATCGTAAGCAAGGAGGAGGTTATTTCTGTTCCTGCGGACGCATTTCGTTAATTGTGTCGTTCGTATATGGAGTCCGATAACATAGGTTCAGGGCGGTTTCTATTTTTCGCTTAAATATTGGCAGCTTAGCGTCGAATTGTAAATATGGTACAGCATCCCACGTCCAGTGCTTTATTTCACCCGGCGTATTAGCGAATAGGGCGTTTTTGTCGGCCTCACTTATTCTTTCAGTGAAGCCACCTGTATAGCCACTGCCGACCAGTGCCGTGGAGAAACCGACCTGCACTGAAAACTCCCAGTCGTTGTATAGATATACTGCTGATTTTACGGATGTTGTTGTTATCTCTATATCTTGACCCCCTATCTGGCCATCTAATACCATATTTGAATTCTGAGAAAAAAGGAAAGAGGACTGAGTGGTATTCCACACATGCATATACTGGTATATTGTTGTTTGGAACGGATCATTGTTTAATGCGTATTTCGTAACAGACTTCGTCACGGGTTGCTGGTATAATACATATCGGTTGTATTTATACCTGTGTATTAATACAAAGAAGATATATGAGGTCACACCCCCTGTGTGCTTCATTTGTAATGTGGATGGACCCGTAACGTCAGCACGGACACTTTTTGCCCTGGAGGCGCTACTGAAACTGGTATTCCAATTTCCCCAAACAGTGCTGTTCATGTTATTACCCCAAGGTGTTGCGTAGATCCATTTTCCGTTGGTTGTACCTATGATCTCGGGACCGGGAACTGATGGGGGTGATGAAACGTGGTATTCATTGGACAGTATGGCAGGCCAATCTACCGGATTGTATTTCCAAATCACGTCCGAGCCATCGCACGGTTTTCCGTCCTGGTATATCACCAACTTGTCCAACTCTTGCCATTGGTCCTCGTATGTTCCGTTTCCCTTGTGCCGTGCGTATTCCACCACGACCTTGTACATCATGTTCTTGTGGTTGTTCTCCTCGAGCGCGAACTCGATTGTTTTCGACGCGTCGCCGCTCTCGAATGCCACGCCTTTGTCCCAGTCCGTCGTCGGGTAGAGATGCTTCTCCTTGGCAAGGGCCAGCTCGGTGCTGTTCAGTGTCGTGAAATAGTCGTCCACGCCGTCCTTTGTCCCGTCGGTGTTCACCAGCACGGCCTTCACGCGCACCTTCACACGGTTGAAGTAGGAGTTCGAGAAGTCGAGCTTGAGCGTGTGCGCGTCGCTGCTCAGATAGTGCTGCCCGGTCTCCATGTTGCGCAAAGGCACGTTCATCTGCGTACCGGTGTAATAGATTCTCTTTTCGTCGACATCCTTGTTCGCCGTCCCCGCATCATTGGCCGTGCGGCCCGTGAAGCGGAGCTTGTAGAAGACCGGATCGTCGGCTTCGCTCTCCGCGGTGACGGGCACCTTGGTCATGTCCGCGAACTTCTGCTTGAAGATGTCGTAGCCCATCGTGGACGTGTAGGTCTTCTCGCTGTTGGGCTGTGCCTGCTCCGAAAGGTCGAATCCCGTGGTCAGCGTGAGCGTTCCCGAGGCGTTGGTGCCGAAAATGAATTCGGCGCCGTTGTACTTTTTCTTTTCCAAGGCCCAGTTCAGGCTCGTCATGTTTTCGAAGGGCCACTGCACGATGTGGGTGTGTGCGGGCAGCTCGCGGCGTATGTGCAGCTGCCGCGCGTTCTCCTCCATGTCGTCGGCCGTAAGTTCGGGGTGCACGTTGCGCAGCTCGCGCACCACCGTGCGCTCGCCGCCCAGCGGCACGTCGGGCTGCTCCTGGTCCGTCTGCGACTCGTCGAACGCCGTGTCGCCCCGGTCGAAGTCGGGAACCGTGAAGGTCGCGACTTCCGTCCACGTGTGTTCCGATTTGCCGTTGTCGGGGTGGTCCGTCGTCGGAACCCGGTCGTCGGGTTTCGCCGTCCAGTCCGGCGCCACGAGACCCATGTTGGCCTCGTGTACCTGCTGCCCGTCATCCGTGTTCCAGTACCAGTACCAGTTGGTGTTGGATTTCATGGCGAGCGTATAGGCCCCTCCGGCGGCTCCGTATCCGTGGTCGAGCACGTAGACGCCCGGGTTGCCGCCCGCGGGGTCGGACTCCTTCTCGATCGTCTTGCCGTCGGGGCCCGCCTGGATCGAGGGCTCCAGCGTCAGGGGCTTGCCCTTCTGCGTAATCTTGAGGTTCGCCTCCCGCGGCGACAGACCCGGAGTATTGCTCTCTACCTGCACCGTCACGCTGCGACGCCCCAGACCCGTGTTGGGCTGGAGCGTGAACTCCAAGCCATCCAGGTATGTTGTGGCCACGCTCTCGATCTTCTTGCCGTACCACGTCGCTAAGTTGGTGAGCCACGTATCCTCCGCTCCGGCCTCGCCCCGCGAGAACCACCATATCAGCGACGAGGGCGTCGTCTCGATCTTGGGCCAGACGCCCGTGGCGTCGTGCGCCACGACGACCTCGTAGCCGCCGTTCTGACGCAGCTCGTAGGGATGCACGGTGTTCGCCACCACCTTCCACTCCACGGGCTCCTTGAGCTGGTAGACCGTGAAGCGCTCGGTGACCGGGTTCACGGCATTGTTGTTCTTCAGCTCCGCCGTGACCTCGAAGGTGAACACGCGGGAATCCTGGCCCTCCGGGAGCTTCGCTGGCTCCACGAGGTACTCGTCCTTCGCGTCGCGGACCCTGGCGAAGAAGGTCTTGAACCGATCGTCGGGAATCGTGCCCCCCGTCTCCGGGTAGATCGTGTAGCTGTACTTCTTGCCGGTGCCGTCGGTGCCGGAGAGCGTCAGCTCATACTCCTTCTTGGTCGTGACGCTGATGCCCACGCTCTTCTCCGGGCCCTCGGGGCCGAAGTAGAGCTCCTCGGGGTCGAAGAGGATGCGCAGCAGGTCGCGCGAGGTCTGCGAGACCGAGACCTGCGACTTCATGCGCCCGGCCTCGAAGACGAGGCGGCCGCTCAGCGTGCGCTCCGTGCCGTCGGGGTTGTTCGCCAGCTCCTCCATGCCGAAGCGTAGCTCCGTGGTGCCCTTCGGACCCTGCGACGGCCATCCCGTGCTCCCCGGAGCGTAGGCCGTGCCCTCCGCGTCGTAGTAGCGGATGTTCTTCTTGAAGTCGTCGTCGCCCTCTATGGTCAGCTTCCAGCCCTTGCCCAGCTCCCCGTCGTAGTCCGTAGTCACCGTCAGCGCCTCGGGCGTGCCGTCGCAGTAGAACTTCTGTTCGCGCTTGCTCAGGCTCAGGGAGTAGACGCCGTCGGTAACGATGTCGCCGACCTGCTGGCTCTGGTCCCAATCCACGACCTCGGCCGTGAGCTTCGTATTCTCGTTCCTCAGCGCATCATCCTCCGTATCTTCCCCGTGGCCCGACACCGACGTGATGTTGACCACGTAGGCGTGGTTGCGCCGCAGGTCGATGCGGCTCTCGGGCGTGGGCTTGAGCTCACCGCCGCCGCCGTCCTTGCGTACCTCGGCGAAGTCTATGCGGTAGTAGGTCGTCTTGGCCGTGGCGCTGCCATACTTGCCGCCCACGACGATGCACGCCGCATCGTCGAAATCCAAACCGTGGTTCTCGGTCTCGGGAACGTAGCACTGGCGCGTCAGGCTGCGACGGTTCGCCGCATCGGCATCCACGGCACCGGCAGGCGTCGTCAGCTCCCCGGCGTCGAAAGTATAGCGGAGCGGAGCGGTATCGTCGTAGGTGGCGTAGAGGTCGCTCAGGGTAATGTCCGTCACCTGCCCCGTACCCGTGTCGATATTGCCCTCGCGGGCTCCGCAGATGCCGCCCGTGGCCGTACGGTAGACGCTCACGGACTGAAGCTCGAAGTACGTTCCCTTGCCCCCGTTGTAGAGACCCTGCGCCTGCATGTCGTCGAGCGGGAAATGACCCTCTTCGTCCTTGTGGAAATTCACGCCCACGTCCACGCGCGCCACGGCCCGCGTCATCCGGATCGTCCCGGCGAGCGCCGCCCCGGGACGCAGCGCGAACGTCCCGCTCTCGCCCCACATGGGGAAGCTGCGGAATTCCTCCGCAGGGGGAACGGGCCACTTGCCCTCCGTGTCGAAGGTCAGCCTGAGGCGCGCCTCCGACAGCGGGTTCTCGACGCGAGTGCCCTCCTCATCGACCGTGCAGGAAGCGAACACCGTCCACCACGGCCCATCCTCCGTATCGGTATAGCCGCCCTGCGCCTTCAGCTCGTCGAGCGTCAGACCCGAGACGAGGCCCGCGCGGAACGTGCGGTCCGTATTGCCCGCGGGAAAGGGGATGTGGATGTCGTAGGTCGCGGAACCGTCTCCGTTCTCCGCAACCTCCGCTTCGCTGATATCCTCCGCCTCGGGCGTGGTCACGCTCACGAACTGCCAGTTGCCCTCGTTGTTTTTGGCGTAGAGCAGCACGTGAAGCTTCCCGGCCTCGAGAAGGGTCTCCTGCGCCACCTCCGCGGCATAGGTCCCGGCCGTCGAGACGCCCGGAACCACGAGACGAAGCGTCGCGTAGTCGCCCGAAGGCGCCGGATTGGGTCCGAAGTCTCCGGAATCCGTGAGGTCCCGGGTGCAGCCTCCGGTAAATGCCGCGGCGAAGAGGCAGGCGGCCGCAGCCGCCGCGCACACGGCACGGCGCCGCAGACCCGCCCCGAGGCGGCCTCCCGCGGGCCGATGACCGCGGGATGTCCTGTTGCTTGATCTCAGTATCATATTATCGTCTGTATTGTTTTTGTTATCTTGTCGTTGCCGGGCCGGAACCCGGATGCTGGGCCCCGGCCCCGGGATCACGGGCTATTGTTGAGTGCCTTCGAGCCCCGTATTATAGGTCGGAAGACTTCCCGGACGAGCGGTTATGGCGTTGCGCACGACCATCAGCTCCAGCGGCCCGCGCAAGTTTTCCGACGCCGTGGTAATATAAGTAGGCGTGATGCGCTCGAAGATCTGTAACCATTCGCGCGTAATACCATGGCCGTCCGGACATTTCACACCTGAAAGCCATTGCGACCAATATCCTTTTACATCGCTCGTACGTGTATGCTGGCGGCTGCCGACGCACGAGTGTTTTCCTGTGACTACGATCCTCCATCCCCGGAACACATGGCGGTCGCCTCCCCAGAGAGCTTTATAGGCATCGGCCGTCGCCTGGGAGCAGAAAGGATACCCGGCCTTATTATAATCGTCGGTCTGGCAGGTGATTCCGAAGGTGTTCCCTGTGAACGGGTCCGTGAGGCCCTGCTGGCGATAAGTCTCATCCATGATCGTGTATTGCTTTTTTATCTGAATGCTCGCTCCGGCTTCAGCAAACTTGTCCCTATTGTCCCAGCGGTCGACATAACCCCACGCCTGGTCGCGGTTCATCGTCGCGGGGCCGGGAATCGCCGGGACGACGGGGCCGTGCTGGAGGAACACGAGGCTGTTGGGGCTGTAGGCCTCCTGCGAGAACAGACAACTGTTCCACGAAGGCTTCGATCCATAACCGTTGTCCGACCACACCGTCGTCCAAGAGTCGTCGTTGCCGCCGTAGGGCTTGTACTCCACCCAGTAGATGTAGAAGTGCTCCTTGTCCGTGTTCTCCGGAACCGTATGGCGGATATAGCGTTGGTACTTGCTGCCATCGAGCTTGTACTCCGTGTACTCCGTCTCGCCGACGGGCGTCTCTGCCGCCGCCGTGAAGTAGTCGCTGACGTTATTGTAGTTGCCGATGTGGAACTTCCGGCGTCCGACGCGTACCCGCTGGTCTTTGTGGTAGGCGCTGCCGGAGAAGTCCAGCAGCAGCTCGAAGCCCCCGTAGGAGTACTTGCCGCCCCGGGCGATCTGCGCCGTCTCGGGGTGCACGATCCAGTAGCCCGAGTAGTAGTTGAGTACTGTGGTGAACTTTTCGTCCGCTCCGTCCTTCTCCTTCTGGCGGTATCCCGTGATGGTGATACGGTACTGCCGGTACCCGCCGTCGGTATCATAGCCGACCTTGTCCGGGTCGATGAATGCCTCGTTGCCGGTCTTCTGGGCGATCAGCTCGCTCAGCTCGCCGAGCGTGGTCTGAAGCACCGTCGAGTACTTCGCTTCCGTGGGATAGAGCTCTATCGTACCCCTGTCCTTCCACGTTGCATTCATGCCGTACGCGTTTTCCACCTTGATCGTCACCTTATTGTTCGAGCGGATCGCTATAGGTTGGTCTTTCCACGCGGTCTCGCCTGCGGGCAGCTCCGGGTCTTGGAAGTTCGAGAGGCTGACGTCGTTCTGGCCGTCGAAGGGCAACTGCATGAACGTCATCGAGGGCACCGTGCGCTGGATGCGCAGGATCTTCGTCGCGGCGCTGATCTGCTCGTCATCTTTCGCCTTAGCCTCGTCGGTCGTGTTGCCGTCGTCGACCAGATTGTGGAGGTTGTAGAACTGCATCTCGGAGTAGTACCTGCCCGCGAGGGGTATCGTACGCGTGGGGGGCGTGCCCGCGAGGGCGTCGTCGTTCAGGGCGTTCGGCGCGAGGTAGAAACCCTCGACGCTGTAGAGCGGCAGGGCCTGCGACCAGGTCCGCTCGCTCGAAGTCTCGTCGCGGTTCTCGTTCGTGGCATTCGCAATACCCGGTTCCGGAACGGGCGCCAGATCGCTGAGGAACGTGCTGATGACGTAGCCGGGTTTGTCCGCCGCAGGGGTCTGACCGTCGTCGTTCTTCCAGTAACGGTGGCTGTGGTGCAGGCGCACGTCCTTGGGACGCGCGGCAGCGTGGTCGTAGCTCGTGCCGAGGAAGGCCTCGATGATCGCGGGCCTATCCTCGAGCTCGTTGTCCTTCGCGCCCAGCTCGTCGGCCTCCGACGTGCCGCCCTCCGTCTTGCGCCACTCCCACCACCAGTCGGTGTTGGCGCGCACGCTCAGCGCGTAGAGCCTCCGTGCCGCAGCCGTACCCATATCCAGCGTGTAGGTCGCACGCCCCGTCGGCACGTTCTCGCCGCTGTGCTGCTGCGAGGTGAAGTTGCCGCCCTGCGTCACGTTGGTCGAGGGGACGATCTCCAGACGCAGAGGTCCCGCGCCCTGCTCGATGGTCAGCGTCGAGTTCGTCTCGTCGAAGCCGTCCGTCGGCGAGTAGGCCTGCATGGTCACCGTCCGCGGCTGCAGGGTCGGGTTCGGAAGAAGCGTGAAGGGAATATCCGCCGCTCCGCTCCGGGTCACGTTCGGGTACTCGCTCCAGTTGGTCACCCACTCCTCGCCGCTCAGGTTGCCCGTCTCGCTCTTCGAGACGAAGTACCACGGCAGATCCGCAGGCTGTGTAGCCACATGCGGTGTCACGCCCGTCGCGTCCCACGACACCCGGATGAAGTTCGGGTAGATATTCCGGGGATCGTCCGGATCGTACACGCCGTCTTCGGGGATGTCGGGGTCATCAGGCCCCACCAACTCACCACCTCGAACAGCGTCCACGTACCATTTCACTTCGTAGTAGCTCTGCTCAACGTCCAGCTTCGTACGCTCGGGGTTCTTGTCTTTCTGCCCGTCCGTATCCCAGTATCCCTCGATCTCGAAACGCCACGAACGAGGCGCTACAGGCTCGACGTTGCCGTTGTGCGCCGCGTCCCAGTTCGACGGCAGCAGCGAGAAGAGGGTCTCGCTCTCCGTCTCGAAGAAGGTGATGGCACCGCAGTTGTCCGTGCCGTCGCCGAGCGGGTGGCCCGCATACGCCGTAAAACCCACGGGCAACTTATCCTGATGGTTGTTCCTGACCAGCGTGTTGTAACCCCCCAGATCGTTCTTGCGGTCCGCAACGGGCTCGGCATCCTGGTCAGAAAGGTTCATGCGGTAGGTCTGGCCGTCCTTTGTCCATGCCACGTAGTACGTGGCGCCCGCGGGCGAGCTCTTGACGATGACCTGCTGCTTGCTCTGGGGGTATTTCGGAAAGTAGAGCTTCTGCTGCAAAAGACTCAGCGTGCGGGTGTTCTTCACGTCCTGAACCAGTTCCAGCGTCTGAGACATCCGGCCCGCCGTGAACAGCAAACGCAGCGTGCGTTCCATGAGCCCCGCGGTGTTGCTCTCGTCGAAGCGGCTCAGGCCCACGCGCAACCGGTACTGCGTGTGGGGAAGACCGTCGGTCCAGAAGTAGCTCTCGCCCTGATCCTCCTTCGTGAGCTCCTCCCACGTCCCGTTGCGGTAGATCTCGACCTTAACGTCCCCCGAATAGTCCTGCCCGTTCACCGTGACGTCCGTCTTGCGCATCGTCAGATGCCACCCCTTGTCAAGCGTCTCGTCGCCCTTGAGCTCGAAGTCCGTGAACACGGTGACCTCCTGTGCCGTACCGTCCTGATGGTAGCGAAGCTGCGTGGAGCTCAACGCCAACTTGTACTGTCCGTCCGTGACCATGTTGCCCATGCTCCCGTCGCCCGTGTCCCACGAGTAGACGTCGACCTCCATGTTTATCGGCTCCGAAGCCGCGGCATCAGCCTCCGTGGGGTAGCCGTCCCCGCGAACCCGAAGAATGTTGATGACATACGCGTGGTTGCGAAGAATGTCGTAACGGTTCTCCGCCGAGGGCTTCACGTACCCCTCGTGCTCGCTCCCGGCATCGTCCCCTTTGGCCGCGCGGTCGTAGAAGTCTATGCGGTAGTAGGTGGAGGCTCCGCCGTTATATTTGCCTTTGACAACGAGGTAGAACGCCGACGTGTTGTCGTCCGTGCCGTTGGGGGTCTCCGGCAGGTAGATCTGGCTCCGGAGCATGTTTCCCGCGTCGCCCCCCTCCTTCGTATAGGTGAGGCCCGACTCGTGGAGGGCCAGCTTGTCGTCGAACGTCGGATCGGTCACCGACAGCCCGTTGCCGGTACGGTCGAGGTAGGCGGGGTTCGGGGCGATGAAGCCCTCGCGCGCCGCGTTGTGGAGCGTAACCGCCTCGATCTCGAAGCTGTGCCCCGCGAGATCCGTCGCGTTGCCCTTGTACGCGTCGCTCGTCAGGTCGTAGCGGCCCGTGAACTGGCCCCTGTCGTCCACGATCTTCCCCGAGATGTTCACGCCCACGTCGATACGCGCCACGGCACGCAGCAGGTGGATCGTAGCCACGCGCACGACCTGCGTGGTGAAGGCCGTCTGCGTCTCGCCCCACAGCGGAAGCGGGGTCGGATCATCTGCGGTATTCCAGATGGCGCCGTCCTCCTGCGCGAAGCGGATCGCACTGCGCGCCGTCTCCAGCGTCGCGTTCGCGCCGAGCAGCCGGTTCCAGTACTCGCTCTTCGCCGCATCGTCCGTGCCCGCATCCGGGTAGTTCGCCACGATCATCACCTTGTAGTATTTCAGCGCTTCGTCAGTCCCCTCCTGCGGCAGCTCGATGGTAAAGTGCCGCTGGTAGGCACCGTTGTTGTCGACCTCCGCGTCGCCGCCATCCCGCTCCGTGGCCGGGGCGTAACGCACGAATTTGAATTCACTGTCCGTGGCGGCCTTCGCCTCGGCGCGGAAGAGCAGGACGTTGAACCGCTTCATATCCACGATGGCCTCCTGCTCGGGAGTGAGCGCATACGTCCCCGGGCGTGCCGAGCTCACGCCCGAGACGCTGATGCTCAGGTTCAGGGTTCCCGACTCCGCGGCCGGGGGCTCGGGGTCCGCAGGAACCCGGCCGGGTTCGTCGGCAAGGTCCTTCGAGCAGCCCGCAAGCAGGAAGGCGCCGCACACGAGCGGCGTCAGGATGCGACGGAGCACACGGCGCATCGCACCGGGCCCCGGATAACTGTACATAGGAATCATAGTATCTTTTTGCTTCATTATTGTTATTGTCGTCTGTCTGAGTCTCCACGCGGCGGATCAGATGCCGCCGATGTCTTCGACGCCGATCCAGTCGAGCACCTTCACCTCCGTAAGCATCAGGTTCGCGTCGAACTTGAAGCCCCACTCGTCGTTGCGCCACAGAAGCTCCTCGCTCAGGCTGCCGCCCTCGCTCTCCAGCGCCTTGCGGATAAGATCCCGCACGTTCTCGTCGTAGAGCTTCGACGTGCCGTTCCAGATCGTCAGGCGCATGTCGTCGGTAAGGTGCAGCGTGTGGAAGACGGCCGTAAGGTCCGAGCCGCTCACGCTATGGTCCGGGGTGTAGCTCAGCGTAGGGCTCTCCTGCGTCAGCGGCTCGTTCTGGCTGTTGTAGACGCCGTTTTTGCCCGTGAGCTGGATCGTGTAGCCCGTGGGGTTCGCGCCGCGCATGCCCGACACGGCGCCCTGCAGGATTACCTGGACCACGTTCGTGTTCTTGCGGTGCGAGACCGTGCCCTCGACAGGCGTGCGCTGGCCGTCCGTCGTGAACGTCTGCATGCCCCCCAGCACATATCCCAGCTCCTGCCAGTTCGGGTAGGGACGACCCACCTGACCGTTCTCGTGCCGCAGCTTCAGGCGCATACCGCCCAGCGTGCCCGTGCCTTCGAGCGTGTAGTCCTCCTGACGGTGGTTGGCCCACACCACGGCCGTGTAGCTGCCCGCGGCCTGCGGAACCTTGAAGCGCACCGTCTGGTTCAGAACCTCCTCCGAGCCCAGAGGACGGCTCTGAACCAGCTCGCCCGTACTCCCGTCGTAGAGGAAGAACTCGCCGAACTCGGCAGTCTCCGACCAGAGATCCCGATCCTGAGGGTTCTGCGTATAGGAGAGTTTCAGCGTGACGTCCGTCTGGCAGTCGCTCAGATCCTCCTTCGTGCAACCGCCGCTCGGAAGCACTGCGACGCACAGCATGAATAGGGTAAATAATCTGTTCATAGTTTCGATATATTTTGTTCTTCTTTCTCGTTAACTCTTCGTCTCGTTCCGACGGGGATGTCTCCGCGAACCGTCGTATTTGTCGTCGGGCCCTCTCGTTTCCGGGCCTTCGGGGTTTCAACACCCTGTATATTTCGTATCTTCCTGTCTTCGGCCGATTCGCTGCGGATGTCTCCGCGAATCCGTCGTATTTCTGTTGTCCTGTCCGAACCCCGCGTGTCCGTCGTCCGGTCTGCGGGCATCCCGGAGAACCGTTCCCATCGCTCGATCCCGACTGTTTTTACGGCTCCTCTCCGAGCTCCCGGGCCTCTGCCTCCGGGCCCTTTCGGGGCATTCCGGCTCCTTTTTTCCGGCCCTTTGCGGCGGCACGGTCTCCGTATCTCTGCGGGACGGCTGCGCCGTTTTCCCGTCTTCAGTCTGTTCCGATGCGGAATACTCCGCGATCCCTTCGTCGTTTCTGTTATCCGGTTCGAAACCCGCATGTCCGGGGTTCCTCCGAATCCTGTCGTGATGTGCCTTGCAGCCGGGGCACGACTCCCCGTTGTGTCTTGCCGTGATGAGCCTTGCGGCCGGGGCACGGCGCCCGTTGCGGCGGACTCCCGGACCGGGAGTTTCCTTTCCGTGAAAAAACGATGTCGAAAAGAAGAAGGAGGCAGGCCTGCCTGCCCTTTTGAACTTATCCTTCAGGTTAAACACACTGGACAGGCAGGCCCCCCGGTTACATACCGGGCATTTCAATTCCTCCTTCGCGGACGGATCAGATACCGCCCTCGATGTCTACCACGTTCCAGTTGAGTACTTCGATCGTGGCCTTCATGGACGCGTCGGCCTCGAGATCCTCATCCTTGTCGAGGTTGTCGTCCTCCGTGGGTTCGCCCACGCCGTCGACCGAGATGATGTTGACTTTGTAGTGGTTGTTGCGCTTCAGAGCATACTTCTCGGCAATGGTCCCGTCCAGTCGCGAACGCATCCAGTAAGCCCAGTACGCCATACCCTGATCATAGGTTACGATAAGGTAGCATGGGACTGCCGATGCTTTTGCCGCATTGCGGTCAGCGACCGCGGGAGTTTCTTGGGGCGCGGTATTACCGGGCGTTCCGCCTACGTCAGTCCAGCGGGTCGGCGTTTCGGCATAGATACCCGGGCAGTAGCCTACGATCTTGCCGTTTTCCCACTTCTGAACTCGATAGAAAGTACCTCCGTTACCGGCGATGGTTCCCGACAAGTCGCCCGCTACCGTGCCGTCTGCATTCAGGAAGAGAGCATCTTTGCTCGGTGTCCATTTGGCCTTGATGCTCAGGAAGGTCACCTTATGTCGCTTGGCCTCCTTCGGAGAATTCTCCGTCAGATAGCTGTCTTGACCCATTGTCTTGCCAAAAGCGACGTTAGTACCGTTGTCGAAGAAATCGACGGGATTAAGTTTGTTAGGATACTCATTCTCTTTGCCAGTCGCACCCGCAAGGTTATATTCGATGTCGTAGTACGGCGAAACCAGCTGCTCGCCATTGTAAACCGGGAAAGTGTAGAAACGCGTCGGGTTGTTGCGAACTCGGTACTCGGCAGCAGCCTTGTCATCGATCTCGATCGTACCATCGCCGCTGTTGATTACAAGGTTATCCGCGAACTTAGGCGTAACTTTGGCTACCATACGGCCGATATAGATCGTGAAGTTATTCGTATTCTCATCCCCTTTTTGGACCGTGACCTGATCCTCGATGGTTGCGCCGAGCTTATAGACGTTGCTCATCCAGAATTCATTGTCGGTAGTCGCACCCGAGATATCAGCGATCTCCTGGATAACCTTGCAGACATTGCTCAGCTTCTTGTTGGCGGCTGTCTGGCCGTTGAAAATGGCCTCGATCTTCGAGTAATCTCCAAGGTTGGCCAGGGCGTAAAGACGCTTTTTACCGGTCGTCGTGGCGAAAATCTTTGCGTAAGGCGCCGCTGCTAATTCGGCGTCTTCGAACTTCACATAATTTTCGAGAATATCGTCGCTGTTGAACACAAGGACAACGGCATCGGTGATTTTTTTCTCTACTTCCGTAGCCTGCGAGGTTCCATTCACATAGTCGTCCTCGGGACCGACATAGGTTCCGGCGCCCGTACGCTGCGACAGCGATACCGTAGCGTAGGTCGGAATGCCCTCTACGACGCCGCCTTCTCCGCCGCCGCCCGGGGAATTGGGATTGTCTACGTCTTTGGTGCAGGAACCCAGCAACAGCAGGGTCGCAAATGCACCTGTCGTCAGAATGTTTAATGTTTTCATCGCTTAATTTAATTTGGTAAATGTTGAAAAAGGAAAGGATAAGTTGTTAAGTCTTGTCGTAGCGTTATATGCGCATCATCGGCGCCCGGGAAGCTCCACAGTGCCAACCTCGCGCGGAGCAGACGCCGCATGCAGCTGATCCAGAAGTTTCCGCGCCTCCGGCTCCCCGCATGCCGCGGCGCGCTCCAGAAGAGGTGCGGCTCCGGCCTCGTCGCCCGAGAACAGCCGCGCCGAACCCTCCAGCAGGTCGCGACCCGAGCCCTCCGCCGCGCCCCGCAGCACCGTCAGGGCCTCCGCATAGCGCCCTTGGCTCACCAGCGCCGCGCCCGTGGCCAGCGCCTCGGCCGCGGGGTCGGGGACGTTCTCGTAGTAGACCTTGATGAAGGCCGCATTACGAAGCTCCGGGAACATGTGCTCCAGCATGTACAGATAAGGACGCCCGCCCGAGAGTTTCATCAGCTCCAGCTCACGGCCCTGCGTCACCGGAACGTTGTCGATGATGCGCAGGATCTCCTCGCGCTCGTAAAGGTCGCTCGCGGCGACCAGCTTGCGAAGGCCACGCCAGTCCTCCGAGCCGTTGAAAAGCGTCATCGAATCCGCCGGAAATGCCGTGTTGCGGAGCAGAAAATCCTTCAGCGCCACGGCGCGGTTCCACGCAAGGCGGTCGTTGAAGGCCAGCGTGCCCTCCGGAGAGGCGCTGCCGACGATAACCACACGCACCACGCGCGATGTCTTCGACTCCTGAAGCATGCGGATGCTCGAAACCAGGTTCACGAGCATCGTGTTGTTATCCCGGAAATGCCGCTCGAGCAGGTGCTTGCCCTGACGGAAGTGAACCGTGAGGGCGCCTTTCTCGCCCTCGGCGAGGTACCGGTCGATCTCGGCCTGCTGCGAAGGTGCCGTGCCGTAACCCATGTTCAGATCCATATCCGGGTCGAACAGACCCTTCGCGGCGGAAGACGTCGCCATACGTGTCTCCAGCGCCGAGAGTGGCTCCACGAACCCGAAACTGCGCGCAAGGCTGTCCCCCGTGCTGGCTGCCCCGGCAGCCGCCGCGAGTTCCGTGGCACGGGACTTGACGCCCGCGGGCGAAGGCTTCGGAAGGGAGGGCAGCGCCGGAGCCGCCTCCACCGTCCCGAGGCGCTCCGTGCGGCAGCACCCCGAACGTTCGCGCTCGATGCGAAGCCCCGCGGTCTCCATCCACCGCTCCAGTGGCACGCTCACAGAGTAGTCCGCGGTCTCACCCTCATGGGCGCGCTGGGAGCCCGCTGCGGGCTGACGAAGATCGTGGGTCGGCAGGCCCGCGACCTCCGCACGCCCGCTGCGCGCCTCCAAAAGCTCCACACGACGCCCGTACACCTCGATGTTACGAAGCGCGAGCTCATGACCGCCTCCCGACAGTACCGGACGAAGCGTGAGCTTGTAGTTCTGACCTCCGGTCGCCTGTCGCCCGATATGAGCCCGGAAGCGAACGCGAAGACTGTCCCCTTCGACCGTGAGGCTGAGACCGCTGAGCGTGATACCCTCCTTGGGCGGCTCCGAAGAGAACGCTGGGGAGCTGGCCGCGAGGGCCATAGTCATAAACAGTAGATTCCATTTCATATTCATCCATCTTTAGTATATATATTCATTCTTTTCCAGCTTTTCCAGGCATCCCGAATGCATGAGGTAGCCCGACTTTTTTAATCCGACAGTCCGGCATAGCCTCGAAGTCCCCGACCGGGCTCCGGAACCGTGCCACCTCCTCCCGAAAGCCCGGCAACCCGCAGCGCCCGCCGCCGCGCGGGCGCTGCAGAACGCCGGAGACGACTCAGACAATCCCGCCGTCTCCCGAAGCACACCCATTAAGGCCCGTATCCCGCGCCCGAGCGGCCTGTGACGCTCTTCGGTGCAGAATCAGAAGAGCAGGAACGATATCGTGATCCCCACCTTCGTCGGCCCGAAAAACAGCTGGCGGGCGTCCGACTCCACCTTCTGACCACATTTGGGGCATTCGTAGCGGTCGTAGTTCAGGTAAAGAACCCCGACGCCCACCGTGAACTCCACGTTCCAGCGACGCCCCAGCAATATACTGTAACCGTAGCTCACGCCCCCGCCCGCGACATGACCCTCGTAGCGGTAGGCATCCGAACCGTTTCCGAAAAGAAGCGGAAGATTGTGACCCCCGATGTTATAATTCCCGTAAAGGCCGTGCACGCCCACGAAGTGACCGTTGAAGCGCTGGCACGTCCAGTAGCGGAACTCCGGCATCGCAGCCCAGTGGACCAGCTTCTTATTGTCCGAGTCGCTGCCCTGAAGGTTGAACGGGTTGTAGCCCCCCGAAACCTCCAGCGTCCAACGCGGGGCCAGGCCGATCTCCACACCGAGATTAGGCGTGCGCACGATGCCCCCGTAGAGAAGGTTCGTCTTCACGGCGAACCGGTCCTGAGCCTTCAGACTGCCCACGCACGACAGCAGCACAAGCGTCAAAACCGAGATCATGTACAATTTCTTCATCGTATAAATGTTTTATGCGGTTAACTCCTCCTCGCTTCCGGAGCCCGGCACCGCCCGGAAAACAGGCGGAACGGAACCCCGGAATGTCACTCTTTATAAGAAAGAGTGCGATAATGGCTCCAGACGTGTCAAATATTTGTTTTTCAATGTGATATGTGTTATGTCGCATTGAAAAATGTTTCAACATGGCCAAAATTGCGAGCCACGGAGATGCGAATTGGTATAATGCTCTTAAAATCAATGAATTAACAAAACATAACGTAATATCTATGGTAAAACAACAGTCGCTTATGAGCAAGGAAAAGATACATCACTGTCCTGTGGGATGTGTTCTCTGCAACCATCCGACAGACTATCCAGCCCGATTCGTACCGTTCGCGCTGCCTGCCTCCCAATCCATAAGGCACATATCAAACAAGTCGAACCATATTCTTTTTTTGATCGATGGCTCGCTGCATGTCGTATTGGAGAACAAAAACATCTACATACAAGCGGGACAAGCCTTGTTTTTCGGACGCAATACCTGTCCGTATATACGGGCTACGCACGACTCTACGATCGTATGGTTGAAATTTTCCAACCGTATCGTGCTGGGAGGCAGCGACGTATTGAGCAAAGTGGCCGCGGCAAACAGGCCTTCGCATGAGGACGACATCCCTATACTGGACCTCACGCAAACGATGATCGACAAACTGCGTGGCATGCAGTTTATTGACAGCCCGTGTTATCATATAAGCCGCCAGTACGAACTATACATAGCTTTCCGAAGCGAGTATTCGGAGGAGCAAATGGCGCAGTTCTTCAGTTCGATCCTGCGTGCACGGGACGATTTCAGGGCCTTTGTAAAAAACAACTATCGTTATGGGGATACTCTGGAAAAGGTGGCGCAGAAAGCAAACATGAGTACCAATCACTTTCTGCGAAAATTCAAGGAGCACTTCGGAATGACGGCCCATCAATGGATGGTGAAGCAAAAAGCGGAAAAACTCGTGAAGGCCATACAAGCCGGAGAAACAAATGCCAAACTGCTCGCCGACCGCTTCGGGTTCCACTCTACGGCAGGACTATATCTTTTTTGTCGTCGGCAAGTGGGAATGACATTTCAGCAACTCACACGACATGTTGCTGACGGACAATCGATTACAATTTAATATAAAGTACAGTGGTGATTTTTGAACAAAAAATGTAACTTTTATATTCTTTGCCAGCGACAAAAAATCATTCTTTTTTTCCTATTTTTGCGATCAACAAATTGGAAACCAAGTCGGCAAGACACTCTTTCTTATAAAGAGTGAAATTCTGGGTACGCTGGCCTCGGGGTGCTCCGGATTTTTGCAACGTTTTTGCAAATATACTGTTTTTGAATATATACTGTGTTTTTTTGTTATACAACGGTATTGAAAACGGCTTTTGTCGTGTTGTCTTTCTCTGATCGTTGATATTCGATGCGGGAAAGACGGCCCCCGTCGATTGATTGTCCGGGGCTTGATGGTTCGAAATGTCCGGAGCCTGGATACCGGCGCGTCGGATGTCCGGTCTTTCAACCGGTCTGGTCTTTATAGCGTTGTTACGATACGGTTCGCTTCGTCTATGCGGCAAGGTTCCATTTCTTCCAGATAGATACGTGTGGTTCTTTCCGTGGTATGTCCGAGACCTTCGCTAATGACAGAAATGGCGATGTTTTTGCGACGTGCACGACTGGCCCACGTATGCCGTGCCGCACCGAAGGACAAACGCGCATCCGTTCCTAATTTCCGTGCGATGTCCTGCAATAGGTGCAGGTAGTAGCAGCGGCTCCGGCAGTAGAGTTCATAGAGCTGTTGATCGTTGTGAGGCGTCTTTCCGGAACCGGAGCCTGCAGCAGAAAGGATTGGAAACACATACGGTGTGCTGCAGAGACGATAGCGGTCGATGATTTCCTGCATTTCCGGGAGGATACGGACGGTGAAGAGTTGTCCCGTTTTACGGCGGCGGTAACGGATGACTCCCTCGCGGATGTTTTCCTGACGTAGGTAGGCCATGTCTACGAATGACATTCCACGGCAGTAAAAACTGAACAAGAACATATCGCGAGCGACGTTCTGCTTTCCGGTCAGTTTCGCTTGGGAAACTTTTTGCATGAGCGTATCGCTGATTGCCAGTTTCCAGGTCTTGGAGTTTTTGACGGTTACGGCGTCGAAAGGACGACGGCCGGAGTTTGCATGGCCTTCAGCCACGCCCCGGTTATAGGCAGCCCGGAGTTTGCTCATATAGAAGGTTACGGTATTGGGTTTCAGTCCCATATCTTGCAGATAGTCCCGGAAAGCCAGCACTTGCCGTTCATCCAGGTCATCCAGCAGAAATTGTCTTCCTCCGGCGAACTTCCGGAAAACCGATAGCGTGGATACGAACGTCTGTGCCGAGCCGTACCGTCCTTTGTTGCGGCACTTTTCTACAAGGTGTAGGAGATAGGTTTCTACATAACGTTTGTCATCGCGTTGCCGATAGTGAGCCAATACATCCGAAGCCTCGAAAGGGTTGCCCGATTGTTCCATGCTATGGACCAGCCTGTATAGTTCGCCTGTATGATAACGCAGATAGTCGTTGACTTGTCCGATGTATTCCCGGTGTGTGCGGTTTCGCTGGCGTGTGATGGCGATGCCGCGCATATCGTCGAACTCTTCCTTGCGGAGCCGGTAGGGCGTGAACAATACGCAGCGGCGTCGGTGACGGATGATCTGGATGACGACCGTATAGTGATCGCTTGTGGTGTCTTTACGCACATTCAGTTTCGGGCGGATGCTCGTTTTGCCTTCGGAAGGCAGTTTCGTCTGTGTTTTTCTCATTTCGTTTCTTATTGATGATTACGCTAATAGTCCGGTCCGAATTTGCGGCATGTTGGTTCAGTGGCGGAAATTCGGGGCGGAAAATAAATCGGGACTAAAAAAGCGTTTTATTCCAAACTCGGCGCGTTTCTTCTTATCATAAATACGGGCCGTGCGGAAAAGTGGATCGAGAGAGCGGTGGCCGGAGCTTCTTTTCGATGCGCCTGAAAAGGCTTTGTACGACCTGCTTTGCCTCGGCCTGTTCTGAAAAATGCGGACGCTTCGGCACCCGACGTGCCCGATGAGCCGTATGGAGGTGGCGGTGAATGTGTCGACGTCGGTCTTTGGTCTGCGATGAACGGATTGTGGGTTTGATGGGATGGCAATTAGATTACCGCCAAATTGCCGGGTAAAAGAGAGCCAAACGATAAGCTAAAACACCGCCAAATGACAAGCGGTTTGTGATTGACCTTATACATGATTGTCGACGGGAAATATTTAGAGCGGATGGATAACGAATCTTCAGTTCTGTTTTTCGCCTCCGCCTCCGGTCGCGTTAACGATGTCGCTTATTGGTATTCGATCGCTTTGCTATAATATATTTCGAATAAGACGGCGATCAACCTTTTCGGCTGTCGTTTCAGCCTGTATTTGGGATCGTCTTTGACATTGGTTGTCCGATCCGTTTTTAATTAAGTAGATGGTCTCCGTAAAAGGCGTTGTAACTATTATATATGGAAACGTATTCGCGAAATATGGTCGTTCCAGTACCGGCAGTACACCCCCGCAGGGCAGGACTTCGGCTTCAGCGTCGAAATGCGGGACGACGACCCCGAAAACTTCCTGCAAGAGCTGGAAAAGTATTACGAGGCTTACGACCCCGACTATGAAGCCTATCCCTGGATCGGCCCGGACGGACACGGCAAGAACGGCGCCCCTTACCACATCAAAGACATTGTGTGCGATATGGAAGCGGCCGAGGCAATGATCGACATGTTGCTGGCCTGACGCTCCTTCCGGTTCCGGCCCGTCAGGCCGTGACGGCAGACAGACGCGGGGAGCGGCTTGTGCACAAGCTGCTTCCCGTTCCTTTGTCGCACCATATTCGCCCGTCGCATCTGGTCCTCCTCTTGTATTCCGTCCGGCCAAAATTCTTGAATCTTGGAAAAGCGGCAAATCTGTGTGAATAATTCTTGGAAAAGCGGCAAAATACCTTATATTTGCATTGGAAAAACGGCACGTGTGGCCGGGTATGCCGGCCTACAGCCTTAATATAAGCCAGTTATGCTCAAGAGGAAGATAGACGACTACATCCGGAATTATTATGAAACGACCCGTAACGCACTGCTCGTTACCGGAGCACGACAGATCGGCAAGACCTACTCGATTCGCCAGTTCGGCAAGACATTCAGGAGTTTCGTCGAGATCAATTTCCTCGAAACGCCCGAAGCGGTCGGGCTGTTCGAGGGGGCGAGGAACAGTGGCGACATGCTGCTGCGCTTGTCCGCCCTGACCTCCGTGCCGCTTATCAAGGGGGAGACGCTCGTCTTTTTCGACGAGGTGCAGGAGTGCCCCGAGATCGTTACTGCGATCAAGTTCCTCGTGGACGAAGGGTCGTACCGTTATATCCTCAGTGGCTCGCTGTTGGGGGTGGAGTTGAAGGACCTGCGTTCGGAGCCGGTCGGATATATGGGAGTCAAGGATATGTACCCGCTCGATTTCGAGGAGTTCATTTCGTGCGTAGGCATCAGCGATACCGTGATCGGGGCGCTGCGCGAAGCGTGGAAGCGCCGCGAGGCCGTCGATGAGTTCGTTCACGGCAAGATCATGGAGTTGTTCCGGCTCTATCTCGTCGTAGGCGGTATGCCGGCCGCCGTGAGCAAATACATTGAGAGCAATAATCTTCAGGAGGTTATGACCGTACAGCAGGACATTATTCGCCTGTACAAACGGGACATTGCCCGGTACGACCCGGATAACAAACTCTATATCGAGGAGATTTTCAACCTGATTCCGCCCGAGCTGAATGCCAAAAACAAACGTTTCATTTTGAAGCGTTTGAACGAACATGCGAAGTTCGATCGGGTCGAGAGCAGTTTCCTGTGGCTGACCAATGCAGGCGTGGCGCTGCCGGTCTATAACGTGGAGGAACCGAAGGTCCCGCTTTTGCTGGACCGTTCGCGCAACCTGTTCAAGCTTTTCCAGAGCGACGTAGGGCTGTTGGCCAGCCAATATGCCGGAGGTATCCAGTTGCGCATTATCAACGGGGACAAGGACATCAATTTCGGCTCCGTCTATGAGAATGCCGTCGCGCAGGAGCTGGCGGCGCACGGTATCGCCACCTATTATTACAACAACAAGAAACGGGGCGAGCTGGATTTCGTCATCGAGCTAGGCGGCAAGGTGCTGCCCATCGAAGTCAAGTCGGGCAAGGACTACGAGACGCACCGCGCCCTGTCCAATATCATGGATTGCGGTCAGTACGACTTGCCCGAGGCCGTTGTATTCAACAATGCCAATTTGCGAGTGGCCGGCAAAATCGTCTATGCTCCCGTCTATATGGTAATGTTCCTCGAAAAGGACGATACGGCTCCGACATTTTACAAAGTGGATCTGACCGGGTTGTAAACCGGCGGCACCAATCAATATTGCGATCTGCTGCGGTTGCAGTCCATGATCGACATGTTGCTGGCCTGACGTTCCTTCCGGTTCCGGCCCGTCAGGCCGTGACGGCAGACAGACGCGGGGAACGGCTTGTGCACAAGCTGCTTCCCGTCCTTTTTTCTCCGGCCGCCATCCTCTGGTATTCCGCCTCGGTGTAAACCTGGTGTAAAGTAATAAGATATAAAAAACAGAGGCGGCTATTAGCCGCCTCTGTTGTGCGCGAGTCAAATACCTATTTATCGTCATAGTGACCGTATGCGGAAAGCATTAAAACGGTTATTATTTCTTCCCGGATTTCATAAATAAGCGGATGTTTACGGTTGATCCGGCGGGTCCATTGCCCGCTCCTGTCGGCCCCTAACGGCTGCAAGAAGCAACGAATGAATTTCATTTGCTGCTTCTTGCCTGCTTGGGAGAGATTAGTTTGTACTCCTGCAAAGTACAGTTTACAAGGGACTACACAGGGTAACGGTCTGACGGGAGGATTACCGCCCGTCAGATTTTCCATGTAATGTTCAAGCTGTCGCTTGTGGCGGCAACGGTGGTAATCATCAAATCCACCACCCGCCGCTTGTCGTCAAAGGATACATCGTCCCATGTGTCGAGGTAGCCGGAAATCTGGTTGACCTGTCCCGGGCTGATGGTTTCCACCGTCAGCTCGGCTATCTGCTTCACAAGTTCCTGCTTGCGCCCGTCCAGTTCCGCTATCTTCACATTCACATAGGAGAGCAGCACATTGTTTGCGCCCGTCAGACTGTCCACCAGTTTTTCAATCTCGCCGTCCACATGGGCAAGCTCCACTTGCAGGGCGGCGATTTTCGGGTTTGCCTTTGCCGCTTTTTTTCTGCCCGTCAGCGTTTTGTAGCTTGCCAGCTTCTTCACCATCTGCTGATAAACAACCGCTTCCAGCTCCGAAGTGATGATTTTCCCGCACCCGGCACAGCTTTTATTGTCCAGCCGCTTTGTGCAGCGGAGATATTGCTTTCCCACAGGATTGTTAATGCTCATAAGGGCATACCCGCAGTTTCCGCACTTGATTTTTCCCGCCAGCCATGTATGGGTGGCTTTCCGGGCAGACTGGATTTTCATGTTGTTCATCAGCTTCTTGCGGCAGGTCAGCCAGATGTCGGAGGGGACAATGCCCTCATGGGGAGCCAGTACCAGCATTTGGTCTTTCAAGTCGTTCTTTTTGCTGGGCTTCACATCTCGCCCTTGATACAGATAGCAGCCGTTCATGCCAGTAAAATCGGCAGCGTCATTGACAATGACCGTCCCTTGACTTTTGAAAAATTCGTACACATCAAGGTCTGCCTGCACATAGACAGGATTGCGTAACATCTGCGCCAGCGTGGGGCGTATCAGCTCTTTGCCGTTGAATAAAATCCCCTGTTCGGCAAAGTACCGGGTAATGTCCCCGTAGGAGGTTGTGGGCTGGGCGTACATCTCGAACATCAGCCGGATATTTGCCGCTTCGTCTGGGTTTACCACCAGCTTCTTTGTGTTGATACCGTCCATCTTGATTGGCTCTGTATGGAAGCCGTAAGGGGCTTTCCCGCCCATCTTGAAGCCCCGCTGACTGCGGGAGTAGTAAGCGTCCGTCACCCGCTTCTGTATCGTTTCCCGTTCAAGCTGGGCGAACACGATACAGATATTCAGCATAGCCCGCCCCATCGGGGTGGAGGTATCAAACTTTTCCGTAGAGGACACAAACTCCACATTGTACTGCTGGAACAGCTCCATCATGTTGGCAAAGTCCAGAATGGAACGGCTGATACGGTCGAGCTTGTAAACCACGACCTTTGCAATCAAGCCCCGCTTGATGTCCCGCACCAGTTCTTGAAACTTCGGACGGTCTGTGTTCTTGCCGCTGTACCCTTTGTCTGTGTATTCCTTGCAGTTACCGCCTTTCAACTCGTATTTGCAAAATTCAATCTGGCTTTCAATGGAAATGCTGTCCTTTTTGTCTACCGATTGTCTTGCATAGATTGCGTCTATCCGATTGTTCATATTGTCGCTCCTTTTCTTAAAAAAGAAACGGAGCTGCTGACAGTTCTATTATACCGCCAGCAGCCCCGCAAATCAACGATGGCTTCGGGATTTATGCCCCGGCTTCCTCTTTCTGCCGCTTATCGGCATATTTGCGGAACACCTCATAAAGCTGCTGCTCCAGTTCCCGGCGTTTGGTCGCTTCCTGCTCCGGCGTGAACACCGGGGAGAGGTTTTCCAGCGTGATTTCCTTTCCCTGAAAAGTCACGACTTCTGTTTCCTTTTTGTATCTGATATTGTTACTTATAAAATCACCTTTCCTTTCCATACTGCCGCTGCTGCCGTTTCAGTTCCGCCAGTATATCCGGCGGGATACGGTCAACC
>ENA-UOJG01000103-UOJG01000103.1-human-gut-metagenome-genome-assembly--contig:-C47-NODE-103-length-124123-cov-19.030395_pt1 | contig 124123 bp, 107 predicted proteins | sample MGYA00242340_ERZ723887 | MGnify/ENA metagenome assembly ERZ723887 | reverse complement strand
GCGACCTCTTCTCCGGCCTTCTCCAGAAAGCCGCCGACGAAGCGCAGACGCACTGATCGAGTATGGCAAATGCCGCTCCCTGTCTATGGGCGCGGCATTTTGTTCGATTCCGATTTTACAGGCGGAAGCCGCGCTATTGGAACGCCGCTCCGGCGTAAATCGTCAGGCTGAAGGGCACGGTTCTGAACGCTTTACGGTTCGGTCTACAGCTGAAGGACGAAAATCTGGAACGAGTGACCGTGTACGCGGTCATGAATCGGGCGGGGCTTTATGGCGATTTCATAGAAGCGGTAAAGTCGAATGACTTCACCAAGCACATTGAATTCATGGATCTGGTATCCCGCGAGGGTCTGAGAATCTGACGGGGGTTTCCGAGGAACGAGGCCTGCATTGCCTCTTCCTTTTGCCGCAGGGAGGATAGTGGTTGAGTAGTCACCTCAGACTGTTCAAGAAGTGATTAGGAGACCCAAAGAGAGGGCTCGTGTAGGATACACTGACTCTTTCTTTTTTTTTGCTCAAGCGCGATATTTTCATGGACTATAATGGAAACCAAAACATTGATGGAGGATAAACTAACAATGAGTATTATGGAGGAAACTTTGAACAATGTGAAGGTCTTGAAGGGATGGGACGGCATGAATGTGTTACCCGAGGTAGAAGAGAGACCAGAGGATATTTGGATGCTAATCAAATATTCTGATCATGGCGATGAGTTTCTTGTTGTTGGAACGAGAGATGGAAAGGTGCATGAGTATGCGTGTTACGTAAACAGAAAATACAGTGAATACGGACAGTACCAGCGGAATGTAAGGCTATACAAGAAGATTGACGGAATGAGCAGCGTTTCAAATAAGATTTTCTTTGAGTTCGAGCGAGAATTTAAGAAGTCACACATGTCATTTGGTTACGATCGAAAATGTTATAGCGCCGAAGCAGCACAACATGTGTTTAATCGAGAGATGGAATATATCTCAACATTAGTGGCCGAAAGCGATGTAATTATCGATTATGATGATAGCAAATGGTTTATAAGAAGATGGCTTGAATTGAATGAAATCGCAACCGAAGCAAACTTGAGAAAATTAGAAGAAACGAAGTTTCACAATAAAATCGGAGAGTATAAGGTAATTGGAGTTGCTGGTAAGAAAGAAATATCCGGTCATAACGGTATTGTCGTAGACGATATTGAATTCATTTGCATCAACGGAAAGAAGATCGATCCAGACAAGATTCTTAGATACCATGGTTCTGACGAATGGGGATGTGATTCGTATTATCTATCCTTTAAGGGATTTCATCCATCGAGGTAAGGGCATAACATGCCCTTTTCCTTTCATTTTTGGAGGTCGGGATGCGTTATCATTATGAGAAGCCAGGTTTTTATACAAGTCAGTACGGCGAGGTTTATATTTGCGACCATCCGGTTTATAACCGCTGTACGCTCTATAAAATTGGAGAAAAGGGCCTGGCTGTAATCCAGCAGCGGGTTGACGTGGCCACTAAAACCACTTGGTGGGGCGAGCTCGTCCCATGGCTGACGGATGCAATCTATCTGCATGCCGGGTTCTACACATATTTCGAGAAGCGCGCAAAGCCGGTTTCGGGCGGCCTCTTCCCCACCACGACCGTTCGCCAGCTCATGTGGGCGCTCAAGATGAAGCCGCTTCCGAAGGAACGCTGGGAGACTGTGTTCGATCGACGCGATATTTAGCGCGAAATTTACAATTCCTCCTATGAGGAGGTGGATCGTTATGGGAACGATTCTGATGCTGGTGGTATGGTATGAAGTCTTTATGGTACTGTTCACAGTGGTGAGCGCAACAGTTTGGACATGGTGGGCTATACATACCTTTGGCGAGAGGATTTGCTGCAGCTATGCTGAATGCTTGCATGAAGTTTATGAAGCTACGGCAAATACCCGTCGTTGGGTATCTTGGCCTGTAATTTCCTATCTGATGTTCTGGCCGGTATTGATGATATTCAGACTGAATGCCTTGGCTGAAGACATCGTCGCGTTCGCGGCGGATTCACAGGAGGAGAACTGAGCCCCGAACACGGGCTCTTTTCTTTTTCCGCGAAAAACGCAGCGCCTCCTATGGAACGAGAGCTTCGTATTAGAGGAGGATAACGATATGGCGTTTTTGACAACGATCTTCTTCGCGTTTCTGGGCATCTGTGGACTGGTTGGATGCGCCAGAGCCTTGCGATTGGTCATCAGGGCGATCAACGGAATCTTTGATAAATTTGTCGTGCTCCTCGCTGGTCATCGGCGAAGAGCAGAAGAACAGTCTGCGCTTTCATATTCTCTATCGCAAAATCGCGGATACACCCGGCGAATGGATTGCAGCCGACGAAGTATCCGTTACCGCGCTGCAGACGGTTATGACGCTTCTTCTGAAGAAGGACGGCTTACCTGTCGGCGGTGGCGGTGTGGACGCGGATGGAAACGATCTGCCATTCAACGAGATGCTGGGCTACGAGTTTCAGCTTGTGGCGAACGATCTTTACGGCGAATCAACCGCGCAGACCGCGATTCCGAGCGCGCAGCAGTTTCAGGATATCGACGAAAACACCGGCAACATGGGCTTTGGCGGCAACGCGCCGGAGGCCACAGAGGATTCTGCCTACCGCTTTCATAAGCAGACGGACTTCCCAGCCGGCATTCAGGTAGAACAGCAGCGCTACGGCTGGCACGTGGGCGACACGATCGAATTAACGGGGGACATGGCGATTGCCGGATATTTGACCGGCGGCACAAAGGACTGTCACGCTCTGCTGTTTCTCGGTCAGCCGATTTTCGCGGCCGGCGCGGGGCTTTCCGGCTCCGCGGTGCTGCGCGGCATAAATGGCTATCTGGACAACATGAGCTATGCGACCGGCGTTGCCGCGGGCACGGCTGGCTACACCTTCACGGCACAGATCATGAACGCGAAGGCAGGCATCGTCCGGCTGTCCATATCCAAGACGTCCGCGTTTACGAACTCCACAAACAACACGCCGATTGTAATCAACGGCGCGGGAAACGAGAGCCTGGTTCTTACGTTTGTCTAAGCGAGGTGATATTTTATGGAACCGATCATAATTTCCGCTTCGTTCTTTCAGGAGCAGCTGTCTTTAGGCGTTCTTGGCCGAACGGGCGAGCATGAAGCCCGCAGAATTTCCTTCGACTGCAGCGAAGTACTGAAGACGTGGCCGGAAGCGACGATTCTCTGCGTATGCCGCCGCCCCTGCGACACGGCCGCCTACCCCATTCCACTGACCGCCGACGGCACGACCTACACCATGCCGCTCATGAGCCGCGAAACCGCCGCGGCGGGCACAATCAAGCTGGAGCTGCGCGCGGTGCGGGATGACACCGTGCTGAAGTCCGCGATTTTCTACGGCCGCATTCTCCCCAGCCTGAACGGTCAGAAGGACGCGCCGGGAAATCCCCTGTCCGATGCGCTGAACCGGCTCGAATCCACCATTGCGGACGCGCAAACCCTTGCGGATGAAATCCGTCAGAAGCTCGACAATGGCGAGTTCATCGGCGAACGAGGGCCGCAGGGTGAGAAAGGCGAACAAGGCGAGAAGGGTGAACCCGGAGAGCGTGGCGCAAACGGCGCCGACGCCCCGCAGATTGATGACAACGCGGTATCCGCCAACACGCCATGGAGCAGCCAGCGCATTGTCAACACCCTATGCCAAGAGGTCACCGCGAGCGGCAATCCCGTAGCCTGTACACCCGTCAAGGACTCTCCATTGGGAATCAAGGTCTCGTGGGAACCGACGCAGGCAGGAAGCGGCACCCCGTCGCCAACGAATATCCGGCCGATTACAGGCAGGGAAAGCGTGACACTGAACAGGTACGGGAAAAATATGCTGGACATGTCTCGCGTGAAGATTTCTGAGCCGGCATACGGACTGATTGTGGCATCTGACGGCGACATAATTACTATTAACGGAACCGCAACTCATACTGGAACCCTCTCGTTTGAAATTCTCCGTGTTGGTCAGCCAGAGCTAAACGGAACAAACGTGAAAATTCAAGCGTTTTGTAGCAAGGGTGTGATTTCGGGCATCTATGGCCTGAGAACAAAGAGAGAATCGGCGATTGCCGTTATTATGCATTTGGTAGAGGGTACCAGCTACGATGTTGTTTTCCGTGTGACGGTTTCGGCCGAGACACTGACTGAATATGTTCCTTATGATTCGAACAGTACTTCTCAAACCCTCACCCTCTCATCAACCATCTACGGCGGCAGTGTAGACGTGGCGACGGCGACGGGAGAGGAAACATGGCAACTTCTGCCGCTGGATGGGAATACAGTCAAATTCGCGTCGTCTGCGAATGGCGACTACTGGAATCTTCCGGCGGGCAGTGCACCCGGCATTGTGTATGGCGGCCCGGAAAGTACGCTGTGTTCGCATTTTCATCAGGTTTTCAGTGGCAACCCAAACGGATTCATATTCACCAAGCCAGAACGATTTACAGGAACTTTTGATACGATTGACGCTCTGAATGCCTATATTTCTGCCCAGTATGCTGCCGGCACGCCGGTAACGATTGCGTATAAGCTCGCCGCGCCTACACATTATCAGGTCACAGGCATTGGTGAGGTAACGGCGCTGGCCGGGGTGAACACCATATCAACTGACGCGGACCAGGTGACGGTTACATGTCACGAAGCTGTGCGAGCCGATGTCAAGGACGTGCAGGTAGCTGGCAACAGTGTGCTGGATGGCGGCGTGGCGAATGTTCCGATTGCGTCGAAAACCAAACCAGGCGTAATCATGGTTGGGAATGCTCAGAATTCTGGTATATATATCGGGAATGACGGAAATTGTTACATTTCATATGCAACTCAGCCGGAAATCGATGGTCGCAATGCTGAACGAAAAACAATCGTCTGCGCTAACCTCGACTACGCCGTCAAAGCCGCCATGTGCGACGGCAAAGGCGCGGCATGGACGAGTGATGAGCAGAAGGCTGCACGGGAGAGGATGGGGCTGGATAAATCGTATGAGCTGATTGAAGAGATTGTGCTGGAGGAGGAAGCGACGGTATCAAGGAGAACGGAACCCGATGGAACTGCATACAATTTTTGCGCTATGGCGCTTAAAGCGGAGTTTCCAGCGGTTGACAAAAGCGGGAATATTCCGATTAACTTCCGATTGGGTACTTCCAATCATATTAACTCATATTTTATCAGTCCATATGACGAAAGCGCATCGAAATATGGATTTTGTAGATGCTGGCTCGATGGTACGGTATATCGAATTGGATGCTGGACATGCGTGCATAACGTTGGAGAACACGCGTATTACTACGAAAACCCAATAATGCAAAATAAATACTTTGCATCGAACGGCAACATTTCCGATGTCAGTATTGGAGTACCAATGCCAGTCGGCACAAAAATCACGATCTACGGGGTGAGAGCATGACAGGACTTGAAATGTTTTTTAGCTGATAAGACGGCTGGTATAATCTTTTGCGTTTTGATGCTTATACTTTTCATAGGGTTCCTTATATCTATACTAAAAGATGGTTTTTGAGTTCGGAGGGCAAGCATGAAAAAGAATATCCTGATTAAAACCGGTGAACGCACAGAAACTCGCATTCGCGCCATCCCCGCTCAATACAGCGAGATGGGCGAGTTGATCACGGAAGCCTATGACGAGACCTACACCGTGACCATCCCGATCATGGAAGCGCAGAACGTGGAAATGACTGCGGAGGAAGTCGCCGAGCTTGAGCGCATGCAGGCGCAAATGCCGGAGCCGGTGCCCGATCCATCGGACGCGCGGATGACGGAGATTGAAGCGGCGCTGATTGAGCTGGCCGCGATGATCGGAGGGGATGCATAATGGCGGCGATTTATATCCGGTGGATTCAGGCCGGGCGAATGACGATTGAGGACGTGCCGGCGCGCTGGCGCGAGCTGGTACGCGAGAAGCTGAACGGCGAAGGAGGAACCGGTGCATGAGCTATGATGCAAACAAGGTAATTCAGATAGCCGAGGCGGAAATCGGTTATCTGGAGAAGAAGACGAACGCGAAGCTGGACGACAAGACCGCGAACGCCGGCAACAAGAATTACACAAAGTATGCCCGCGATCTGGACGCGCTGGGGTTTTACAACGGGCGCAAGAACGGATTCGCGTGGTGCGATATTTTTGTGGACTGGTGCTTTGTGCAGGCCTACGGACTTGAGGCGGCGTTGAAGCTGACGAATCAGCCGCTGGGCAAGACGAACTGCGGCGCGGGCTGCCGCTACAGCCGGAACTACTACAAGAAGGCGAAGCGTCTGTTTGACGCGCCGCAGCCCGGCGACCAGATCTTCTTCTGGCCGAAGGACGCAATCGGTGGCCCGGCGGTGGCGCACACGGGACTGGTGTATCGGGTGGACGGCACGTATGTATACACGATCGAGGGCAACACGAGCGGCGCGAACGGCGTTGTCGCCAACGGCGGCGGCGTGTGCAAAAAGAAGTATCGATTGACATACAATCGCATTGCCGGATACGGCCGTCCAGACTGGGGGGTGGAAGCAGCAGACGCGCCTGCGGCGGATCCGGCTGCTCCGAAAGCCAGGCATATTCTGGTGAAGGCGAATTCCGTGAATCTGCGCGCGGGCGACGGCGTGAAATACGCAAGCGTCGGTCACGCGAACAGGGGTGCGCGGCTCGAATGGGTCGCGACGGCGCTAAACGGCTGGCACGCCGTGCGCAAGGGCGCGCAGGTGGCGTGGATTTCGGGCAGGTATGCGGCCCTCGAAGGCGGTGAGGGCGCGTGAGTTCATGGGTTCAGATGGCGCTGACCGTCGTTTGCGCCGTGATCGCGTCCTCCGGCTTCTGGACGTACATTCAGAAGCGCAGCGAAAAGAAGGACGTGAAGACGCGCATGCTCGTGGGACTGGCGCATGACCGGATTTTGTTTCTGGGGATGAACTACGTCGAGCGCGGGTACATCACGAGGGACGAATACGAGAATCTGTACGAGTATCTTTACCGTCCATACGAGAAAATGGACGAAACCGACCGCGCCTACCTTGCCCTGCAGGCGCTTCACCCGCTTCGGCTGGAGGAGGTGCTCGGACTCAAGTGGGAGGACGTCGACCGCGAACATATGCGGCTGCATATCTGCCGGGCTGTTACCCATCCGACGCGAAATATGCCGGAGGTCAAAATGCCGAAAACGAAGGCGTCCATTCGAACAATCGGGCTGTCCCGTATCGCGCTGGAGTTTCTCGGCGAGGGAAAGCCGGACGAATTCGTAATCGGCGGGGAGAAGCCGTTCAGTTATACGCAGGTTCGCAGAATGTGCGAACGAATTCGCCGCGATACCGGCTTCCAGGATCGGATCACCCCTATCCGCTTCCGCACCACCGTGCTGACGGACATTTACGATCAGACCAAAGACATCAAGCAGGCGCAGGCCGCCGCAGGCCACACCACTGCCGCCATGACGCTCAAGTATTACGTCAAAGGCCGCAGCGGAACACATGAGGCCACAAGCGCCGTCGAGCGGGCATATGGCATTGGCTGATGCGAAAATTGCTCGGAAAGTTGCCGCGTGAACCAGCCCAAAAAGCCTTATATTTCCTTCCTTTTTGACCCCTTTTCGCGAGTCAAAATTGCCCGAAAAGTTGCTGCGAAAACCTGAGGTCAACGAAAATGCAGGATCAGAAAGCATTTCTTGCATTTCTATTGCAAAATCGCCCCAAAACGTAAGAAAAAACCGCCACTTCTGGCGGTTCTTCCAAGCTGATGACCAGATTCGAACTGGTGACCTCATCCTTACCAAGGATGCGCTCTACCGACTGAGCTACATCAGCGCGTTTCTTGAACGCGAGAATTATCATACCACACAGGCACTGGATTTGCAATAGGATTCAACAAATATTAACACAGGAAAATTGCAACGGCAAGCCGCTGTTTTCCATGAGATGTGGAATCCATTGGAAAAACCGGCGTGGGGCGGGTGGTATAATCGGATCATACAGAACGCGGGAGCGCGTGCAATTCGGCAGAGACGCAGGGAGGCTGATGATATGGCAGGATCGGATCGAATCATTCGCTACAACGGCGACATGGAGACGCTCGCATGGAAATATCCGGCGCAGAAGCTGATGACCTCCATGAGCGTGATGGTCAACAATTCGCAGGAGGCCGTGCTGTACGCGGGCGGCCGGGCGTGGGATTGTCTGGGCGCGGGGCTTCACGAGCTTTCCCTGCACAAGCTGCCGCTTTTCAGCAAATACAAGCCCCTGCCCGCGGACGGGCTTACACCCTTCACGGCGGAAATCTGGTATGTGAACAAGGCGGCGACGCTGGAGCCGCGCTGGGGCACGAGCTCGCCCATTCAGGTACAGGATCCCAGGCTGGGGCCCTGCAGCGTTCGCGCGAACGGTCAGTTCGGCGTTCAGATTGCGGACAGCGGCGTTTTCCTCACCCGTCTGGTCGGCACCCTGCCCTCCTTCTCCATTCAGGACGTAACTCGCTACTTTCAGGGCATTTATACCACGGAAATCAAATCCGCCATCGCGTCCTACATCGTGCGGCGCTCCATCAGCGTGCTGGAAATCAACGCGTATCTGAAGGAGCTTTCCCAGTTCGTTCGCGGCGAGCTGAACCTGCGCACGCGGGAATTCGGAATTCAGGTCGTCTCCTTTGAGGTGAACGCCATCAGCGTGGACGAGCGCAGGCTGGAGCCCCAGTCGGCGGCTTCGCGCGAGTTCTGTTCCGGCTGCGGCGCGCAGCTCTCCCCCAGTGCGTCCTTTTGCCCGGGCTGCGGAAAGCGCATTCGCCGCTGCCGCCGGTGCGGCGCGCTTCTGCCCGCGTCGGACGCGAACTTCTGCCATCATTGCGGCAATCAACTGCCGACTCAGGAGGGATAATTCATGAAATCGAGCACAGCTACCGGACTTGGAAGGTTCAAAACTTCTGCTTTGAAATATCTGGGATGGTTTCTCGCCTTTGACGGTGTATGTCTGCTGATTAACAGCATTGCAAACTGCGGAAGTTCCGGCGATGAGGCGCTTTGCAATGGATTTTTGATTGGAGGCATTTTCACTCTCGGCATCGGCGTCGCTTGCCTTCTCAGCCATCGCCGTTCGTCCCGCCTGCTGGCAGACTTCCGGAAGTACAACGCCATTCTGGCTTCCGACCCCGTGAAGACGATCTACCGCATCGCGGAGATGACGGGCGAAACGGTGGAGAACGTCCGCAAAAATGTGAACCGCATGATTGAAAAGGGCTACTTCGTGAATGCCTACATCGACCAGAGCGGCAGAATCGTGCTGGCCGACAGGGAGAAAATGAATGACGTGGTGGCCAACAACGATGACCGGAAGGATTTCGTCACCATCACCTGCCCCAGCTGCGGCGGTGTGAACCGGCTGGCAAAGGGGCAGATTGGCAAGTGCGAGTTCTGCGGCGCGTACATCAGCGACAAAACCTGAGTGGTTTTCCCCGTGTCTCCCGTTAACCATTTCAATAATAATTATGGAGGTGTCACCCATGAAAAAGCGAATCTGCACACTGCTCCTGGTTCTCGCGCTGCTGCTTTCCAGCGCCGCACTCGGTGAAAAGGAATCCTTCACCATTTCCTCTCAGAGCTACCCCGTTCCCAATCCGATGAACGCCTGGCAGCAATGAGGGAATAACGCGCGTTTCAAACTGATCGAGCATGGCGAACTTGATGCGGGCAACCTGCGCGGCAATGCCTACACCATCCGTTATGTCGGTAGTGACGGGGAATTTAAGGCCAAGGTTGAAGAAGCGCCGTACATAATCTTTCATCAGCAGTATGTCGCGCTTAAAAATCTGCTTGGCATCGAAATCGAGAACAAAACCGTATCTGTGAACGGCACAGCCGCAGAGCTGTACGTTTATCCGAATGGCGGCCGGGTACTGTACGCCGCCTTTCTTCCCGACACAGAGCCGCTGATGCTCATTGAAAGCAACTGCGGACTTATACTGGATGAAGCCGTTGAAAAAGAAAGCGACTTCGTTGTCTCTGAGATCTCGCCCACTGCGACTCCCGCTCCGAAGCCCGCAAAGAAGTCCAAAGCTTATCCGCCCGCGTTCGGAAAAAGTGGCACAATCGGCTTTATGGGGCAAACTTTAGTAACCTTTAATTATTCCGGCACCAATTTGGACGTTGCGGACTATATCATGGCGCTAACCGATGCCGGTTATAAAATGATAGAGCAAAAAGTCGATGACAGCAGTATTACCATGACATTCCGCAACGATGAGGAAGACATTGAGTTGGAGATTCATCAAATACTTTCCAGCTTTAGCAGCTCCTCCACCATTTTGATTACGTATTTTTACGTCTGCCCGAGCGGTGAGATCATAGACGGAAAAATCGTTACGAAGCCCTCCGCATCATCGGGTTCCAACGGAACCTCGATGGCTAAAGCGACCGCTTCACCCACGACAAAAGCAGCGTCCAAAGCGCCGGTTATCACTGCGCCCAATACCGCCCTTCGCTGCAGCTATTGCAACGGCACGAAAACCTGCCCCGTCTGCTACGGTCGAAGGAGATATTACATATCCGGCTACGGTGTTGGACAAGGCAGTTACGTAAACTGTGCCGGCTGTAACGGCAGCGGACGCTGCTCCTACTGCCGATAGATGCATCTTTCAGGGGGTTCCCGGGCGGGAGCCCCTTTTCTTTTGCCCGTTTGGAACAGTTTTCCTGTCCGCGCTTGATTGTATGGCGAAAATCGTTTATAATAGGCAGGCGAACGCAGGAAACGGGCAGAGAAGAGGAGCACACATGAGCAACAAACGATTTCACGGCGTAATGCCGGCGCTGTACACGCCGATTACGGACGAGAACGAGCTGAAGGTGGACGAGACCCGCGCGCTTCTGGAAAAGGAGCTGGCCGCGGGCGTTCACGGATTTTATCTGTGCGGCGCGACCGGCGAGGGCCCGCTGCTTCCCGAAAAGACGCGCATGCGCATGGCAGAGGTCGCGAAGGAGCAGGTCGGCGGGCGCACGGCGCTGATCGACCACGTAGGCGCGTGCGACGTGAAGAGCGCCATCCGTCTCGCGCGTCACGCCGAGGAGGTTGGCATGGACGCCATTTCCTCCGTTCCGCCGACGTTCTTTGTGAACTACGACGAGGACGCGGTGTTCCGCTATTACAAGCAGCTTTCCGAAAGCTGCAATCTTCCCCTGCTCGTATACGCCAACGCGATGTTCAGGCAGGGCGACATTGTGAAGTTTATCGATCGCGTGATGCAGCTGCCCACGGTCATCGGTCTCAAGTTCACGCGGTACAACTATTACGAGATGCGCCGCATCGTGGAGCTGAACGGCGGCGACATCAACGTGATCAACGGGCCGGACGAGATGCTGATCTGCGGTCTGACGATGGGCGCGGACGGCGGCATCGGCTCCACCTACAACATGATGGGCCCCGCCTTCGTGAAGCTGTACAACGCCTTCACGGAGGGACGGTTTGAGGACGCGCGCCAGCTCCAGTTCCGCATCAACCGCTGCATCGAAATCATGCTGCGCCACGACGGCTGCATGAAGCAGGTGCTGTCCGAGGGCGGCATCGACGTGGGCAAGCCCGCGTTCCCGGGTCGCGTGTACACGCGCGGGGAAATGCGCGGCATCATGGACGAGCTGAACCGCGTCGGCTATCAGGAGCTGACCTGACACGGAATTTCCCTTGACATTGGCAGGGAAATTCTATAAAATAGTATGCGATGATCTGAAATGAAATCCAGGAGGTGTCCATATGTATAAGGAAAAAATCGAAGAGGCAAAATCCAAGATGGAGAAAACGCTGGTCGCGCTGAAGAAGGATTTCTCGACGCTGCGCGCCGGCCGCGCGAACCCCCAGATTCTGGACAAGATCACCGTTGATTATTACGGAACGCCCACCCCGCTGAGCGGCGTGGCGAATATTTCCTCTCCCGAACCGCGCATGCTCGTCATCTCCCCCTGGGAAGCGAAAATGATCGGCCCCATCGAGAAGGAAATTCAGAAGTCCGATCTGGGCATCAACCCCTCCAACGACGGCCGCGTGATTCGTCTGGTCGTGCCGGAGCTCACCGAGGAGCGCCGTAAGGATCTGTGCAAGCAGGTCAAGAAGGCCGCCGAGGAAAGCAAGGTCGCGATGCGCAACGTGCGCCGCGAGACGATGGACGCGTTCAAGAAGATGAAGAAGGATTCTGTGATCACCGAGGACGAGCAGAAGACCGCCGAAACCCAGCTGCAGAAGGTTGTGGACGAGGCCATCAAGAACGTGGACAAGATTGCCGCCGAGAAAGAGAAAGAGATCATGGCCGTATGACGCGCCCGGTTCTGGGGCTTCCGCTGGAGGACGCCCTCGCGGCGCTTGCGGCGGATCCCCGACAAATTACCATTACGGAAATCAGCGCGCCGCGGGGAGAAGCACCCCGCGGCACGTTGCGCGTAGTAGCGGTGCGCGATGCCGGCAGCACGCTCGTCGCCGCGCGCTTTCCGGATCATATCGCGGAGGAAATCATTGAAGAGAATTGACTGGGCGCAGCTTGCGTCCCTTCTGAAGGCTCGTCGCTTTTCGCGCGAGGAGCCGCCCGCGCCGGAGAAGCGTCCCCGGCACATCGCATTCATCATGGACGGCAACGGCCGCTGGGCGCAGAAGCGCGGTCTGCCTCGCTCGGCCGGGCACGCCGCGGGCACGGAGGCGCTGCGCGCCATCATTCGCGCCTGCGACGATTTGAAAATCGAATACATGAGCATCTACGCCTTTTCCACGGAGAACTGGAATCGCCCGGTGGATGAGGTGAGCGCGCTGATGAATCTGATTCTGCGCTATTTCGTTTCCGAAATTGACGAGCTGGACGAGAAGGGCGTGCGCATTCGTATTCTCGGCGACATGCGCGCGTTCCCCATCGAGCAGCGGCAGGCGCTGGAACAGGCGCAAGTTCGCACGGCGCACAACGACGGACTGAAGCTCAACATTGCCCTGAACTACGGCGGCCGTGCCGAGCTGGTGCGCGCCGCGCAGAAGCTGGGCGAGCAATGCGCGCGCGGCGAAACGCAGCCGGATGCCATCGACGCTGACGCCATTTCGGCGCAGCTGTATACCGCGGGGCAGCCGGACGTAGACCTTTTGATCCGCACGGGCGGCGAGGAGCGGCTTTCCAACTTCCTTTTGTGGCAGACGTGGTACGCCGAAATCATCTTCGATTCCACGTACTGGCCGGACTTTGACCGGGCGCGGCTGATTCACGATCTGAATATTTTCGCGTCGCGCGACCGGCGATTCGGGCGGGTGAAGCGCGCATGATTCGAAACGTTGCCATTCTGGGCGCGACCGGCTCCATCGGCACGCAGACGCTGGACATCCTCGCGCGCTACCCCGACCGTTTCTCCGCCTGCTGTCTCTGCGCGCGCTCCGACGCGGAGGGGCTGTTCCAGCTGGCGCGAACGTTCCGTCCGCGCACCTGCGGGCTGGTCGTCGAACCGAAAGAGATTCCGGACGATCTGCGCGGCATCGAGTGGTTCTTCGGCGAGGATTCCGCGTCTCGGGCGCTCGCGGTCTCCGGCGCGGACGACGCGCTGTGCGCCGTGGTGGGCATCGCGGGACTGGACGCGGTGCTGACGGCGCTGGACACCTGCGAGCGCGTGCTGCTGGCCAACAAGGAAGCGCTGGTCACCGGCGGGCATCTGGTAACGGAAAAGGCGAAACGCCTGCACCGCGCGCTGCTGCCCGTGGACAGCGAGCACAGCGCCATCTATCAATGCCTGCAGGCGGCGCGCGGCAACGTGCCGTCCCGGCTGATTCTCACCTGCTCCGGCGGCGCGCTGCGCGAATTCCCGCGCGAGCGGCTGGCGAACGCGACGGTGAGCGACGTTCTGAAGCATCCCACGTGGCGCATGGGCAGCAAGATCACCGTGGACTGCGCCACGCTGATGAACAAGGGGCTGGAAGTCATCGAGGCCTACCACCTGTTTGGGCTTCCGGAGGAAAAAATCGAGGTCGTCATACACCCGCAGAGCGTCATACATTCCATGGTGGAGTTTGCCGACGGCGCGGTGCTGGCGCAGCTTGGCGCGCCGGACATGCGCGTGCCCATCGGCTACGCGCTGGGCGAGCCCGACCGGCTGGCCTTCGGCGGCGAGCGGCTGGATTTCACGCGCATGGGCGCGCTGACCTTCGCGTCCCCGGACACGGAGCGTTTTCCCTGTCTGGCCTACGCCCGCGAAGCGCTTCGGCTCGGCGGCAGCGCGCCGGTCGTGCTGAACGGCGCGAACGAGGAAGCCGTGGCGGCGTTCCTGCGAGGTGAGGCGAAATTCGGACAAATTCCGCTCATTGTGCGGCATGCGCTCGATCACGCGGAACTTAAACCCATTTCGTGCGCCCAAGAGGTGTACGAGGCGGATGCGCGCGCCCGTTTGCTTGCGCGCGCGTGCCTTAGGCATTTGTAATCGGAGGCGTTCATGATCAATCTGCTTTATATCCTGCTGGCGCTGGTGCTGCTGGGCGTCATCGTCACCGTTCACGAGTTCGGGCACTATCTCGTCGGACGCGCCTGCGGCATCGGCGTAATCGAGTTTTCCGTGGGCATGGGGCCGAAGCTGTTCGGCTGGGAGCGCAAGGGCATTAAGTACTCGCTCCGGCTGCTTCCGCTGGGCGGCTATTGCAGCTTTGTCGGCGAGGACGAAAATTCGGACAATCCGCACGCGATGAACAATCAGCCCGTCTGGAAGCGCATGCTGACGGTGCTGGCCGGGCCCGCGGTCAACCTGCTGCTGGCCGTGATCGTCGCGACCGGGCTGATCGCCGGCGGCGTCATTGTGAATCCCTTTGAGGTCGACAGCCAGCCGGTTCTTTTGTCCGTCGTGGAAAATTCCGCCGCGGCGGAAGCCGGACTTCTGCCCGGCGACACGATCGCCGCGATTGACGGCGAAGCCATCTCCTGCAACAGCGCCGGTATGGAGCGCGCTCGGGAAATCATCGGCGCAACGCCGGCGGGCGGTACGCTGACGCTGACCGTGAAGCGCGGCGGGGAAACGCTCGACGTTACCCTTTCCCCCCGGTATTCCGAGGAGGACGGACGCACGATGATCGGCGTCTCGTTCCAGTCGTTCTATCGTTCCTACGACCTGAACGTGTTCGAAGCGATTCCGGAGGCGTTCAAGCTGACATGGCGCGTGGTCGTGGAGACGGTGAAATTCCTGAAGAACCTGCTGGTCGGCCTGTTTACAGGGCAGGGCGTGCAGGACGGCGCGGTGCAGGGCGTGGTCGGCATCGTGTCCACCGTGTCGGATGACATGAAGGTCGGCTTCGGCACGACGTTTGTGGACGGCCTGTACTCGATTCTCTACTGGCTGATGATCATCTCGATGAATCTCGGCATCATGAACCTGCTTCCGCTGCCCGCGCTGGACGGCGGCCGGATGCTCTTCCTCGTGATCGAGGGTCTGCGCGGCAAGCCGTTCAACCGCGAGCGCGAGGGGCTCGTGAATCTGATCGGCTTCGCGCTTCTGATCATGCTGGCCATTTTCATCACCTATAAGGATATTGTCGCGCTCGTTCACTGAAGAAAGAAGGATTACAAGTGCTTACCGAACATCTGCACGCGCACACGTGGCGCTGCCACCATGCCACCGGAACCGAGCGGGAATACGTGGAGGAAGCCATTAAAAAGGGCCTGAAGCGCTTCGGCTTTTCGGATCATTCGCCCTATGTGTTCGAGGGCGACTACTACTCCACCTTCCGCATGCGTCCCGACCAGCTGGAGGACTACGTGAAAACCGTCCTCGACCTGAAGGACGAATACAAAAACGACATCGAGCTGCACGTGGGGCTGGAAGCGGAATACTATCCGCGCTTCTTCGAGGGCTTTCTGCGGCTGATCGAGCCGTATCCCATCGAGTATCTGCTGCTGGGACAGCACTTCCTGCACAACGAGATGGACATGAAGGTGCACAGCACCATGACGACCAACGACGAATCGCTGCTTTCGCTGCTGGTCGACCAGACCAGCGAAGGGCTGCAAACCGGCAAGTTTGCCTGCGTCGCGCATCCGGATCTGATGAACTTCACCGGAGCGGACGACGTGTACGAGAAGCACATGCGCCGGCTGTGCGAAAACGCGCGGGCGGCGGGCGTGCCGCTGGAAATCAACCTGCTGGGCATTCGTTCGCATCGCGCCTATCCGCGCGAGCGCTTCTGGAAGCTGGTTGGCGAGGTAGGCAACGACGTGGTGCTGGGCGGCGACGCGCACGCGGCGTGCGACGTGGTCGACAACGCGTCCGAAGCAATCGCCATGGGCTGGGTGGAGAAATACCACCTGAACTGGCACCCGGCGACGTGGGCGCTGAACAAAAAGAGGCTTTGAGAGGCACAGACATGACGAAGCAGGTACAGGTCGGCGGCGTTGCCATCGGCGGCGGCGCGCGCGTGACCATTCAGAGCATGACCAACACCGAGACGCGCGACGTTCCGGCCACGCTTCAGCAGATTCGCGCGCTGGCGGACGCGGGCTGCGACATCGTGCGCGTAAGCGTATACGACGAAGCCTGCGCCCGCGCCGTGCGCGCGCTGGTGGACGGCAGCCCCGTGCCGCTGGTGGCGGATATTCATTTCGATCACAGACTCGCGATTCTGGCGCTTGAAAACGGCATCCAGAAACTGCGCATCAATCCCGGCAACATCGGCGGCGAAGCAAACGTCAAAGAGCTGGCGGACGCGCTGAAGGCGCGCCGCGTGCCGGTTCGCATCGGCGTGAACAGCGGCTCGGTGGAAAAGGATATTCTGCGCAAATACGGCGGCCCCACGCCGCAGGGCATGGTGGAAAGCGCACTGGGACACGCGAGACTGCTTGAAAAATACGGCTTCGACGATCTTGTGCTGTCGATCAAGGCGTCGAACGCGCGCGCGACGGTGGAAGCGAACCGGCTGGCTTCGAAGGCCTGCGATTATCCTTTGCACATCGGCGTGACCGAGGCTGGTTCCCCGGGAATGGGCACGATCAAGTCCGCCGTGGGCATCGGCGCGCTGCTTGTGGATGGCATCGGCGACACGGTGCGCGTGTCGCTGTCCGGTGATCCGGTAAACGAGGTCTACGCCGCGAAGGAAATTCTGAAGGCGGCTGGCGTTCTGAACGAGGGCGTGGACATCATCTCCTGCCCCACCTGCGGCCGGACGCAGATTCCCGTAGCGGAAATCGCCGAAAAGGTGCGTCTGGCCACGCAGAACCTGCGCGTTCCACTGAAAGTCGCGGTCATGGGCTGCATTGTGAACGGCCCGGGCGAAGCGCGCGAGGCCGACATCGGCATCGCCGGGGGCAAGGACGGCGGCGCGCTGTTTGTGAAGGGCGAGAAGCCGCGCGCGGTGCGCGGCGATCTGGCCGAAATTCTGATTCATGAAATCAACGAAAGGTACGGAAACTAAATGAGCGAAGCCTGGACGCAGCTTTTGCGCGACGTGGACAACGGTCTGACCCGCGCCATCGATCTGGAACGCGTGACGATTTCCCGCTCGACCGGGAACATGCACGCGTATTTCACCTCGTCCAGACTGCTCTCGTCGCGCGAGCGCGGAATCATGGAAAGAGCCATGCGCGCCGGGTTCCCAAAGGTGGAGCTTGCGACGAGCGTCCGCTATCCGTCTCTTCGCGAAAAGGCGCTGGCCGACATAAACGCCTACAAGGGCGCGGTGATCGAGCTGGTGACGGCGGAAAGCCCCGCGTCCATGCCCTATCTCACGTGGTCGGACGGCACGTGGCAGCTTGACGGAGACCAGCTGACGGTCAATGTGAACGCGAAGGAGGGCGCGGAATTTCTGCGCATCCGCGGCGTTGATCTGATGATCGCGCGTTTTCTGAAGGAGCTTTTCGACATTGAAGCGCGCGTGACCATCGCCGTCACGGGCAGCGAAGCGGAGCGCATCCGCCGCATCTCCGAGAAGCGGCGCGAGGAGGAAGCCCTCATGGCGCGCGCGGCGCGGGAAATGACCACCCAGCACGAGGTGGAGGAGCCCGCGCCCAGTCTGGCCGTGCGCGGACAGCCGTTCACCGACCCGATCATCTCCATGGGCGAGCTGACCGAGGACGCCGGGCGCGTAGCGCTGATGGGTGAAATCGTCAAGGTGGAGATGAAGGACACCAAGAACACCGAAAGCAAGATCCTGCTTTTCACGCTCACGGACTACGACGGCAGCGTGGAATGCAAGGCGTTCCTGTCGCCCAAGCGCGGAAAGAGCGGCGTATCGCTGGAAAAGCAGATCGAGGGCGCGAAGGAATACGTCAAGGAGGGCAAGTGGCTCAAGATTCGCGGCGTATACAAATACGACGACTTCAGCCGCAAATTCATGCTCATTGCCGACGACATCCTGCCCGCCGCCAAGCCCGTTCGCCGCGACCACGCGAAGGAAAAGCGCGTGGAGCTGCACCTGCACACCCAGATGAGCGCCATGGACGCGTGCGCCTCCCCCACCGACCTGATCAGGCAGGCGGCGGAATGGGGACATCCCGCCATCGCGATCACCGATCACGGCGTAGTGCAGGCGTTCCCGGAAGCGTTCTCGGCCGCCAAGAAGGCGGGCATCAAGCTGATTCCCGGCTGTGAGGGCTATCTGATCGAGGACTTCCCCGAGATCGTTCAGAAGGCCGACGGCCGCAGGCTGGACGAAACGAAGTTCGTGGTCGTGGACGTGGAAACGACGGGCTTGAGCACCGCCGAGGACAAGATCACCGAAATCGGCGCGGTGCGCATCGAAAACGGCGAAGAAGTGGACAGCTTCTCGATGCTGATCGACCCGGAGCGCGTCATTCCCGAAAAGGTGACGGAGCTGACCGGCATCACCGCCGCCATGCTGCGCGGGCAGCCGACGATCGAGCAGGTCATCGGCGATTTCGCGAAGTTCTGCGAGGGCTGCGTGCTGGTGGCGCACAACGCATCGTTCGACATGGCGTTCTTCCGGCGCGCGTTCCGCGACGCGAACCTTCCCTTCGAATACCCGGTTCTGGACACGCTGACGCTTTCGCGCAACTTCTACAAGGGGCAGAAGAGCCACAAGCTGGGCGCGCTGTGCAAATTTTTAGGCGTTTCGCTGACGAACGCGCACCGCGCCGTGCACGACGCGCGCGCCACGGGCGAGGTGCTTTTGAAAACGCTGGACGCCATGCGCGAGGTAAAGCCGCTTGAAAGGCTTGAGCAGCTGAACGGCTGGTTCGAAACGGACGCGGGCGGCGAGAGCCGTCACATCATCCTGCTGGCCACGTCGCGCGACGGCATGACGAACCTGAATCGCATGATTTCCGACGCGCATCTGAAATACTTCCACCGCACGCCGCGCATGCCGCGCAGTCTCATTCAGAAGTGGCGCAAGGACATCATCGTGGGCAGCGCCTGCGAGGCGGGCGAGCTGTACCGCGCCATTGTGGCCGGAAAAAGCGAAGCGGAGATCGAGAAAATCGCCGCGTTCTACGATTATCTGGAAATTCAGCCGCTGGGCAACAACGAATTCATGGTGCGTGAGGGCATCGTGAAGGACGAGGAGGCGCTGAAGGACATCAACCGCTATATCGTCCGGCTGGGCAAAAAGCTGGGCAAGCCGGTTGTGGCGACCGGAGACGTGCACTTCAAAGAGCCGAAGGACGCCATTTACCGCGCCATACTGATGGACACCAAGGGCTTTGAGGACTGCGACCATCAGCCGCCGCTCTACTTCCGCACCACCGACGAGATGCTGAAAGAATTCGCCTATCTGGGCGAGGAGGAAGCGTACAACGTGGTTGTGAAGGCGCCGAACGAAATCGCCGCCCGCGTCGAGCACATCCCCGACCTGTTCATGAAGGCGCCGGACGGCGGCGACACGTTCCAGCCGTTCTGGGAGGACGCGGAGCAGAACCTGCGCGAGCTGTGCGACAACCGCGCGCATGAAATCTTCGGCGACGAGATTCCGGAGATTGTCCGCGCCCGTCTGGACAAGGAGCTGGGCTCCATCTGCGGCTACGGCTTCTCGACGCTGTACATGATCGCCGTCAAGCTGGTCAAAAAATCGCTGTCGGACGGCTACATCGTCGGTTCGCGCGGTTCGGTCGGCTCGTCGTTCGTGGCGAAGATGGCCGGCATCACCGAGGTGGACGCGCTGCCGCCGTATTACGTATGCCCCAAGTGCAAGCATTACGAGTTTGACGTGCCCAAGCAATATACCTGCGGGCTCGACCTGCCGCCCAAGGATTGCCCCGTGTGCGGCACACGCATGGACAAGGACGGCTTCAACATCCCCTTCGAGGTCTTTCTGGGCTTCAAGGGCGACAAGGTGCCGGATATCGATCTGAACTTCTCCGGCGTATATCAGCCGCGCGCCCACAACTACGTGAAGGAGCTGTTCGGCTCCGAGAACGTGTTCCGCGCGGGCACGATGGGCACGGTCGCGGAGAAGACGGCGTTTGGCTACGTGCTGAAATACGCGGAAAAGCGCGGGCTGAACTATTCCAACGCCGAGAAGGAGCGTCTGGCCAAGGGCATCACCGGCGTAAAGCGCACCACCGGCCAGCACCCGGCTGGCATGGTCGTTTTGCCGAAGAACTACGAAATCTACCAGTTCACGGCCATTCAGCATCCCGCGGACGACGTGAACAGCGAAACCATCACAACGCACTACGATTTCACGTCCATGCACGACGTGCTCGTGAAGCTGGACATTCTGGGACACGATGATCCCACGATGCTGCGCAATCTCCAGGACCTGACCGGCATCAGGCCGCAGGCCGTGCCGCTGAACGACGCGGAGGTTTTCGGCAACATTCTCTCGCTGTTTTCCAGCCCCAAGGCGCTGGGTCTGACCGAGGAGCAGCTGGGCGTACCCACCGGCACGCTGGGCGTGCCCGAGTTTGGCACGAAGTTCGTGCGCGGCATGCTCACCGAGACCAAGCCCACCACGATGGAGGAGCTGATTCGAATTTCCGGCCTTTCCCACGGCACGGCCGTGTGGCTGGGCAACATTCAGGACATTCTGAAGGCCGGGCAGACCGACCTGAAGCACGCCATCTGTACGCGCGACGACATCATGAACCAGCTGATGGACTACGGCGTTCCGCCGAAAATGGCGTTCACCATCATGGAATTCGTGCGCAAGGGCAAGGCCGCGGCCGGCAAGGGCGGCGACCTGAAGCCCGAAATGCTGGAGGCCATGCAGGCGGCGAAGGTGCCGGACTGGTTCATCGGTGCTTGTCGGAAGATCGAGTACATGTTCCCGAAGGCGCACGCGGTGGCATACGTCACGATGGCGCTGCGCATCGCGTATTTCAAGGTGTACTATCCGGGCGCGTACTACGCCTGCTTCCTGTGGCGCAACGCCGAGGACTTCAACGGCGCCACGATGGTGTGCGGCGAAAACCAGATTCGCGGCCGAATGGCGGAAATTGACGGCATGGAGAAGGATGAAAAGGAAAAGAGCGAGGGAGAATACTCGCTGCTGGAAACGCTGCTGGAAATGAATCTGCGCGGCATTTCCCTCCTGCCGGTCGACCTGTACAAAAGCGACGCGGAAAAGTTCCTGCTGGTGGACGACGCCCACATTCTCCCGCCGCTGTCGTCGCTGCCCGGTCTGGGGCTGAACGCAGCGATCAATCTGGTGAATGTGCGCGAGGGCGGGCCGTTCATTTCCCGCGAGGACATGATTCGCCGAAAGGTGGGAAAATCCGTTGTGGATACACTGGCGGCGGCGGGATGCATCAACGACATCCCCGAAAGCAGCCAGGTAAGTCTTTTCGAGCTTTGTATGTGAGGTGAGACGGATGAAAAAGCTGATGTGTACGCTTGCGGCGGTTCTGCTCGTAAGCCTTTTCTGCGCTTCGGCGCTCGCCGCCATTCCGGTGAACGCGAACGTCGCGGCGCTGATCGGCGAGGACGGCACGGTGATCGTCGAGCCCGGCGAATACGCGCAGTTCATCGACTTCGGCATGCCCGGCCTGTTCGCCGCGCAGACGCCGGACGGCAAATTCCTGATCGTGGACGAGACCGGCACATGCAGGGGCAACGCCACCTACGATTATCTGGAAAACGTGAATGGCACAATCCTCTACGCCCGCGGCGAGAAGTACGGCGTGCTGGACGCGGAGCTGAACGAGCTGGTTCCCTGCGAATACACGTGGCTCGTGTCCAACGGCGAAGGCGGCTTTCTGGCGCTGCGCACCGACATCTGGGACGACAGCCCGGACGGCGTGTACCTGATCGACGAAAGCGGCTACGTATCCCCCACCGGCGTAAAAATCGCCTCGATCCTGTGGCCGTTCTCGGGCGGCATGTCGCAGGCGCTGTCCGTCGACAACGGCCGCTACGGCTATCTGAACGCCGACGGGCAATGGCAGCTTCAGCCCCAGTACGCCTACGCCGACCAGTTTGTGAACGGGCTGGCCGTGGCCACACTGGACAGCGGCAGCGGCGTGATCGACACGCGCGGCAACTGGCGCATCATGCCCAAGTACGACTTCATCGACCGACCCACGGGATCGGACGGCCTGATCGCCGCCGTGAAGTACAACGAACTGGTCGACGTGTTCCGCGCCAGCGACCAGTCGTACCTGTACACGCTGACGTGCGATACCGTGGGCGCCTACACGGCGCTGAGCGGGAAAATCCTGCTCGTGTTCTCCGCCGACAGCGTGCGCGCCGTGAACGAAACCGGGAAAACCGTCCTTGAGGTGCCCGCCAGCGGCTCCATTACCTCGGCGGGTGAAAACCGCCTGTTCGTCTACCCGGACGAATGGGGCGCGAAGAGCGCCTATCTGGCCGACATTGACGGAAAGCAGCTGTCCGATACGTATCAGGACTTCGGCCTGTTCGCCACCGTGGACGGACGCGACTATTTCACCGTGAACGCGTTTGACACCGAGCTGACGGACGACGGCCTGATCTGGCTCAGCGATACCATGCGCTGCGGCCTGATCGACGAGGACGGCCGCGAGATTCTTCCCATCGTCTACAGCGAGCTTTCGTCCCCCGCGCCGGGCTATATTCAGGCGAGCGACGAGGAAGGCGTTCATCTGCTCAAGCTGGACGGCACGGAAATCTGGTCGTATAGGGAATAACCGCTTCAGCGAAAGCATCGGCTCCGCGCGCTGCCTGCGTGCGGAGCCGATGTTTTCATTTATTTTCTCAACCTCTCGATCACGTTCCGGCACCGCGCGCGGTCATAGATCACCGGCACGGGGTACACGGGATTGGCTTCCTTCAGCGCCCATGAAACCATCGTGTCCATGTCCTCGTCCCGAATGAAATCAAAGCCGTCCGGAATGCCCATGCGCGCGTTCATGGCGCGGATTTCTGAAATGAAGCCGCGCGCCTTTTCCGCGTCGTTCGCGCCGCGGACGCCGACCAGCTCAGCCAGACGCGCCAGCTTCGCAAAGACCGCTTCGCCGTAATCCTCCAGCACCACGGGCAGGATCACCGCGTTCGCCAGCCCATGCGCGGTTCCGTACAGGCCGCCCAGCGTATGCGCGATGGCGTGCACATTGCCCACGCCCGCGCGGGTAAACGCGAAGCCCGCCTTGAACGACGCGTTCAGCATTTCCTCCCGCGCCGCGAGGTCGCTTCCGTCGGCATAGGCCTTTTCCAGATTCGCGAAAATGGCAGCCACGGCTTCCTCCGCCATGCGAAGGCTCTGCCGGGTGTTGTACGTCCAGCACAGGTACGCTTCCACCGCGTGGGTCAGCGCGTCCATGCCGGTCGCGGCGGTCACCTGCGGCGGCAGTCCCGCCGTCAGCACGGGGTCGAGCACCGCGCAGCGGGGAACGAGCACGAGGTCCATCATCGCCGCCTTATGGTGCGTCTTTGAATCGGTGATCACCGCGGCGATCGTCGTTTCGCTGCCGGTTCCGGCCGTGGTCGGCACGGCAATGAACGGCGGAATCGCCCGGCGCACCTTCAGAAGACCCGAGAGCGCCCGCACCGTCTTGCCCGGCCGCGCGACCAGCGCCGCGGCCGCCTTGGCCGCGTCCATGGGACTGCCGCCGCCGACGGCCAGAAAGCTGTCGCAGCCGGACGCGAGATACGCGTCCCGGATTTTCTCGCAGGTATCGGATGTCGGGTTGCTTTCCACGTCGCTGAAAATCTGATACTCGATTCCCGCCGCGTCCAGCTCCTTCAGAATCTCCGGCAGAAGCAGCCGCCGCACGCGCGGGCCGGTGACGATCATCGGCCGCTTCGCGTTCTGCCCGCGCAGCAGCGCCGGAATGCGTGAAACGCTGCCCACGCCGCTTTCGACGGACGGCATGCGCCACTTCAGGAGCCGCGCGCCGAGGTTGAACACAGACTGAAACGCGCGGCAATACATTCGCGTCATCGAAATCACGCGTTTCCCCCCGCTTCCATGCGATCAAAGGACAGCGCGATTTTCCCATTTTCCGGCTGAATCACCGGCGCGTCGCCCTCTGAAATCTCGCCCGCGTCCACGCACAGCGCGTATTCCCTGCCGCCGTGGGCAAAGAGCAGCCGCCGCCCGTCCCTGCGGACGAACGCGCGCTTTTCCATCTTCCAGCGGAAGCACAGCGCCGCGCCGCCGGTAAACTGAAGCCCGTCCGGCGTCAGCAGCAGCTCGCCCGCGCCATAGCCGACGCGCAGCGACTCTCCCTCTTCCTTTACCTCAAAACTCCCGATTTCCTCCGCGCGCAGCCACGCGCCCGCCCGAACGCCGCCCCCGCTCATGCGATTTCCGTCCACGATGGGCAGGTTCTCGTATACGAGGTATTCCGTTTCGCACGCGGCATGCAGATAGCGCTCCTCGCGGCGTTCGTCAAACAGCGTAAGGTCGCGCAGCCGCAGGCCCTCGCCGTCGCGATACAGATTCGCGCGATAGTGCACGCAATCGTACCACACGGACTGCGCCCGCCTGTCCTCATACGGTTCCAGCGCGCACACCGCCGTGGCGGGCGTAAGCGGGAACTGGCGTTTGAACCATTCGCCGCTCTCATCCAGCCGTTCCACGCGCAGCGCGCCCTCGTCGCGCAGTTTCGCGAGCAACGGGAACTGATATTCCAGCCCTGCCTTCATCGCCGGCCAGCCGAACGAGTTTTCCTGCCCGGCCTGCGCGTAGGCGAACGCCAGACTGCCGCCCCGGAAATTCTGCCGCAGGAACCAGTCCACCCACGCGGGCTTGCCGCCGCCCGCCGCGTACACGGGTTCCAGCGATTCCACGCCCTGCAGTTCGGTTGCGCCGTTTTCCACCGACAGTCCCAGATCGTACTGCGACACCGGGTCGCTGCCCAGCATGCGGAACACCGGCACGGGAATGCCGCCCGCTTCCGTCTGCGCCGGACACAGCGCGTTTCTGCAGCTGGGATAATACGCCTGATTCCAGTAGCCGCCCCAGATCGTATAGCCGTCCGTGCCCCACTGATCCTTGCAATTGCAGCTGGCAACAATGCCGTATTTATCGGCCATATACGCCAGCGTGTGCGCGTCGATCATCCACGAGCCGACCGAGCGCGCGTCCCTTCCGAAGCACTCGCGGAATTTCTCGAAGATCACGTCCGTCAGCTTCTCGCGTTCCTCCGGAAGGTAGCCCACCGAGAAGCCCACGTTGGCGTGCCAGTCCCACTCGAAGCCCGGCCGCCCGCGCCATTTCAGCCCCGCGGCCTCCACGTGCGGCTGGTTCATTTCAAACCAGATGCCCAGCTCGAACTGCTCCGGATCCAGCGGCTTCAGGAGCGAAAGGATGTCCTCGCGCAGCATCGCGTCGTATTGCACGAGAAACGTGCCCTTCAGATGATTTTCCTTCATCAGGCGAATCTGCTCGCGCACCGGCTCCACCAGATCGATCCAGCGCCGCCGCGGCTCCGCGCCGCGAATGAAATTGACGATATTCACGATGTTTTCCATCCGAACTTCCTCCCGTTTCGGTTCTGCCCTGCCAGCATTATAGCATCCGCCCCGGCTCGCTTCACGAATGCGACAGATTTTAACATGCAAACCCGCCGCATGGCGATATAATGGTGATAAACCAATGCAGAAACGGGAGGAATGCCCCATGAAGATCACCCGCACCACGCTGGACATCGGTCTGCCCGCCCCCTTCACCGCGCTGCATCTGAGCGACACCCACGTCGCGCTGGCCGACGAACGGGACGACGAGCGCAAGCGCGCGCTGGCCGTTTCGCGCAGTGCGTACTTCAATCAGCCCACCGGCGACAACCTCGCCCTGTTCGAGCAGCAGATCGACTATGCCTGCACGCACGGGCTGCCGGTTCTGTACACCGGCGACATTCTGGATTTCGTATCCTTCAAAAACCTCGAATACGCCAAGGCCCAGCTGGACAGGGTGGACTATTTCCTCTGCGCGGGCAACCACGAATACAGCCAGTATGTCGGCGAAGCGTTTGAGGATGTGGCCTACCGCATGCAGACCTACGCCCTTGTGCAGGCGTATTTCAAAAACAACCTGCTCTGCGACAGCCGCGTGATGGGCGGAATCAACTTTGTGGCCATGGACGACGGCTACTACCGCTTCGATGCGGGGCAGCTTCGCCGCCTGAAGCTGGAGGTCTCGCGCGGCCTGCCCATCGTTCTGCTGCTGCACAACCCGCTACACACGCAGAAGCTGTATGATTACGCGATCAATGTGGATAAGCAGCCCTGCGCCTATCTGACCGGCACGCCGGAAGCCCTGATGACAGGCTACAGCGAGGATCGCCGCGTTCAGCAGAAGCCGGACGACGACACGCTGCACTTCATCGATTATGTAAATCACGAGCCCGCCATCCGCGCCATCCTGGCCGGGCATCTGCACTTCGATTTTGAAGACGCGCTGCCCTCCGACATTCCACAGATCGTTACCGGCGGCGGCTTCCGCGACTGCGCCCGCGAAATCACGTTCCGCTGACGGCGCGCCTTGAAATTTGCCTTGAACTATGGTACACTATACGTGTAAAAATGGCGGCTTTCCGCCTTACGAAGGAGATCACACATGAGCATTGATCGTCTGCCCGCCCTTCCGCTGATTGCAAACGACCCCTATTTTTCCATCTGGCTGCCCGGCGACACGCTGACCGACGCGCACCCCGTTCATTGGAGCGGAGAAGTGAAGGACATGACCGGCGTCGCCGAAATCGACGGCAGGCGCTATCGCTTCCTGAGCGGACGCGTCAATATTCCCGCGATGAAGACCACCGCCCTGCGCGTGACGCCCACCGCCACGATCAGCGTGATGGAGGCCGCGGGCGTTGAGCTGACCGTCACCTTCCAGACCCCCGCGCTGCCGGACGATCTGGACGCGCTCTCCACCCCCATCACCTTTGTGCGCTTCGCCGCGCGCGCCGTGGACGGAAGGACGCACAAGGTCGCCGTGCGCATGAACGCTTCCTCCACCCTGTGCTATAACGACTCCCTGCAGCCCATGCTGAGCTTCGATCACTACGTGATCAGCGGTCTGAACGTCGCCTTCGTCGGTCAGACGCAGCAGCGCGTGCTCGGACACAGCGGCGACCGCATCACCATCGACTGGGGCTATCTGTACATTGCTTCCCCCGACCCGGTTTCCGTAAACGCGGACGGCGTAGGCTATGAAGCCGCTTTCACCGTTTCCGGCGATACGGTTCACCGCTACCTCATGCTGGGCTATGATGACATCGCTTCCATCAATTACTTCGGCGCGCTGTGCCGCGCGTGGTACGCGCGAAACGGAAAAACCCTCGTTCAGGCGCTGGTTGAATTCGCCGCCCGCAAGGACAGACTGTTCGCCGCCTGCGACGAGCTGGACGCGCGCGTGCTGGACGAAGCCATGGACAAGGGCGGCGCCGACTACGCGCTGATCGCCGCCGCGGGCTGGCGCCACACCTTCGCCGCGCACAAGCTGATCGCCACGCCCGAGGGCGAAATGGCGCTGCTTTCCAAGGAAAACGACTCCAACGGCTGTATCGGCACTGTAGACGTGAGCTATCCGTCCATCCCGATCTTCCTGAAGTACTGCCCGGAGCTGGTCAACGCGCTGTGCCGCCCCGTGCTCGCCTTCGCCGAAATGCCCGTCTGGGGCGAGGATTTCGCGCCGCACGACGTGGGCCGCTATCCCTACGCCACCGGTCAGGTGTACGCCGCCGGTCACATCCGCAACGGCAGCACGCCGCTGCCCTACTATCTCTATCCCGCCGGCGTGAAGGTGTACAATCCCCGTTATCAGATGCCCGTCGAGGAATGCGGCAACATGCTCGTGATGCTGGAAACCGCCGTTTCCTTCGGCGCAAAGGACGATCTGCTTCGCAAGCACGCCGAAACCCTGCGCAAGTGGGTGCGCTATCTGGACGAGTTCGGCGAGGATCCGGGCGAGCAGCTTTGCACGGACGACTTCGCCGGTCATCTGGCGCGCAACGTCAACCTGTCCGCCAAGGCTGTGGTCGGCATCGCCTGCTACGCCCGCATCCTGAAGCGGCTGGGTCACGACGCGGAAGCGCGCAGGTGGGACAAGCGCGCGCACGCGATGGCGAAAAGCTGGCTTGAGCGCGCGCGGACGGGCGACTTCACCGCCCTGACCTTCGACCGCACCGGCTGGAGCATGAAGTACAATCTGGTGTGGGATCTGGTTTTGAACCTGAACCTGCTGCCGGTCGACTTCTACGCCCGCGAGACGGACAGCTATCTGCCCCGCGTCAACGAATTTGGTCTGCCGCTGGATTCCCGCGCGGACTACACAAAGAGCGACTGGCTGATCTGGACAGCGTCGATGGCGCAGAGTGCCGCCACGTTCCGCGGCCTGATCGCGCCTCTCGCGCACTGCCTGCGCACGACCGATACGCGCGTGCCGTTCTCCGACTGGTACGACACCAGGTCCGGCCGGTTCGTCTCCTTCATCGCGCGCAGCGTGCAGGGCGGCCTGTACATGCCGATGCTGGTGCCGAAGAAACCCTGAAGCCATACCGCGCAATGAGGCGGCCGGCGAACGCAGATTTCAAAGGTTTGCCGGATGTAAATCAAGGAATCTGCACGACGGAAAAGACGTTATCCGCCGCGCCGCCGAATTGTGCAATGCTGCCCGAATGCCCGCCTACGAAAGGAAGCTTTTCCATGCCTTACCGGGATGAAAGATATCGCCGCCGCGCACGGAAGCGCAATCGAATCGTGACCATCGTGGTGCTGGCGCTGCTTGTTGAAATCATCGTGATGATCGTGCTCCTGTCGCACGGCTGCTCCAGCCGCCGCGGCACGCCCGACATCACCAGCCAGCAGACCGCGCCCACCGCCACCGAAACGCCCGTGCCCGCGGATACCCCCGCTCCAACCGAGGAGCCCACGCCGGTTCCCACGCCTGCCATGCGGAGCTATGCGGTGGATGGCTATCTTCCCATTTATCAGAAGCTTGAAATGGATGAGAAGATCATTGCCATCACAGTGGACGACCTTGGCCAGCCCGAAAATCTGAAGCAGATCTGTCAAATTGCCGCGGATTCCAATGCCAAGCTGACGCTTTTTCCCGTTGGTAAGATGCTGGAGAACAGCGAAGTGCGCAGCACCGTCAAGCATGCTTATGAGGACTTGGGGTTTGAAATTGAAAATCACACCTACGGCCACAACAAATTGTACATGCTGAGCGATTCTGAAATGGCCGAGGCAATCTTCAAACAGCAACAGATGGTAAGCAGCGTTCTGGGAGTAAACTACCAGATGCATTTCTTGCGCATGCCCGGCGGCAATGGCGAAACAGACCCGCGCTCCCATCAGTATTTGGATCAGCTCGGCTACAGAGGGATTGTAAACTGGAGCTACAGCAGCGGCGGCGTCAACATCAGCACCATGAAAAAGCACCTGCGTCCCGGCATCATCTATCTGTTTCACACCACAAGCAAGGATCTTCGAATGTTGAGCGAATTCATTCCCTACGCCGTAAGTCAGGGCTATCGGTTAGTAACCCTCAATGAACTGCTCGGGTTTGAGGAAAACCGAACCACCCCGCTTACGACAGATCCGCTCAGCGTTCCCATGCCTTCGCCCTCGCCGTATGTATACGATACGTATATTCGCATACGGCCAAAGGTGAAGATGTATGCTGTGCGATTTCTACAGGAGCGCCTGATCGAGCTGAAGTATTTACCCGCAAACAGCGTCGTAGACGGGGACTACGGCGTTGGCACTCGCGCGGCCGTCAAGGCCTTTCAGCAGGCGGCCGGACTGGAAATCAGCGAATATGCCGAGCCCGAAATGCAGGCTCTGCTTTTCTCGGACTCCGCGCCCGTTAATCCGAACCCCGTATCCTCGGATCCTTCCGTTCCGCAGGCAACGCCCAGCGCATACGAAGAAGATACTACGGGCGAATCGTAAGTCGGCGCTGCCGGAACGAAGACACGCAATTTTTCATCCGTCTCTGCGGTTTTGTTCATGGAAGTGGGCAAAACCGCTTTTTTTATTCCTTTTCCTGTGAAATTCCCTTTGATCGACATGTACGCCTTGAAATTTCTTTTGTACTATGATAAAATTATATACGGAGACGGAGGATTAATCTGTCTCCACACCATCTACGAAAGGATGCTCTTTCATCATGCCTTACAGGAATGAACGATATCGCCGCCGTAAGCAGAAGCGCACCGCAATTATCGGCATTGTAGTTGCGGCACTCCTAATCGAAATCGTTGTGGTGATTGTGCTTTTGTCTCGCGACTGCTCCGGTCGCCGCAGCACGCCCGACCTTACCAGCCAGCAAACCGCGCCCGCCGCCACCGAAACACCCGTGCCGGAGGATACCTCTGTGCCGGCTGAAACGCCCATGTCGGTTCCAACGCCATCCCCTGCTCCCGCCAAGCAAAGTCATGCGGTAAATGGATACCTTCCCATTTACGAGAAGGTGGACACCTCTGAAAAGGTTATTGCCGTCACCGTAGACGACCTGCTGCAGCCCACGAACCTGAAAAAAATCTGTCAGCTTGCCAAGGATTACAACGCCAAGCTGACGCTTTTCCCGATCGGCAAAATGCTGGAGCGTGAGGATATCCGTTCAACCGTTAAACGAGCCTACGAAGAGTTGGGCTTCGAAATCGAAAATCACACCTACGGCCATAATCGTCTGTATATGGAAGACGAAGCCGGCCTTGCCAATGCCGTCTGCAAGCAGCAGATGCTGGTGAACGATACGCTGGGCGTAAACTATCAGATGCATTTTCTGCGCATGCAGGGCGGCAATGGGGAAAAGGATCCTCGCTCTCATCAATATCTGGATCAGCTCGGCTATTGGGGAATCGCGAGCTGGTCCTACAGCGGCAGCAATGCCGACATCTCTGCCATTAAAAAGCATCTGCGCCCCGGCGGTATCTACCTGTTCCATACGACAGACACAGATCTCAAACGGCTTCAGGAGTTTATCCCCTATGCCGTCAGCCAGGGATACCGACTGGTAACACTCAACGAGCTGCTCGGCTTTGAGGAAAACGAAACAACACCTCTTACGACGAACGCGCTTGAGGTGCCTATTCCTTCGCCTTCCCCTTATGTATACGATACATATGTCGTCATGGGCCCCAAAACGAAGATGTATCCCGTGCAGCTTCTCCAGAAACGTCTGATTGAGCTGAAATACCTTCCGGCAGACAGCGCTGTGGACGGCGACTATGGTACTGGCACGCTGGCAGCTGTCAAGACCTTTCAGCAGGTTGCCAACCTGAAGGTCGATGGCTACGCTGGTGAGCAGACACAGGCGCTGCTCTTCTCCGATTCCGCGCCTGTCAATCCGAACCCTGTCTTCTCAAGCGTCGCTTCGCCGCAGGCGACGGTCAGCACTCGCGAAGAGGATACCTCCGGCGAACCGTAAGCGCGGCGCTTTCGCAAATATCTCCGCATGGTAAACGGCTCCGTTCCCTGATCGGGCGGAGCCGTTTTCTGTATGTGGGTGATCGGACGCTGGCTTCTCCGTCGCTCATGCCGCTTCAAATAAAGGTATCCGCAGCCGTCTCCCCGATTCCGTGTGTGCGGATTTGCCCGTCAGCCCCGGGCGCGGAGCGTTTCGGGAACCCAGCGCGCGGCGGGCGCGTGCGCGGATGTTGACTTCTCCGTCACACGCCGCCACCCATGGCGTTTCAAAAGCATATAGATGTACCCGCAGCCCGTCTCCCGGCCGCGCGCCTGATCGAAGGCCGCCTTGATTTCCATGGCCTGCACCGGCTGACCCGCCACGGCCGCCTTTTCAAAGCGCGACAGGATCCGTCTTTCCTGCTCCTCGCTCAACGCCCGATGGTTGCCGCCGTATTTGTTCGTCGCGAACGATTCCAGCCCTTCCTCCCGGTATCGCTGGCACATCTTGAAAATGCTGTCGATCTGCAGCCCCGTGCGCTCCGCGATTTCCCGCACCGTGTACCCATCGCAGCGCATAAGCAGCACATTCAGCCGACGGCGCACGGTTTCGTCCTTCGTCGTCCCTGCCGCCGTGCGAATCGCTTCCCTTTCCTGCGCGCTCATCTGAAACCGGCTCATCTTCATCCCCCATTTCCTTCAAAACGCTCGTTCAGGCCTTCGTTTGAAACCTGCGCTACGTGCCGCCAGAGTACCTGCCGGAACAGGATTCCCGTTACCACCGCGGCAATAACCCATCCGATCGGCCATGCGAACCACACACTGAACGCCGTGCCGAACACCGCCGAGCAAACCGCCGCCGTCAGCGCGCGCAGCAAAAAGGTCGAGAAAAATCGTGAACACGACGTGCTTCATCTTGTCCGCGCCGCACAGCACGCCGTCGCACATGATTTTGACCGCCGGCGCGAAATAGAACGGCGCGGCGATGCGCCGAAAATCCACGCCCGTCTTCAGCGCCTTGTCGGATGCGTCCGTCAGGAAAACGCGCACCAGCCGCCCCGGAATCAGCTCATAAATCAGGCACATCGTAAGCGCAATCGTCCACACCAGCCAGACGGACGCGCGAAACCCGCCGCGAAGGCGTTCCGGGCGCGCCGCGCCAAGGTTCTGCGCGGTGAAGTTCGAAACGCCGCTGCCAATCGTCGAAAAACAGGCCGTCACAAGGTTGTTCATCTTCACGGCGGCAGAATAGCCCGCCATCACCGCCGCGCCGTAAACGTTGACAACGCCCTGAATCGCGATGTTTCCAGCGGCGACCACGCCCTGCTGCAGCACACCCGGCACCGCCACGCGCACAAATTCCCGCAGCACCGGCCGTTCGAACGCCGGAGCCGCACCGCTTCAAGCTTTTTGATTTTCTTCACCAGTACAATCGCGGCCGGTATGCAGGCCGCTCCCTGACAGAGGAACGTCGCCCATCCCACGCCGGACACCTTCATGCCCAGCCTCGCCACAAACAGAATATCCAGCGCGACATTGGCGCAGGAGGAGACGACGAGGAACAGAAACGGCGTTTGGGAATCGCCGAGCGCGGAAAAGATACCGTTCGTCACATTATAGAAGAAGACGAACGGCAAAGCGGCCGTATAGATTTTCAAATAGGTAATGGAATCTCTGAACGTGTTGCTCGGCGTTCGAATCGCCCTCAAAAGCGGCGCGGCCAGCGCCATTCCGGCCAGCAGCAGCGCGGCGCAGACGACGCCCGTGGCAATCAGCGCGGTAAAAATGGAGGTTTTCACGCGGTCATACCGTTTAGCCCCAAAGTAACGGGCCACAACCATGGACGCGCCCGTGTTGCAGCCGAGCGCAAAGGCCAGATAAATCAGCGTAAGCTCATAGCTGTTTCCCACCGCCGCCAGCGCCGCTTCGCCGATAAACCGTCCAGCCGTGAAGCTGTCCGCCAGATTGTACATCTGCTGGAAAAAAACGCTTCCAAACATCGGCAGGCAGTACGCTCGAAGAATTCTGCCAGGCTCTCCCTTCGTCAAATCGCGGTTTGCCATGTTTCGCCCCTCCGAATCACGGATAAAGTGCCATTACGCTGGCATTTTACCGCATTCGAAGGCCATGGCGCTATGCATATCGCGCCGTTATATGGTAGAATCCTGCCAACTCCGTCGATACTCGGTCGGCGTCGCGCCAAAGCGCGCGCGGAAAACCTTACCGAAAAAGCTGGCGCTGCCAAAGCCGCAGGCGAGCGCGATTCCCGTCACGGACTCGCTCCCCTTCGCGAGCCGCGCGCACGCGTGGCGCAGACGAACGTCCGTCACGTATTCCAGCGGCGACGCGTGCAGCGCGTCGTGGAACGCGCGATAGCATTCCCTTTCGCTCACAAACCCGGCCGCGGCCACATCCCGGATGCGGAGCGGCTCGGCATAGTGCTCCTGAACATAGGTCATCATCTGCTTGAGCGCGCCGTTTCCGTCGTCCCGGCGCTCCGCTTCCGCGGGAAACAGCTGAAACAGGTCAAGCCATATGCCCGTCAGCGCTTCGCGCAGCTTCAGCTCGTAGCCAAGCTCGTCCTCCGATAGCGCAAACGACGCGCGCAGCTTCGCGAGCGTCTCCGCATGCGCGGGGTTCTCCGGGGAAAGCGCCAGCACCTCCGGGCGTGAAGGCGAAATCAGCGGCAGAATGTACCGGCGCATGATTCGCCCGCCCGGATGATCCGCCAGCAGCGACGCGTCGAACAGATGCAGAAGCTGCATTGTTTTCTGCTCCCGGCTCTGCGGCGTGGTTCGGTGCAGCACGTCGGAATTGATCAGCCCGCCCGATCCCTCCGGGAAGAACACGCGCCCCTGCGGCGTATAATAGGTCAGCGCGCCGCTTTCCATATAAAACAGCTCCACCGCGCCGTGCCAGTGCCAGAACACATCCCGGTTGTTCAGGTACACCCGCGAGCACTGATACGGAAATTCCGGCGTAAATTTTTCCAGCCATTCCTCATTGCTGTTTTCCCGAAACCGCGTGCTGCTCCGCTCCGCCATCCGCGCGTCACCTCCGCATCTTCTTTATTTCAATATACGTCAAAACCGCGCGAAATGCAAGCGAAATCGCATTTCTTGACTTCGCCGCGCGCGCATGCTATAATCTTGAAAACATAACGAAGGAGTCTCCCATGATCTATTACCAGGACGAAGCGATCACCATTCGCGACCTGTGCGAAGCCGACGCCGAGACGATTGCCCGGGAAGAGGTGCTGCAGGGCTGGCTCGGCGCGAGCCCCGAAAAGTACCGCATGCGTCTGCGCGACCGCGACGCGGGCAAGGCTATCGCGCTGGCCGCGGACTTCCACGGCAACGTGGCGGGCTACATCAACGTATATCCCGACGCGCAGACTGGCGCGTTCGGCGGAAAGGGGCTTCCGGAGATCGTTGATTTTGGCGTGCTGGAAAAATTCCGCGAGCGCGGCGTCGGCTCCCGGCTGATGGACGCTGCCGAAACCATCGCCGCCCGCTACGCCGATACGGTATACCTCGGCGTAGGTCTGCACAGCGGCTACGGCGCCGCCCAGCGCATGTACGTCAAGCGCGGCTACATCCCCGACGGCAGCGGCGTATGGTACAAAGACCGCGTATGCGAATCCTATACGCCCTGCGAAAACGACGACGATCTCGTGCTCTATCTTTCCAAGCGCCTGTAAGAAACCGCGCCTCCGATCATGCTGGTCGGAAGCGCGGTTTTCTTATTTCTGTCTGAGGATTTCCACCACGGTGAGCGTATCTCCCTCCACTGTGAACCGCACGTCGAAGCCCGCGTACAGGAATCCGTACACGCGCGTCGGGTCGTGCTGATAGGCCGGGCGCGGGTCGCCCTCCAACGCCGCGATCAGCGCGGGGCGCTTCTCCGGCGGAATCGGGCGAAGCAGCGCTTCATCCGCGATTACGCGCAGGCGATAGTCCTTCATCCGCTCGCCAAAGCCGCCGCTCGCGTCCTGTCGGCTATCGGCGTATGGCAGGTAGGGCTTAATATCGTAGATGGGCGTTCCGTCCATCATGTCCGCGCCGGACACGAGCAGCGCGCACGTGCCGTCCTGCCTGTCCACGCCCTCCAGCTTCACCAGCGTCAGCCCCAGCGGATTGGGGCGGAACGGCGAACGGGTCGCAAACACGCCCACGCGCTCGTTTCCGCCCAGCCGCGGCGGGCGCACCGTCGCCGACCAGTTTTCCTTCTCCGGAACGGAGAACCCCCAGATCAGCCACAGATGCGAATACGCCTCGATGCCCCGAACCGCGTCCGGGTTGCGATACGCCGGTTCGAAGACGATTTTTCCCTTCAGCGCGTCGTTCAGGCCGCTCTGTCTGGGCAGACCGAACTTCGTCGGGAAATCGCACCGCAGGCGCGCGATTACCTTGAGTGCGTCCATTTACGCGAGCATTTCCTTCAGGTTCTTGAGATCCGCTTCCAGCGACGTGATGCAGTCCTCAATGCCCTCGAATTCCACGCTCAGCCAGCCGTCGTAACCGGCCGCGCGCAGCGTCTTCAGGCACTCGGGCACGTTCACCGCGCCGTGGCCGATGATGGTTCCGCGCAGTGCGTTGCCGCCGCGGGTGCCAAACCAGCCCTGACCGTTGGGAACATATTCGCCCTTTTCCTTATGGAAGAAATCCTTGGCGTGCGCGTGCACGGCCATGGGCGCGGCAATCTTCACGGACTCGACGGGCTTCTCGTCGGCGCACATGAAGTTGCCCATGTCCATCAGCCAGCCGAAGTTCGGATGGTTGACGGTTTCAATCAGCTTCTTCACGCGGCAGGCGTCCTGGAAGAAATAGCCGTGGTTTTCGATCATCGTATGTACGCCCAGACCCGCGGCGAATTCCGTCACGCGGCGATAGCCCTCGGCCACGATCGGCAGCGCCTCTTCCACGGTCACGGGGTTGTCGTTCGCGTCGCGGCCGCCGGTGGAATCGTGGCGCATGCGCGGCGCGCCCAGCAGCGCGGCGACTTCGGCCTCGCGCTTCAGGCGCTCGACCTCGGCGTCCAGACCGTTGCGAATGAAGTCCGCGCCCACCATGTAGGCAATGATCGGCATGCCGTACTCCTCGCTCTGCGCCTTCAGCTTCGGAGCCATCGCGCGCATCTCTTCGTCCGACCAGCCGCCGCGAACGATCTCCACGCCCTCATAGCCCATTTCCTTCGCCTTGGGGATCACGTCCATGATCGTCATGCGGCCGTCGCGCATGGCCTGACTGAAGCTGTAGGAACTGACTGCAATTTTCATGAGAAAAAACATCCTTTCATTACAATTTTGGGTTTGACTGTATTGTACCATCCGCGCGCCGGAAACGCAAGCGAAAATTCATCCGCGGTGGAATTCCGACAAAAATCGGGCAACTTCTCGATTCTTTTCTCAATTTTATCAGAAAACCTTCCACGCGGGGAACATGCGCATGCTATAATGGAATTCCAGTAGAACGAATGGAGATGTTTGACGTGAATGAAGTGCCTTCCGGAGTCAGCTGGAAACCCTTTGAAACCCGCCCCATCGGCCCGCTTGGAATCATCGCCATGGCCGGCTGTGAAGCCATAGGCCAGCGCGTAGACCAGTACCTGAGAGACTGGCGCGAGGGTCGGGGCGAGCAGAGCGAGGATCTGTATACCTTCCCTGGCTACAACCTGAGCACCTTCCTGCTCTCCGCGAAGTGCCCGCGTTTCGGCACCGGCGAGGGTAAGGGTCTGCTTACGCAGAGTGTCCGCGGCTACGACATCTATATCATTACCGACGTCACCGCCCACCAGATTCAGTACACCATGTACGGCAAGCCCGTTCCCATGTCGCCCGACGACCACTACGCCGACCTCAAGCGCGTAATCGCCGCCATCAGCGGCAAGGCGCGCCGTATCAACGTCATCATGCCCTTCCTCTACGAGAGCCGCCAGCACCGCCGCACCAGCCGTGAAAGCATGGACTGCGCGCTGATGCTGCAGGAGCTTTCCTCCATGGGCGTTGAAAACATCATCACCTTCGACGCGCACGACCCGCGCGTGCAGAACGCCATCCCGCTGACCGGCTTCGAATCCTTCATGCCCACGTACCAGACGCTGAAGGCGCTGTGCCGCAAGGTGAAGGATCTGCAGCTGGATAAGGAGCACATGATGATCGTCTCCCCCGACGAAGGCGCCATGTCCCGCAACATCTACTATTCTTCCGTGCTCGGTCTGGATCTGGGCATGTTCTATAAGCGCCGCGACTATTCCACCGTCGTCAACGGCCGCAACCCCATCCTTGAGCACGTCTACATCGGCTCCAAGGTCGCGGGCAAGGACGTCATCGTCGCCGACGACATCATCTCCACCGGCGACAGCATGATCGATCTGGTCAAGGATCTCCACCGCCGCCACGCGCGCCGCATCTATATCGCGGCCACGTTCTGCTTCTTCACCAACGGCATCAAGACCTTCAACGACCTGTATAAGAAGGGCTACCTCGCCGGCGTGCTCGGCACCAACCTGTGCTACCTGCCGCCCGAGGTCACGAGCGCGCCGTGGTTCATTCAGGTGGACATGAGCAAATACATGTCCTACATCATCGCAACCCTGAACCACGACCATAGCCTCGATAGCCTGATTAACCCCCTCAACCGCATCGTCAAGCTTCTCGACCGCTATAAGAAGGGCGAGGAAATCTAACCGCATCATCAACGAAGCCGCGGCTCAAAACCGCGGCTTCGTGCGTTTTCACATCTCATCCAGTGTTCCCACGCGTTCAATCGTATACAGCTTGAAGCAGCACAGCCATATGCCGATAAAATCGTTCATGTGCCCCCGACTCTCGCGCGGATTGCTCCGATACTTGCTCCATACCGTCTGCGCGAAGCATTCATTCTGCGCGCCCGCCGGACGCTCCATGCCGTGAAAGTGCATTCCCTGCTTTCCGGCCAGACACTGCGTCGTATTCGCCCAAATCATGTGCGCCGCCTGCTTCCAGACCGCTTCCCCTGTTTGCGCATACAAGTCCAGTAAATCCGGCACCGCCACGGACGCATACGGATCGATGCACTGGTGCTCCGCGGAGACGACCGTTCCTCCGCTGGTGAAGTATCCCATTCGGGCAAAGTCGCTGGTCTCTTCATAGGCCGCGTCATAGCAGAACATCCACGACAGAAAGTAGAACGCCGCCTGCTCCGCCATTTCAAGGTATCTCCGCTCGCCCAGTTCTTTCCAGAGTGCTAGGCCGGAATAAATCAGCGGGAAGGCCGACTCTTTATCGACACTGTCACAGTCAATCGCGCCCGCGGAGCAGCGGAAGAAGCGCAGATCGCGCCGGAAGTACGCCTCATACGCCTTTCGCGCGCATGTAAGATAGCGCCCGTCTCCGCAAACCTCGTACAGCTCCAATAGCCCCTTTGCGACAAACGACCCATTGCAGCCACCCGATGCCTTCTTTTCTCCATCCAGCGTCCACAGCCTGCCGAACGGATCCTCTTCGGAAAAATGCTCGACAAAGAAATCCGCAAGCTTTCGAGTAAATGTCAGAAAATCCGGACATTCCATGCCGCGCTCTGACAGCAGCGCATAGATTTTGGCCATCTCACCCATGCCCCACCCAAGGCTGGACGGGTCGGCTTCCTCGCGCTCCTTTGGATACCATAGCGACACCAGTCCGTTCGGGCGCTGCATACGCACCCAGTTTTCCAGAATTTGAAGAACCTCGTCTGCCTGTTCTTCATTTCCTTCATCCAGCGCGTCTCTGAGCAGCATGCGCAGAATCATCATGCCCTGCGACGAAAAGCCCATGCCCATTCCGCACGGCTTATACATCATATGGTTGAGCGACGGATTGGCTTCGATTGCCTCCAGCGTGATTCCTTCCCATGGCCCGCCACGCTGGTCGTTGCCAATCGGATGCGTGTAGTCCCTGCATTCGGCACCAAAACTCACTGCCCCCATCGTCTCGTTGCGGGCGCTTTGCAGATAGTGCAGACATACCTCCCGCACGTCCGCCGTCGCCATCGCCGGCAAATGCTCATGATGCAGCACGCTCAGTGCAACCGGAAGCACCGAAGCAAAGCCGTAGCACTCCCAGCGCGGCCGCCCTGAATAGAGAAAGCAGGAAAGCTCGACGCTGCCGCCGGAGGGAAGATCAAAATACTCGCGAAAGCCTTCCGTCATCCGATTTTTCCCGGTATAGCTCAGCGGCGCTTCCATCGTCGGATAAATCAGCTTATGTATGAAGAAGCCCTCTGCCGTCCGTTCTACGGAACAGGCGCAGTTCAGGCTCGTCCCGGAAGCATCCGATGAGAACAGTGCCACCACATTCTCCCTGTCTTCGCTGATTGTGCATGCAGGGATTCCGCACCGGTCGCCGGAGAACACCCACGGCCGTCCCTCGTGCGTCAGTCCCTTCGGAGAGTTCCGCGTTCCAAACGGATTACCATCGTACATGACACACGGAATCAGCCAGTGCTCGGGTGCAAAGGTCGTGCGAACACTGTACACAATGCTTACGCGGTAATCGCGGTTCGAGTTATTGCAAACTCGTACCCTCTCCGACAGCAGCCCGTCATCCAAATGCTGTAAGTGTCTGGCAATATAAAACGCGTCCGAAATGTCCTTCTCGGGATTTTCCTCTGCGTATACCGCCACTGGCAAGCGCTCAAAGCTTTCCATCCTTTTCTCACCCTCCATCGTTTTTCGAATCCATACGCATCCATTGTAGCATTGCAGCCATCGGAAAACAATGACACTTTCGTGCCCGGCTATAATAACAATCGCGTTTTTATGGAGGCCTGCTTTAAATCGCGCAGCTTTCAAAAGTGTTATTGCACGAAACGAAAATTGTGATTGACTTCATTTAACTCGCATGACATAATACGCTCATCGATCACCTCCGCGAAAGGAAGGATTGGATGAGCGAGCATACTCTTTCTCCCCATGCAGGGGCAAGCCTGAAAAAATGGTTTGGTCGGCTGCACAAAAATCGCCAGCTCTACGTACTCATTTTGCCGGCCATCATTTCCGTTTTTATATTCCATTATATTCCAATCTACGGCGTACAGGTCGCCTTTAAGGACTTCCGCGCGTCGATGGAAATCTGGGGCAGTCCGTGGGTCGGTCTCAAGCATTTCGCCCGCTTCTTTGAAATGCCGTTTTTCGGAATGATGATTCGCAACACCCTGAGTATCAGCCTGTATTCGCTGGCAACATTTCCCTGCGCCGTCATCGTCGCTCTTCTGCTCAATGAGCTGCGGAACGAGCGCTTCAAAAAGGTCGTTCAAATGGTCTCCTACGCGCCCCATTTCGTTTCAACCGTCGTCGTCTGCTCCATGGTTCTCATTTTCTTTGACAAGAACCGCGGGCTGGCAAACAACGTGCTCGCGCTTCTGGGGCGGGAACGTATATCCTTCATCGAAACTCCCAAATACTTTTCAAGCCTGTACGTCTGGAGCGGCGTGTGGTCGAGCGTGGGCTGGAACACGATCATTTATCTGGCAGCCCTTTCGTCTATCTCTCCCGAGATGATTGAAGCAGCACGCATCGACGGCGCCTCGCAGTGGAAGATTCTCTGGCACATCAACGTTCCATCCATCCTTCCCACCATCGTCACCCTGCTCATTCTCAACACCGGCAGCATTTTGAGCGTGGGCTTCGAGAAAATCTACCTGCTTCAGAACCCGCTCAATTTGGACGCCTCGCGTGTCATATCCACCTATGTATATGAAGTAGGTATGGGCAGCGGCCAGTTCAGCTATTCCACAGCCATCGGCCTGTTCAACAACGTTGTCAACGTCGTCTGCATCGTGCTGGTCAATCAGATCAGCCGCACGGTCACCCATATCAGCATGTGGTAAAGGAGGCTTCGTCCATGCAAAAGCACAAGGGAATCCGTCGTTCGAAAAGCGACCGGGTATTTGACGTCTGCAACGTGGTCCTGATGACGCTGTTCGCGCTCATCATGCTATATCCTCTGTACTTCGTGGCCATCGCCTCCTTCTCCGACCCATCCGCAGTGTCGGGCGGCCGCGTATACTTTTCCGTCGTCGATTTCTCTCTGCAGGCTTATAAAAGCATTCTGAAGGAAACGCAGATTTGGATCGGCTATCGAAACACACTGCTGTATACGCTTTGGGGAACGTTTTACAATTTAGCGCTTACAATCCCCGCCGCCTATGTTCTGAGCAAGCGGAATATTCCCCTTCACGGTTTCATCAGCTGGTTTTTCTTCCTGACCATGTATTTCAGCGGGGGAATGATTCCCTCCTACCTGCTGATCAAGGGCATGGGACTGCTCGATTCTCCGCTGGTCATGATTCTCGGTGCCGGCGTAAGCTGCTACAACCTGATCGTCACGCGGCAGTTCTTCTCAACCAGCATTCCCGAGGCGCTGTATGAATCCGCCACGATTGACGGCGCAAATGACTACCGCTGCTTTTTCAGCATCGCCATTCCCTCCTCCGGCCCGATTATCGCCGTCATGGCGCTGTATTACGCGGTCGGACACTGGAACGCCTACTATAACGCGCTCCTCTATATCCGCAGCCGCAGCCTGTATCCCCTTCAGCTCGTGCTGCGAAACATCCTTATTAACGAAGAAAGCACCTCCCTCGTAGAAGACGTTATGGCCTCGGAGGACGCCATAAAGGCGCAGCTTGAGCGCGTTTATCTCTCCTATGCCATGAAGTACGCGCTGATTTTCATTGCCGCAGTACCCATGCTGATCGCCTATCCGTTTGTACAGAGATTTTTTGTCAAAGGAATTATGGTCGGCTCCGTCAAAGGATAACCACGCGAAGATTTATCGGCGGCTTGTGCTTCCCGGGCCCGGAAGCTGCGAGTGTCGCCGGAAAATCCATACATCACGATCTACAGGAAAGGAGCATTCCCATGAAACTGAATCGCGTTTTCGGTATTCTTCTCGCGCTGTGCCTGCTTCTGACAAGCCTGACGACGGTCGCCGTCGCCGACGAGGATAACCGTCTCTGCATCGCCGTCAAGCTTTCCACTACCTCCATCGGTACGGACAAGGTCTGGTTCTGGAAATGGGCACGCGATCACTTCGACATCGACTTCGACATCATCGAGGTTCCGCAGGCCTCCATGGCCGACTGGAAAACGCTGGCTTTCGCCAGCAACGACCTGCCCGACGTCATCATCAGCATGTACTTCACCAGCGACGAGCTGGTCAGCTACGGCGCACTGGAAGGACAGTTGGTCGACCTTTCCAAGTATGTGACGGACAGCGCGATCATGCCCAACCTCGCCGGGCTTTACGCGGCGCATCCCGAATACAAGGCGGCCGTTTCCACGGCAGACGGCTCGATCTACGGTCTCGGCAAGATCGGCTTCTCCAACCGCTTTCTCACCTTCTTTACCTACTTCGTCAAGCAGGAATATCTGGATCGCATCGGCTACGACAGCATTCCGGACACCATGGAAGGCATCGTAGACATGCTGCGCGAGTTCAAAAAGCTCGACGGCGTGATCCCCTGCGAAGGCTTCAACAAAAGCGTCAACATTTCAAACCTGATCTTCGCCTCGGCGGGTCTTGCCACCAGCGGAAATACCGGTTTCAACCCGGCCCTGAAGTACACCGACGGACAGGAAGCGGAAGTGGTTCTGTCCTATGCCGACAGGGACGTCTACACCTACTATCTGACCACCATGAACACGCTGTTCACGGAAGGTCTGATCACAGACGACTACTACACCCAGACAAACTCCAACCAGATCAAGGCCAACGTCGCGGAGGGCAAGTCCGCCATGATCTGCCACAACCTGAGCGTCTACGGTATCAGCGATTATGACGCGTATACCGGTTGGAAGGCCGTCGCTCCGCTGACCAGCGCGATTAACAACCACAGAATCTGGCCGGAGGTTGAAAACAACCTCACCACCGGCGGCGTGGTCGTTACCTCGCATTGCAAGAACGTTGAGTTGGCCTGTTCCTTCATCGACTGGTTCTACGATGCCAACAACCTGTTTACGGCCGAATACGGCTTCCCTCACGGCGACGAGCAGAACTACGAATACGGCGGATATATGATCGACGACAACGGCGTTCTGTCCCACTACGATTACACCGTAAATCATATGGACGAAAGCGAGAGCATGTACGTTTACACATACAAACAGGGCTGGGACAATGGCGTGTTCGGCTATCAGCCGGCGGACTACACCCGTCTCGCCTACACGACGCTCGACAAGGAAGCGCTGTTCAAGCCCGATGACAATTTCAACGACTCCACCGCCAACGGATACGTCAACATGCTGTACGACGCCATCCTCGCCGAACCCGGCGTCGGCGTAAAGCAGTATCCAAACATCATTTTCTTCACGCCTGAGGAGACGGAGGCTGTCATGAACCTGAAGTCCATCATCGAAGACTATGTGTCCAGCGAATCCGCGAAGTTCATCACCGGCGTGCGTCCGCTGAACGAAATTGACAATTTCTTCGATGAATTGGATGTACTGGGCGTGCAGGAATTACTCGGCTATTACAAGAATTACTACGAGAATATCCAGCACTGATTTCGCACGGATTCCAATCGCGGAAGAGCTCCAGCCGGGGTTCTTCCGCGTCCGTAAATACGAAAAAGGAATGCCATCACGATGAAAGAACACAAGCGAAGAAATCGCAGCCTGTTTCAGAATTATCTTGCTTCATACGTGGGAATTGCCTTTATTTCCTGCGCCTTGATCGGCATGCTTCTGTTTTTCTTTTCCGTGCACGAACTGAATATCGCCCAATACAGAAGCACCGAGCACAAGGCGCAGCTGCTGATGGACGAGCTGAACAACCAGTATCGCGCCATGCAAAGCATCGTGGACGACGTTACCGTCGACATCATTTTCAAGCCCACGTACTATCGGCGCAACAAATACTATGAAATTTCCATCATCGAGAAGCTGAAGCAATACAATTTCTGGGAAACCTTTATCGGCGAGCCCTTTCTCGTCTATCGCGACAGCGATTCCATCTTTCATCAGTCTGGTGTGCAGACTCCCCGGACGTTCTTTCGCTCCACCCTGCATACCGAGGAAAACGGCCAGCTTTCCGTCATTCAGGCCATTCAGACGCAAACTGTTCTTCCGCTTGAAGACAGCGACGCGTTCCTGCTGCTGTTTCCCGTACACTCACTTCCCCTTCGCCAGCCCTATGGCGACATCATCGTCTGCTTTTTTGTGGACCGCTCCGAAATGCTGAGCCGACTAAACGCCGCAAGCGGCAGCATTGAAGCGGAGCTGCGCGTCTTTTTCGGCTCCGAATGCGTCGTCGAAACCGCCGGCTCTCTCGGAAATCCGACGCCCGACTGGCTGCTCCGCGGTCAAGCGTTCTCCATTGAGGTCTACAGCCGAAACAGCGAATACGGCTTCGTCACATTTTTAAGCCAGCTCAACCTGTGGGCCATCCTGTTCTGCGTCATATTCTCTCTGGCGCTTGCTGTTTATCTGGCATGGAGATCCTATCGTCCCATTCAGGATATTGCCCGTCGCTACGGAAACGGTGAACCCGACGCAAACGAGCTGATTCATCTGGAAAAGAGCATCAAAACCATTCTGCAACGAAACGCAAACATTTCCCGCCAGATTGCCGAACAGAATACCTATCTGCGCCGGCAGCTACTAGAGGTCGTTGTGAAGGGGGCGCAAAATTCCGAAACCTGCCGCCAACTGGCGAGTCTTGGCTTTCGCACGGACGATAACTACTATATCGTATTCATCCTGCGCTCCACATCCGCGCTTTCCGACACACAGCAGGAAAGGCTGCTCACGCTGCTGGAGGACTTGTCGGATGAATCCCGCTGCATTTCCGCCTTTTCCCCTCACGACGACCCGCAGACGATCGCAATCGTCAGCAGCGCATCCCGCGCAAGGGTAGAAGAAGCCGCCGAACTGATCAATGATCTGACCAGCACCTTCTCCGAAGGCATCCAAATCACCGCAGGCGATGTCTGCGAATCCGTCGAGCGCATCTCCGCTTCGTGGATTGAAGCCGATATTGCCAGCCGCTGCTACGATTCCGCCAACCACATTGGCCTCGACGTTCTGGGCTTTCACTACGTTCTGGCCAGAAACCTCGTCGACGCGGCTTCCCGCTGCGATTCCAATACCGCGCACACGGCCCTGCAAGAATTTGTCCACACACTGGAAACACTCAGCCGCCCCGTCATGCGCTACAGCTGCGCGAATCTGCTGCGGATGCTCATCTCCGCCAACGCAGAAAGTCACCGCACGCTCTCCCAGTCTGAAATGAACCGTGCCCTGACCGCCTTCTCGCCTTCCATCTTCGAAGAAGCCTGTGGCAATCTAATCGATCAGATGATCCAGCAGATTGCCGAGGAACAGCAGCGTCTGAGTCAGGATACGTCTGCCGCGATCATCCACTATATCCACCAGAGCTATGCCAACCCGGATCTGAACGTCGCCTACCTGGTCGAACATTTCCGTCTTCCTGCACGCGAGATTAACCAGTTCTGCCACGATCAGGTTCACGCAAGCACAAAGGAATACATCATTACCTACCGAATTGAACAGGCCAAGCGCAAGCTGGTAGAAGAAAATCATTCCATCGCGGAAGTCGCCCTTGAGGTCGGCTATCAAAACATTTCCCTGTTCATCAAGGTGTTCAAAAACAAGACCGGCGTAACGCCCTCCGTCTATCGAACGGAAGCACGCGCAAACGCCGTCCTCCTGCCTCAATAGTGCTTTTTCTCTAATGAAAGCAAGCCGAAGGTCTCTGAAAACAAAGACCTTCGGCTTGCCTTGCAACGTCCCCGGCGCGATTCGAACGCGCGGCGTTCCGCTTAGGAGGCGGACCCTCTATCCTGCTGAGGTACGGGGACAGAACTCACATTAAAAATATTATATTCATCCCCGCGCCTTTGTCAACCGAAGCCTTGTAAATTTCGCCGTGCAAAGCTTCTGCGGAAGCGCCGAAAGGTATCCATCTTAGAGATGGCGCCGTTTTATTTCCTGAAAAAGTGAAAGTCGCAGCAATCATCGCCGCAGCCCAGTGTTTTGGTGCGGGCGAAGCCGAGTTTTTTCAGGCCGCCGTATGCCACGTTATCGGAATCGCAGAACAGGCGGCACAGCTCCGGGCAGCCGTTTTCTGCGCAGGCCGTATGCCACAGGCATTTTTGAATCGTGACGTCGAAGAAATTTTTCTCGCGCCGCTGCGTGCTTTCCCACAAGTCGCTCTTGCGCATGACGTTCAGAAAGATACGGCTGTAGATTGCGTAGAAGCCCGGCACGGCTTCCATTCCCGCCATGGAGGCATGCTTTTGCGCGGCGGCCTTATCCAGCATGTACGCTCGCATATACACATAGGCGGCTTCCTGCGAAAGGCCGTCTGTAGAGAGCGTCTTATACAGCGCTATACAGGGAAGGATTGTCCCGGCCAGCGTTTTCATCTGCCTTGCGGACTTGTTTTTCTGAGTCTTGATCAACTCGTCAAGCGTTTTCGTCTGTTTGCCGAACAGCTCGCCGCCTTTTTCTTCTCCGAATTCCTCCACCAGAAAGGCTTTTATCTGCTTTTGCCGCTTTCCGTTCATCGCCGTCACGCTCCTTTTCAGCGGTAGGATACCATTCCTGCGTAAAATCGGCAAGCCAAATCACGGCTTCACTTTCTTTAGGAAACCGCTTCAGAATCCTTCAGATTCCGACCACGTTTCGCCCATGGTTTGTACGCGGGGCATATAGATTGTTCGATATAATGGCATGCGTCACAGGAAACGAAGCATAGGCTGTTTCCATACATTTTTATGGGAGGCGAGGGCATTGATCACGGTCAGTCACTTGACCAAGCGATACGGCGCGCACACCGCCGTATCCGACGTAAGCTTCACCATTGAGAAGGGCAAGGTATACGGGTTTCTCGGGCCGAACGGCGCGGGCAAATCGACCACGATGAACATCATCACCGGCTGCCTTGCCGCCACGGAGGGCGAGGTTACGATCGACGGGCACGACATTTTTGAAGAGCCGCTGGAAGCGAAAAAGCGCATCGGGTATCTGCCGGAGATTCCGCCGCTGTACACCGATATGACGCCCACGGAATATCTGCGCTTTATCGCCCGCGCGCGGGGCTTTTCGGGCGCGGAGGCGCGAAAGCAGATGAACGCCGCCATGGAGCGCGCGCGGATAACCGAGGTGAAAGACCGGCTGATTCGCAATCTTTCCAAGGGCTATCGCCAGCGCGTCGGCATTGCGCAGGCGCTGATCGGCAACCCGGAGGTGATCATACTGGACGAGCCCACCGTGGGTCTCGACCCCAGACAGATCATCGAGATTCGCGAGCTGATTCGGGAGCTCGGCAAAAAACACACCGTCATCCTTTCCAGCCACATTCTGTCCGAGGTTTCGGCCATCTGCGACGAAATCCTGATTCTCTCCGGCGGGCGTCTGGTGGCGGACGACACGCCGGAAAACCTGACCGCGCTGTTCGCGGAGCAGAACGGCATTCATCTGACCGTGAAGGGCGCACTTGCCGACGTGCTTTCGGCGCTGAATGGGCTTGAGGGCGTGGAAATCGCCGATTCCCGCGAGGAGGACGGCCGGGCGCGGCTGACGCTGCGCGCGCAGGACGCGGACGACGTCTGCGAGCGCGTGTTCCGCGCACTGGCGCAGGCCGACCTGCCGATTCTGGAAATGGCGCGCGAGCGCGCGACGCTGGAGGACGTGTTCCTCGAGCTGATCGGCAGCGACAAGGAGGAAGAAGCCGTTTCCGCTGAAGCGGAGGAACCCAAGGAGGAGGAAGCCGCCGCGGACGGCGGAAAGGAGGATGTAGAGCAATGAGAGCCGTGTATCTGAAGGAGCTGAAGCTCAATTTCACCGGCTTTACCGGCTATCTGTACGGCGCGTTTATCCTGCTGTTTGTGGGCATCTACACGATGGGCATCAATCTTTCCGGCGGCTACGCGCAGTTTGAATATGTGCTGGAATCGATGGCGTTCATCTATCTGATTGCCTGCCCGGTTCTTACCATGCGCGCGTTCGCCGAGGAAAAGCGCAGCAAAACCGATCAGCTGCTGTATTCGCTGCCCATCCGTCTGTCGGACGTGGTGGTCGGAAAGTACCTCGCCATGCTCACGGTATCGCTTCTGCCGGTCGCGGTCGTAAGCGCCTATCCGCTGCTCCTGTCCGGCTACGGCCATGTGGACATGCGCTCGGCCTACGCGTCCATTCTGATGTTCTTCCTGCTGGGCGCGTGCCTGACGTCCATCGGCATGTTCATTTCCTCCGTCACCGAAAATCAGGTGACCAGCGCCGTGGTCACGCTGGTGATCATGCTGATCACGTATTTCATGACCTCGCTCGCCAGCTACGTATCCACCGCGTCCTCGTCCTCGCTGATTGCGCTGAGCGCGCTGGCGCTGGTACTCGCGGCGATTGTGTATCTGTTCACGAAGAATTTATCGGTCGCGTTTCTGACCGCCGCGGCGCTGGTCGGCGCGCTGCTGATTGCCTACGCCATCGACGCTTCGGCCTTCTCCGGCCTGTTCCCGGCGCTGATGAAGAAGCTGTCGCTGTTTGAACGCTTTTATGGAACCATCGGCGGCATGTTCGATCTGACCGCCATCGTGTACTACCTGTCCATCATCGGCGTGTTCCTGTTCTTTACCACGGAAACGCTGGAAAAACGGAGGTGGAGCTGATGAACGCGTTTTTCAAAAAGCACTTCGGCAGTCGCTCCGTGCGCGCGGGCGGTTATGCCGCGGTCGCGTCGGCGATTGTGGTGGCGATTGCCATTGCCGTGAACCTGCTCGTTTCCGCGCTGCCGGAAACCGTCACGCACCCGGATTTCACGGAAAACCAGCTGTACACCCTGTCCGACCAGACGAAGCGCATCACGAACGCGCTGGAAAAGGACGTGACGCTTTCGCTGATCGCTTCGTCCGGCAACGAAAACACGACGATTCTGAACCTGCTCAAGCGCTATGAAGGCGCGTCGGCGCACATCACCGTTGAGACGGTCGACCCGGTTCTGTATCCGAACTTCGCCAGGCAATATACCAGCGGCACGGTGCGCTCCAACAGCGTCGTGGTTGCCTGCGGCGACCGCTCGCGCTATGTGGATTATTCGGACATCTTCAAGCAGATGAAGTCCGACAACTACGATACGTACTATTATTATGTGCAGATGGGCTATTCGCAGTATTACGACTATCTGTACGACACGGTGTTCGACGGCGAAAACGCGCTGACGGCCGCGATCAACTACGTTTCCAGCAATTCGCTGACGAAGATCTACACGCTCTCCGGCCACAGCGAAGCGGAGCTGAGCGAAACCTTCACGGAAGCCATAAAGGCGGACAACTTCGAATTTGAGTCGCTGCACCTGATGGACGTGGAAGCCGTGCCGGAGGACGCAGGGCTGATTCTGATCAACGCGCCCGCGTCCGACCTCAGCGAGGATGAAGCCGCGCTGCTGATCGATTATCTGGACGCGGGCGGCAACGTCCTGCTGACGACCGACTGCATGGAGTCGGACAGCATGAAAAACCTGCTCTCCGTGTGCGAGCACATGGGCATGACGCTGACAGACGGCATGGTTGTGGAGACCTCTCAGAACCGCTACTACCGCAATCCCGTCTACCTGCTTCCGGAAATCGGCGAAACCGAAATCACGCAGCCGATTCGGGACGGCGGCTACTACATCCTTTTCCCCATCGCGCAGGGCATCGTCTCTGCCGGCGACGGCTTCTCCTACACGCCGCTGCTTTCCACGTCCGATTCGGCGTTCTCCAAGAAGTCCGGCTACGGCATGACGACCTATGACAAAGAAGAAGGCGACACGGACGGCCCGTTTGACGTGGCGGCCGCTACCTCAAAGGGCGAAGCGCACATGGTCTGGTTCACCTCCGCGCAGTTCGCCACCGACAACGTGAACGCCATGGTGTCCGGCGCGAACGCCGACCTGCTCGTCAACGCCATCAACTGGATGGCGCAGCAGGAGGACAAAATCTCCATCCGCTCCAAGTCGCTGGAGACCGGCTATCTCACCGTCAGCGCCGCCGACAGCCGCCGCTGGTCGATTCTGCTGGTCGGCGTGATTCCCGCGGCATTGATCGCGGTGGGCGCAGTCGTGATTATCAGGAGGAAACGCAAATGAAACGGGGAAAGAAGCTGATCGTTCTGGCCGGTGCGCTGGCAGCGGTGCTGGTTCTGTATCTGGGCGTTACGCTCGTTACACGCCACATCAGCGACAAAAACGCCGTGACGGAAACGCAGGGCGCGTTTGCCGCCACATCCTTCACGGCGGACGACATCCGCTCGATCACATGGACGAACCTTGGAAACGAATACACCATTTCGAAAACCGACGACGGCTGGACGCTGGACGGCCACGACGGCTTCCGGCTGAATCAGGATGACGCCGCGGCCATGGCCGACGCGGTATCCGCGCTGAAGGCGACTCGCCGTCTGGACGGCGGCGTGGAGGACAGCGCCTACGGGCTGGCCGAACCGGCGCTGACTGTGAAGATCGCGCTGAACGACGGCAGCGAAATAACGCTGGCCGAGGGAGACAAAAACGACGTGACGGACGCATATTACCTGCGCGTGACCGCGGGCGAAAGCGTTGTGTACACGGTGGAAACCGACCTTCAGACGGCCTTCGACCAGAAGCTCGCCGACTTGTTCGTGAAGGAAACACTGCCGTCGCTGAGCGAAAGCGCGCAGCGCGTCGTGCTGACCCGCGCGGACGACGAAATTACGCTCGTCTGTAGCACGGACGACGACGGGAACGCGCACTGGTATGAGGAAACCGCGGACGGCACGCGCACGCTGAACGACGAAACCGCGCAGATGCTGTATGATACCATTCGCGATTTCGCGTGGTATGAGCTGGTTGAATGGAACGCCGACGCGGACGCGCTGAGCGGCTATGGCTTCGACGCGCCGACCGCCGTCGTGCGCGCGGAGAGCCTGAACGACGACGGCGAAACGACCGTATGGCAGGTGGAAATCGGCGGCGAGTTTTCCAGCTCCTATGACTATGTGCGCCTGCCCGGCTCCGCCGCCGTATACCGCGTGAAAAACGAGCTGCGCAAGCTGGCTGCCGACTACAGCTATTCGGATTACGCCGACAAGACGGTTCTGACCGTCGACGCGGAAGCCATCGAGAGCCTGACGCTGACCGTGCGCGGCGAAGCCCACACCCTGCGCATATGGACGGAAACCGTCGCCGCCACGCCGGGCGAAGCCACGCCCGCCGCCGCGAGCGAAGCCACGAGCGGCGAGGGAACGACCGTGCGGTGCGCGTCGCTGGACGGAAACGAGTGGAGCCCCGATTCCTATGACGAAATCGTCTCCCACCTGCTGGCGCTGGAAGCCGAGGACGCGCTGACCTCCGTTCCCGAGCATGCCGATGAGCCGGTGCTGACCGTCTCCGTACAGACCGCGGACGCGCAGTCGGACGTATCCTTCTCCGTCTCCGAGCTGGACGCGGAGCATTCGCTCATCCTCCGCTCCGACGGCGCGATCTTCCAGTTCTCCGCCGCCGACGCGGACGCGCTGATTCGCGCGCTGACCTACGCGCTGAAATAACTTCCATATAAACACAAGCGGCGCGATTGCCGAAATGCAATCGCGCCGCTTGTGTTTTTTTGCCCGTTACCGCTTCAGCACGAGCACCTGATAGGGTTCAAGCTCCACCGTTCCCGCGAGCGCTTCGCCGGTAAGCAGGTCGACCGCCGGAGCGGGCAGCGTATAGGACGCGGGCTTTCCCGCGTATTCCAGAACGATTTCTCCGTTCAGCGCGCCCCTGCGCGGCGAAACAATCACCTCGCCCACGACCTCCGGCAGGCACACGCCCGCGTCGGGCAGCAGCTTCTGCGCAAGCAGACGGGTGGTTTCGGGGGCAGGCAGCGCGCCCAGCAGGATGATCTGTCCCTTGCCGAGGCGGCTGCGGGCGACGACGGTCTTGCCAAGGATGGCGCGGTGTCCCTTCACGATGGTCGCGAGCGACTCCGCCCTGCCGGGATTGGACACCTCAAACCACGTGTCGGCGGGCATAGGCGTACCGTCCGTCCACGCGGCGGCCGTGCGTCCCTCGGTGTCGGGCAGCGCGTATTTCCACTCGACGCCCATCAGGCGTTCCAGCATGCCGTACAGGCAGTCGGTATAGCGCGCGCCGTCGCGGTTGCGCTCGTCGCTCAGCGGGCCGACGATCCACGTGCCGCCCTCGCGCACCCACTGCTCCATGCGCTGCGGAAGTCCGGCCTCCTCCAGCGTCAGCATCAGCGGACTGAACACGACGCGGTAGCCGTCCAGCGCCGCGTGCGCGTCGATCACGTCGGGGCGCAGACCCAGATCGATGAGCGGCTTATAGAACCGCCCGACGACGCTCTGCTGATAATTGAGTCCCTTCACGATGCCCTGCTGCTCGAACATGTTCCAGTTGAGCGAGGTAAAGTGAATCGCCACATCCGCCGCAACCTTCGTCTCGCGCACGAAATCCGCGGCCTTGCGGAAGCCCGCGGCCGTTTCCCTCACTTCTTCCTCGGCGAGCATCGGCCGGCCGCTGGTGTCCAGCACCGCGCCGTGCATCAGCTCATGCCCTGCCCAGTGCGTGCGCCACAGCCAGTACATGTTCGCCTCGCCGCCCAGCGCAATCGGCAGCCACGAGTTCGCGCGGCAGAAGCCGTCGGGCTTCACGCTCTGCGTAATCGTCGTTGAACCGTTCCAGCAGGTGGCGGTTTCCGTGTTCCAGAAGGGATGATTGAGGAACGTGCGCATATAGTCGTGCCAGAAGGCGCAGAAATGCAGGTTCTCGGGTGTATTGTAGTGGTTGAACTGCGCAATGTCCAGCTTTTCGGTGAGACGGCGGTAATCCATGCCGTTCACGGGCATGGTGTCCGTGCCCACGGGAACCTTGACGTACCGGTGCAGAATCTCCGCCTGCCGGTGAACAAACCCGATGTGCGAATCGTTCTGGAACGTCTGCCATTCCATCTTCAGATGCGGGTTGTGCCACGCGTTGCGCGGCGCGGGAATTTCCTCAAAGGAATCGTACCACTGGCTGAACAGATTCAGATTCCACGCATTGTTCAGGTTGTCGATTGTGCCATAGCGCTTTTTCAGCGCGGCGCGGAAGCGGTTCACGCACTCGGGGCAGAAGCAGCCGGCGTTTCCCGTGTAGATCTCGTTGTCAATCTGCCAGCCGATGATGTTTTCGTCGCTTGCGAATTCCTTCGCCATTTCCTCCACAATGCGCATGCTGGCTTCGTTGTAGTGCGGATTGTTGGAGCAGCAGTGCCGGCGTCCGCCGTGATCCACGCGCCGTCCGTCCGGATCCAGCCGCAGCGCGTCCGGCCAGTCGCGGGTGAACCAGCGCGGCGGCGTGGCGGTGGGCGTTCCCATGACAACGGCGATATTCGCCTGCTTCATCTTGTCTACCACGCGGCGGAAGAAGGAAAAATCGTATTCGCCCGGCTTCGGTTCCATGCGGTGCCACGCAAACTCGCCGATGCGCACACAGGTGATGCCAAAGGCATGCAGCTTTTCAATATCTCGATCAATTTCGCTCTCCGGCCAGTCCTCCGGATAATACGCTGCGCCCAGATAGGGCGGCTTGGGCATTGTAAACATCGCGTCGTCTCCTTCCGGTGTAATCCGTCGACATATTTATACCATATCGTTTCCAAAAGTACAAGACACTTCCTTTGAGTTCTTGACAATATGTCATTGATAATGGTATTCTTATTTATGTCAGCGCCGCACAAATGAGGCGGCCGGCCGACGAATGGATTTTTCGTCAGACGCAAACGCGTATTTCGAAGGTTTACTTGAGGCAAATCGAGAAATCCGCATGCCGCAGGCGGCGGAAGAGACGCCGCCCGACACGCCGCCGCATTGTGCAATGGCGCCTTATTATGAAATAAGCCGTGAAAGGGGCGAACGCCATGAAACGCATATTCTCCGCGCTGCTCGCGCTCTGCGCGCTCCTGCTTCCCTTTTCCTCACCGCGGGCGGAAGCGCTGGAAACGACCGAATACCGCGGCGGCATTGTCGAGCGCGGCCGCTGGCGCGCGCAGACCACGCGGGCGCGGTTGGACGAGCTGACGGTTGCCTATCTGGATGCGGACACGCGCTATCTGGTTTCGGGGCGTCCCGCGACGTTCACCGTTCACGCCGCCGGCGGCGACGGAAATTACAGCTATGTGTTTAACGTCTTTTACCGGAAGGGCGACACGGGCTCGCTTTCCAATATATACAGGCGCGAACGAAGCGTAAATCCCTCTCTTACCTATACGCCGGCGCACAGCTCCGGCCAGTATATGCTTCTGGTTGCGGTGCACGATGAAGCGGGCGAGTACATCGGATGGCAGAGCCAGATTTTCGAGGTATTTCCCGCGGAAGCGGCGGACGACGCGGAAACCGTGCCCGGCAAGGTGCGGCAGCTGGCGGCGGAATGCCTGAGGAACGCGGGGCGCAGCGAGTATTCCCGCGCCCTCTGGCTGCACGACTGGCTGATTTACAACGCGAACTACGACACAAGCTATACCTATTATTATGCCAACGGCGTGCTTCTCGAGGGCGTCGGCGTATGTCAGAGCTACGCGCTGGCGTATGATCTGCTGCTTCACGAAATCGGCATTGAGAGCGTGTATCTTTCCGGCACGGCGAACGGCGTGAGTCACGCGTGGAACCTTGTGAGGCTGGACGGCAGCTGGTATCACGTGGACTGCACGTGGGACGATCCGATCGGCGGCGGGTATGAGAAGCACAGCTATTTCGGCCTTACCGACGAGCAGATGGCCCTCGATCACAGCTGGGCAAGGGAGCGCGGCGTCATGCCTGAATGCACGTCCGACGAGCTGGCCGGGCTGCGCCGGAATCTGATGGTCGGCGTTTCGGACGAAGCGGATTTTCACGCGCAGCTTTCCCGGCTGGTAACGGAGGGAACCGCCTACGCCGCCCTGTATCTCACGGGCGAAACAACCTTCAGTCTGAAGAGCGCCTTTCAGGACTGGTACTCGCAGAATCAGCACATGAGCAATCTGTACGGATACTACCACGCGCGCTTTTCATCAAGGGAGTGCGAGGTCTATCTGAATCTGGGCGAAGCCTACCCCGGCACGGCGGTCGTGCAGCGGGCCGCACTTCGGGCACACACGCTGTACCTTCCCATAGGCGAGCGCGACGTGCTGGACTTCGTGCGGCTGCCCGAAAAGGCGACGGAGGGGCTTCAGTGGACGAGCGACAATGAAAGCGCTGTGACCGTTGAGGATGGCGTGGTGCGCGCCGTCGGTTCCGGAAGCGCGACGATCCGGCTTTCGTTCTCGGGCGGAAGCGACGAATGCCGCGTGTTCGTCCTCACCTCCGACGCGCTTTCGCTGCCCGAGGGCGTGCGGACGCTGGAATCCGAAGCCCTCGCGGGCTGCCCGAACGTCCAGACCGTGCGTCTACCGCGAAGCCTGACGGCCGTCGAGAGCCGCGCGTTCGCGGAGTGCGAGGGGCTGCTGTTCGTCTTCTTCGCTTCCGCCAACGCGGAAATTGCGCCGGACGCGTTTGAGGGCTGTGAAAATCTGACCATCTACGCGCCCGCGGGCGGCAGTGTGGCCGCTTTCGCGAGGGAGAACGGCCTTCGTTTTGCCGTCTCTGAACCTTAAATTTGGATTAATGCGCGGCAGGGCGTTTACAAAGGCCGCCATCTGTGGTAGAATAATGAATGGCGTTTTGCGCCGATTGATCCGTGAGCGCGGTTTGCCGACGATCCCGACGGCATGCTTCGTTTGCGGGAATACGAAACAGGGAGGATACACACCATGACTATCGACAAGAGTTCCATCATCGCCGAGTATGGCCGCCATGAGGGCGACACCGGTTCCCCCGAGGTGCAGGTCGCGCTGCTGACCGCCCGCATCAACCACCTGAACGAGCACCTCAAGCTCAACAAGAAGGATCACCACTCCCGCCGCGGCCTGCTGCTGATGGTTGGTCAGCGCAGAGGTCTGCTGGACTATCTGAAGAAGACCGATATCGAAAGCTATCGTAGCCTGATCGCGAAGCTCGGCCTGCGTAAGTAAGCCACCCCGGCTTGTCGCCTGAGCGATGCGGCATGTGCCGTCGCCCGGGAGCACCGGGCGGCGGCTTTTCCATCATCCAAGGTTGTCTCCGGATCCGAAAACGAACCTCGCCGTAGGGATGCGGCGTGACGGGCTTCTGTCGCCGGCCGCGCGGCATCCCTGCGGGGACAAGTCTTCGGCGTCATGTTCTTTTTGTGATTCCGGTTATAGAAAAGGCTTTCCCGACCATGATAAGGAGGAACACCATGTTCAAAAGCTATTCCATGGAGCTGGGCGGAAGAACCCTGACGCTCGAATTCGGCAAGTACGCCGAGCAGGCCGCCGGTTCCACCTTCGTCCGCTACGGCGATACCGCCGTACTCGTCAACGCCACCGTGTCCGAGACCCCGCGTCCCGGCATCGATTTCTTCCCGCTGAGCGTCGATTACGAGGAGAAGCTCTACTCCGTCGGCCACATTCCGGGCTCGTGGAACCGCCGCGAAGGCCGTCCGGGCGAAAAGGCCATCCTGACCTCCCGCCTGATCGACCGCCCGCTGCGCCCTCTGTTCCCCAAGGGAATGCGCAACGACGTGAGCGTCGTCGCCACCGTCATGTCCGTTGACTTCGACTGCAGCCCCGAAACGCCCGCCATGATCGGCGCGTCCGCGGCGCTGTGCGTGTCCGAAATTCCGTTTGCCGGCCCCGTGGGCGCGGTGAACATCGGCCTGGTGGACGACGAGTTCGTCGTCAATCCCACGCTGGAGCAGCGCGAAAAATCCTCCATGAACCTCACCGTCGCCGGAACCAAGGAAGCGGTTCTGATGGTGGAAGCCGGCGCGAACGAGGTTTCCGAGGAAGTCATGCTGAAGGCCATCCTGTTCGCCCATGAGCAGGTGAAGAAGATCGTCGAGTTCCAAGAGCAGATTGTCTCCGAAATCGGCAAGAAAAAGCGCGAGTTCCATCTCGAGCTGCCGGGCGACGACGTGAAGGCCGCCGTGCGCGAGTACGCGTATGACAAGGTGCAGTGGATGTTCGAAACCTTTGACCGCGGCGAGCGCAACGCCCGCGAGGCCGAAGTGAAGAAGGACGTCGCCGAGCACTTCCAGACCCAGTTCGAAGGCCGCGAGACCGAGGTTGGCGACGCTCTGTACGCCATCGAGAAGGAAGTCATGCGCCGTCACATCATCGACAACGGCGTGCGTCCCGACGGCCGCAAGCTCACCGAGGTTCGCCCCATCTGGTGCGAAACCGGCGTTCTGCCCCGCCCGCACGGCAGCGGCGTGTTCACCCGCGGACAGACCCAGGTCATGACCGTGTGCACGCTGGCTCCGATGAGCGAAGTGCAGATTCTGGACGGCATCACCCCCGAAACCACCAAGCGCTATATGCATCACTATAACTTCCCCGGCTATTCCACCGGCGAAGCCAAGCCCATCCGCTCCCCGGGCCGCCGCGAAATTGGTCACGGCGCGCTTGCCGAGCGCGCGCTGGAGCCGATGATTCCCAGCGTGGACGAGTTCCCCTACTGCCTGCGCCTGGTCTCCGAGGTCATGAGCTCCAACGGCTCCACCTCTCAGGCCTCCGTGTGCGGTTCCACCCTCGCCCTGATGGACGCGGGCGTGCCGATCAAGCGCCCCGTGGCCGGCGTGGCTATGGGTCTGATCAAGGACGTTGAGAACACCGGCAAGGTCGCCGTGCTGACCGACATTCAGGGTCTCGAGGACTTCCTCGGCGACATGGACTTCAAGGTTGCCGGCACCGCGCAGGGCATCACCGCCATCCAGATGGACATCAAGATCAAGGGCATCGACGAAGCCATCCTGCGTCAGGCGCTCGCGCAGGCCTACGACGGCCGCATGCACATCCTCGGCAAGATGCTCGAGGTGCTGCCCGCGCCGCGTCCGCAGCTGAGCAAGTACGCGCCCAAGATCATCCAGTTCAAGATTAACCCCGAGAAGATCGGCGAGGTTGTCGGCCCGCGCGGCAAGATGATCAACAAGATCATCGAGGAAACCGGCGTGAAGATCGACATCGAAGACGACGGCAGCGTCTATATCGCCACCAACGACGATCAGGCTGCGCAGCGCGCCAAGTCCATCATCGAGGGCATCGTGCGCGAGCTGCAGGTGGGCGACGTGTTTGTGGGCAAGGTTGTCCGCATCATGTCCTTCGGCGCGTTCGTCGAGTACGCGCCCGGCAAGGACGGCATGATCCACATTTCCAAGCTCGCCAACGAGCGCGTGGAAAAGGTGGAGGACGTTGTGAACATCGGCGACACGCTCGAATGCCGCGTGGCGGAGATCGACGCGCAGGGCCGCATCAATCTGGTTCGCAACGACATCAAGTACGACAACGAGGCCATGCCCGTCCGTCGTCCCCCGCGTCCGGACAATCGCCGCGGCGGAGATCGCGGTGGACGCAGATAACCGGTTCCTGAACGAAACGTACGAAAGCCGCGCGCGGGTGCAAACGCCCGCGCACGGCAGTCTTTATTATTGGAGGCAAATATGGCATTTGATCTGAAGACGCTGCCGAACGGTCTGCGCATCATCGGCGAGCACATGCCCGGCTACCGCTCCGTGGCGGTGGGTCTGTGGGTGGAAAGCGGTTCGCAGTATGAAACGCCCAGCGAAAACGGCATCAGCCACTTTATCGAGCACATGCTGTTCAAGGGCACCGAAAAGCGCTCCGCACGCGACATTGCCGAGGAAATGGACGCCGTCGGCGGACAGCTGAACGCGTTCACCAGCAAGGAATGCACCTGCTTCTACGCCAAGGTTGTGGACGAGCACCTGCCGCTGGCGATGGACGTAATCAGCGATCTGGTGCTGTCCTCCCGTCTGGATCCCGCGGACATCGAACGCGAAAAGGGCGTGGTGATCGAGGAGATCAACATGGCCGAGGATACGCCGGAGGATCTGGTGTTTGAGCTGCTGATGCTGGCGCATTACGGCGACCAGCCGGTCGCGCGTCCCATTCTGGGCACCGAAGCCAGCGTTTCCGCGCTCACGCGCGAGCACATCACGAACTATATGCGCCGCATGTACCGCCCGGAATGCGCCGTGCTGGCGCTGGCGGGCAACTATAACTGGAACGAGGTCGTTAAGCAGGCGGAAGCGCTGTACGGCGGCTGGCAGCCGACGGGCGAAAAGCGTCCGCTCATCGAGACCAACGCCGTCGCGCCCCGCGTGATGCGCCGGAAGAAGGACATTGAGCAGCTGCATCTCTGCCTCGGCTTCCCGTCCTGCGGCATCGGCGCGGCCGACGTGTATCCCACGGCGGTGTTCAACAGCGCCTACGGCGGAGCCATGTCCTCGCGCCTGTTCCAGTCGATTCGCGAGGAACGCGGCATGGCCTATTCGGTCTACTCCTACCCCAACCCGATGAGCGGTACCGGCGTGCTGGCCGTGTACGCGGGCACCAGCCCGGAGCACGCGGGCGAGGTTGTGCGCATGCTGAATGAGGAAACGAAGAAGCTGGCCGAAGGCGGGCTGACCGAGAAGGAATTCCGTCAGGCGAAGGAGCAGCTGCTTTCCGGCTTCATACTGGGGCAGGAATCCACGTCCAGCCGCATGAACGCCATCGGCCGCCGTCTTCTGCTGCTCGGCGACACGCAGACCGACGAGGATGTGGTTGAGAAGATTCGCGGCATCACCTTTGAGGGCGTGAACGCGCTGGCGCGCCGCGTGCTCACGTCGCCCCGCAGCGCCGCGATCGTCGGAAACGGCGCGGAGGACGTTGAAATCTGATGCATCCCGCGTCGCCCGCCCGGGCGGCGCGGCTTCACATACAAAGGGGTGAGAATGTGGAACAGAACCTGCAGGCTCTGAAACAGGCCGCCGTGCTGTATCCGCTGGTCGCGATTTTATTCACGCTGCCCTACGTCGCCTTCAATTACCGCAAATACGGCTCCGTGTTCAGCCTGCGCATTCTGATTGTGTATTCCTTTGCGCTGTACATGCTGTGCGTGTACTGTCTGGTCATCCTGCCGCTGCCCACGAGGGAAGCGGCGAAGGCGCTTTCGGGGCACAAGGCGCAACTGACACCCTTCAACTTCGTTGCCGACATCATCAAGCATTCGCAGGTTTCTCTGAAGGATCCCCTGTCCTTCCTGACGCTGATCAACAACCCGGCGTTTCTGGGCGCGGCGTTCAACCTGCTGATGACGCTGCCGCTGGGCATCTACCTGCGCTATTACTTCCGCTGCGGCTGGCTGAAAACGCTGCTGACCGGCTTCGGGCTGTCCCTGTTCTTTGAGCTTACACAGCTGACGGGGCTGTATTTCATCTATCCGGGAAGCTATCGCCTGTTCGACGTGGACGATCTGATGATCAACACGCTGGGCACAATGGTCGGCTTCTGGCTCGCCAGACCGCTCACGCGCTGGCTGCCCAGCCGCGACCGACTGGACAGCATCAGTCTGGAACGCGGCCGCCGCGTATCGCTTCTGCGGCGCATGCTGGCCATGGCGTACGATCTGGCCATCTGCGGCATTCTGGCGATGATCCTCTGCCAGATTCTCCGCATCGGCTTCCGCTTCTGGTTCGTCGCGCTGCTCCAGTGCGCCGGGCCCATTCTCCTGCGCGGCCAGACCGTCGGCTGCCGCCTTACGCGACTGCGCCTTCAGAAAAAGGATGGCTCGCGCCCGGAATGGTATCGCTATCTCATCCGCTACGGCAGCATGGCGCTGGTGATGGTCTATCTGCCGAACTGGCTTCTGCGGCTGATCGGCATTCTGAAGGATCAGAATCATTTCTCCGCTTCCACGACAGTCAGCCTGACCGCCGCGCTCATCGCCGGCTATATGGGCTGCCTGCTGTTCGAGGTCATTCGCGTGCTGATGCATCGCTCACTGTTCTATGAGCGCCTGTCAGGCGCGTATATCGTGAGCACCGTGCGGCCAACGTCTCAAAAAGAGTAACCTTCCCCTCCCTGTGATACGTAGCCTTCAAAACATTCAAAGGAACAGGACGACGCCGCTTCGCGTTTGAAACAGCGTCGTCCTGCTTTTATGCGCCCGTCCGGGCGCGGTGTCAGTTGTTCAGATAGATAAACCGATGCAGCTCGTCGGTGTTGGCCTGAATGTCCATGTCATACAGCAGGGACTTCTCCTTCACCGTGCCCTCCTTATAGGTGCCGGGAACCGGCAGACGCAACTCCGCCGCGCTGGTGAAGTTCTCGCGTTCAAGAACGATCTTGGCAAGATTGATAATCTCCGTCACCTGCAAATTAGTTTTGAAATAGGGCGCGCATTGCGGCACCAGCCCGAACAGATCCGTAACGCTGGCGTTGCGCATTCTTTCCATCAGCTTGTTGAGAACCTTGCGCTGACGCTCCGCGCGGGCGTAGTCGCTGTCCAGCTTACGGATGCGGGCGTAGCCCAGCGTCTGCATGCCGTTCAGATGCGTGTTCGCGCCGTAGGTCGTCAGGAGCGTGTTCTCATATTCGGCCTTGGCCTCGTCATAATCGCGGCCGTCGTAGTGAACCTCGATCAGGTACTGCTCCTTCACGTTCTTGTTGATCATGTCCATCTCGTTCTGCGAGATGTTCACGTCAATGCCGCCCAGAATCTCGGCGATCTTCGCAAAGCCCTTGAAGTCGACGTAGGCATAATGCTGGATGTTCATGCCGAAGTACTCGTTCACGGTCTTGATCGCCAGTTTCGCGCCGCCGTAGAAGTACGCGCTGTTGATGCGCGCGTCCTTATATTTGCCCATCGTCACGGCGGTATCGCGCATGATGGAGGCCAGCTTCACGTTGCCGGTCTTTTTGTTGATCGAGCAGATGATCATGGTATCCGTGCGCGCGGCTTCGTTTTTGTTGCGCGCGTCCGCGCCCAGCAGAAGCACGTTCAGCCAGTCCTCGCTGAGACCGGGCGTGATGCTCAGATCCTCAACGGAAATGGAGTTCCCGTCCGCCAGATTCACGTCGGTCTGTTCGCTGTTTTTGAGCATCTGCTCATAGGCCTCGCCGGTGAACGAATCGCCTCCGCTCGCTGCGGGCGTTCCGGTCGTGGCAGACGGCTCCGCCGTTCGATCCGGCGTCGCGCCCTTCTTGGGCAGCAGAATGATCATAACCACAACCGCCGCCACCAGCAGAAGCGCCAGCGCGATCAGCGGCGCGACATTGCGTTTTTTCCGGCCGCGTCTTTTGGGCGCGGCACCCGGCCGCCGCTGCGCGGGACGCTGCCCGTTCGCGGGACGACGCGGAGCCGTGCCCGCCGGGCGCGCTCCCTGCGCCGGTCTCCGTGCGCCCGCTTCCGCGCTGTGCGCGGCGGGACGAACGCGCTTCGGCTCTGTGCTTCGTTTTTCCATATATTGGTACCTCCAGTATCCGGTGTTCAAAATTACCCGTATATATTATACATGAACCGCCGGAATATTGCAAGGTATTTCGATTTTTCCCGTAGGAATGACAAACAAAAAACGGAATGCCCCGTTTTTATCGAAGCATTCCGCAGGATACGTCAGTTCAGCTCGTTCTGCATGCGGCTGAAGCGCTGCTTGGCGCCGGTGAGCACGTTCACGTCGGCTTCCTGACCCTTGAACCAGCCCATCTGCTCCATCTTCGCGAACACCTGATACTGATCCTTCACGCAGCCGTTCAGGTTATCGGTGAGCACGGTGCGCAGCGGCATCTCGGATGCCTCGGGAATGAAGGTGCCATAGTTGTGAATGAGATACTTCTCCTGCTCGAGCAGGTCTTCCATGCCGTACTGATCGTTCATGACGTTTTCGTTCATTTCGCGCGCCTCCTTTCTTACTGCCAGCTGTTCAGATAGTTGAACAGACGGTCATAGCGCTGCTTATGGCAGTTGGCCAACTCGCCGGCCAGCGTTTTCAGCTCCGCGTTCTGGAAGGTCTGCGCGTAGTGCTCCGCCTTTTTGCAGGCGATGAACTCGTGCGTCAGCTGATCCTGAAGAATGGAAAGGCTTTTGGACTGAATCATTCCGGTAGGCATTTTCGTTTTCCTCCTTTTTAATAGGAATGCCGGATTTATTCATGCCCCCGGAATCGCCGCGCTATACGCAACCAAAGCCATGCTTTCGCCGTCAAAGAAAGAAAATTCGGCCTTTGACGGCGCGCGGATTTCGTGTTATACTATGCTTGGTTTGATATATACTTTACGGAGGGCTTCATGAGCAAGCAGAATCCTTTGTTTGTGCCGCGCAACGGCTATGGAAATTTCATCCTGTCCGTGTTCATGACCACGGTGAAGATGCTGGTGATTCTGATTCTGATCATCGGCTTTTCGGCCACGGGTCTTGTGATGGGCATCGCGAAGGCATGGGTTGACACGTCGCCCGACCTCGATCTGGATCTTTTCAACTCGCAGGCGCAGACGTCCTTCATCTACGACAAGTACGGCAACCTGATCACCACCTTCCGCGGAACGGAAAACCGCGTGTATTGCACGTATGACGAGCTTCCGCAGAATCTGATCAATGCCGTGATTTCCGCCGAGGACGCGCATTTCTGGGAGCACAGCGGCGTGGACGTGCACCGCTATCTGGGCGCGCTGGTGGGCAACCTGCTCTCCGGCAACAACCAGGGCGGCAGCACGATCACCTGCCAGCTGATCAAGCAGACGCTGCTTTCCAGCGAACAGACCTACAAGCGCAAGGTGCAGGAAGCCTATCTCGCGCTGCGGCTGGAAGAAACGCTGACGGGCCTGTTTTCCGGCGACACGCGCTCGGCCAAGGAGCGCATCCTTGTGGAATACATGAACGTCGTCTACATGGGCGGCTCGCTGTACGGCGTAAAGACCGCCGCGCAGGATTACTTCGGCAAGGATTTAAGCGAGCTTTCGCTGAAGGAATGCGCCATGCTCGCGCGCCTGATCAAGAATCCCTATCGCTATAATCCCCGCACGAATTACTACATTCGCAACACCCCGGAGGAGAGCGAAAAGGGCGCGAACTACATTCTGGAGGAGATGTATAGCTACGGCTTCATCACCCTTGAGGAATGCGAGCAGGCCAAGGCCGAAACGCTTCAGGTGCTTCAGACCAGCTCGTCCGCCGAAAAGATGTACGACCACGCCTACTACGTTGAATACGCCATCTACGACGTGGTGACCAAGATGCTGCGCGTGGAACAGAAGGAAGACACCACCGCCAACCGCGCCGCCATGGAAAACAAGCTGCGCACCGGCGGCTACCACATCTATCTGAGTCTCGACCCGCAGATGCAGTCCACGGTTCAGAAGGTCATTTCCGAATGGAACCGCTATCCGGACACGCGCTATAAGTCCGACCGCTACAAGAAATCGCTGACGAACGGCGAATACGTGAACGTCGTGGAGCCGCAGGCCGCCTGCGCTGTGGTGGACTGGCACACGGGCGAGCTGGTCGCCATCGTCGGCGGCCGAAGCGAGCCCACGGCGCGCAAACAGCTGAACCGCGCCTACCAGATGAACATGCCCGTCGGCTCGTCCATCAAGCCGCTAAGCGTGTACGGTCCGGCCTTTGACATGGGCTGGTCGCCGGGCTCCCCCGTGCTCAACCTGCCCATTCGCATCAAGGGCTGGGACAGCAAGCAGGGCTATCCCAACAACTACGGCGGCGGCAGCTTCAACGGCTGCGAATCGATGCGCTACGCCATCAACAAATCGCACAACTATTCCACGGCGCAGGCGCTGTACACCTATGTCGGCATCTCGAATTCCGTCAACTACCTGCTGCGGCTGGGCGTTTCGTCGTCCCACATTCAGGCCACCGGCTCGGGTCTCGCGCTGGGCTCCTCCGGCATTTCCGTCATCGAAATGGCCACAGCCTTCGGCGCAATCGCCAATTTAGGCGAATATCAGGAGTCGTACGCCTTCTCGAAGGTGCTGTACGACGACAACAAAACGCCCTACATCGTGGCGCGCGACGTGCAGATTCGCCGCGAAGCGTTCAAGCCCTCCACCGCCTACATGCTGGTGGACGTGCTGAAGGACTGTGTGTCCGGCTCCAGCGGAACCGGCTCCCGCGCCAAGTTCGGCGGCTTCACCGTGTCCGGAAAGACCGGCACCAACTCGGACGCCTGCGGCGTATTCTTTGCCGGCATGACCGCGTACTATTCCTGCGCGGTGTGGATCGGCCACGACAACTACAAGCCGCTGGTTTCCAACGCGACCGGCGGAACCTACGCCGCGCCGCTGTGGGCGGCGGTGATGAGTCAGGTGCATTCCTACGCCGGAATTACGAAGGATCGCGCCATCATCAGCGGCAGCGCCTCCGATTACGGACTGGTTCTCGCCGAAGCCTGCGGCGTGAGCGGCATGCGTCCCACCGATTCCTGCCGCCGCGACGCGAACGGCTATTCCGTCACGCGCGATTACTATCTGGACGGCACGCAGCCCACGGTCAATTGCAACATGCACCGCACCGTGACGCTGTGCACGCGCTCCAACAAGCGCCCCAACGGCAACTGCACCTCCACGCGCTCCTACGGCATCATCTACATTCCGCAGGGGCACCCGCTCCGGCAGGCGGAGAGTCTGGCGCAGGTGCGGCAGTACTTTAAGGGCGCGACGGTCAAGCAGGATCTGTCCGACTTTGGAACCTGCAACATCTGCCACTGACCGACGATTTCACAAAGTGAGGTTTGAATGAAGAAGAACACCGTCCGCCGCCGCCCCTCGAAGGTCGTAAACCCTCTCTTTCTGCTTGTGGGCATGCTGTGCTTCGTTTACTACTTTGCCAACGGCTTCCTCATCCGCTTCGGCCAGTCGCTTCTGTGGCTGTGGCCGCTGATCGGAACGGCGCTGCTCGTGCGCTTCGCGCTGGTCGCGCGCATGATTCGTACCGGCCGGCCATCGCCCCTTCCGCGCGGGTTCCTGCGCATCATACACGTGCTGGTGGCTGTCGGGCTCGTCATTCTGTTCGCCGTTGAAGGCATCATCATCAAAGGCGCGCTGGAGCCCACGCCCGCGGGGCTGGACTGCATCATCGTGCTGGGCGCGAAGGTCAACGGAACCTCTCCCAGCGGCGCGCTGCGCAACCGCATTGAGGTCGCCGCCGAATACGCGCTGGCGAACCCGGACACGCTCGTGATTGCTTCCGGCGGGCAGGGCGAGGACGAGGGCATCAGCGAAGCGGAATGCATCCGGCGCGGGCTGGTGGCGCGCGGCGTTCCGGAGGAGCGCATCCTGCTGGAATCGCTCTCCACGTCCACGCGGGAGAACCTGCGCTTCTCGCTTGAAAAACTCGAAAACCCGGACAAACTGTCCATCGGCGTCGTCACCAACAACTTTCACGTGTTTCGCGCCATGAAAATTGCGCGTTCGCTGCACAACGGCGAGACGTACGCCGTGCCGGTGGCCACCTCGCTGTTCAGTCTGCCCCACTACCTGCTGCGCGAATTCTTCGCCACCTGCGTAGGCTTCGTCACAGGCGCGTGGTAACGTTCGATTGATAAATTTTCCGCAAACCGCCATTCCGTTCGGAGGGCGGTTTCCTTTTTAAACGAAAAATGCTATACTGAACTCATTCTTACTTTCCGAAATGAGGCGTTGTCTTTATGCACTCCCGATTTGCCGTCGCCCGCCGACTGCTGATCTTTTGGACGCTGTTCATCGGCCTGGGCGCCGTGGGCGGCGCCGCCTGCATGCTCATCGATCCCTCGGGACGTTCCGTCGGCATGGATGGAATGCTGCCCTATTTTCAGGTGCTGCCGTTCGCGGATGTGCTGTTTCAGGACCTTCTCTTCTCCGGCTTCGCGCTTTTGATCGTAAACGGCCTTTCCAATCTGACCGCCGCCGCGCTGCTGTTTGCGCGCAGGAAAATTGGCGCCGTTCTGGGCGGCATTTTCGGCGTAACGCTGATGCTGTGGATCTGCATCCAGTTTTATATATTCCCTCCAAATTTCATGTCCACGATCTATTTCTTCTTCGGTCTCGCGCAGGCCGCGACCGGCTGGGCGGCGGTGGTCTTTCAGCGGCAGGAAGCGTTCGCCGCCGAAGCGCACGAGTACCCGAACCTCGAAACGAACCATGCGCGGCTGGTGGTCTACTTTTCGCGCATGGGCTACGTGCGCGAAAAGGCGCTGGAAGAAGCGAACCGCACCGGCGCGGACGTATACGAAATCCGCTCGACAGAGCGCACGGAGGGCACACTCGGCTTCTGGTGGTGCGGACGCTACGGCATGCATCGCTGGGAGATGCCCATTGAAACGCCCAACATCAACCTTCCCTCCTACGAGCACGTAACCATCTGCGCGCCGATCTGGGTTTTCGCGCTTGCCGCGCCCGTGCGCACCTTCTGCCGCAGCGCAAAGGGACGCATCCGCGAGGTGGACTACATTCTCGTGCATCATACGCGCGGACTGTATGCCAACGCCGCCGATGAAATGGACGCGCTGCTCGGCCTGCGCCGAACGCACCTGACCAGCATCCGCTGCGTAACCGGCACATACCGCGAGACGCGCACGGAAACCAAGTAAACACCGGGAGGTTTGCCGCATGTCCGTCGTTTCCATCGTCCCCTGCCGGGACTACACGCCCGAAACCGTTCGTCCGGCGCTCGAAGCCGCGCTTCGTCCGCTCGGCGGGCTGGACTGGGTGCAGCCCGGCATGACCGTCGTCATAAAGGCGAACCTGGTCAGCATGATGAAGCCCGAATCCGCCGCGACGACGCATCCGGCGCTGCTCTCGGCGCTGTGCGAGCTTCTCGTGGCGCGCGGCGCGCGCGTCATCGTGGGCGACAGCCCCGGCGGACTGTACACGTCCGCCTACGTGAATGCCGTCTACGCCGCCACCGGCGTGCGCGCCGTGCTGGAAACCGGCGCGCAGCTGAACCAGAATTTCGCGCACGTGCACGCGGAAAACCCCGACGGCGCCGTGCTGAAATCGCTGGACTACACTGCCTATCTGGACGAAGCCGACGCGATCATCGACTTCTGCAAGCTGAAAACGCACGGCATGATGGGCATGTCTGCTTGTGTGAAGAACCTCTTCGGCGTGATTCCGGGCACGTTCAAGCCGGAATGCCACTATCGTTTTCCCGCGCACGCCGACTTCGCCGACATGCTCGTGGATTTGAACGAACGCTTCCGTCCGCGCCTGTGTCTGGTGGATGCGGTGGTGGGCATGGAGGGCAACGGCCCGACGATGGGTCGTCCGCGCGCCATCGGCGCGCTGCTCGCCTCTGACTCGCCCTACGCCGCCGACCGCGTATGCGCCGGCATCATCGGGCTCGACCCGGAGCAGACGGAAACGATTCAGCGCGCCGCCGCGCGCGGTCTGGAGGACGAAATTCAGCTGTTCGGCGACCCTTCCGCGTTCGCCGTGCCCGACTACGACCTCGTGCGCACGCGCAAGGATCTCACCTTCACCCGCGAGCTGCCCGGCCTGTGGGGCACGCTTTTCGGGAAGCTCGCGTCCGCCGCGCTGTGCAGTCGCCCCGTCGTCGACCGGCGCGCCTGCGTTGGCTGCGAGAAGTGCAAAAACCTCTGCCCCGCGAAGGCAATTACGATGCGAAACCGCCGTCCCGTCATCGACCGCGCCCGCTGCATTCGCTGCTTCTGCTGTCAGGAGTTCTGCCCCAAGGGCGCGATGCGCGTGAAGCGGCCCTCCGTCGCCAGAATTCTGAACCGAAGAAAGGACGAGAAATGCAAATGAAAATCTGCCTGCACATCCCCGTCAAGGGCCTTCGGGAAGCCGTTCTTGCCGCCCTGCCGGACGCCGACCTGACCGGCACGCCCGCCGACGCTGAAATCGTCATCGGCAATCCGCCCATGGAAGCGCTCGAGAGCAACGCAAACCTGCGCCTTTTGCAGCTTCACAGCGCCGGAACCGGCCGCTATCCCGAGCTGTACCGCACGCATCCCCATCTGGCCATCTGCTGCGCGACGGGCGCGTACGGCCACACCGTGGCCGAGCACATGTTCGCATCCCTGCTCTGCCTGATGAAGCACCTGAACGAATACGCCGTTCAGCAGCAGACCGCGCGCTGGAAGGATCTGGGCGCGGCACGTTCCATTCGCGGCGCGAACGTGCTGGTCATCGGGCTGGGCGACATCGGCGGCGCGTTCGCGCGCATGTGCCGCGCGCTCGGCGCAGCCGTAACCGGCATCCGCCGCACGCCCGCGCCCGACCCGGAGACCGCCGACCGCGTTTTCGGCCTCGATCAGTTGGACGCACTTCTCCCCTCCGCCGACGTCGTCGCCTGCGCGCTGCCCGAAACGCCCCAGACGCGCGGCCTGCTGAATAAAGCCCGCCTTGCGCTCCTGAAGCCGGACGCCTACCTCGTCAACGCCGGGCGCGGCAGCCTGATCGATGAAGCCGCCCTGCTCGAAACCCTGAACGAAGGCCGTCTTGCCGGCGTCGCGCTCGACGTTCTGTGCACCGAACCCCTGCCCGCGGACAGCCCCCTCTGGCACGCGCCGCGCATTCTCATCACCCCGCACGTCGCCGGGGGCGACCACCTGCCCGACGTCGGCGAAAACCTCGCCCGCATCTCGCTCCATAATATCCGCGCCCTCGCCGCCAATGCCCCCTTCCAAAGCCTCGTCGACCCCGCCACCGGCTACCGCGCCCGCCCCTGACTCCTCTGTCCCGTGCTCCGCAGAAAAACGGAGCACGGGATTCTCTTTTCCCCATCTTCTTATTCCATATACTCATTGTTTCTTGACATATTTGTGCTACATGTTATAATTATTCTTGAGATTCATACATTCATTTCCCATGAAATGACCTTCCAAATATATGCTGTGCTCGAGGTGCGTTTTGTTCATGAAGAGATCCCGCCGTCTGTATTCCATCACACATCGCGCTCTGATTCGATACACCATCTGCATTCTGGTGTTGATTCTCTCCGTGAGCTTTTTATCTACGCAACTGTCGTGCGCATCACCTATAAAAACGAAGAAAAATCTTTGAAATCCATCCTTGATCAGACGGCGCTGGTTGTCGATCATTCCCTCACAGATATCCAAAACTATATGAATACGCTCCGCACCAGCGAAGAATTTCGACAGTTCTCCCTGAAGTCCTCCCCTGCCGCCGACTCGGAAGCGCTGATCAGCGCCATGCAGCTTCAACGCTATATCAAAAAGCTGTCCGCCTCCTCGCCGCTTACGAAAGACATTCTTCTGTATATCAAGCGCCCGAACGTCATCCTGACAGCCAGCGGGCAGCTGCACCTCGACCCCGCCGCCTACTTCTCCGAGTATGCACAGTCGGAAGATGTGGAAAATGACTTTTACAACATTCTTGTCCGCCGAAAGCGCGCCGGGTTTTATCGTGCTTCAGATGTACGCTTTGGCCCGACCGAGCTGGCACCCAACGGCTCCCGGCAGAATGCATTCGTTTACTCCAGCCCTGTTTTCTCAAACGGCCTTGAGCTCGGTCAGTTTCTGGTGATGTTTTCCACCGACTCGTTTACTGATTCCTTTATGAACGCCATCGATCTGGACCGCGGAGCCGTCGTATCCATCAGCGACCTTTCGGGCAATTTCATCGCGCGCTCCGAAAACAGCGCCGCGGCCGACGACAGGAAGATGTTCTCCGTTACAACGACCACCAGCGTCTATCCGCTGAAGGTCACGATTTCCGTGCCGAACAACTACATCACCCACAAAACCATGTATCTCGCCATCGAGCTGGGATGCGTGTTCATCTTTCTGATCATCTCGTGCACGCTGCTCTCCTACTGGATTTCCCGGACGCTTGGCCGTCCCTTCGATCAGCTTACCACCAGCCTGAAGCCGCTCTACCCAGAAAACACGCTTCCGCCAAAGGGCATGACCGCACAGACGGAGCTGGCTTCGATAGACCATGTCATCAAGGGTCTCATTACTGATAACCGGGTCATTTCAGACAGTCTGACCCAAAGTAGCTTCCTCGTCAAGCGACTGTTTTACGAGGAGCTTCTGAACGGTTACTTCCGCAGCTCCGCAAAGATCGACGCTGCCATGGAAAGCGCCGGAATTCGCAAATTCAACGGCGGCGTTCGCCTGCTTTACTGCCGCTTTGAGGCCGAAACGAACTCTCAGCTGCTGGTGTCCAGCGGACTGCTGCGCAACACGCTGGACGTGTCGCTGACAGCCTTCATTTATCAGCCGTATGAGAAAATCAACCTTGATCCGACGTCGTTTGCCGTGCTGATCGATGATTCAGCGAACGACGTCGAGAAATTCCGCACCTTTGTTGCTGAGATTCGCGATTACTTCAACGACCATTTCGCGGATGCCGGATTCATTCAAATTACGCTGATCGCCGGGCCGCACATAAGCGAATATATGGATATTGGCCGATGCTTTACCTATATGCGCAGCCTGCAGGCCGCGCCCACCGAAAACGAAGTCTGCACCCTGCTGCTGGCAGAGGATATTCGCACGGGTGGTGTCGAAAGCGGAATTGGCTATCATTTCACCCTTGAGGAGGAAAACCGGCTTCTCACCTGCGCGGCAGACGGCGATTCAGAGTCCATCGAGAGCATCTTTGCAAGCATCCTTCAGCAGGTTCAGGCCGCCCGCGTCATCAGCCTGAATGATGGCATTCCCCTGATCAACCAGCTGATTTACTCACTCTTCCGTCTGCGCGATCGCTATACGGGAGAGGATTTCGACCGGTTCTTTGACGTGCTTTCCGTGTTTTCCACAAGCTCCATCCAGTCCATCCCCCTGTCCGCCTCGCTCCAACTCGTACTGGACAAATACATGGAGTACTGCACGCTTGTGAAGCGGCGCTGCGTGTCACGCTCCGAGGCGCTGATGAACGAAGTGCGTGCCTACATCGACGACCATTTCGACGATACCGATCTGACGCTTAAAAAGCTCGCCGAGGTATTCTGTATCAGCGATGCGTATCTTTCCCGCTCGTTCAAGGCCTATCAGCAGGTAAACGTGATGTCCTATCTCGAGCAGGTGCGCATTCGTCACGCGCTTCAGCTTCTGAAGACCGATGCTTCGATCGAGGAAGTCGCCCGCTCCTGCGGCTTCGACAATGTGTATCGCTTCCGAAACGCCTTCAAGCGCGTTACCAACGGTCTTCCGAGCGCATTCCGCTGATTTTCCATCTTATGAATACACGCAAAGACGGAGCATAGCCTTTCGCCATGTTCCGTCTTTGTGTTGGCGGATTACAGGTATTTGCGCAGGTATTCCTGAACGTCTATCTTCTTCCCGGTCTTCGCACTCTCAATTGCCGCAAACATCAGCGCCGCGCATTGCATGTTATCGTCGATGCAGGTAACCGGCGCATCGCCGCCGTCAAGCCAGCGAATGAACGATCGGATAATCAGGGCATGATCCCAATAATCCCCCTTGGCCAACGGCATTTCCGCTTCCTGCGGATAGGGCAGGCCGCAGTCGCTGCGCAGCGTAACCTTTTTATGGCTGGCAATGATCGTTCCATCCGTGCACTCCGCGCGCAGGTATTCATTGCTCCATCCGTCCATCGTGCTTCCGTTGGCAAACGATTCCTCCAGCGAAGCCCGCACGCCATTTGTCATTTCGAGCATTGTGAGGCCGCTCCAGCCGATGTATTCCCCGTTATCCGTATGCGGCCAGTAATCTGCGTATACGGTTTTCACATCTGCGCCCGCCATGCCGCGCATGGTATCCAAGTTGTGAACGAGACAGTCGGTTACGTAGCGTTCAACGGTATTGATATTGGCGTACAGCCCCCGCACAATGTTCAGGCGGCTGACAACGTAATTCAGCTTGCCGTACATTCCGCTTTTCACAAGCTGTTCGACCGTCTGCTTTTCGTGCTCGAAGCGATGGCTCATGGTAACAGCCAACTTCAGCCCGGCGTTTTTTATCTTGTTGTAGATTCGAACGCAGGCCTCCATGCTTGCGCCCAGCGGCTTTTCGCAGATCACGTCAAGCCCATACGCCTCAATGTTGTCTGCAATGTTGGCCTCGCTCATATCCTCGACGATCAAAAACTCGCGCAGTACAATCTGCAGCGGAGAACGACTCTTGTCCTTCAGATAAATCATCGCGTTGAAGTACGCATTCCAGTGTCCAACCGCATACCACAGCACGAGTACCGCGATAATCGGCTTGCTCAGCGGAAGAACGATGCTCCACAGATATCGGTCGTCCGTGCAGCCGTCCAGCGAAGCCGACTCATATAGCTCGCTTGGAATACTGTTCACAATATAGGTTCGAGCGACAATCATGTTGTAGACGCTGATCGCGCCAGGAATAATCATTACCCACACCGTGTTCAGCAAATTCAGATTGCTCATCAAGAGATAATTGGGAATCATGCCTCCGCCAAAGAGCATGGTAAACGTGAACAGCTTCATGATCACGCCGCGCCCCTTCAGGTCTTTGCGCGACAGCGGATACGCCGCCAACATCGTCATGGCGATGTTCAGCGTCGTTCCGAGAACCGTGTAAATCACGGAATTTCGGAAGCCCAGCCACACTCGAGACGAGGTTACAACGGCCGTGTAGCCCGCAAGGCTCAGATCAACCGGCAACAGATACACCCTTCCGTTTCCAATGGCCGAGGGCGAGCTGAACGACGCGCTTACTACATACAGAAGCGGCAGGAAAACCGCAAGCCCGCAGGCAACCAGAAAAAACAGCGTCAATGCCAGATAGATGTAATCAGACATTCCCTGATAGCTTCTTATACCCTTCCGAACCCTTATCTTGGTCATGGTATAACCGCCTTTCCGCAAAAATCCATCCTGCTTACCACAGGCTCGTTTCGCCGATTCGCCGGGCGATAAAGTTCGCAAGGCAGATCATCAGCAGATTGCACAGGGAATTGAACAGCCCCAGCGCAGTGGAATACGAATATTGAATATCCTGAAGTCCTCTCTTGTACACATACGTCGAAAGGATTTCAGACACCGACAGGTTCAGGTCGTTCTGCATCAGATACGCCTTCTCGTATCCCAGACTCATCAGATTGCCCAGCGACAGAATCATCGAAATGACCACCGTCGGAAGGATCGTCGGCAAATCCACATGCACCACGCGCTGCACCTTGTTCGCTCCATCCAGAATGGCCGCTTCATGAAGCGACGCATCCACGCTTGAAAGCGAAGCAAGATACAGAACCGCGGAATACCCCGCCGATTTCCACACACCGCTCCATACATACAGATGTCTGAACGACTGAGTTTCACCCATGAAGTTGCGTGCGGTACCGCCCAGCGTCGTAATCACATTGTTCACAAGCCCGGTTCGGGTGTGAAAGAACTGCGTCAAGATGCTGACAACCACGACCGTCGAAAGGAAGTACGGTGCATAGGTAATCGACTGAACCGTCTTCTTGAACAGCCGACTCGGACACTCATTGAGCGCCAGCGCCAGCAAGATCGGCATCGGGAAACCCGCCAGAAAGCTGTAAACGCTCAGCGACAGCGTATTCCTAAGAAGCTGTGCAAACGTGGGCGTGCTGAAAATCTTATCAAATTGAAGAAGACCAATCCACTGGCTTTTAAAAATGCCCTGCCGGACGGAATAATCTTCAAAAGCGATGATCAGACTTCCCATCGGCACATAGCAAAAAAGGATCAGATACACCAGTGGCAGCGCAAGCATCAGATATAACCGATAATGATTTCTGACTTCCTTCATAATCCGATAGGTCAGCCTGTTCCCCGGGTTCCCAATATTCCTCGTTCTGGCAACCACGCGAATTCCCTCCTCGTTCCGTCCGTTTCGCTTTCATTATAGAGAATTGGCCGTCTAATTCAAGTGTTCTTTTTTGCTTCACAGCCGTTTTGTCTGTAATTCCCAGTGAGTTTCTTTTACATCCAGACGATTTTTTTGACATTCCGAGGAAAAACGCCCCATTCTGCCCGTTCTTCATCAAAGCTTTATTTGACTTTCGTCTCATCCTGCGGTAAGATGCAGGCAGTCCGTTTCATCTGCCCTTTCTTTTCTCCTCTCCTCGTAATCTCATCATTTCAAAGCTGGAGGAATTTCTATGCGTACATCTGTCCAGGAAATCGTTGCAAGAGCCGACCTGCATTATGACGGCGTCGTCTCGCGCGCAGAGGAAGGTCTGCCTATCGGAAACGGAAACATGGGAACCCTGCTGTGGACGTCTCCTACCGCCCTAAAAATGCAGGTCAATCGGAACGACGTGCTGGCCGTAGGAGCCGACTCGGAAGCATTTCACGAACGCCATACCGATTATGGCCATGCCTGCGGTCGTATCGATCTGGATTTTGCCGACTGGGGCGACGATGTGTTCGACGAGACCACCCGTCAGGATCTGTCTCTGAACACCGCCACGGCTCACCTGCGCTCACACGGGCTCGACGTTCAGGGTTTTTCGTGCATGGACAGGGATGTATTTTGCTTTCGAATTCAGGACAATCGCCCCTCTCCGCAGGGAACGCACGTCAAGCTGAAAATGATGCGCAGTCCGGAGGTGCGAACCGGCATGCACATCGCCGTTTCGCGCTTTTTGATTCAAGATGATCAAATGCTTCTCAGGCAGGTGTTTGAAGAAAAGGATTATTTCTGCGCATCCGCCATTGCCGTGCAAGTCATCGGAAAAGAGGGGCGTATCCGCATCAATAATGAAACCGGTAGCGACCATGTCACGCTCGATTCGCGCGGATTTGAGGGCGGCGTCAACGGCGTTCTTCCCAATCTGCTCCGAGATGGAAAGCTCAACGCACTGCGGTATGTGGGACTTGGTTCCGAACAGGAAACCGAAATGCGATACAGCATGGCTCCGACTGCGGGCGAATTCTTCGTTTACATCTCGTCCGCGTCGACCTTCGATCCATCAATCGACGTGGCAGAGGATGCCGCCCGCAAATGCAGGCTGGCAACCGCTGAAGGCTATGCCGCTCTGAAGTCACGCAACGACCTATGGTGGAAAAGCTACTGGGAAAAATCCTACATTCATCTGTGGGGCTTCCCAGAAGCGGAATGCATCGAGACGCACTACACCTACTATCGATACATCATGGCCTGTGTTTCCAGATGCACCACTTTCGCGCCGAAGTTCGGCGGTCTGAACCTGAGTCCGCGCGGAGAGCAAAAACACTGGGGCGTCATGCAATGGTGGAGCAACCTGAACCTGACTTACAACGCTGTTCTTCCGACCGGCTGCCCGGAGCTTTATCTTCCCTACGTCATGATCTACATCAAAAATCAGGAGCGTTACCGAAAGGCCGCCGCGGAGGATTTTCACGCCGAAGGCCTGTATATGCCTGAAACCGAATCCGTATTCGGCCCCGAAGAGCTTCCGCCGGAAATACGGGACGAATACGCGTCCTTCATGCTTGGCAATGGCCCCGAATACTTTCAGCAATGCTCCGCGCAGCTGCAGGACTATGCTGCCCATAAAAATCTGCTCAAGTCCAGATGGAACTTTCTGGGCAAATGGCCGGATGGGATGGATCGCCCATACGGTAACGTAACTCACTTCATTTCCAGCATGGGCTTTTTCGCTTACCACTGCTGGCTATACTATGAATACACAAAGGATGTTGACTTCCTGCGTAATAAGGCCTATCCGTTCATGAAGGACGTGGCCGAATTCTATCGTACCTTCCCAAACACCCGCAAGGGCGAGGACAGCCGGTATCACGTGTATGGCCTTACCGACCGCGAGGTCTGCTGGGGCGGCTGGGACTCCAATCCGACAATCAGCGCCATTCGAGGACTATACCCGGCGCTCATCCGCGCTTCTGAGCTGCTGAACCTCGACACAGATAGAAGACCCGTCTGGCAGTCGTTTCTCGACCAGCTGGCCGACATACCGACAAACCGCTCAGAAGGCTGCCCTGCCAATCTGGCAGCGGAAGAGGATGAATTCTGGATCGTTGCCAAGGGCGAAAACCTGCGCCGCGTAATCGAGAAAACAATGGAATGCCCGCTCGTGTTCTCGGATCTCTGCACTGTGCAGACGAAGCTCGAGAACCCGGAGATGTTCCGACTGGGACAGCAGACGATGGACTTCGCCCTCAAAGACCAGCGCATGGACAGCACCGATTCTTTCTTCACGCGGGAAATGTCCTGGTGGCCGCGCGCACTGGCTTCGCTGGGTGACGGCAGCCGTCTGATCGGCAGCATTTACCATCAATTGAAATGCACCAGTGCGGCGAGCGAGCATTGTTACTACAAGGAAAACGGCTCGAAAGCCCCCTATCGCAACCGTCTCACCGCCCGGGAAGGCATCAACGCCATCAGCGCCCAGCGTCTTGGCAATGCGGCTGCCGGTTTACAGGCGGGACTTCTGCAAAGCGCCGGCGGCGCTCCAGCCGCAAAAGGCGTCATTCGCGTATTCCCCGCGTGGCCATCGGAAGCCAATGCGGAGTTCCGGCTGTGGGCGCGCGACGGCTTCCGCGTGGACGCTGCATTCGAGGCCGGGAAGCCCGCGTTCATCAAAATTCTCTCCACGTTGGGAGGCGAATGCCGAATTGCAAACCCATGGAAGGACAGAACAGAAATCACCATGCCAGGCGGCAAGGCGATCACCACTTCTGAAATCATCGTCCTGCAAACCACAAAAGGCGACGAGTTGATGCTTCGTCCGGCTCCGTAGTTTCCGCTATTGCCGACGCTTCTTCGAAAAATATCCGAAAGAAGCGTCGGCGCGCTTTCTGCGCGCAATATCGCAATTTTTTTCTTGTATTTCGCTCCATTCCGTACTATAATCGACAAGGTATTTTTCAGCAGGAGTGATTACGATGGACAAGGCGGGGCGCACGCGTCGGGCGTATATTGTGGAAGCGCTTCTTGAGTACATGATTGCTTTGCTGGTAATCGACGCTTTTCTGGCGGCCATTCTGAAGCAGGTGGGCGTTTCCGACGCTGTGACCGGCATCGTCTCGTCGTTTATTTCCTTTGCGTGCGTGGCGCAGCTGTTCTCCGCCAGTCTTGTACGGCGCGGGCGCTCGATGCGCAAGATGATTCTGATTCTCGATCTGATCAATCAGCTGATGTTCACATCCCTGTATCTGACGCCGTTTCTGCCCATTCCGCAGGGCGTGAAGGTGGGGCTGTTCGTCGTTCTGATTCTCGGCGCGTACCTGATTTTGAACACGACCTTCCCGCTGAAATACAAATGGCTGAACAGCTTTGTGAATCCCGGCGAGCGCGGACGGTTCACGGCGCGCAAGGAAATCGTTTCGCTGATCGGCGGCATGGTCTTCTCGCTGGCCATGGGCTGTCTGGTCGATCACTTCAAGGCCATCGGGCAGGAGCGCACGGGCTTTATTCTCTGCGGCGTGACGCTGTTCGTCGTCGCCATTCTTCACTTTGTTTCACTCCTTCTGTGCAGCGAAGCGCCCGAAGAAGCGGAGTCCGCGCCGAAGGATACTTCTCTGTCCGCCGCGTTCCGGCTGATCGCGAAGAGCCCTGACGTGCGCCGTCTGCTCGTGATCGACGTTCTGTGGAAGATCGCTTCCTATATTTCCACGCCCTACTATGGCACGTACCTGATCGGCGAGCTCGGCTTTTCGCTGACGTTCGTGTCCATCCTGCACATTGCCTACAGCCTTGTGCGCGCGGTCTTTTCGCCCTGGTTCGGGCGCATCGGCGACCGTCGCGGCTGGGCCAGCCTGCTCACGCTGGGGCTTGTGATCATCGCCGCGGGATACCTTGTGAACACGTTCACCACGCCCGCGCACCGCTATCTGTACGTGGTCTATTACACGCTGTACGCCGTCGCGATGGCCAGCGTGAACACCAGCCTCTGCAACATGAATTACGACTATCTGGATGAAGCCGTGTTTTCGGAAGCGCTGGGCGCGCGCAACGCCATCAGCGGCGTGATCGGCTTTCTCGCGTCGCTGCTGGGCGGCGTGATCGTCGGCGCGATTCAGGGCGCGGGCAACCGGCTGTTCGGCATTCCCGTGTATGCCCAGCAGGTCAACTCGCTGATCGCCCTCGTCGTGGTTCTCGCGCTCATCGTGTATATGCACACCGTGATTCGGCGCATGCCCCGCCGCGCGGAGAACGCGTCTCGCTGAATTACGCCTTAAAAAATGCCGCGGAGTGAACACAGAAAACCGTGATTCGCTCCGCGGCGTTTCCATGCGCTACTCCTGCGGCTTGACAAGCAGCGTTTTCTGATGCGTGTAGATCACGAAGCCCGGTTTCGCGCCGCCGGGCTTTTTTACATGCCGCCTTTGCGTATAGTCCACCGGCACGGACGACGACGCGCTTCCTTTGGAATACTTCGCAGCCAGCCGCGCCGCGAACAGCAGCGTTTCATCGGACGGACGCGCGCTTTTCACGATTACGTGCGAGCCGGGCATGTCCTTGGCGTGCAGCCACCATTCGTCCGGCTGCGCGGAAAAGGTCAGCCGCTCATTCTGCACGTTGTTGCGCCCCACGAATACCTCCGTGCCGTCCGGCGCGACAAAGCGCAGTGGCGTGGACGGCGGCAGCGCCTTCATCTGCCTGCGGCTCTGGGTGCTTCGAATATAGCCCAGCCGCACCAGCTCTTCGCGAATCTCGGCAAGCTCCGCTTCGCCTTCGCAGAGTTCCAAGTTTTCCAGCTGGTTTTCCAGATAGGCAAGCTCCTCCGTCGCTTCGGCAATCTGCTCCTCCGCCAGCCTGCGCGCCACCTGTGCCTTTCTGTACAGCTTGAAATAGCGCTGCGCGTTCGCCGCGGCGTTCAGCTTTTCGTCCAGCTCCACTTCCAGCATGGCGCAGTTTTCGTCGTAATAGTTGGGAAGAAGCACGCGCTTCATGCCCTTCTTCACCAGATGCGGGCTCGCGGTGAGCATTTCGCCCTTCACGCGGTATTCCTCCGACCGCGCGCCCTCGGCCAGCGCTTCCTGCTTGATCAACAGCTTCTTTTCCACGCGTTCGATGTTATTCTTCAGCACGCGGTGAATCGCCGCCGACTTCTGCTTGATCCGCTCCTCTCGATCACGGCTGAAATAGAAGTCGTCGATCGCCTCCGACAGCGTGGCATACGCGCGATAGCGCTGCCCCTCCCGGCTTCGGTAGGCGAACGCCGTGAATTCTGCCGTCTCGCCGTTTTCATTCAGAAGCACGCGCGGTTCGGGATGCGCAAGGATTGCGTCCATCTCCGCGCACAGCCTTTGCGCCAGCGGTAAAACCTCCCGGCCGTCCATCGACGCGTCCTCGTCTCCCGTCAGGCGGTACGCCAGCTCGCGCGCCAGCGGCGTGGAAAGGCCGCTGACCGTGCCCATCAGCGCCTTGGCAAGGTTGCCGCCGCGCCCCTCGAGCGCCGAGGCGACGGCTTCCGGCGTAAGCTGGTCAAAGGGAAGCTTCCCGTGCGCGGGCGGACGGCAATAGTCCACGCCGGGCACGACCTCGCGGAAGCTGGAAATGTTCTCGGTGATTCGTCTCGCGCTTTCGATGATTCGCCCGTCAGCCGACACGAAAATCAGGTTCGAATGTTTTCCCATGAACTCGCCGATCAGCGTTTTGCGCGCGTGGTCGCCAAGCTCGTCGATGTGCTCGAACGTGAATTCCAAAATGCGGTCGCTTTCCGCCTGCCGCACGCTCAAAAGCCGCCCGCCCAGCAGGTGCTTGCGCAGAAGCATGCACAGATTCGGCGGCTCCAATGGGTTTGCTTTTTTCACCCGCGTGAGATGCGCGCGGGCGCACGCGGGACTTGCGGACAGCAGCAGCTGGTGATTTTCGCCGCCGTTTCGAATCAGCAGAATCACCTCGTCCCGCTCCGGCTGCGTGACCTTGTCCACGCGGCCGCCCGCGAGCAGCTGGTTCAGTTCCTTCGCAATCATTCCAAAGGTTACGCCGTCCATCGGCATGGGCAAATCCTCCCCGGTCGTTCGTCTGTTTCCAGTATTATACCACGAACGCCCACCCTCTGGCAAGCGACCGCGCAGCACCCGTACCAGCGGTAAAAAAGAAATTCAACCATTTTTACCGCCGGTTTCTTCCCTGAAGCGCGGTTTTGCTGTAGAATTCAGGTATCGGAAGCAGGGAGGTGCGCAAATGAAGGGAAAGCTGTCTGAGAACATCCGGCGATTCCGCAGGGAAGAAAATCTGACACAGGAGCAGCTCGCGGAAGCGATGGGCGTCAGCGTCAGCGCCGTGCACAAATGGGAATCCGGACAATCCGCGCCGGAGCTGCGTCTGATTCCGGAACTGGCGGAGCTGTTTCACACGTCGACGGACGTGCTGCTCGGATACGAATGGCAAAACGGAAGCGCGGCGGCCTGCCTTGACAGGATTGCCGCGCTCAGGAAGAAGAAGCGCTGCGCCGAAGCCGTCTCGGAAGCGGAAAAGGCGCTGAAGCGCTATCCGAACCATTTTGACCTCGTGTATCAGAGCGGCCTGCTCTATCTGGAATTCGGCGAAGACGCCAGACGCCGGAAAGCCGTTCTTCGGGCGATTGAATTGCTGGAGCACGCCTGTGAACTGATTTCTCAGAATCAGGACGAAGCCGTCAGCGAGGTTTCCATTCGAACGCAGATCGCAAAGGCGCATCTGCTGCTGCCGAACGCGGATGCCGCGCTGCGCATTCTGAAAGCACACAATGTCTGCGGCGTGAATAACGCACGGATCGGCATGGTGCTGGGCGATTACCTGCACGACGCGGACGACGCGGAAACGTATCTGGGGCGAGCGTTTTCCACCTTCGCGGATGAGATCAATTCCATCATGGTCGGCTACGCCAACGTGTTTTTCCAGCGCAAAAACTACGCTGCGGCCGTCGACTGCTTCCTGTGGCTTCGAACCGTGCTTCGGGGCATCCAGCCGCCGGATGCGCTTACGTGGTTTGACAAGTACGACTGCGTGCTTCTGGAAACCATCGCTGAATGCCATTGCTTCATGGGAGAATTGGACAAGGCGCGGGATTTCCTGCGTGAAGCCTACGCGAAGGCCGTTCGCTATGACGGCGCGGCGCCGGGCGAGGTAAGCGATATGCGCTTCTTTACTACGCTTGGAATTGAAAATCAGCCGACCTACGACGAATATGGGAAGACCGCCATGGAATGTCTGGAGCGAAGAATTCAGCTGGAGAGCGAGGGCGTTCCGCAGCTTGAAGCGCTGTGGAACGAAATACAGCGGGAGGTGCGGACATGAAGCCGTATCGGACGATGATTCGAAGGAATCTTTCAGGCGTCGCCTGTGTCGCGCTGCTCGGCGTGCTGACCTCGCTCGCCATGGTGTTCGCGGGCTATTCCCTGTCCTTCCTGTTTACGGCCTGCGAAGCGGACGGCGACCGGACAAGGGCTTTGATTTCCACATTTCTGATCGTCACGTCGATCTGGCTGACCGCCATATTGCTCTACTATGTCTCCCTTTTGGCGAAAGCGAAGCTTGAAAAACGCCTCAAAACCGAGCTGCGCCGCATGGTCGGCGGGAAAATCGGATCCATGCGCGTTTCCGATTTCGCTCAGAAGGACAGCGGCCACTACGTTTCATGGCTGACGAACGACGTGAACGAAATCTACAGCCAGTCCTTCGCCGCGCTCCTCTCCGGAATCGAGAATCTGGCCACGGCTGTTTTTTCGCTGGGCGCGCTTTGCCTGCTCAGCCCGTATATCGGCGTAGCCGCCGTTCTTCTGCTGGCGGTCATCTCCGTTCTTCCCCAGCTCACGAACAAACGGCTTCAGAGGGCAAACGCCGAGCGCTCTGCCGCGATGGAGGTAAGCACGGAGCGCTACAAGGACGCAATCATGGGCGCTTCCGTCCTTTTTCTGGCGAACCTTCGGGAACGAATCGGCCAGCGCATCGTGGCCGCGTCCGAAACCGCCGAGCAGGCATGCTACCGATACAACAAAACAAACGCCGCCGTTTCCATCCTGATTTCCACGGCGAGCATGGTCGGGCAGATCATCCTCCTATTCGTCACACTGTTGGCCGCGATAACAGGCGCCACGCCCGCGGGAGCGGCGCTGTCCGTGGGCAATCTGGCAGGCAGCTTCTTCGGCAGCGCCGGAGATCTGGTGCAGCACTTTCTGACGGTTCGCTCTTCCAAACCCCTGTGGAAGAAATTAATTGTGGAAAACACGGCCGATGACGAAAACGGCGACGTCGGCGATATTCCCGAAATCCGACTGGAAGACATTTCCTTCCAATACGGTGAACGTTCCGTTCTGGAAAACCGGAACGATACATTCCGCGCCGGGGGCAAGTACGCGATTATGGGCGAAAGCGGCAGCGGAAAAACGACGCTGGCGAAACTCCTTCTGGGGCTGCTGCCCGGGTATTCGGGGCATGTATGGTATGGCGCACGGGAGCAGAAGGAAATTCGTCCTGAAAGCCTGCACGACCATATCGCCTATGTCGATCAGCAGGTGTATCTGTTTCAGGACACCGTGCGGTTCAATATCACGCTCGGAAGACCGTACACGGACGAAGAGATCGAATCGGTGCTCCGCAGGTGCCGTCTGGACGAGTACGTGCGCTCTCTGCCGGAGGATCTGGACAGCGTGATTCTGGAAAATGGAAAGAACCTGTCCGGCGGGCAGCGCCAGCGCATCGCCTTAGCCCGCGCCCTGATTCGCAGGGTGCAATACGTCCTTCTGGACGAGGGCACCTCCGCGCTGGACGAAGCAACCGCGCTGGACATCGAAACCCGCCTGCTTGCCGCGCCGGAGCTGTGCGTCATTCTCATCACGCACAATCTGAGGGATTCCATACGCCAGAAACTGACCGCCGTATATCGGCTCGGCTGATTCCGATTCCACAAAAGTTTTAAGGCAACGCTGCACAAATGAGGTGGTCGGCCGGCGAATGGATTTTTCGTCAGATGCAAATGCAAATTTCGAAGGTTTACTGGAGGTAAATCGAGAAATTTGCATGCCGCAGATGGCGGAAAAGACATCGCCTGACGCGCCGCCGAATTGTGCGGTGGTGCCTTAAGCCGCATCGGAGAGATTTCCGATACGGCTCATTTTCTATCCGATCATCTCCCGCAGCATGTCCTCGCAGCTTCGCCGCTGCTCCTTCGTCAGGTGCGGCTGAATCCACTCGGCATAGGCGTTCAGGCCGCTTTTGCTGATGGGCTTCGGCGCGGGCGGCACGATGCGGGCGAAGTTTTCCGCGAATACCTTCCGCAGAACTTCCTCTTCCAATCCCAGCCCCTGCCCGGAAATCTCCCACACGCGGAACGGCTCGCTGCCCGCCAGCGTGTTCGTCACCAGATCGAAGCTGGTGCTCGCGCCGCCGAACACGATGTCCACGTCCTCGTCCGTCATGTCGGTGCCAAACACCAGACGGTCGCGGTATTTGCGGAAGAACGCGCGCCAGCCGTCCGGATCCTTCATGAAGTCCACGTACATCTCGTTGCCCGGCGTGAGATCCAGCGAAAGACGCTCAAAGGTATCCAGCAGGCGCTCGGCGTGCGGGCGATCGTCGGAGGTGAAATACAGGTGCGCCAGCGACGCGCGCAGCCGCGGATGCCGCGCAAGAACCTCTTCCACCTGCCGGTAAATTTCGGCGAGCGTCGGGAAGCCCTCGCCCACGCACAGCCAGCCGTTTTCCACGGCGAAACGCGGCGCGGTTTCCGCCGACCAGAACGTGGCCGGGTCGCCCGCGTGCCACGTGACCGGTATCTGCTCCGCCTCGGCCAGCGCGAACGCCCGCTCATACACCTCGCCGTCCAGCGGAAGCTGAAGCCTGCGATAACAGGACGGCTTGCTTTCCAGAAGCTTCCAGCCGTCGAAGCCCGCGTCCATCAGGAGCATCAGCTGCTTTTCGTGATCGCGCGCGTCCGGCTTCGATAAACCCGAATACACCATTCCTCCGTAGACATACGCGTAATCCGGCGCCAACGCCTTCACCCTCAGGCATTCCAGATTGTTCAAAGGCCCGTTGCTGCACGGGATTCCCATCACGCCGATCTTCTCATAGCCAAACTGTTCCCTCGCGCGCGCCAGCAGCACCTCCGGCCGCCCCGCGTCCACATGCGTGTGGCTGTCGATTCTTCTCATTCGTCCATCCTCCAAGCGTAATCTTCTATCTGTTTTCATTATATCAGGCGGCATATGTTCCGTCAATATGGCATTTTTCATTCATATTGCAATCGCACTCTCGAAAGCAGGATTTCGCGCCGTTCGCCGCGAATTCATCCTTCATCTCATTCGGGGAGTGAACGCACATGGCAGCCTATTATATCGACCCGGTCGGCGGAAGCGCGAACGCCGCCGGCACGAGCGCGGCGCAGCCGCGGCTGACGCACCGCGATTTGAACATTCAGCCCGGCGACACGGTGCTTTTCAAGCGCGGAAGCCTGATTCGCGGCGCGCTGGGAAACGTGCAGGGCACGGAGGGAAATCCCGTCACCTACGGCGCGTATGGCGAGGGCGAAAATCCCGCGTTCAGCGGATCGGTGGACGTAAGCCGCGAGGAAAACTGGGAAGCGGTGCCCGGCAGCCCGAACGTGTGGCGCTGCCTTGGCCCGCTGACGACGCAGGTGTGCAATTTCGTGTTCAACAACGCCTTCGGCGGCGCACTGAAGTGGGAGCGCGAAGCGCTTTCCGCGCGCGGCGACTGGTGGGACAGCGCCTTCGGTCAGTACGAGGTACGCCCGGAGGAGCACACCGTGCTTCTGTACTGCGAGGAAAATCCGGCGAAGGCGTTCCGGCACATCGAATGCGTGCTGGTCGTTCACCGCAATCTGGCCGTGATGGGGCACGACATCGTGCTTGAAAACCTCACGTTCAAGAACAACGGCGTGCACGGCTTTTCCGGCACGAACGGCAAGAACGTGATCGTGCGCAACTGCCGCTTTGAGTTCATCGGCGGCTGCGTGTGGAGCAAGGAGCTTCGCATCCGCTTCGGAAACGGCGTGGAATTCTGGAATTCCGCGGAAAACGCCGTCATCGAGCATTGCGTATTTTACGACATTTTCGATTCCGGCGTCACGCATCAGGGAGAGCACGGCAAATGCTTGCCCGCGAAGAACCTCGTGTTCCGGAACAACCTTTTCGTCCGCTGCGGCATGGCCGCCTATGAGCAGCGCGACGTGCTGCCGCTGGACGCGCAGTTCGTCGGCAATGTGTGCGCGGACGCGGGGCGCGGCTTCTCGCATTACGGCACGGAACTGCCGCGTTCCTCGGAAATCTGGCCGCAGCCGATGGGGCACCACATCTTCCTGTGGCGCATCGACGGCCCCACGGAAAACGCCCGCTTCGCCCTTCGCGAAAACGTGTTCATGGACGCTCCCTACGGCGCGGCCATCTATTCCATCATCGACCGCGCCGCGGAAGCGCAGACGGACGTCGACTCGAACACCTATTGCATGCGCGAGCGCACGCTTCTGAACCGCTATTTCGGCGAGGACTTCAACGACTTCGCCGCCTACGTCCGCGCCACCGGCAAGGACGCGCACAGCCTGTGCGCAGACGTCTCCGCGCAATAACCGCCCTCCGAATCAAAAACGCCCGGCAGGATGCTTTCTCCCGCCGGGCATTTCCATGGTTCCGTGTTCTATTTACCGCACGTCATGCAGCCGGATGATCTCTCGATTGTCCGCCGCGCGCGGCGTAATATCAATTTCCTCCAGCGCAAGCCCGTCGATGTGGCGCGCCCAGATGCCGCTCGCGTCCACGTCTCCATGGGCGTTGCTCTCCGGATAGCCGAACAGGTGCTCCGGCGTGACCTCCGGCACGTTCACATACGCGGGATTCTCGCGATACTTCACATGGAAGTCGCGAAGATGCACGTTGCGAACCGCGCGCCGCACGGGCGTGCCGTCAATGCGCGCCGTCTGGAAGCCCGTCAGGATGGACGGCGTTTCAGCATTCACGGCGCGAACATTCTCAATGACGATGTTCTCAATCGCGCCGCCCCAGAACCGGTTTCTGCCCGTCTCGTCGGTATACGGGTCGTGATAGCGGTTGCGCATGTTCAGGCAGATGTACAGCGGGCAGTTCACGCGCTCCATCTCGATATTGCGAATGACGACGTTTCTGAGATGCGTACCGTCGCACGATTCCAGCGAGATGCCCGTAACCGAGCCCGGATAAATGTCCGGCATGCAGAAGCGGCAGTCTTCCACGCGCACGTCCGCAATGTCGTGCCCGGTTTCCGTGCCGATTTTGAACGCGCTCATCACCGTGACCACGGTGCAGTCCTTCACGGAGACGTCGCTCATCGCGCACCCGGTGTGCTGCGGATTCTTCAGCACAATGCCGTCGTCCGCGCAGGAAATAAAGCAATGCTCGATCGACACGCGGCTGCTGCCGGTCACGTCGATTCCGTCCGTGTTGGCCACGTGGCGGTTGTCGTCGATCACCAGATTGCGCACAGTCACATCCTCGCAGCGGTCAAGGTTCAGCGTCCAGCACATCGACGCGTGCAGAACGATGTTTTCAAAGCGCACGCCGTGGCTTTCCCGCGCCCACACCATGAAATTGGGACGCGAAAGCGGCGGAAGTCCCTCGTAATAGTGATCCTCCGCGTAACGAATCCTTCGACGATAGAAATAGCGCAGCGTGCCCGGCACGTCGTTGATAATCGCCGCCTGGTCGGTGCGCGGCAGCGCGGTAATCGGGAACGGCGTCAGGCTCGGCTTCTCGCGCGGCTCATACACATACCACTCGCCGTTTCCGCTGATGCGTCCACCGCCGGTAACCACCACGTTTTCCGCGTTCGCGATGTGCACAAACGCGTAGGCCGGCTGGCCGCCCAAATCCACGGCTTCGCCCATATGCGCCATGTTCCTCGAAGCGACGATCTCGGAGTCCGCGGCGATAAACAGCGTCGTATTGGACGGCACATGCACCGCACCCATCCAGTACGAGCCGCCGGCCACCAGAATCGTTCCGCCGCCCGCCTGCTCGCACGCCCGCGCCGCGGCGCGGAACGCCTCGGTGTTCAGGCGCTCCTTCTCCGGAACGGCTCCAAAATCCCGAATGTCAAACACGTTCTCGCCCGACGGCAGCGGCTGCGCGCGGTCGATATAGTCGTCAAACGGCAGCGCCTCATAATAATCGCCCGGGTACACATGCCCAAGCTGCGGATACATCGGCACATCATATTGCGCGTTCATTGTTTTCACCCCTGTAAACCATTTGCGGAACGCGTTTTATCGCGTCCCGCAAACAGGCTATCACAGAAACCCGCGTTTGTCAATCGGCTTTTTCCTCAGAAAACGTCAGCTTCACGTCCTCGATCGTGCTGTCGTCATAACCGCTCCCCGTGAAATCGCGGGAGCGCAGCCAGACCTCGTCCGGCTGGGAGAACATGTAATAGACCTGACCCTCGTAGTGCCACGACCACGTGCCGTCCGGGTTTTCCTCGGCATTGTCCGAAATCATGCCATAATAGGCCTGAATCCACGTGGTTCCGTCCACGGCGACCAGCGAATAAGCCCAATATTTCTCCCCAACGCCGGGGTCGGCCTCCGCCGCTTCCTTTGTAGGATACACGCGTTCCAGCTTCAGCCGCATGGCGACCTCCGACATCTCCGCCTGCGACACCCGAAGCTCATAGCCGTCCATCGGAACGACCAGCGGCTGTCCGTCCTTCAGCGCCGAGCGCGTCTCGCCCTTCTTCATCGTCAGCGGTACGGCGAACGTTACCTTCTCAAGCACTTCGCCGTCCCCGTCCTCCGGGTTGAAGTCCAATTCGTTTCCGCCCTCCCGGCGCGCTTTTTCAGCCTTCTGAAGGCCCTCCTCCGTCAGCGCGTACACGGTAAGCTTCTGCCGAAGCGTTCCCTCTCCGGGTTCAAAATGACCAAACGGCACACCGTGAAAGCGCGCGTCGACGGTTTCGCCGGGCGCGAGCAGATACTTATATTGATTGCGCCCGCCGCACAGGTCGTACTCGACTCCCTCAAAATCCACGTCGAAATCGCTGCCGTCCACAAACAGCGTCTTATCTGTGCGGTTGGTCACCTGCCACGTGAGCGCCGTGAAGTCGTCGACAGCCAGCGCCTGCTTCGTGTGGAACGACAGCGTTTCGGTCTCGTACACATCGTCCAGCTTCACCACAAGCGACGCGAGCTTCGCGCGATAGGCCGCGTTCGCCGCAAGGCTCTTCTCCGGGTTCTGGTCTCCCTCAACGGCGGTCTCATACAGGAAAATGTTTTCAATGTCCAGAATACCCGACTCCCCCTCCGCCCACGCGGGCACTGTCACAAGCGCCAGCATTAAAAGCGTCGCAATCCATTTTCTCATAAACCTTCTTCCTTTCCGGGCGCTCATCGGAACGCGCCGAAATTTTGACGACCGCTCCCACGATTTGGTTTCATATAAAAGAAACGACAGGGCGCGACGCATATTGTGCGACGCCCTGCCTGCCATATTTGAGGAGGCTTCGGCAGAGTTTACGACGAAGAAGCTGTCTTCCCCGCCGTCAAGTTCATTCCACTCCTACGCAGCGTTCACCTTCGATTTCCGCGATGTTTTTCAGCAAACCCGGGAAAATCCGTTCATGTGCGCGCCGGTCTGCATCCGGATCATACGGGATGATCGCGTCCAGCGCCTCGCGTACCTTCAGAATATCCATTTCCTCCGCTCGCTTACACGTTTCAAGGAAAAAGATTGCATAAGCTTCCCTGACCGTCATCATTCATAATCCTCTTCCTTCGTTCACTTGCCTCCCCGTTATATATGTCGTATCTCCGGCAAAAGGTAACGCTTTCCGAAAAAATTTACGCAACAATTCCCGTACACTTTTTCTTCCACCGGTGCATCTTCATTTTAAGCGCGCCCAGCGAGATATGGCTGCGTTCAGCCAGCTCCGTCAATGAAACGCCGTCGGCATAGTGCGCCTTCATCAGGCGATAGCTTTCCTCGCCGATTCGCGCGGCAATCTCGTGATGGAGACGTTCCCCGGTTTCTTCCTGCACAACCTGCTCCTCCGTGGTCGCGCCGGGCAGCGCGAGCTTTTCCATCTCCTGCTCCGGGTCTTCCACGCCCGTGGCCAGGTGCGCGTTTTCGCGCCGCTTCCGATGCGCGTAATTCAGGATGTTGAAATGCAGCGTTTCAATCAGCCAGCCGTTGATATTCTCGTGCGTCTTCAGTCGTTCCAGCTTGTCATAGAGCATCGTGTAGGTTTGCTGAACGATATCCTCGTAATCGTTTCGAAGACTGGGATACAGGTTCGAATAGAGTCGAGCCGTACACACCAGCATCCAACGCGTTTCTTCGTATACCTTCAAAAACCATTCGTGATCCTGAGCTTCCACCGATATCGACCTTTCCCTCAAATAACCGTCCTGTCACCGATTTTTCTTATCCACATTGGCAAGGGTTTCGCAAATCAGCTTCATACACCTTCGCACGTTCTCGGAGCAGCCCTTCTGCGCGAGCCATATGTCCCGAATCCATTCCGTTTCCGCGTTCGCGGTCTCTTCCTTTTCGCGGCTGCTGATCGCAACGCTGTCGACCGCACCCGTCAGAAGCATTTCCAGCGGCACGTCCAGCGCGACGCACACGCGAAGCAGCATCTCCAAACTGATTTTCCGGATTCCACGTTCACAATTACTGTAATGCGTCAGCGAAATTTCCAGCCGACTAGCCATCTCGCTCTGCCTGATTCTGCGCTTTCATCGAATATCGCGTATATTCCTTCCGAGGCTCACATAGGAAATCAGGTTTCTCTCCCATTCGTATTCCATGAATCCGCTTGCCCCTCTCGTTCGTTTCTATTTTATATCAAATGACGCTCAAATTACAGAATCTGCGAGAATAATCCATTCCAAAAGAACGTCATTTTCAAAATTTTTTCATATTTCGCACACGAATTGGTCGAGTTTTAGCGAAAACACGCTGGGCATTCGGGATTCCTTCGAAGCAAAAAGTCAACGCGGCCCCGCCCGAATGGTTCAGATGCGAGGCCGCGGATTCGGCTTGGAACTTAATTTTTATTTCTTGATGACCGGCAGGCTGGCGGCGGCCACAGACTGGCCGACGCGGCGGCTGTTTTCATCGGGAATGTGCAGCTGAATCTTCTTCGCGAGCTCGGGATACTCGGTATTGAGCACCTCCTGCGCCTTCTGAAGCAGCAGCTGACCGCCCTGGCCGCTGGTCACACGACCCATGATGAGCACGTGACGGATGTCGTAGAACTTGGCGTAATAGGCGATCTGATAGCCGAAGTACACGCCGATGGTTTCATAAATGCCCGGCGTTCTCGGATCGCCCGCGGCGTGCAGGTTCTGCACGTACTTGAGCTTTTCGGCCAGCGTCAGGCTGTCGTCCAGCTCGATTCCGGCGGCGGGGCAGAGCTTGATCACGGAATCCTGCGAGAAATACTTCACGCCGCAGCCCACGTCGCCCGACCACTCGTCCACCATCGCGTCCGGGTTCATGTCCACCGGCACGAACGCGAGCTCGTTGAGCCAGCCGGTAATGTTTCCGTTCTGGTCTACGTAGCCGCCCGCCTCGCTGGTGCCCATCGCGATGCCGAGCACGCAGTTGTCGTTCAGATCCATCGCGCCCGCGAGCGCGGTCACGTCGCCGTCGTTGGCAACCTCAATCGGAATGTCCTTGCCGATCGTCTTCGCCACGTCCAGATAGATGTTCTGGCACTTGATCTTGTCTTCCTCGCTCAGCTTGATAAACAGGGAAGCGACCATGGCGCGGTTGTCGATGTACACGCCGGCGGAGGACACGCCGATGCCGTCCACGCGGGGCATCTTCTCGGCGGCCTTCAGCATGGCATTGCGAATGCCATTGAAATGGTAGGAAGGATCGGTCTGCGTCTTGGGATGCCAGACGATCTCCTCGGAATACACGCTCTCGCCGTCGATCACGGCGGACACCTTTACGTCCGAGCCGCCCGCGTCAAAGCCGATGCGGCAGCCGTCCAGATGGCGGCCGACGGGGTTGGCGGACTCGTGGCTTTCCGGCGCGTCGTCCACGTTTTCGATGTACTGAACCTCGAACGGACGCTCGTACACGCCGCTCATGAAGCCGTTGTCAAAATCGCGCGCGCCGCCCTTGGCGTAGGCCTTGGCGATTGCGTCGTAGATCACCTTCGAACCGGAAATGATGATCTTGTAGCCGCCGTACACCCACAGGAAGGTCTTGACGATGCGCTCAACGACCTTGCAGTTCCGTTCGTCGGCCACGCCGTCCTTGAACGCGTCCATCTTCAGCGTGTGTGTATAGCCCTGATTGCGGACGACGGAAATGGCGATTTTCTGATGCTCCGCCTTCTGAACGTCGCTCGCGTACTCGTCCACATACTTGACCATGGGAAGGAATCCGGGATCGTAAACGGCTTTGACCTTGAGTTCCATACTGTCTCTCCCCTTCACAATGTCTTTGAGCTGTTACGCCTGATAGATCGTGCGGCCGCGCAGAATGGTGCGGCTGACGTTCATGTTCTCGTCCGCGAGGAAGATATCCGCGTCCTTGCCCTCTTCCAGCGAGCCCTTGCGGTCGTCAATGCCGATGGCGCGCGCCGGGTTCAGGGAAGCCATTTTCACGGCCTTGTGCAGCGGCAGGCGGCGGTAGTTGTTGTGCATGTTGCGAACGGCCTCGTTCAGCTTCAGGACGCTGCCGGCGATGGTTCCGTCCGCCAGACGGCATTCGATGCCCTTCACGAAAATCGGCTGGCCGCCCAGCGTGTACTCGCCGTCGGGCATGCCGCCGGCGCGGGTGCAGTCGGTGATGAGAACGAGCTTGTCCTTCTTCACGTCCGCCACCAGCTTGAACAGCGCCTTGTTCACGTGGAACGTGTCCGCGATCAGCTCGGTGGACAGGCGGCTCTCGGTCAGCGCGCAGCCGACTACGCCGGGGTCGCGGTGCATCAGCGGCGTCTGGGCGTTGAACAGGTGCGTTACATGGCGAACGCCCGCGCGCACGCCCTTCTGCGCCTGCTCATACGTCGCGGAGGTGTGACCCATGGAAATGAGGATTTCCGGATGCTCCTTGTGAATGCGGCGAATGGCGGCCAGATTGCCCTTCATCTCGGGCGCGACGGTGAACACGCGAATCAGGTCGGCGTATTCGTTGATGAAATCCGGGTCGCAGGGACGGATGTGCTCGCCCGCCTGCGCGCCCTTCTTGGCCGGGTTGATGAACGGGCCCTCGGCGTTCACGCCCATGATTTCCGCGCCGTTGAAATCGTCCTTCTTGCTCTCCTCCATCACCGTGGAGATCGCCTTGAACGCCTCGCGCAGCGTGTCATAGGAAACGGTCATCGTGGTGGGCAGCCAGCTGGTAACACCGTTCTTCGCGATGCCCTCCGCCATTTTGCGGATGCCGTCGGCGCTGCCGTCGGACGCGTCCTCACCCAGATAGCCGTGAATGTGCATATCGACCAGACCGGGCATGACATACTGCCCCTTCGCGTCGATCACTTCTTCGCAATCGCCGATTTCATCCTGCGGGCGAATGCCTTCGATCTTCTCATCGTAAACCAGCGCCATGCCCTCAACGATGGAACTGGGCAGCACGATTTTGCCGTTAATAATCGCCTTCATACCATTCCGACTCCTTTATATAAATATTTAAGATATCCAGATTTAACCGTTTACAGTATAACACAAGCGCACAAAAAATGCAACTGCCCGCAATCGCCTTTCTCTTATTTCACGCCCCGCAGCAGCATCGTAAGGCCGAGCGTCACATCCCACTGCTTCTCCCCCGCCTCATACAGCGCCAGCCGCCGATCGTACCGTTCGTTCACAAGGCGCGCGAGCATTTCCCTGTCTGCTCGCGAAACGGCGCCGGGCGCGACGCTCTCCATGCGCTCGATGTTGTCCAGATCGTTCTGCCGGTTCGCGTTGATCATGTCGCACGCTTCCTCCGGCGCGTAAAACGGATCATCCGGCGTGAGGTTGATCGCAAGGTAGTGCGTCTCCACGTCGCGGAAGCCGTACTTCTCCATCGCCGCGGGCAGTTCCATTTCGTTCAGCGCGTACGCGCCCACGCCGTTTTCCTTCGCCGCGCGGCGGAAATCCGCGTCGACGCGTTCCCAGATTTCCGTTTCAAACGCGCTTTCCTCCCGCACGCACGCGGCCGGATGCTGAATCCCGCGCCGTGCCGACAAAAGCAGGCACACACCGCCATCCCGGAGCACGCGCCGCTGCTCGCCAAAGAACCCGGACGGCTCCACATGCTCGCTGACGGTATTGGAAATCGTCACGTCAAAGCTTCCGTCCGCGAACGGCAGCGCGGTCGCGTCGCCCTTCCGATACGTCTCGCCCGTGTTCCTTTCGCGTGCGTAGTCGATAAACGCGTCGTCGCGATCCAGCCCGACCACCTCCGCTGACGGATACCAGCGCTTCAGCGCGCGGCACAGCGCACCGGTTCCGCAGCCGATTTCCAGAATGCGCGCGCCCTCTTCAAGGCGAAAAAGCTCCGTATACGCGTTTTGAAAGCGGTCGGAAAAGCGCAGCTTCCGCGAGCTATCCAGCGTTCCAATGCTCTGAATTCGATCCGACCAGAAATGATTCATACAAGCCCTCCTCCGCCTTTTTCTTCCAAGTCTACTATACCATGCCCGCGCCGACTCGTCAATGGATTTTCCCGTTGACAGACGCGGTTGTTTTCCCTATAATGAATGTACAGAAACATGGGCAATCCACATATGAGAAATCTGGAATCGAACGTCGATTCGGAAAGGATTTTCTATGCGAATACTGATCTTGTCCTGCGGCACCGGCGGCGGCCACAATTCCGCCGGGCGCGCAATGGCTGAAACGTTTCAGGCACACGGCGACGAGGTGCTTTTCCCCGATTATCTGAGTCTGGCCGACGAGAAGGTCTCCAAAATCGTGGCGGGCACCTACATAGACATGGCGCGGCTCACGCCCCGTCTGTTCGGCGGCATGTACAAAATCGGCATGGCCGTCTCGAAAATCTCCCACAGCAGCCCGGTGTATCAGGCAAACAAGCTGATGGCCAAATACCTGCGGGCCTACCTGAACGAGCATCCGGTTGACGCCGTCGTCATGCCGCACCTGTACCCGGCCGAGACGCTGACGTGGATGAAGCGCTCGGGCGACGCTCTGCCCGTCACCTTCGCCATTGCCACCGACTACACCTGCGTTCCCTTCTGGGAGGAAACCGACTGCGACTTCTACGTCGTCCCCTCCGAAGCGCTTTCCGGCGAATTTGTCGAGCGCGGCGTGCCCGCCGGGAAGCTGCTTCCGCTGGGCATTCCGGTTTCCAGCGCCTATCGCCAGCCGACGACGCGCGCCGAAGCGCGTGCAGCGCTGTCTTTGCCCGCGGAAGGAAACTGCATCCTCGTGATGGGCGGCAGCATGGGCGCGGGCTCGCTGATCGACCTGACGCGCTGCCTGCTTGCGCAGGACGAAACCGCGCACATCATCGTGATCGCGGGCAGCAACGAGCGAACCGCCGCGGCGCTGCATGAGCTTCCCGACCCCGCCGGACGGCTCACGATTCTCTCCTTCACAAAGCAGGTTCCGCTGTACCTTCGCGCCTGCGACCTGTTGTTCTCCAAGCCCGGCGGACTCACCTCCACCGAGGCCGCCGTCAGCGGTATCCCGCTGATTCATACCGACCCCATCCCCGGCTGCGAAACCGTCAACCGCGAATACTTCGAGTCCCGCGGCATGAGCCTCTCCGCCCGCACCCCCGAGGAACAGGTGCAGGCTGGCCTCCGCATCCTCCACGATCCCGCCCTGCGCGACGCAATGCTCCAAAACCAGCATAAAGGCATCCACCCCGACGCCGCCGACCGCATCTACGACGCCGTCAAGGCCGCGGTCGAACGCCGAAACGCCTGATTTCACCGGCAAGGTTTTTTCGCGCGTTCAGCGCCATCGCAGCTCACGCTCGAAAGTCGACATTGAGACTGCCAAAGCCGCCGCTGGTACATAAGCTCGTCCTTCCTATGGAGAACGACGAAGAATCCATCTCCCTCGAACAGCAAAGCCGACGCTTCCCACTCGGACGAGTCGGCTTTGCTGTTCCCGAAAGGATACGCCACGAACATCTAAGAGATAGAACAAGCTCCGCCATTTGGGCGGAGCCTGTCTGTTTTGATGCTTTTTTAGAGAACGTTTTTAAGCTCAGATGAGCTCGAGGACGACCATCTCGGCGCCGTCGCCGCGACGGGGGCCCATCTTGACGATGCGGGTATATCCGCCGCCCTGGCCCTTTTCTTCGGCGCGCTTCTTATACTTCGGCGCGATTTCACGGAAGAGCTTCTCGATCACGGGGTGCTTGATGTTCTTCTTGCGCTCGAGATACTCATCCTTCTCTTCGTCCTTGCCCTGCATGACCGGCATACGATAGAGGTACGCCATGATCTTGCGGCGAGCGGCCAGACGGGAGGGCATATCGTTGACGACCGTCAGCTCCACAGTCTGTCCCTTTTCGTTATTGGTGGTTTTCTTAACTTCCACGGTATTATCACATTCGCGCATAGCGACGGTGATCAGACGCTCGGCGATGGATCTAACTTCCTTGGCGCGATCCAGCGTGGTCTCGATTCTGCCGTACCAGATCAGGTTGGTAACCTGGTTACGGAGCAGAGCCTTTCTCTGGTCAGCCGGACGCCCCAGCTTGCGATTGGCCATGATCGGTTCCTCCTTGATTGCTTATGTCCGTAAGGTTGGGCGCTTATTCGTCGGTGGTTTTCAGGGAAAGACCCAGCGCGACGAGCTTCTGCTCCACCTCTTCCAGCGACTTCTTTCCGAGGTTGCGTACTTTCATCATGTCTTCCTGGTTGCGCTGCACAAGCTCCGCAACGGTGTTGATGCCGGCGCGCTTCAGACAGTTGAACGCGCGCACGGAGAGATCGAGCTCTTCGATCGTCATTTCCAGCACCTTGTCGCGGTTGTCGCTCTCGGGCTCGTTATAGTCCACGCGAACGACGTTCACGGTCAGATCGATGAACAGCTTCATGTTGTTCGTCAGAATCTGCGCCGCGGAAGCCAGCGCTTCCTTGGGAAGAATGGACCCGTTCGTCCAAACTTCGATGGTCAGTTTATCGTAGTCGGTCACCTGGCCGACGCGGGTATCTTCCACCGAATAGCTCACTTTGCGAATCGGCGTGAAGATGGAATCCATCGGGATGACGCCGATCGGCATGCCGCCAAGCTTGTTGCGCTCGCCGGCGAGCTGCTTATTGCGCTCGGCGGAAACGTAACCGCGACCCTTCTCCAGCGTGATCTGCATCTGCAGATGCGCGCCCTCGGACAGCGTGGCGATGTGAAGCTCGGGATTCACGATCTCAACTTCGTCGTCACACTTGATGTCCGCGGCCGTCACTTCGCACGCGTCGCGCGCGTCGATCGTGAGGATTTTGGGCTGGTCGGTGAACAACTTTGCCGAAAGAAGCTTGAGGTTCAGTATGATTTCGGCGACATCCTCTTTGACGCCGGGAATGGTGGAGAACTCATGCTGAACGCCCTCGATGCGAACGCTGGTCACGGCAACGCCCGGCAGGGAATTGAGCAGCACGCGGCGAAGCGCATTGCCCAACGTCTGGCCAAAACCACGCTCAAGCGGATTGACGATGAACTTGCCGTATCGGTTGCTCTCACCGATTTCCACACGTTCAATTTTGGGTTTTTCTATCTGATCGATCACTCGGCGTATCCTCCTCTCCATCGCGAAAGCGGTCTCAAACCGCTTTTAGCGGTGCTCGATCTCTGCACACAGCGCCTTAGCATTTACCCCACCTAAGCCGCCGCGCAGAGATTGCCATCAAACTCAAACGCTTGATTATCTGGAGTACAGCTCGACGATCAGGTTCTCCTGGATCGTCAGATCGATGTCGTCTCTCGCGGGAGCCGCGGCAACGGTCGCCTTGAGGTTCTCGTTGTCAACGGTGATCCACTTCGGAACCATCTTGCCGGAGCCTTCGCGCAGAGCCTTGAAATGCTCAGCCTCGGCGCTCTTCTCGCGGATGGTGATCACATCGCCCACGTTCACGAGGAAGGAGGGGATGTTGACCTTTTTGCCGTTTACGCGAATGTGGCCATGACGAACCAGCTGACGGGCCTGCGCTCTGGAAGAGCCGAAGCCGCAACGGTACACCACGTTGTCCAGGCGGCGCTCAAGCAGAACCAGCAGGTTCTCGCCGGTGATGCCCTTTTCGCGGGTAGCGGATTCAAAGTAACGGTGGAACTGGGTTTCGAGAACGCCATACGCTCTCTTGGCCTTCTGCTTCTCGCGAAGCTGCATGCCGTATTCGCTCTGCTTGCGCTGACGGGCCTGACCATGTTCGCCGGGCGGAGTCGGACGCTTGCCGACTGCGCAATTGGGACCGTAGCAACGGTCACCCTTCAGGAAAAGCTTGCAGCCCTCACGACGGCAAAGGCGGCAAACCGAACCAGTATATCTAGCCATTTGCTGTTCCTCCTGTTACACTCTTCTGCGCTTGGGCGGGCGGCATCCGTTGTGCGGGATGGGCGTCACGTCCTTGATCATGGTCACTTCGAGACCGGCGGTCTGCAGCGAACGGATCGCGGCTTCACGGCCGGCGCCGGGGCCCTTGACGAACACTTCGACGGTCTTGAGGCCGTAATCCATCGCGTTCTTCGCGGCGGTTTCGGCGGCAGACTGCGCGGCGAACGGCGTGGACTTCTTGCTTCCGCGGAAGCCGAGTCCGCCGGCCGATGCCCAAGACAGCGCATTGCCGTTGGTGTCGGTGATCGTCACGATCGTGTTATTGAAAGAAGAGCGGATATGGGCCGCGCCGCGCTCCACGAGTTTCTTCTCGCGGCGCTTGCGAACGACCTTCTTCAGCGACTTTGCCATAAGAATTTCCTCCTAAATCATCAATCCAGCAGGCGGGATTACTTCGCCGCCTTCTTCTTGCCGGCCACCTGCTTCTTCGGGCCCTTGCGGGTACGGGCGTTCTGCTTGGTGTTCTGACCGCGAACGGGCAGACCCTTGCGGTGACGCAGACCGCGATAGCAGCCGATTTCCATCAGGCGCTTGATGTTCATGGAAACTTCGCGGCGAAGATCGCCCTCTACCTTGAGGTTGTGATCGATATAGTCGCGCAGCTTACCGATTTCCTGCTCGGTCAGATCCTTGACTCGGGTATCGGGATTGACACCGGTCGCTTCAATGATATCGTCCGCAATATTCCGGCCAATGCCATAGATATACGTCAGGGCGATCTCGATTCTCTTTTCTCTGGGAAGGTCGACACCTGCGATACGTGCCATCTGTGTAAAGCACCTCCAACTTCGTCCTGCCGGTTTTCCGGCTCCTTCCGCTTGCGTTTTCCGGCGATTGGCGTCACCATGAACGCGTGCGGCATATCGAAAGGCACACGAAAACCACGCGGAGCGCGGCCAGCCGCATCGCATGCCATTTCTACGTGAGTACAAACCGTACCAGTAAAACATTTTATCACACGTTCCAGAGGAAATCAATGGATTAACCAAAAAATATCATACATCTTCTGAGAAAATCTCGTGCTTGACGAAACCGGGCAAACGTACTATTATGGGGGCAGAGGAGGGATGTTTTATGAAGGTAATTCTTGTAAACGGCAGCCCCCATGAGCACGGCTGCACCGACCGCGCGCTGTCCGTCGTCGCCGATTCGCTTCGGGAGAACGAAATCGACAGCGAAATCTTCTGGGTCGGCGTTCGCCCCGTGTCCGGCTGCATTGCCTGCGGGCTGTGCCGGAAGATGGGTCGCTGCGCCATCAACGACCGCGTGAACGAGTTTCTCGACCTTGCGGAGGACGCGGACGGCTTCGTGTTCGGCTCTCCCGTGCACTACGCTTCCGCCTCCGGCGCGATTACTTCCTTTTTGGATCGCGCGTTCTACGCGGGCGGCAGGCTGATGCGCATGAAGCCCGCCGCGTGCATCGCGTCCGCGCGCCGCGCCGGAACGACGGCTGCGCTCGATCAGCTGAACAAGTATCTGATGATCAACGAAATGCCCGTCGTTTCCTCCTGCTACTGGCCGATGGTGCACGGCGCGAAGGCGGAAGACGTTTTGAAGGACGAGGAGGGTGTCGCCATCATGCAGACACTCGGCCGCAACATGGCGTGGCTTCTGCGCGCCATCGAAGCCGGAAAGGCTGCCGGTGTCAACCCGCCCGCCCCGCAGCCGCGTCCGATGACCAATTTCATTCGATAAGAAGGAGTCTGCACATGCGTACCGTTACACTCGGAAGAACGGGCATCACCGTTCAGAAAAACGGCTTCGGCGCGCTGCCGATTCAGCGCATCCCCGCGGACGACGCCGTGCGCCTTCTGCGCCGGGCGCGCGAGGGCGGCATTACCTACTTCGACTCCGCGCGCTCCTATACCGACAGCGAGGAAAAGCTCGGCCTTGCCTTCGGCGGCGCGTGGGACGGAATCTTCATCGCCACCAAGACCCCGTCGCTCAGCGCGGAGGGCTTCTGGAAGGATCTCGAAACCAGCCTGTCCCTTCTGAAGACGGACTGCATCGACGTGTACCAGTTCCACAATCCCCCGTTCTGCCCCAAGCCCGGCGACGGCACCGGCCTGTACGAAGCCATGCTGGAAGCGAGAGCGCAGGGCAAAATCCGCTTCATCGGCCTCACGAATCACCGGCTGGACGTTGCGCGCGAAGCGGTGGAAAGCGGGCTTTACGACACGCTTCAGTTCCCTTTCAGCTACCTGAGCGGCGAGCCGGAGCATTCGCTCGTAAAGCTGTGCGCGGAGAAGAACGTCGGCTTCATCGCCATGAAGGCGCTCTCCGGTGGCCTGATTACGCATTCCGAGGCCGCCTATGCCTATCTCGCGCAGTATGAAAACGTGCTGCCGATCTGGGGCATTCAGCGTGAAAGCGAGCTGGACGAATTCCTTTCCTATATAAATGCCGAGCCTTCGCTCACGGACGGTGTGCGGCGCGTGATCGAGCTTGACCGCTCGCAGCTGACCGGCGACTTCTGCCGCGGCTGCGGCTATTGCATGCCGTGCCCGCAGGACATTGAAATCAACACCTGCGCCCGCGCGTCTCTGCTTCTGCGGCGCGCGCCCACGAACATCATCCTCTCCCCCGCCGGCCGCGCCAAGATGGAGAAGATCAAGGACTGCGTAAACTGCGGCCATTGCAAATCCAAGTGTCCCTATGGGCTGGACACTCCCGCCCTGCTTCGCCGCAACTATCAGGACTATCTGGAAGTGCTGGCGGGCAAGCCGCTGTAAGCGGTCAGACCACAGCAAAACCCCGATCCGAAGCAGGCGCTCGGGTCGGGGTTTTGCTGTATGCCTGGTTTTATTCCGCGTCGTCCGCGATCGGGAACTGCGAAATGCGCAGCGAGGTGAAGCCGAAGGGCACGAGCTCTACCGTTTCAACCGAGTCGCGCCGGACGCTGGGCTGAATGGGCGTCGCGCCGCAGTTGGCGCCGTCCATTTTCCATTCGTCGGCCCTGCCCAGCTTCGCGAGCACCTTCACGGGCGGCTCGCCCACCTTGAACGCGTTCTCCGCGCTTTCGCCGAACACGGCCTTCATCGGCTCGGAGCGCAGAATCGTCCAGTTCCACGCCTCGTCCGTGGTTACCTGCCACGTGGGCGCTTCGTCGGGGCCGCCCACGCGCTGCCAGTTCTCCTTCGGCTGGAAGGCCATCAGCAGCGGGCCGAGCTCCACGGCGGCGGACTGATGATACCAGCGGGTGATGCGCGGCTCCATCGGCAGCTCCAGCTTCACAACATCGCCGGTTGCCCAGCGGCGGCGGATGCAGGTGGTTTCGCCAGCCTTCACGGTCATGATTTCGCCCTCCGGCAGATGGATGACCGGCTGCTTCGCCCAGAACGGCACGCGCAGGTACAGCGGGAATTCAATCGGCCGCTTGACGGCGACCTCAATCTCCACCGTCTCCGCGAACGGATAGCCGCCGCCGACCGACAGCCGCACCGGCACGCCGTCAATCGCCGTGCGCACCTTGCAGGGCGCGTAGCTTATGGCGGCAAGGCCATCGTCGTTCGTGGCATACCACAGGGACGCCGTGAACTTCGGCCAGCCCTGATGCAGGTTCGCCGTGCAGCAGCCGAAGTTCGGCTCAAGCCCGAACAGATTGCTTTCATCGCCGTTGTTGTACCACGGGCGCGGCGCCGCCGTGGCGGCCACCTGATTGGCCTGCTGATCGTACTGGTGCCCCATCGTGTCGGCGGTAAACGCCGCGGGCAGCGCGTTGAACGCGAGCTTTTCCAGAATGTCGGGAAGATCCTGTCCAAAGTCGCCGCAGCCGATCAGCGTTTCCAGCGAATACATCGCTTCCACGACGGCGCAGGTCTCCGTGCCCTGCATGGGCGACGCGCCGTTCAGATGCTCGTCGGCAGTGAAGATGCCGCTGGCGACGCCGTGATGCTTCATCAGCTTCGTCCAGCCGAAACGGAAGCCGCCCTGCTCCTTGAAGCCGCTCTTAAACATGTTGATGACGCCGGGCGTTTTGAGACCCATCGCCACGTTCACGCCGTGCGACTGATGATAATAGGTATTGAAGTACGGATGATCGGTGCCGACCAGCCCGTCGCCCTCCTCATGCAGCGCGCTCTTCAGGCGTTCCCACTTGAGCGAACGGCTCATCGGCTGAATGTTGGGGAAGGTATGGAAGATATTCGGCCAGTCCAGCGTCTGCCCGCGCAGAATCCTGCACAGCTCCAGCAGATACTTCTGTCCGGTGATGTTGTAAAGCTGCAGCGCCGCCAGCATGTTTTCGCCGCCGCGGGCACATGCCCAGCCGCGAAGGGGCTTGCTTTCGAGGTTGCGATATTCGTATTTGAAGAATTTATCCATGAACGGCAGCACGCGCTTGTCCATGGTCGCGGTGAAATACTGATACAGCGCCTTCAGGCAGACCATCAGCGGCCAGTAGTCGTCGTTCAGCTCCGGGCCGAACCAGCCGTCCTCGCGCTGGCTCGCCAGAATCCACTCGATGTAATCCATCGCGCTGGCCTTCAGCTGCTCGTCGTCCAGTCCCCACGCGAGCGAAACCAGACCGTCCAGATAGTACGGCGCGCGCTCCCAGCTATCACCCTCGCCACCCAGCCACGCGCAGCCGTTGCCTACGTCCGGCCAGATCTCCCGAAGCTTTCCGGTGATGCCCTTTGCCTGCGCCTCCATCTGCGCGCGCAGCCAGCCCTCCGGGCGGATCGCGCCCAGCGACAGGGACGACAGGGTATTCGTCGTGAGCGGTGCTTTGTTGAAAATGGCTTTCATTTTCTGCCTCCTCGCGTATGCGCGCCACCGTTTTGAGCCGGTGTACCGTTCTCAAACATGTGATACTCGCACTCTATCCGTCCATTATAGAACCGCCTGCGCCGGTCGGCTCTGCGGCCGAACTCGCGCTCAAAGCCCATATCGGCGGAAAACGCATATACATTCCAGCCCGGACAGCGCCGGGAGAGCTCGCCCAGCTGACGCGCGACGACGTGTGCCACCCGGCGGTCGCCGATTCGCTCGCCATACGGCGGGTTGGCGACAATCGCGCCCGGCTCGCCCTTCAGAACCACGTCGCGCATGTCCATTACCTCGACCTCGATCCGCCCGCCCAGCCCCGCCTGACGGATGTGCCGCCGGGCAAGCTCAATCGCTTCCGGGTCGATGTCGGAGCCCGCAATGCGAATCTCGCGCTGCTGACCCTCGTCCGAACGGCTCTGCGCCTCGCGGCGAACGCGTTCGAGCGCCGATACGTCGGCGAACGGCCATTTTTCCATGGCGAACGGCCGCCGGAGACCCGGCGCGCGGTTGAGCGCAATGAACGCCGCTTCGATCAGAAGCGTGCCCGTGCCGCAGCAGGGATCGTACAGCGGCTGCCACGGATGCCACCCGCTGGTCAGAATCAGCGCGGCCGCCAGCGTCTCGCGCAGCGGCGCTTCGCCGTTCCACGTGCGATAGCCGCGCCGGGACAGCGGCTCGCCGGACGCGTCAAGCGACACGGTCGCGACGTCGCCCCGAATACTGACGTCGATCTGCACCGTCGCGCCCGTTTCCTCAAACCAGGAAACGCCGTACGCGCCCTTCAGCTTTTCGACCACAGCCTTTTTCACGATCTTCTGCGTGTCCGTCTGGCTCATCAGCACGCTCTTCACGCAGCGCGCGCGCACCGGAAACGCGCTGTCGCGCGCGAGGTAATCCGCCCACTCGATTCTGCGAATGCCCTCGAACAGCTCCTCAAAGCTGCGCGCGGGGAACTCGCCCACAACCAGCGAAATATGGTCGGCGCAGCGCAGCCAGAGGTTGGCCTTCATGGCGCTTTCGAGCGTGCCGGAAAATTCCGCGCCGCCCACGTTCAGAACTCGAACGTCCTCTGCGCCCAGCCGCTTCAGATCGCGACCCGTCAACCCCTCCATGCCAAACGCGGCAGAGGCAATCCATTTCATAGCGCTTTCTCCCGTAGTTCTCTTTGTTTCAAGACATTATACATCAAAACCGCCCCCTCGGCAAGAGCGCGGCGCGTTTCCGGGCGAACATGATCGAAATTTAATACATGAATAAACACCGAGCCTGTCGAAAAGTATATAGAAGATTTTCTTTTCTGCATTGAATTTGAACTTTCCGCATGCTACAATACTTCCAGCAGGCACGGCTTCGTGCCCATTAAAGATACAGGGAGGATGTTTACCTTGAAGAAAATTCGTGTTGCTCTGATTGGTTATGGCCGAAGCGGCAGAAATATCCACAGAAAGCTCCTTTTGCAGCTGCCCGACAAGTATGAGTTCGTCGCCTTTGTGGAGCAGGACAAGGAACGCCGCGAAATGATCGAGCGCGAAAACGGCATGCAGGCGCTGAGCGACTATCGCGAGCTGTTCGGCCGCACCGACATCGACCTCGTAATCAACGCTTCCTTCTCCTTCGATCACGCCCGCATCAGCTACGACCTGCTCACCAACGGCTTTGACGTGCTGTCCGAGAAGCCCGCGTCCGGAAACGTGAACGACTTCGAGTGCGCGCTGAAGGCCGCCAGGGAGCACGGCAAACAGTATTTCATCTTCCAGCAGTATCGCTTCGCGCCCGCCTACATGAAGATGCGCGAAATCGTCGCCAGCGGAAAGCTCGGCCGGCCGGTTCAGTACACCTTCAATTTCGACGGCTTCGCCCGCCGCTGGGACTGGCAGACCGTGCACGGCTTCTCCGCCGGCAGCCTGCGCAACACCGGCCCGCACCCGATGGACTGGGCGCTTGACGTGATGGGGCATCCGCAGGACATCGACGTGTTCTGCGCCATGGATTGCGCGCATACCTACGGCGACGGCGAGGACTACGTGAAGATGATCCTCCGCGCTCCCGGCGCGCCCGTGTGCGACATCGAAATCTCCTCCGCCTTCGGCTTCGGCGGCAAGGATACCTATCAGGTGCACGGCACCCGCGGCTGCCTGACCGGCACGGATAACGGCCTCAAGTGGAAGTACTACGTGGACGAGGAAGCCCCCGAGCAGCACCTCACCACCACCCCGCTGCGCACCGAGGACTGCACGCCCATCTACTGCGGCGAGGAACTGCCCATGCACGAGGAAGAGTGGATTCCGAACGCGGAAGAAGCCCGCACCTTCAACTCCAAGGGCCTGAACTACTATAACGCCCTCTACGATACCCTGACCACCGGCGCGCCCTTCCTGATCAAGAACGACGAAATCCTCCTCCAGCTCAAGATCACCGAGGAAGCCTACCGCCAGAATGCGGATATGTTTAAATAAATAATTTAGCCCTACACAATACAATCCCCCCTGCGCAAAAACACGCAAGGGGGATTGTATGTTATAAGTCAGAACGCGTCTTATTCAATCTCTACGCTTATCATGTTGTCTTCCATTCGAATGACCAGCGTTCTGCCAAGCATCTCCTTTAAATCGAGTCCGCTATAATCGATGTAGTAATTCCGCTTCTGATACAGGAAGCAGAAATTCAGCGTCCACAGGGTATCCTGCGCAACTTCTTCATCGGTCATGGTAATAACTATCTGACCATTATTGGTCAGCCAACCGCCGACATTGCGCGCCTTGCCCCAGTTCTTCGCGTTATCCGGATAAAGGTAAACCTCGGTGATCGAGAAGCCCGCAACATTCTGAATCGTGACGTCACGCGCGTTTGGGTCTACCTTGTTCGCAGGATTCTCAACTTTCGTCTTGATGTCGATTCGTTCAAGCTCCGAAAGCGGTACAGGCACATCTTCTTTGTGCGCGTTGTACATCTCGATCACATAAGAACTGCTGACGGCAAAGTTGATATTCTGAGTGGGCTCGCGATCACTGTAGACCGCGGTGGTTATGCCGATAACCTCTCCTTCGTCGTTCAGCAGCGTACCGCCGGAGGAACCGGAGGAAATCGGCGCGGTGAACTGGATATATCCGGTGTATTCATCCTCTTCGGCTGAGGAAATATTGCCGATCGATACGCTATTCCGGAAGCCCATCGGACTTCCGATGGTCACCGCAGGCTCTCCGCGCACAGGCTCGCTGCCCTCAGACAGCGTAAGCGGCTTCAAGCCGCTGGGCGCGTCGAAAACGAGCACAGCCAGGTCTCGTCCGCTGTCGGCACACAGAACGCGGCTGATCTGCCGCAAATCACCCGTATCCGTATAGGCCACGATTATGTCCGCGTCCTCGATCACATGGTAATTGGTCACCACATATTCATCCGAAAACGCCACAAAACCGCTGCCCGTGGAAATCAGGCGGTTGGAAACGTCATACACCGCCAGAAGTACCACCGACTGCGCGCTTTCGTTAATCGCGTCCGGATCATTGGAATAGGTTGCCGCGCTTGCCGAGCAGGAAAGCAGCAGCAGGAATACCAGCAGGATGGACAGAATTCGCTTCATAATGTGTGCCTCCCTTCGTTATTGCGCTTCAAAGTAGTACGACTTTTCCTTTTGCCTGACGTAGAAGATCTTTCCCAGCACGTCGTTAGGATCCGTCACGTCCATATGCGCCATTTCCGTGTAGAGCTTCAGATATACGCGGAACTTCCAGTTGCCGCCGTCGTTGCTGTTTACGAAAGACTCCGGCATTTCCACAATCAGATAATCACCGGGCGCGACAGTCTCCACTGACAGCTTGTACAGCATGCCTTTGTTGTCGGAAATGGTGATAAGTTTAAATTCTTTCTTCGTGTCGTTTATGAGCAGGCACGTATTAGCCGGCAGATTCGGCTTGCGTTCGATGACCTCGGGAATCGTGAAATCATCTTCCGTTTCGGCCACTTCCTTCACATGCCGCTGTTCTGGAGAATCCGCCTTCACGCAGGTAAACGTCGGAACGAATCCGCTTTCAGTGTTGCCGGGATGTACTTCCAACTTATAGGTCTTTCCCCAAAGGTCTCCCAGCTGAAACTCACCGGCATACGCGCAGCCTCTCGCGCCGCCCGTCTTGGTTCGTACATAAAAGGAAACCTTTACACTCTGGTCTTCCTTGTTGCCCAGCTTTTTCAAATCAAGCTTCGCCGTTTCGCCGTCTTTAAACCACCCGTCCAGCGAACAGATCTTCGATTGTCCCCCAATCTGCATTCTGAAATCAGTTACACTGTAGCCGGTTTCGTTCTCAAGCGTGATCATCGTGCCGTTTTTCAGCTCGTTTATGGCATCCTGCGGATTTTCGGGATTGATGTCCGTCACGCGCCAGTCCTTCAATTCTACCGGTTCATCCTCTTTGCAGAACGCCCATACATCCATCAGATGGTGAATGCTCAGCGCAAAGTTCATGTTCTGCACTACGGTGTAGCCAATCTCGCCGCTGATGCCAAACATCGTAACGGCCGCGACCTTGCCCTCTTCATCCAGAAGCGCACCGCCGGAAGCACCTTCGGAAATAGGCGCGGTGAACTGGATAAGATCAAAGCCCTGCACACGAAAGAATGTGGCAATGTTGCCGGTGCTGATGGAATTGACGCCGTTCTGCGCGCCAATGCTCACACACGCCGCACCGCGGCGCACGTCTCCGGTTTCGTTCAGCGCCAGCGGCTGCAAACCCGTAGACTCATCAAAGGCAAGAATCGCCAGATTGCACGCAGAATCGCAGCCGAGCACCTTGAACGCGCCCAGCTTTTTGCCCTCGTCCGTTTCCACCTCGATGCGCGCGGCGGAGCTGATCGCCAACCATGTGGTCACGGCATGGCGGTCGTCAAAGACCATGAAACCGCTGGCCTTGCCCAGTTCCTTATCGTCCTTGTCATACATCGTCAGAATCAGCACACTGGCCGCCGCTTCGTTCATTGCGGCATAGTCGGCAGCGAAGCCCTCGCCCAGTGCAGGCAGGCAGCCCAGCATAAGCACAAGCGCAAGAAGCAGGGAAATGCGTTTTTTCATGCGAAAACCTCCTTTGATACACCGGTTGTTATGCGGCATGAACGCCGCAGGAAAACAGATTTCATTCATTTATTCTTCGATGTCCACGTGAATCACGTTGCCGTTTTCAATCGTAACCACGATCGTCCTGCCGAGAATCTCGCGCAGGTCAATTCCGTGAGTCTCCATGTAAACGGGGCGCTTGTTCAGGTAAAAACAGAAATTCAGCGTCCACAGACCGCGTTGAGTGGCCTCCTCGTCTGTCACGGTAAACTCCATGCTGTTACCCTTGTACAGCCAGCCGTCCGTATTTCTGACCTTGCCCCAGTTCGACGCGCCGTCGTGATAGAGATATACCTCGCTGATGGAAAAGGTCGCGCCGTTTTTAATCGTAAAGCTGCGCGCATTCGCCGCCGAGAAGGCTAGCTCCTTGACGCCCTGATTTACGTCCATCCATCCGGCCAGCGCCGTCGGCTCATCGTTTCCATGCGCCGCGTAGAGTTCCATCACCTCAAGAACGTTTACCGCCAGGTTCAGATTTTGCGCCGCGCCGGTATAGAATGCGCTCGTCACCCCGATTACCTGACCTTCGTCGTTCAAGAGCGCGCCGCCCGAAGAGCCGCCGGATATAGCGGCGTTGAACGCAATGTAGCGCACGCCGTCATCCCCCGTATAGGTCGAGCTTACGTTGCCCTTGCTCACGGCATTGGAAAAGCCCTTTGGGCTGCCGATTGCCACAACGGGAGACGCACGATACACGGTTCCTTCTTCATTCAGCGGCAGAGGCTTCAACCCCGTTGGTTCTCTGAAGTGCAGAATCGCGAGGTCGTTATCGCTGTTCGCACACAACACGCTGCCAATCTCGAAGGTCGCACCCGTGTCCGAATACGCGGTGATAGCGTGCGCCTTTTCAATCACATGACAGTTCGTCACCAGCGTCTGATCGTCATACGCCAAAAATCCGCTGGCAGAAGCGATCACATCGTCCCTGTCGTCCTTGACCTCCAGCTTCATAACTGACTGGCACGCCTCATTAATCGCCGCCGTGTTCGAACAGAAGCCTGCCGCCTGAGCCGGGAGCAACCCTACCAAAATGAGCGCCAACAGCAGGGAAAACACACGTTTCATCGCAAAACCTCCTATTTCTCATACAATAAGACACTCTTCGAGCGCCATTTGGGACACCTTTCCTGTTCATTTTATGTTAAATCACAATCAACATACAGACTCCAAGAAAAACGCCTACGCGTCTGAGCTTTAACGAGTAACGATATAGTACCACATTTTCCCAACATTTGCAACGTAAAGCAGCCAAAATGAGTTCTTTTTTTCTATATAGCAAAGAAACCCGTCCGACTAAATTAGCCGGACGGGTTTTAAAGTAGAACGCCTTTACTTCAGGCAGTTCTCCATGAAGTCATGATAGAACGGGAATTCCGTGTCGCAGTCGGGAAGCTCGGGGTGCCATTTCTTTTCCCACTCGAGGGAGAAGTAGCCGTCGAAGCCGTCCTCGATCAGCTTCTTCACGATGGCGGCGATCGGAATATCGCCGTCGCCCACGTGGCAGAGCTTGAACGTGCCGTCGGGCATACGAACGTGATCCTTCACGTGCACATGGCGCAGGCGCGGTTTCACCGTTTCATAGAACGGCAGGAAGTTGTCGCCATAAATCTTGTCGCTGTGCTCGATGTCCCACAGGATGCCGAAATACGGGTCGTCCAGCTTTTCGAGCAGGCTCTTCATCACCTCGATGGTGTTGAAATTGCCGTGCACCTCCAGCAGAATATCCACGTCCGCACCGTCCGCGTAGGCACAGAGCTGCCGGATACCGTCCGCCGCCAGCTGAGCGGCCTCATCGGCGGTGCGTCCCTCAGGAATCCTGTCGCCGAACACGCGGATGTGCGGAATGCCCATGTTCTGGCACACGTCGATCGCGCGCCGTCCCTCTTCCAGCATGGCAGGAAGCTTCTCAGGGTCGTGGAAATTGATGGACGAGCCGAACGCGCACATCTCGACGCCGTGCGCCTTCAGCATGCGCTTCGTATCCTGCTGCCGTCCGGGCTTGAAAAACTCGATTTCGTCGGCGAGCATTTTGCCCTCGAGACCGCGAATCTCGATGGCGGGAAAGCCCATCCTTCGCGCTTCATCCAGAATCTTCTCAAAGCTCCAATCCGGGCAGCCAAGCGTGGTAAACGAAAGTTTCATCAATAACAGGCTCCTCTCTTTTCCGAAATTGCTTCCATCATAACCGTTTTTCACGGAAGAAGCAATGCACGTTTCAACATTTTTTTATAATTTTCGCAAGTTTCCAGTACTTTTGCTATCAAAAGCGGAGAAGATGCGGCCGATGCTTGCGAAAACGTTCCGTTTTTGATAGAATAAAGATTGAATTCACCCCGCCGCGCGCGGCAGCTATTCTTTGTCGGAGGTACGAGGCATGTTTCATCTGATCACCATCGGTCTGGGCACGAGCCATTTCCCCGGCGAGAAGCGGCGCATTCCCGACGGAACGCCATGCTATGTGTTCATGCAGCTGCTCACGCCCGCGGTCATCAGCACGGAAAACGGCATCCGGCGCGTGGAGGTAAACGATTGCATTCTATATCAGCCGCGCACGCCCCGCATTCTGAACGCGCACGACGAGAACGCCATCATGCGCAACAACTGGATGTTTTTAGAGGGCGACGACGTTCAGCCGATCATGGATCAATACAACATCCGCGCCAACCGCGTATACCATCCGGACACGCCAAACAGCCTTACCGAGCTGTTTGTGATGATGTATTCCGAAAAAATCCGCCCGGAAAAGGAGGATTCCGAGCTGGAGAGCCTGATTTTCCGGCAGATGATGATCTACCTTTCCCGCGGCATCCGCATGGCGGCGAACGTGCAGAACGCCGCCTATTCCCGGCACTACGACGAGATTGCCACGCTGCATTTCAATATCTATAACGACGTCACCCGCCCGTGGACGGTCGAAAAGATTGCGGACGAGCTTCAGTTGAGCGCAACGTGGCTCAACATCCTGTATCGCGAGCGCTACGGGCTTTCGCTGAAGCAGGACATCATCAAGGCGCGAATCGAGTACGCCAAGCAGCTGATCTGCTATACCGACTCGCCGCTGCGCGACGTGGCGACGCTTTCCGGCTTTCAGAACGAGTATTACTTCAGCCGCGTTTTCAAGAAGGTTACAAGCCGCACGCCCGGCGAATACCGGAAAAAGCATGCCAAATCATGACTTGCACATATCGGAGCACAAATTATACTTTTTAAAACGAACCCGCTCAAAATATCTGGAAATCGCCGTGAAAGGTCGTTGACACGGTGATATTTTTTCGTAGAATTATTGTCAGCACGGCTGAAACCGTATTTCATATATGGTTCATTTGCTAATAGCATTAACGCCGCGTAAATCAACGAAAGGAAATGATTTGCCCATGACACGTCGAATCCTCTCCCTGGCCGTTGCGCTGCTGCTGGCTCTGTCGGCATGCGCAGCCATCGCGGAAGACATCTACCCCATGCAGGACAGACCCACCCTCACCCTGTGGACGACCGTCGATGCCGACATTTCTCTTTTCGGTTACAGCAGCTACAACGACACGCCCGGCTTCAAGGCCTGGCAGGAGGCCACCGGCATCAACGTGAAGGTGACGGAGGCCGTCGACAAGAGCGCCCTTCTGCTTCTGCTCGCCAGCGGTGATCTGCCGGACATGGTGCGCGGCGATAAGGACTTCTACAGCAAGGGCTTCTCCGGCATGATCGAAGACGGCATCGCCGTGAAGCTGGACGACCTGCTTCCTGAGTACGCCCCGAACTACTGGGCGTTCCTGAACAGCGACGAAGCGAGCATGAAGTCCGCCATGGTCGACATTGACGGCAAGCTGTCTCACATCGCCTTCGCCGGCAACTTCTATCCGTCCGATTCCCCATTCCGCAACTTCGCCGGCATGATCGTCCGCAAGGACTTCATGGACAGGCTGGACATCGAATCCATCACCACAGTGGATGAATTCACCGAGTATCTGTCCCGCTGCAAGTCCGAGCTGGGCGTGGAAACGCCGCTGATGTCCGCGAACAACATGAACGAATTCATCTGGAACTACGGCTACTTCACCTCCGCGTTCGGCCTGCCCTGCGCGTCGAACTATCAGGTGAACGGCGAATTCCACTTCGGCGCGTATGAGCCGGAATTCAAGGACTACCTCGAGTACATGCATCAGCTGTACGCGGACGGCCTGTTCGACCCGAACTTCGCCGTGACCGACAACGCCACCGCCGTCGCCGCCATGTCCAACGGTTCCAGCGCGGCCATCTCTGCCATGGTTTCCCGCTTCCAGGTCATCACCAACGCCGCCACGGAGGAGGGCTTCCAGCTGACCGCTATCCCCTCCCTGACCGCGAACGAAGGTGAAAAGGCCTACATGAGCTACGCCACCACTATCACCAACAACGGCTGCTGGTGCTTCATCACCAAGAACTGCAAGGACGTCGAAGCCGCGCTCCGCTTCTTCGACTACCTGTACACCCCCAAGGGCATGGATCTCGCCAACTACGGCATTGAGGGCGTGACCTACAACTACGACGAGAACGGCAAGGTCGTTCTGACGGACTTCATGGCGCACAATCCCGACGGTTTCGCCATCGACCCCATCGCCCGTTCCTACGGTCTGGTCAACTGGAGCTGCATCCATCGCCGCGAGTTCTCCGAAAACCGCTTCCCGATGCAGGAGCAGCGCGACGCGTGCGAAATCTGGGCGGACAGCCAGTATAACGACTACATGATTTCCTACAGCAGCATTCCCTCCGACATGCAGGCGGAATACACCCGCATCTGGACGGAGCTGCAGACCTACCTGAAGGAGCACATCGCGAACTTTATCTCCGGCACCGAATCCCTCGACAACTTCGACGCGTACATCGACGGTCTCAAACAGCTTGGCATGGATCGCTACATCGAGATCATGCAGGCCGCCATCGATCCGTACTTCGACTGATTCTCTTCCCGTATCTCAACCGTGGGCGGGGTCTTTCCCCGCCCACGACGCGCCTACGCCTGAAAAATGCAAATCGAGCGGCGCATTTTTCATTTTCGGTTTTCACGGTACCGGCTGCCGCAACGGTATGAGAACGATATGAGCAGACATCAAAAGGACGGCACTCAGGGCATCGCGGTGCGGCTGAAAAAAGACTGGATCGAAAACGGCGGCGCTTACCTTCTGGCGCTCGCCGTGCTCGCGTACTACCTTTTGTTCCACTATAAGCCCATGGTCGGCGCCGTGATCGCATTCAAGGATTTTTCATCCAGCAAGGGCATCTGGGGCAGCCGTTGGATCGGCGTGCGCTATTTCTCCGAATTTTTCACTTCCTATTATTTCCTGCGTCTGGTGAAAAACACGCTGGTCATCAGCCTTTCCTCGCTGATTTTCGCGTTTCCCCTTCCGATTCTCTTCGCGCTTCTGATTAACGAGGTCAAAAACGACCGCTTCCGCAAGACGGTGCAGACGATTTCCTACATGCCCCACTTCATTTCGATGGTGGTCGTGTGCTCCATGGTGCGCCTGTTCACCGACGGAAATTCGTTTATCGTTCAGATTCTGTCGTTCTTCGGCCACAACAACCTTGGCGGGAACCTTTTGAACGAGAAGAGCATGTTCGTGCCCATCTACGTCGTTTCCGGCATCTGGCAGAACCTCGGCTGGGACTGCATCATCTATATCGCCGCGCTGACCTCCATCGATATGCAGCTGTACGAGGCGGCGCGCGTGGACGGCGCGGGACGCTTCCAGCAGACGCTGCACATCACCCTGCCCGGCATCCTCAGCACCGTGGTCATGCTGCTGATTCTGCGCATCGGCAATCTGATGAGCGTGGGGCACGAAAAAATCATCCTTCTGTATAACGAGCGCGTGTACGACACGGCGGACGTTATATCCAGCTATGTATATCGCCGCGGCCTTGTACAGGGCGATTGGAGCTTCGGAACCGCCATCGGTCTGTTCAATTCCGTGATCAACTTTGTTCTGGTCATCTCCGCCAACGCGCTCAGCAACCGGCTCTCGGGCGTGGGACTCTGGTAGAAGGGAGGAAAACACCATGGCTGCAAACCGCAAAAAATCCTGTCTGGACGAAGGCACGGGCTATCGGGTATTTTCCGTCTTCAACACCTGCCTGCTCGTGTTAATCCTGTTCCTGACCGCGTATCCCGTGTATTTCGTGCTTATCGCTTCCATCAGCGACCCGACGAAGATGGTCGCCAACTACGGCCTTATGTGGCTGCCCCACTTTCCGCTTTCGCTGACCTCCTATCGCATGGTGTTCCGGCACAGCCTGCTGCTCAGCGGCTTTGGAAACACGCTGTTTATCGTCATCGTGGGTCTCGCGTTCAACATGGTGCTCACGGTGCTGGGCGCGTACCTGCTGTCGCTTAAAAACAGCCTGCTGAAAAAGCCGATCGCCTATCTGATTCTGTTCACCATGTACTTCAGCGGCGGCATCGTGCCCGGATACCTGAACATCAAGTCGCTGCACCTGATGAACACGCTCTGGGCGCTGATTCTGCCCGGCGCGATCAGCACCTACAACATGCTGATCATGCGCAGTGCCATCGGCGCGCTGCCGGACGCGCTGATGGAAGCCGCCAAGCTGGACGGTGCTTCGCACTTCCAGCGCATTCTGAACGTCGTCGTGCCGCTGACGGGCGCGACCTCCGCGGTGCTGATGCTGTATTACGCCGTCGGCCACTGGAACGCGTGGTTCAACGCCTCGCTGTACATTCAGTCTCCCAGCCGTTTCCCGCTGCAGCTGGTGCTCCGGCAGGTGCTGATTCTCGGCGAGGACTCCGAAATGGCCAGCGGCATGGATGCGGGCAGCGAAATCGCCGCCGCGACGGTCATCAAATACGCGCTGATCGTCATTTCCACCGTGCCCATCATGCTTCTGTACCCGTTCCTGCAGCGCTTCTTCGTAAAGGGCGTCATGATCGGGTCGGTGAAAGGATGATTGCTCATGAAAGCCTGCTTCTTTACCACAAACCCCGAAAACCGGCTGCGCTTCGTGTTCGACGGGCGGCAGAAGGAATTTGAGAAGCGTCTGGAGCTCCTCCCCGAGCCCGTGCTGCTAAGCGAAATGGAAGAAAAGCGCGCACAGCTGGCGGAGGTCGAAGTGATTCTCTCCACATGGGGCATGCCCGCGCTGACGGAAGCGCAGGTGCGGGAATTCTTCCCAAAGCTCCGGCTGGTTCTGTATTCCGCCGCGTCGGTGCGCTATTTCGCTGAGGGCTATCTGGACGCGGGCGTGACCGTGGTCACCGCCGCGCAGGCCATGGCCGACTTTGTGACGCAGTACACCGTCGCCGCCATCTACCACCTGAACAAGGGCTTTTATCGCTCCGCCGAGCTGTACCGAAGCGGCCGCTTCGACGAGGGCAAGGCCTACAGCCAATTCCACTGCCCCGGCAACTATGAAACGAAAATCGGCGTCATTGGCGCGGGCGCGATCGGCTCGCGCGTGATCCGGCAGCTGAACGCGTATCCGTTTGAAATTCTGCTGTTCGATCCGTTCGTCAGCAACGCGCGCGCCACCGAGCTGAAGGCGAAAAAGGTGAGCCTTGAAACGCTGTTTGCCGAGAGCGACGTAATTTCCAACCACCTTGCCAACAACCCGCAAACCGTGGACATGCTGAACTACGCGCTGTTCTCCCGCATGAAGCCGGACGCGGCCTTTATCAACACCGGGCGCGGCGCGCAGGTGGTGGAGGCCGACCTTGCGCGGGCGCTGCGCGAGGAGCCGGGGCGCTGGGCGCTTCTGGACGTTACGCGCGAAGAGCCGATTGCGCCGGAGCACGAATTCTGGGCACTTCCAAACCTGACGCTTACGCCGCACATCGCGGGCGTGGGTCGTCTGGAAGTGCTGGCCTACGACGACCTGCTTCTGGACGAGCTCGACCGCTGGCTCGCGGGCCTTCCCCTTCGCCACGCGGTTTCCAAGGAACAGTTGAAAACCATGGCATAGCCAAAAAAAATTCGGACGGAAGAGAAGCGCTCTCTTCCGTCCAAATTTTGCTTATCCGAAATTATTTTTCGAGGAACGAATGGCCTTCCCATTCGCGCGCGAGGGTTGCGCCGAGCAGGTCGACGATCGTGGGGGCGATGTCCTTGATGGAGCGCTCGCCGAGATCGCGTCCGGCCTTGAAGTGCGGGCCGCGGCAGATGATCGGGATCGTCATATCCTCGGGCAGCTCGGTGCCGTGGATGCGGTCGTGTCCGCCGTGATCGGCGGTGAGAATCACGTCGTAGTCGGCAGGAATCTCGTTATACACGCGAACCACCTGATCCAGCGCGTTGCTGACGACCTTCATATAGGTCTCGCTCATCCAGCCGGTGTCGTGTCCGCCGCGTTCGTCGGTCTCGCCCAGATACAGGAACAGGAAATCCGGGTTTTCTTCATTAATATACTTGATGGCCGCCGTGGTGATCTTGCGGTCGGTGTCCAGCTCCTTGTGCTGGTTGTACATTTCCAGACGATGGATGTGATCCATGCGAGCCAGATCTCTCAGCTCTTCCCACGTATAGAACATCGCGTTCTTCTTCCCCGCCAGATCGAGCCGCTCATACAGTCCCTCGACGGGGCGCACCTGCGGAACGTAGGTGTTGGTCAGGATGCCGTGACGGTCGGGATCAACGGAATGGAAAAGCGACATATGGCACGGAAGCGTAACCGACGGCATAACCGTGCGCGCATGCAGCGTGTAGGCGCATTCGTTGATGCGCTCCTTCATTTTCTCGTTTCCACAGTTCAGCACGGCGTCGGGACGCATGCCGTCAACCAGAATCAGAACCACTTTGTTTGCCATGTTTCTGTCCGCTCCTTTATCCTTGGTTTTACGTATATTATAGCAGACTTCCTCCGCAAACTCAATTATCCGCCCGCGATTATTTTGTATCCGAACCGGACACGCATCCTTCCTCCGCGCGAAGCAGACGCGTACAGACAGCCGTTCCTCCGCATGAAATCAACGCCGTCCCCCTCTTTTCTTCCGCCGGTTTTCAGGGCGCGGTCAGTTTGCCGCTTCTTCCAGCTTTGCCATTTCGGAGGCCATCAGCAGGAACGCGCCCATACCGTGCAGGTCGTTTTCAATGGTGTCGCGATGGATGTAATAGTCGTAAGTGCCCTCCTCGATGCAGGTGCCCACGCACACATTGCCCATCGAGAATTCGCCTTCCGGCGCGGGCAGCAGCGTTTCGATCACGCGGTCATAGGCGCGGCGGGCGGCCTTGTACGCGTCGCGCGCGATATAGCCCTGCCGCACGCCCTTGGCGATCGAGTAGACAAACAGACAGGTGCAGCTGTTTTCCGGCCAGTTGCCGGGCTCCCTCCACTTGTCCACAACCTCATACCAGCGGCCCTCGTCGGACTGATAGTTCAACACCGCGGCGATCAGTTCCTGCTGAATGGCTATAATTTCGCCCCTGCGCGGATGATCCTGCGGAATATAGTCCAGCATGTCGGCAATGGCCAGCACGAACCAGCCGCACGCACGTCCCCACACCTCCGGCGACAGGCCGGTTTCGGGATCTGCCCACGCGGCGTGCTTGCCGGGATCCCAGCCGTGGCGCAGAAGGCCGGATTTCGGGTCGCGCATGTGCTCATGCATCAGGAAAATCTGCCGGATGGCCAGCTCGCGAAGGTCTTCCCTGCCGGTATAGCTGGCGTATTTCACCAGCAGCGGCCCGGCCATATACAGACCGTCCAGCCACATCTGGTCGGGCGTGGTGTAGAAATGCCAGAAGCCGCCGTATTCGTTTTTCGGGTAGTCGGCAAGGCTCTCGGTCAGGTATTTGAGCAAATCGAGCAGGTGCGCGTCGTGCGTTTTCTCATACAGGTCGCACAGCACGTTGCCGGGCTGGCGGAAGTCCAGCGTGGTCAGCGTGAGCCAGCCGGTATATTCGCGAATTCGGCCGTTTTCATCCTGCACGGCGTCGACCCAGCGGCGAATATAGTCCAGATACCGCTCGTCGCGGCACAGATCGTACACGCGGTTCATGCCGGTAAGGAACACGCCCTGATGATAGTTGAACGTGGCGCGGTTATAGCCCTGCTGCGGCGGAAGCTGGTTCACGTCGTAGCGGCGGATCATCGTGTCGCACGCCATGCGCGCGTAGCCGAGGGGCGTTTTCGGGTAAGTACTCATTTAGCTCTTCCTCCTGTCCTGTTGTACCTGATGCGCGGCAGCGAAGTCAAAGCGGGACACGCATTTCGCCGGCGCGCGGACGGACAGCGCATGGTCTTCCAGCTCCGCGGAAGCGTAAACCATGCCGTTCTCCACACGCGCGTCGAGCGCCCTGGGCAAAACGCCGTCCATGGACACATACAGAACCGCGAACGCGTCCTTGAGCTTCGAAAGGTTGATTTCCTTTTCCTCGCCCTCATACCACACGACGTCCAGATAGCTCCGCGAAACCTCCTGCTGTAAGGACGCGCTGTTCTGCGTCGTCACCTGACGGCGCAGCGCTTCCCTATCCGCGGGAATGAACCGACGATGCAGATCGGCATGCGTTTCGAGAAGCGCGCTTTCCTCCTCCGAATCCGTCACGGCGAAGCGCGGCCTGTGCCCGTCGAAGGAAGCGTCCTTCAGGCGGACGACGATGCGCCGCACGCTGTCGGTAAACACGGCGGTATCCCCGTCGACCTCCCAGTGTCCGTCATAGCATCCGCCGATTTCGATGCGCACGCGCAGATCGTAGGCGCGGATGGTCTCGTTTTTGATCATGTCCAGATTGCAATGGGTATCGCCGCCGTCGGAAACCATGTCGGCAATCACCAGCGCGTGGCCGTCCTTCTGTGCGGTGGTCAGAAGACCGCTGGAAAAATCGTAGCGGTTGTGCAGAATGCTTGCGTTTATGAAGCGCGTTTCCCGCCCGCCCCAGTAGCCGAGCAGGTTGCGGCGCTGGTTCCACGTGGTCGAAACGCCCCACGAAGCGAGCGCGTAGTCCTCCTCCATATGACAGAGCGCATACGCGTCCTCCAGCGCTTCCACAAACGCGCCCATCACGCGGAAGGAAAGCGCTTCGTCGTGCGGCGTGCACGCGGTGAACGCGCCGCGGTACTTTTCGGGACAGCGCAGGCGCATATACGCCCAGTCGGGCGTAAAGGTGTACGCATCCCCGGCGAGCGGAACCGTGCGTTCCAGACCCTCCTCTAAAAAGGACAGCGTTTCAGCGTCGGTCAGCCACATATAGCTGCGCGCGTTCGGGCCGCACCACTGCTTCGTAGGCGCGTGGAAGTGCGCGGCGACCGTGCGCCACGCGAGGTCAAGCAGATCGTCCGCCATGCGCAGCACGTCGGGATCTCGAATCACATCGTGAATGCACGTCAGGCATTCGATGGCGACGCGGGTGTAGGTGGCGCTGTTGTACTCGGAGAAGCTGCCGGTCTTCATCGCGAATTCCCACTGCTTCTTCAGTCGCTGCGCGCCATAGCCAAACAGCCACGGCCACGAAAGCAGCTGCCCGGCGTGCAGCGTCACATACGCGCCCATGATGGAAATGTTGGTGTAGCTGAATCTCACGTTGCGCCGGTAAATGGACAGACAGGCATGGCGCAGCGCGTCCTCGAGGAAGACGTACAGGCTGTGGGAAATGCGGTCGCCGTGATGCTCGAGCACCTTGAGAATCTCCCTGCCGCAGAAGTCGGCCCAGTTCCAGTCTGGCGGGCTCATCTGCGAAAGCGGCTCCTCCATATACCACGACCAGATGCCGTAAGTGGCGTTGGTGGGGTCGGTGTCCTGAAGCGACGCGACGTGCCACAGCACCTCTTCGGCGCGCCTGCGGTCGTTCTCTTCGCCGGTCAGCAGCAGCGCTGCGGCGTAGCGGAACGCCTCCGTCGTGGAGTGCACCTCGCTGCGCGCCAGTCGTGTGTGGTAATTGGCCTTGGACAGATAGCTGGTCGGGCACTTCCATTCCTCGCTGTAGCGCGCGTTCATGTCGGCGAGCGTCTTCATCAGCGCTTCGCGGTTCTCGGGGGCAATGATGTACATGATACGAACCTCCATTCTCCGTGCATTACATGAAAAATCACATTACAGATATAATAGCATTTTCCATTACGAATGTCAATTCGTATAGGCAGCTCCCCCAAAAAACGGCTGTTATACCGAAATTCAGCGCAATTCATGTGGATAATTGCCCTCACTCAAGCAGTACAAATAACATTACATCACGTTATTTTCTTTGAACTCCGCGAAAACGCCTTTTGATTCATACTGTTATAACGTTTTCATGCTATACTTGGAAAACAGCGAAGCACAGAAAGAGGTTTCAGCGTGGACAGGAAAATCACACTGGAAGACATTGCGAAGGCGGCCGGGGTCTCCCGCAACACGGTAAGCGTGGTGCTGCGCGGCCGGCCGGGCGTGAGCGACGCGGTGCGCGCGCGGGTGCTGCAGCTGGCCGAGAGCCTGAATTACGAAAAGCGCCCGGCGGACGCGCAGGGTGCGCGGGTCAGATACATTTTAGTGCTGGTGGCGCAGTCGGTGGGCGCGCCCGTAGCCAGCGCGCATGCGGCGGCGGGACTGATCCCGCGGCTGTATTTGCAGCTTCAGAAGAGCGCGCAGGCGCGAAGCTGCGTCACAGCGTTCAACATCGTTAGTCGGGAAGACGAAGAAGGGCTCGTCATGCCGGGCGCGCTGTCGCTGATGCAGCCGGTCGGCATCATGACGCTGGGCTGCATCGACGAAGCGTATATGCACCGTCTGGTGGAAACCGGCTGCCATGTAATCACGCTTCACAGCCACATCGACGGCCTGAACGCGGACAGCGTGACGGCGGACGACACCTGCGCGGGCTACGTGATGACGAAGCATCTGCTTCAGATGGGGCACCGAGACGTCCTGTTCATGGGCGAAAAATACTACATGTCCAAGTACATGGATCGCTGGTTCGGCTATTGCCGCGCGATGTGCGAGTACGGCCTGCCCGCGCGCACCAACGCGTATTCGGAGGCGCGCGTGCACGTGCAGAATGAGGAAAGCGAGCGCCGGCTGCTCGATCAGACGCTGTCCGTGCTGGAGCACCCGCCCACCGCCATCGTGTGCGGCGAGGATTTCACGGCGGCGCGCGTCCGGGAATACTACAGGGAACGCGGCCTGCGCGTGCCCGACGACATTTCGCTCGTGGGCTTTGACGACGTGTATTCGGATTCCGACCGCCCATTCCCGCTGACGACCTTCCGCGCCGACCACGCCGAGGTCGTCGAAACGGCGCTCGACCTTCTGCTGAAGCCCGAGCGCAAGCCCCGCAAGGTGGTCGTCTACGGCGAGCCCGTCTACCGCGAGAGCGTCCGGCGCATCTCCGAAACCGTATAGCAAAAGGCATTCCGTTCGGGAAGCAACGTCCGAATGGAATGCCTTTTTTCTATCCCAGCGCCACGTCCAGAATCATCATGACGGTGAAGCCGAGGGCGAAGAACACCGTGCCGATGTTGGAATGCGTTCCCTGCGACATTTCCGGAATCAGCTCCTCCACGACGACATAGAGCATCGCGCCCGCCGCGAAGCTCAGAAGATACGGCAGCGCCGGAACGATCAGCTGCGCCGCCAATATGGTCAGCACCGCGCCGATGGGCTCCACTACGCCGGACAGCACGCCGCCCAGAAACGCCCTGCCCTTTCCCTTGCCCTCTGCCCGCAGCGGAAGCGAGATAATCGCGCCCTCCGGAAAATTCTGAATGGCAATGCCGAGCGACAGCGCCAGCGCACCCGCCGCGGTGATCTGCGCGCCGCCGGAAAGGAAGCCCGCGTACACCACGCCCACCGCCATTCCCTCAGGAATGTTGTGCAGCGTCACGGCCAGCACCATCATCGTCGTGCGCTGAAGGCGGCTGCTGGGGCCCTCGGCATGGTCGCTGTTCGCGTGCAGATGCGGAATCAGGTGATCGAGCGCCAGCAGAAACAATACGCCGATCCAGAACCCCACAGCCGCCGGAACAAACGCCCACGCGCCCATGCCGGACGATTGCTCAATGGCAGGAATCAGCAGGCTCCAAATGCTGGCCGCTACCATTACCCCGGCCGCAAAGCCGGTAAGCGAACGCTGAACCCGGTCGCTCAGCGTCTTCTTCATAAAAAACACACACGCCGCGCCCAGCGACGTTCCCAGAAACGGAATCAGAATCCCATAAAACGCTTCCATAGTCCGACCGCCAATCCTCCTATTGTTAGTTTTCTTTAACCAACTATATTATATTCGATGCCGCCCGCCGTGTCTATGCCTGCGCGGCAGGTTCTTCTGTAAAATGCGCAAAAAACCGGCGTTCCAACCTTAAATCGGAACGCTATGGCAACGCCGCACAAATAAGGTGGTCGGCCGGCGAATGGATTTTTCGTCCGATGCAAATGCAAATTTCGAAGGTTTACTGGAGGTAAATCGAGGAATTTGCATGCCGCAGATGGCGGAAAAGACATCGCCCGACGCGCCGCCGTATTGTGCGGTGGTGCCCTAAGTTAACGGCAGACCCGCCGATTGGTCAGGTCTGCCGCTCATAAATCAGGGATGCGGCTTGTCCTCCCGATAAGCCGCCATAGATTCCTTGGACAGGCTGGCGGTAGGCGGAGGCGTCCAGGAAATGGCGTTGGCGCCTGCTCGGATGGTTTCTAAAATGGATTCTTCTGTGGGTCCGCCGGTTGCGATCAGCGGGAATTCAGGAAGCTCCCGGCGGATTTTGCGCACCAGCTCCGGCGTATCGACTCCCGCCGCCACATTGAAAATGTCCGCGCCCGCCTCTGCCCGGGCGCGAAAATCCGTCCGGTCGTTGACGATGGTGATGATGGTGGGGATGTCGACCAGATGCGATACCTGCCGGAGCACATCGTTGCCGGTAGGGGCGTTCATGACCACGCCCGCCGCGCCCTGAAGCTCCGCGTATCCGGCGAGGGTGCAGACCCGCTTGCCCTGCGTAAGCCCGCCGCCTACGCCGGCGAATACGGGAATGTCCGCCGCCAGCAGAAGCGCCTGTATGATGACCGGCTGCGGGGTAAATGGATAGACCGCCAATACCGCGTCCGCGTCCATGTTGCGTACAATGCACAGATCGGTTGTGAAGGCGACGGACTTGATGCGCCGTCCGAAGATCACGATGCCGCTGCACTCGCGGATGACCGGCGGAACCTGCAGGATGTGCTTGCGCAGTCTGGCTTCATAACGGGGAATGATCTTTCCGCTGATTTGGGCGGAATCCCTGCTTCTGTGTTTCATGCTGTTCTCCTCCTTGCCGCGTCGGTCTGGTTCTGAATTATACGCATTTCCCGTCCCGCTATGGGGATCTCTAATGACATTATAACACAGCAGACGCATTCGCGGCAACATACAGACTCCGGCAGACACGGAAATCAATTTTCAAATCACGGAAAAAGTGGTATACTGTAGGCATGGACAG